>Ga0209279_10000325_pt1 | contig 32583 bp, 48 predicted proteins | sample CoawatmetaG00DNA_3_FD_187508 | JGI IMG/M metagenome (GOLD analysis project Ga0209279, IMG submission 187508) | Marine microbial communities from the West Antarctic Peninsula - Coastal water metaG006-DNA (SPAdes) (version 2) | ecosystem: Environmental > Aquatic > Marine > Coastal ...
CACCGTAGTTCTTGTGTCCCTTAGACATCACAGGGCGCTGTTCACACATAAGGTCAAACAGTTTAAGAATAGTCTGTACCGTCTTACCGGAGCCTAATGGCCCACAGATAAAAGAGTTTTGAGAACGGCAGTCAGAGTAGTCCTGTAGCACCTGGCCTTGTGGCCCCATACAGTATTCAATTTGACTCACTTTTTACTCCAGTCAATAGCGTCATAGGCATCCTTAAATTTATTTCGTGATTCAGGAGTAGACTTCCTAGCATGACTACCCTTACCACCATTGGACTCAGGGAAGTGTCTATTCCTAGTCTCTTTATCTAACGCAGCTAACAAAGGTTTCTTCTTACTCATCTTCTTTATCCTCATCATCTTCAACTATTTCTGCTATGACAGCATCTTCTAACAACAGGTCTGCTATGTCACCATCAACAGCGTCTGTAGTGCCATCAAAGCGTCTACGCGATACCCTAACTATCGTAGAGTCATCAGCACGAACCTCAACAGCTTTAAGCTTAGGCTCTGTATATTCAGCTATCTTACCCCAGCCATTCAGGGCAGCAGTCAGCGCAGCCACATCACCTTCCTGTTCAGCTATATAGTCTAGCTTACTAGCAGCCTCAGCCATCTTCATTATAGGATGAAACTGCTCGCCATACATATCCTGAAGCCTAGCCAACAGAAACTTCTTGTTCTTGTTAGGGCTACCTAATCTACTCATATAAACCTCATTGCTTTATAGCAAATAAGAATCGTTTTTACTTCCATTTATTGCAGCAACACATTTCTTCAAAGCAAATACATTCACTAGAGATCTTATCTTCAACCAAATAAAGCAAATCAATCATTGTATCTTTGTCTTTATCAATAAGAGCTGCACCAAACAACTCAATCAACTCAATATCATTATCATGAGCTTCTTCATCGCAAATAATTCTAATCATGTTTCACCTATAATTGGTAATTTTTTTTCGAGAGAGACATATATACCATACACCACGCCAGCTTCGGGGAGGGGGGGCTACTTATCCACAGCTTGGCCACAGCTTTCCCACAGCCTACACACAGCTTATCCACACACTTATCCACAGTCCCTGGGCCATTAGATCGGCGCTTATTCATCCACATATAGAACTGTTAAATTGCCTTGCTGCTATCTAGCCATGCCATCGTATCGGTTGACGCTACCTTTTAAGGTTTAACCACCGTTTTAACGTTCCTGTCAGATCCTGAGAGCGATATTGTGGGCTTTTACCTGTTTAATCCTTTTCTTTAGATTTAACCCTTTGATTTAATTAGCCCGATTCTACCACAAAGTTGATCATTTTTTGTACAGATTGATCATTATTTAATCAGTTATTGGTCTATATTCTAATAAAAAGCAATTCTTGTTTGCTATATGTCAAAGGATAGTATTAGAATGCTTGCACGCCGAATAAACGGCACTTAATCACTAGGAGTAGTAAACAATGATAAGCAACCAATACGAGCTAGAACAAGAAGCCATCCGAATCGCCAAAGATGCTCAAGAAGAATTCTTAAACCACGGCATGGATGTGTATGACTACATGCACCAAACGTGCGACGGTCATGAGTGTGTAATCTATACTTATAAGGCAATAGAGATCTGCCAGCAATGCAATACAGAGGACGGAGAAGAGCAACTGCACGAAATCGGATTCGAGACCGCCACCTTTAACGATTACGCTTGCAAGTTAGCATACGCAACCTTGTTTAATGCGTGTCTCTTTGCGTTCGATGACCTTGATGGCAACCTTTGCAGTGAGGTGATTTAATTATGAAATCTTTCAATATCGAAATAAATGATCACGGTTTAATCCATGTATGGAAGGGCGCAAAAGGTCAGTTTATGGTTTCTCTTGAAGATACTAAGACGTTGCTATCGTTTGACACGTTAGACGAGGCCATTAATGGATTGTGGCTATCAGGGCGTAAAAAAGCCGCTAGACAATTAAACGAGGTTTAAACCATGAATTCAGCATATATAAAAATGCAAAAGGAACACGCCAAACGAGAGCGTCGTTCTGACTTTATAGCGGCCGCCATTGGATCTGTGGCCCTTATTGGTGGTGCCTTGATTGGTGCCGCCTTACTTTATACCGTTACTTTTGCCTTCTTACTGTTAGGAGCTTAACCATGCTTAATAAAATCCTTTTTTCATCAATTGGGGCCTGTATGGGCCTCTTTTTTTACATGTTAATAATCAGCCTAATTTGGAGAATCTAATGAAAGTTTTAATAGCTTGTGAGTATAGCGGAAAAGTAAGGGAAGCATTCAGGAAGCGAGGGCATGATGCTTATAGCTGCGACCTGCTAGAACCCGATGATGACAGCCCCCACCACTACAGGGGCGATTGCTGGGACGTGATAGACCTTGGCTGGGATCTGATTATCATGCACCCACCCTGTACGGCCTTGGCGGTATCGGGGAACGCTCATTATGGTTATGGAATGAAGCGCCACGGGGAGCGATTGAAGGCGATAGAATGGACGCTTTCGCTATATGCCCATGCAAAAGAGAACGCGCCACGGGTAGCAATGGAGAACCCTGTAGGAGTGCTGCCAATAAAGGCAAGCCAATACGTCCAGCCGTATCAATTCGGGCATTCTGAAAGTAAAAAAACCGGTTTGTGGCTCCATAACCTGCCAGAACTGACCTCAACCAATACCCTGCCAAGGCCAGACTGTGGCTATTGGGATAATCAAACGCCAAGTGGGCAAAACAAGCTAGGGCCAAGTGCTGACAGGTGGAAAATCAGATCTGAAACCTATCAGGGAATCGCGGATGCAATGGCCGATCAATGGGGATAGACCCAACCCTGCCAAGACTTAGCCCCTTAACTGGGGCTTTTTTGTGTCTCGTAGTTTATGGGGTAGAGCTAAAGCTTACTGATCAGCTTGTTTAGATACCACTGGGCCTTCATAGCGTCTTCTTTTGGCTTACCTTTATGCTCCATGCGCCATAAATACTTCTGGACATTGCCCTTGCAGTAACCCCTGAAAGCATCAGCACTACTAGCACTAGCTTCGATGGCATCAATACATTCTATAGACCCTGCCAAGTAGTGATTGGGTGAGTTTACGGGGTCAGGCACTTTTTCATCTATAGCTGGGATTTCTTTCCGCAGTCTTTCCCAGTCTTTAACATCTGGATCACCCATAACGCTTCCTCAAGTAGTTTAGACTTACTGGCATTTCATCGAAAGCACCATCATCAACTTCATGCAGCATCCAGATACCACGCCATGACAAATTGGTCTGAGCGTTTAGGTATCCCTCTTCGTGCTGATAGAATATGCCAGCGAATAACCCTGTCACCCGAGTACCATCAGCTCTCTTTGCAAAACTAATTTCTCTATCTTGAACGTGACCCATCACACAGCTCTGAAACTGCTTGGTTAGCAATGCCCTACTACTGCTTACAGGTCGGCCCATGATTCCAGAAGTAAAATAGTGCGAGTACACCACGCCATCTATCTTGATTGGGGCCAAAAATGGTGCAACTTCCCATCCCATTCCTTCCAGGCACAAGTCATCAAACGATATTAGACCATCCAACTTGGGGTCAGATTCAATAGCGCGTGTTATGCGGTTTTCGTGATTACCGAGAGTAAACACCAAGCGAGGATTCCACTGCTTATGCTTGTTGACTTTCAGTCTGCGCTGCTCTGCGCGAATAGGGGCCAGAAACTCTTCCATTCCTGCAATGCCTGCTGCAATATCCTGAGTGTATCGCCTTCCTTCAAAGCTTTTGGTTCCTTTATCATAGTGGCTGAGACTTGGCATGTCCCAATGGTCGCCAATATGTACAATAACGTCAGGCTTTTTGTCTACAGCGTACTGTCCAGCCCATTTTAAATGATCTATAGGACAACCAGGCTTTACCTGGGTATCGGGGATTACCATATGTTTCATGAGTTACCTCTTGAATTCATCTTTTGCAATTGCCATCAAACCTAACATTACTACCGTAATACCGTACCAAACCATCTTTAAAACCTCTTTAATTATTCCCTGCAAAAAGTGTGCAAAATGCCAATTTATTGGTAGGGAAAAGTGTCTCAATTGAGGGCCGGATTTTACAGCAATCAGATATGATAGCTAATGGCTTATATTCATGGGTTTTATATCATTAATGATATGCGCTACTCTTCTTTATCAAACTCAAATGCTCTATCAGTGGGTACATCTTAACTTTCATTTCGATACTCCAGTTCATCTTGCATTACTTTGTACATGGCTGGTCGTGGGTAGCGCCTCATCCCATCTATACAGGCTTGTAAATGCTCTGTGTCCATATCAACAATTTTAACGTGTGTAATAAGCTGTTCCCCTTCTCTGCCGTATGTTCCCCACGTTACTACTTCCCTAATAACTTCATGGCTATCGTCTGACATAAGAGTAAACATCTCTTCGTCACCGTGGGCAGAATGTCTAACATAGGTAAGACCACCATCCAGCATATACTCTTTGCCGTTAGCGTCTGTATGCGTCACATAGTCGTGCCGATGAACTGAGTGCAGTATTGTGCCATCAGGTGTGCGCATCTTGTTGCAAAGTATCTCTGCCATTTGGTTTACCTATTGTACATTTTAAGGCGTATTGCACCGTATATTCGGCATTTTTTTAAACTAAAGCGCCCTTTTCCGCGTACAGGTGGGCAGTCCTGCGTCTCCCGTTAAACGGTACGCTTACTACCGGTTAGAAGGGAATATCTTCATCAATTGCAGCAGCTTGCGGTGCTGATTGAGCAGCTTGAGGGCCATCAGTGTAGAAGATCTTCACATTACCCAAGATAGGTGTCTGGGTCTTTGCTTCGCGCTCTTCTGCGGTCAGGCTCTGGCTGATAAAGCCATTATTGTCGTACTGGTCAAGCTCATCACTGACAAACGTAGTCAAATCCAAGTAAGTACCCTTTGCGCCCTGATACAAGCGGCTTTTATCGATTTTTGTAACGTCTATTCGTACTGAAATACCTAACTTCATGCTAATTCCTCACACTCTTGGTTAATTATAGTGACCGCTTTCACGATCTCATCGTACATTTTACTACAGAACTCTTCATCGTACTCAACTGTTACCAGTACAGGCTCCATCTCAGGATGATATGCCAGGAAATCCCACGTTTTAGCCCCTGTTATCATCATACAGCCCTGTATCTGCTGCCAATACTGCTTCACACCTTTCATCGGTTTTTCAATGTAGCCTAACATAGTGTTTTCTGTTGGGCATTTTATCTCCAAACCTGAACCAATTTCGTTACCGCACATTATTAGCCCATCAGGACTGGCTCCAAACTCTCCGCTTTCATGCAGAATAAAACCAGCCTCAACTACAGTGTTACCAGTCATCAGCTCATAGTATTCCCGAGCTTCTGGCTCCAGCTCATTACCTCTTGCCATATGCTCAGACTGAAAATGCGGTGTTGACTCACCTGATAACCTTTCAATGACCATCTGCTCAATGTATTTACCAGCAGATCCTGAAGGCTTGCCGGAGGTAGTGATCAACCTACTAAACTGTGAAGCTGACGGCCTGCCTATCCTGCTGGCAAGCCACTCATCACTCCCCTGAACATGCGATAATATCTGCATCGCTATCACCTCTTGATCTAGGCTTAGGTCTTACAGGTCTAGGCTTAGGTCTTACAGGATAAAGTTCACAATCTGGTGAACTACAGTCTTCTACCTGCTTCAGCCAAGTGCCTGGGGCCAGACTATCGTAGATACAACCCTTACAATAGTCATTAATGGCCTTCCTCAAGCTCACTTAATCTTCGCCTTTAGTGCAGCAACAGCTTTGGGGTAATGAATTGCCAGCATTTCGTCTACACTGCTGGCTTTAAAGAACCCCAAGAACTTAGTAACGTCACCATTAGCCTGTTCAAGCAAGTCTTTAATGTCTTCAGCCTGTGCTGGAGTCAAAACCTCAGTCTTAGCAGCTTCTGGCAAGTCTTCACCAGCATAAATGTATAAGCCTAGACCATGCATGGCAATACACTTGACCAAACACCTGATTCTAGCGTCAGATATGTCTCTGCTAGTTGGTGTCACTATGCTTTTGTTTCGGTTATCCATGACTGGTAGCCACATGGAATGCCTTTTACCCTCAACTGTTACGGCAACTGATACTTCAACCGTATCATTTGGCAATGACTCTGGCTGGAAATACTCAAAAGTGCTTTCAGGGTAGTGCTCATTCAAGGTTTGCCATGCCCATGCCCAACTGAGATAAGATAGCTGCCCCTTTTTTGCTATGTGAGCACTGCAATCAATAGCCGATAAGGTGGCCCATACGCTTTTATTTGTCATTAGTTAAATTCTCCTGCTGATTTCATTTGCTCGAATACATATCTTGCACCGTATCCAATGTAATACGCCTCATTTTCATCGCTGGGCGCTTCATAACCGCGTTTGCAATCTAAATCTCCACGGTCAATGTCGTTAAGATAAGTTGAAGTTTCTAAGTTCATATTAACCCCACCTTGACTTGTAGCCAGCCAATTGCTTTTCAACTAAACGATTGTTTTCTTTAGCTGCTGCCAGGTCACGTTGAATTTCGTATTCAGACATTGGCTCATAGATAGGCTGGGTGTGGCGCATAGCTACACGGTTCTCATATGCCTCTTCGGACTCGTCATGCGGTCGTCCAAACAATGACATACTTAAAGCATTGCAGAAATCAAAGTCACCAGTTCTTGCGGGGTCTTCATCTTGATAAGTCATGTTGCTCTCCTGTTGTTGAGGTGTTTATTCTACACATGGCATTGTGCTATTGCAACTACTTTAGCAAAGGTATATCATGCAACTTCACTTATTAAGGAATAATCATGGATATTAACAAGTCACTTAAATTTTTTATGGAGCGCGATCAAATGTCATCAGTTGAGCTATCCCGCATCTCCAAGATCAACCCCTCTACTATTAGCTTGATCAGAAATAAGCATAGATCACCGCGAGCTAGTACCCTTTTAACCTTCGCTGCAACTTTTAATGTGGAAGTCAGTGAGTTCATTGCGGCAGGTGAGTAATGAATAGCAAAGGGTATTACGCCATCATTCCTGCAAGCGTTCGCTATGACCTACGTTTAACGGCTAACGCTAAACTTTTATATGGGGAAATCACTGCCCTGTGTAACGATAAAGGTTACTGCTGGGCGCGTAATGCCTATTTTGCTGATCTTTATGGCAAGACAGAGACTTCAGTTAGCCAGTGGATAAGCTCCTTGGTCGATTGCGGGTACATAACCAGGCAGCTACAGTACAAAGAAGGCACCAAGCAGATCCAAGCGAGGTACCTGAAGCTGGTTGATAACCCTATGCAAGAAATCTTACCCACCTCCCCAAGAAAACTTAAAGAGGGTACCCAAGAAAACTTAATACCCTCCCCAAGAAAACTTAATGACCCTACCCAAGAAAACTTAATAGATAATAATACAATTAATACTACATCTAATATTACAGATAATAGGGGGGAAACAAGTTCCCCAGCTCTAGTAGAAGAAGTTGAACAGGAAGTAGTAGTTATTGACGAACCGGAGGATAAGACAGTTAAGCGTTTTGTCCCGCCAACTCTGGATGAGGTCATTGAATACTGCAACAGGAAAGGTTCTGGAATAGATCCTTCTGTCTTCTGGCATCACTACGAGGCTAATGGCTGGAGAATTGGAAAGAACAAGATGATTTCCTGGCCAAAGACTATTGGGTCGTGGGGTGCTAGAGAGAAGTCAAACAAGGCTATAAATAAAGAAAAGAAACCTGATTCAATTAGAGATCAGTCGCTATACCAACAATTAACCGATACATCGTGGGCAGATTAGCCCGACAAAGGAGAAAATCATGGGAAAAAGAATCACACCAACTGGCAAACGAATGTTTTTGTATGAAGGCAAGAACCATAAAGCTTTAATTTCAGGGTTTTTTTACTGCATGGCCGACTTTGCAGACGCAATTTCAATTAGTCCGCAAACAATTCAAAGTAGATTTAAGCACAGAGGGGTTTCGCGGGTAGTAAGAGACTGCGATTTGTTTCCAGTCCGAGCCTTAACTAGCCGGTGTCGAATGATTCAATATCAGGGTGAGCATAAAGACCTGGTGTCTGGCCAGAGCTACAGTTATGTTCAACTGGGGAAGGCATTTGGTATAAGCGAAAAGTTAATCCGAGAAAGAATGAGAGGAAGCCGAGTGTTTATTAATAGCATGGCTTTGACAACCCCAGGTGTTCAGCAAATAGTAAGATGCGAAACACGCTCATCCCAAGTAATGAATGAATGGTTAAGAAGGAAATTAGTATGACAGAAATAACGCAAGGTGATTACTATCTCATCAAAAGTTTAGGCGATTTTGAGAAAAGATTGCCAGCTATTATTGACAGACTAGGTGGCTGGGATTACTCAACCCCGTGCGCAATCAAGATAGAAAAGTTTCAGGGCAAGTCAACGCTTACTCAATTAGCTTTAGCTCATGTCTGGTTTCGTGCTATGTCAACGCAGTTTATTAAAAATCAACCTGACGCTACAGAAGAGGGCTGCAAGTGGATGATGAAGCATAAGTTTGGCCCAAGAAAAAACATTAAAGTTGGATCTACAGAAGTGAAAGAGCAGTTAGTTAGCTTGCGAGATATGGACAAAGGAGAAATGTGCTACTTCATGGATCAAGTATTACACTGGGCATCCGAAAGAAAAAACCCTTCAGTATATTTGCCAATGCCAGACGGAAATGAATACACTGCCCTTAAACGACAGCAGAATAGTTAATCGTATGCTTGTTTATCGGCCATAAGGCTGTCTTTATCGGCCATAAGGCTGTTTTAACGGCCATTTTGGTGGCTAAATTGCAGCATGTAGGGTAAACTTAAATCAATGTACAGGATAGTATTTAACACTTTTTAGGAGAGCAAGATGAGGGTTATATCGTGGTTTAGCTGCGGAGCTGCAAGTGCTTACGCAACTTATTTAGCCAGTAAAAAATATCAAGACTGTGAGTTTGAAGCAGTGTATTGCAGGGTTGCCGAAGAACATGAGGATAATTTAAGGTTTTTGCGTGATTTTTCTCAAGAAACTGGCATTCCAGTTAAAATTATAGGCGATAAAAGCAAAGAATTTTCTATTTATAACGTGTTTGAATCTAGGAAGTTTATTAAAGGCCCGACTGGCGCACCTTGTACAATGATTTTAAAAAAAGATGTAAGGAAATCCTATCAGCGTGACTCTGACATTCAAATATTTGGATATACATCTGAAGAAACTAATAGAGTAAATAGATTTATTGACTCTAACAATGAAGTAATTACAGATTTTATACTGCATGAAAAAGGCATAACTAAAGACAGTTGCCTGGAATTTATAAAAAGCTTGGGCATTGACACGCCTATTATGTATAAACTAGGTTACAGTAATAATAATTGCATTGGCTGCGTGAAGGGTGGCATGGGGTATTGGAATAAAATCAGGTATGACTTCCCCAGTGCGTTTGAAAAGATGGCTCTTTTGGAGCGCAAGATAGGTCATGCCATTAACAAAGATAAAAATGGGCCGGTGTTTTTGGATGTTCTGGCAACAGACAGGGGAAATTTCAAGAAAGATAAGCCCGGCGACTGCGGTTTTACCTGCGAGTGGGAGCAAAGGGAATTTAAGTTATGACTATTAAAAGAGATGCAGCAGACAAATGGTTTAGTGATGTTGTTAGGCTAAAGAACGAATCTGTTTGTGAACACTGCGGTAAACATGGCAGACAAGAGTGCGCCCATATCTACGGCAGGGCAGCTAAGTCAGTAAGGTGGAGCCTGGACAATGCAGTCTGCCTTTGTCATTACTGCCATCGAACTTTTACTGCCAATCCTTTGGACTTTAGTAGGTGGTGTATGGAGCACTTAGGGCCAGGGCACATGGAGCTGTTGAGAGAGAAATGGAATATTAAAATGCCCACTAACAAAATGCTTAGAGCTGAGATTGCTAAACATTACCGTGAAGAGCACAAGAAGATGCTGGCCAGTTCCAGCTACCAACCAATCAGTTACAATTGAGGTGACATATGTCGTTTATAAATAGCTTGAGAAGGAAGGCAAAGATACTGGAGATACCTGGCATGAGCCAAAGGTTAGATGAGATCTTTGAATCCGTTATGTACCACGGAGCAAATACTACGTTTGCGCAGAAAGAAATACAGGCAATAGTCGATCATGTAATAGAAGTTGAGATAGCCAGGACAACACCGCTAACAGAAGAACAATTAATGTTGCGTTACCCTGATCTTGTGGTAGAATAGCTGTGTGTTGACCTAATCGGGTGGCACAAATCTTAGTTGTCGGCTGTAACCGATGACTAAACGCTGATGCAGTTTTCCTTAGTCGTGAAACGGTTCTAGCGCAGTAACATCGTAAAGGTCAATTCCACCGCAAATGGAGTTGGCCTTTTTTATTGTTTGCGTTATCCAGATCTTGTGGTAGAATAAACCCTCAAGCGGGAAGTGAAGCGAAGACGGCAAATCTTGTTTTACACTTGTTTGACAAAGCTCCCCTGCTTTCCCCATCGTCTGTTGCCACTCCTCTTCAGACGGTGGGTTTTTTAATTCCCCCAAATATGCTATAATCGGCACATGAAAGACAGCCTACTATCACGCATTGGGGTCTCTGGTTACAACAAGCCTAAGAAAACTCCTGGCCACTCAAGCAAATCTCACGTTGTTGTTGCCAAGTCTGGCGACCAGGTCAAGACAATACGTTTTGGTCAGCAGGGTGTCAGTGGTGCAGGTTCTAATCCCAAGACAGAGAAGCAGAAGGCTCGCCGCAAATCATTCAAAGCCCGTCACCGCAAAAACATCGCTAAAGGTAAGATGTCTGCCGCGTACTGGGCCAACAAGAGTAAATGGTAATGAAAGGTCTATACGCAAACATCCATGCTAAACGTAAACGCATCATGGCAGGAAGTAAAGAGAAAATGCGTAAGCCTGGAGCCAAGGGTGCGCCAACTGCTAAAGCATTTAAAGATTCAAAGAAGACTAAAAGCCTGCTTAGTTAGTAGCACCACATGACAGGCATAGAAGCTCTAGTGTCTACATGTATGAAAGTCTTAGCTACACCCACGCCAGTAAAGCCTAACCTCATGGCTTCCTGAACAATCTTATATCCCTCTGCGCCACTGTTGATATGTATGTCAGCAGCAATACCTCTTGCGTGAGTGCCAGGTACATTCTTTCTAGCCTCAATTGGATGGCCTATAGGATCACGGTATCCACTGGTAATGGTGAATGAGAACCCACATACATGGCGCAATTCATCTAGTTTCTCAAGAAAAAAAGAGCACATTTCGTTATTGCCAGTCTCCTGACAGTCAAATTCTCTAATATCAAAATACTGTAATTGCATTAATGGATACTCTCATCAGTAAAGTAGGCATTGATTAATTCCGACTTGGCAACTTCCATGCTGTAAAGTATGTCAGGATCTTCCATGTTGCTAATGATCTGTATCTGGTTTTCATTTACACCTATGACCACCAAGGCATCATATTCTTCTGCCAGCTTAACCAGGTCAGGGCGACCAGGAAATTCAACTATCTTTCCCATGTTACTTCCTCATGTTCATTAACTTGCCAACACCGCGAATGCCAAAGCTAGAGGAAATAGCAATAAATAAGAGGTATTGATACCACTCAGGCAACTCTTCTAGTGCTATAAACGCAGCAGATACTCTATCAATAACAGTTACATCGTTAGCTGCTATGGCATATCCTACCATGAATATAGGAACGGCGAGTACAATAGTCCAGAATTCATCCTTCCAAGAATCCTTAGAGGCATCAGCCATCTTGGTTTCCCAGTCAGCATCGTTCTGTATTACAGACATTTTACGGTCGTGTTTAGCTTGTTTCTCTTCAGCTTTATTGCTCAAATAACTTTTGGCTAGGCCCGCAACTGGCCCAATCAAAGCGCTAAAAATACTCATATAACCATCCTGTCTAGGAAAGCAGCACCAATTACTAATGGGTACATTCCCCATAACATTACTTCAGCCTTGGCAAACCGCTTGCTTCCGTCATCTAACCGCTTTTCAATGTTAGTATATCTGACGTTGCATTCTTTTTCGTGACCTTCAAGACGTATCAAAACTTCTTTAGCTGTAGTCATTATTTTTTTACCATCAATATAATAAAATAAATCATTACTGGAATTAATGAAACCGCCAACCCAATAAAAATTACAAAGTTTTTTAACATTCCTAAAACTTGCTGACGTTTTAACAGTGCTATACGGGTTTCTCTTTCTCTTTCTTGCTTGCACTTGGACTGGAAAGCAAGCCAATCAGACCACATATCAGCCCGACCAGCGTAAATCATGTAATCTTTTAACCACTCTTCATTGGCTTTAATCTTTTCCAGTGCCATAAAAGCATCAAGGTCAGACTTGCCTTTTTTGGCAACTCTTTTAGTAATTGCACTTTTATTGCTAAAATAAGATTGCGCCGCCGCTGAACAGTCATAAAGCTCTTTGCCATTACTAAGCGCAGTTTTAATAAGCTTAAACGCAACATTGGCAGCAGCAATCTCGGATAACATTTATTCAGACGCTTTGCGAATGTCAGTAGCAATGCCTTCAACAAATGTAGCTGATCCTGCTCCAATACCCTTAGCGGTATCTGAAACCATAGACTGAGCTGAATCAATTGTGCTGTCTACAATCATTTGTGAACCGTCTACTGCTGCGTTAAAGGTGTTGCAGGCCACAAGAGTTAATGCAAGTACAGGTAATAAATATTTCATTTTTGTTTCCTTATGATGCTAGATAAAAGTTAATAGATGAAAGTGCAGGACAGTCTACGCCATAGTAAAAGTCAATAGTGTCGCCAACTGCCAAAGTATATTGCGGAGAGCGAAGCCACAAATAACGCGGAATGGTTGTTGCTATACTTGATCCTTCGAAGAATCCATAGCCAGTGGTTGTGCTAATAAAATTCTGAAGGCGACCCGTTCCAGTGCTTCCTGTAGGGGTAGAGGTAGTTTTATAATAAAACCTTCCTGCGCTTTGACTTGCTGTGGATACGGCAAACCATGAGGTAGGTTGAGCAGAAGTACTGGTCGTATTACCTCTTTGCCAACCAACAGCACCTGTATTTCCCACAAGCATAGGAACCTCAGTCTCAGTTCCTGATTGCGTGACAATTAGCATATTAGCTTGCATATCACAGCGATAATATATTTCATTCAGGTTAGTTCTAACTGGTCTGCAATAAAGCCTAAAGTTTCCTGCCTGGCTAGATGTCAACCTTACTCTGCGCCAATAGGTTGTGCCGGTTATCTGCGCATTGCCAGCTGGCGGAATCAGGGTAGGTATAGAACTATCAGTTGCGCTGTCAGTTCCACTAAGGCTTACAGGAAGATACTGCGCTGGAACGCCACCGCCAGCAGACTTGCCATAGAAATCAGTAGACATATTAATTGCGCTACCTGCTCCCGCCTGATCGCCCAACGCCCTGACCGCAGCGTCATTCATAGACATCTGCGTAGTACCGTTACCGCTAAGCTCTACCTGAATAGACCTATCAGTGGCAGTGCCTGCAATAGACATCGTTCCTGAAGCGGCAAGAGTCATTAGAAGTCGTCTCCCATTTCCCAAGGGTTAGTGCTAATAGTTACTGGCACTTTAGACTTAGCAATGTCATCAGCAATAGAGCTTTCAATAGAGGCAACTTCCTCTTCACCCAAAGCATCCTTAGCCCAAGCCATTGCATTTTCTTCAGTAACATCAGCCCAAGGGATAAAGCCTTCAGCATCCACATTAGCTTCAAGACCAACAGTGCCATATCTACGGCCTCTATGGGTTGCGTCATCAATAACTTCGTAATCAGAAGCTTCCCAGTGTGCAGTGTTAATTGCGCCAGTATTTACAGTAGAGTCTAGTGCTACAATATTCCAAATTAAAGCCATTTTATTTCTCCATCTCGTTTAATTTTAATTCAAGTTTCTCTACTTTTTGAGTCAGCTCTTTTACAGCTTCGATAAGAAGAGGAGTTAGTTTTTCGTACATCACTGTTTTGTAATCTTTACCTACCACAGAGTCAGTGACAATCTCAGGCAATACAGCTTCTACTTCTTGAGCAGAAACACCTACCTCTACGCCATTGTTGTCTACACCAAGAGATTGAGCAGTTTCGTTAGGAGTGTAGTAGTAACCGTTAAGCTGGGCTACCTTGTCTAACGCGTTAGGGATGGTTCCCTTGAAGTCTTTAAGGCGTTCATCAGAGAAGTAAGCAGTAATGTTACCTGTAGCCACTATGTTACCGACAACATGAAGTGCCTGAGTCGGTGCGGTAATGCCTATGCCTAATCTTTTTGCACTAGTGAATCTTGCATACTCTCCACTTAATCCACCATCCATAGCAATACTATGTCCACCACCAGTAGCGGAAGTAGCGGTTATTTGTGCTACACCGTTAAATGTTCTTAAACCTGCTAGTGAATCTGTTGAAGAGTTATTTCTTATACTGATGCCTTGCTGCGAAGCAGAGTCAACTGTGGCTCTTATTATACCAATAGCATCAAGCTCACATCCTACAATGGCAGCGTTCTGAGCCGTTTTCCCTACAAGGAAGTCACCTGTTGAAGTAATTCTAGCTCTTTCGCCAGTGTTGGTAGTAAAGGCCATTGAGTTGTCAGCGTTGAAGTAAGAAATCTTACCTATATCAAAGTCATTAGAATCGCCAAACTGTATTGTTGCAGGGCTACTTGTTCCTGCCGTCAGTCTTAAAACTGCGTTAGTGTTGTTAATGCGAATAACATCGTTAAAGTTCTTCTGTCCAGAAATTGTTTGGGTGCCTGAAGTTCTTACAACAGTGTTGTCAACGTCAACTGTAACCGTGCCTGTAGTACCTCCACCAGACAAGCCATCACCCGCTGTTACCCCAGTAATGTCACCAGTATTAGTCGTGTAACCAGAATCATTAGTCCACTGGGATATAGCTCCAGACTTGTTAGTAAACGTATCGGTGCTAGATGGAGTTACTGTGCCAGTATTAGTCGTGTAACCAGCACCGTTGGTCAATTGATTGTTGTTGGTAATTGCAACGGCAGGGGTATAAGTAAACACGCCAGAGGTGTTGTCATACGCCAAGCCAGTAGTGCCAGGAGATGCAGTAGTTGCACTTAAATCAGTTAGCGCAATACCACCACCACCACCTGTAACCCAAGGTACATTAACAACAGCTTGATTAGCTGAGTTTAGCTGGATGCCATAAGTTCTTCCAGCCGTAGAGGAGGCCGCGTTAGCCGCTACAGACTGGTCTGTGTTGCTGAATAATTCAACGCCGCCTCTTGTTGTTGCAGTAGCTAAGTCAAGAGAGATGTCGTTAGCTCCAGCAGTAATGCCAGTACCACCAACTGCGTTAAGCGTTACGGCCCCTGTAGTGCCACCCCCAGTTAAACCAGTGCCAGCAGTTACAGCAGTAATGTCACCACCACCAGCGTTAGCATCAACGTAAGCTTTGATTGATTGTTGGGTTGCAAGAGCGGTAGCACTATTGCTTGCCATGTTATCTTCATCAAGGATGTTGGTGACTGTTACAGTACCAGTGCCTGACAAGCCATCAAACTCAACAGTACCAGTAACGTCTAAAGTGCCACTCATATCGAGAGACATTAAAACATCGGTATCATTCTTCTTCCAATATAGCTTTGCAGCAGAATCGCCAGTTCCATTAATTTCATTGGTTATAAAACTAGAGGTTCCTGAGTTAAACTTGTGAGAATAAGAATCCGTAGATGTTCCTGCAATTGTGCCAATTACTTGTAATTTAGAAGATGGACTCGAAGTTCCTATTCCTACATTTCTATTCGCAATTATTCTTAAAGCTTCCGCGCCAGCAGTAGAAAAAGCTAAAAGATCCGCCCCTGCTCGCCACATTCCCGTGTTCTCATCTGCACCAAATGTATATGCAGGGCTGCCACTACTACCAGCTCCTGCTTTTATTTTAGTTACATCAACTATTCCAGTAGTGTTAACTGAAAAGGAACTTCCAGCAGTAATCCCGCCTGGAGCAGCAAGGGATGCGTTAAAAGTATTATTGCCTGTAAAGGTATTGTTGCCAGCAAGAGTTACATCACCACCACCTGTACTTGTAATAGTAAAGTTAGGGTATGTTCCTGTAACATTAGTTGCACCAGCACCCGTTAATGAAACAGTTTGATCAGGAGCAGTATTGCTGAACTCATTGCCAGCACTTAAAGCAAGTCCAGATCCTGCTGTATATTGTGCTCCAAAGTTGCTTAAATCAACAGCTTCTGGCGCTCCAGTCGTATCGTTAAACTTTAATGCTTTACCTTTGCGAGCATCTTTCAATGGCAGGGTCATGTTAACCGGAACATTTTCTGCATCGCTTAATCTAATGGTTCGATCAATAGCGTTTTCATTCTGTATAGCGCCAATGTAAATCTTATCAAAGTCACCATTAACATCTTGAGCTAAGAAAGCGCCGTTCTCTTGATAGTTAGTATCCCGAGTAACAGGCATGGTTAATACAATACTGACTGTATCGTTAAGACTAGCACCCGTGTCCAAGACAAAAGTACCACCAGCAACTGTGCCAATATTGTTTACAGTATAGTCAGCAGGAGCGACTACAACATTGTTCTTATAGACAGTTACGTCAGAAGTTGCCAGCACTCTAAAGGTATAGGCAAATGAAGTTTGCCCAGCAGTGGCGCTGTAGTCATTGCGAGTAGTAGTTGCAGTTACGGTCATTTTGACACCCTTTTAATTTGGTTCGATTATACTATAATTTGGTTGTTTTTTATACAGCTACTACATGTCGCCTATGGCTGTTTCTATCTCGTCAAATATTTTGTTTACACCACTAAGATTCTGCAATGGAATCAATCTTCTTAAAGTTCTAATGTCAGAGTCTGTCATTGGCCCTGACGATGAAAGAGCGTTACTTGCTGCAACAGTAGTGCTAAGAAGGCTGCCTAGGCTTGGCCCTAAGATAGACTCTGAAACGCTGCGAGACACAAAGCGCGATGCTGGCGCACTAATCCCCAGTAAAGGCCTAAGCCCTACCGAGTTGCTAGAAATCTTCTCAATGGTATTGTTGATCTCACCTACAACGCCAAGAACGCCAGAACGATCAATACCTTCAGTTATCCACACTGCCGGATCTTCACTTACTTCACGGCCTGCAAGCTGCTGTTTAATGACGTAAGAGAATGCTCCCATTCCTACTAGCGAAATAATGCCGCCCATAGTGTTATGATCTTGATTTTGCACTCCAGCAATAAATACACGCTGAGTAGCAGACAATATAAAAGACCTAAACTGCCCGATAGTCTTACCCATTTCCGTAGACATAAATAAAGGCTTCTCCTGACCTGGCATAATAATAACGCGGTCAGATTCCTTTCTCATAGCTACGCCCCACATGCGCTCAAGGTCTGGTCTATCCCAGTTTTTAGCGCCCGTTATCCACACGCCGTCTTCGTTCTTTCCATGTTTTACCACCTGCTCCATCATGTCATTAGCAGCTTGCTTATCAATTCCCAGTCGCCCAAGACGCTTGTCATACTTGCCTTTAGACAATCCGTCAAAGATAGAGGTTTGCATGGTTACTGCGTGAAGCTGCTTTATTCCTGAAGTCCAGCGGTCGAGGAAGTTAATCTTACCAAAGTTGTTAGCGCCTGATCTCAAGGCTCTTTCAACAGCGGTGCCGCCAGAAACGTAATCGCCAACGTCAGCAATCACATCTGATTTACCAGCCATCAAAACGTCAGTTCCAACACCCCAGCTCTTTGCTTCACTAGCGGCAATCTTAAAGTTTTTAGTGTTAGATATTAACGGAGCTAAGCCTTTACTAAATGTCTTGGCAAAACCTTCTGCCATAACAATGCGAGCAACATCAGGAAAGCTGGATATGGTTACACCTCCAAGCAATCTTAAATAGTTGAGGTCGCGTGACGATCTTCCAATACGAGTCCATATGTTATCTTCCTGAAAACCATATACTCCACGCATCCTGTCGCGCATTCCGTTAAGATCTCGAATGTCAGCGTTTCTTTCCTTCTCTAATTTAGCGCGTTCTTTAGGGTCAGTAATGCCGCTGGCTCTTTCTCTATACTCTCTGTTTACTGATTGAATTTGATCGACCATATCAACGCTACCAAACCTCCTGGTCAACTCAATGTCAGCAGCAGTTTGTTGTAAATACCTGGCACCCAAGACCTCAATGTCATTCTCTAAAAACTCTTCAATAATCTCATCATCAATTTGAAAGGTTCGTTTGCGGAGAGGGCCGCGTAACGCGCTTACTTTACCTACTTTCGCTGTGCCTTCACCCATCTTCCAGTCGTAAGGAAGCCTGCCGCCAGGTGAGCCTTTAATTCTTTGGGCAATCTGCGCTGCAATATCATCATAGTCCTGCGCCTCAAATTCTCTACCAGACTTGTATTCAGCTTTATCTATAATTTCCTGAAGGTCTGCCTTTTCTTTCCCTTCTGCTTTTGCAACTTTAGTAGATGCAACCTTAGCCTGCTCATATAGATCAAGGTCTTTCCTTTGCAGCCAGCCAGAAACCTTAGTAATAAACTGCGGGTAATTAGCGTCTATCTTGCCCGAGCTATACACTCTATTAAGGTAATTTACAGAGGTACTGACATCAACATCTTCAGGCAGCATCTTCAGCTCAATCATTTCGTCCTTCAAAGGATTGTATAATTCTTTGCGCCAGAAGTCAGAGGAAGCTTTAATCTCAGGAATGTCGCTTTCCCCAGTTCTAATAGCTCTAGCTACAGCTTCGTTAAAATCACGCCGTTTCATTTTAGGAGCGCCAGACTTTGTATACTGCTCGTAGAACTTATTGTTATTGTCTATCGAGTTGTAGAGCCTTCCATTCTTAATTTTAGCTAATGACTCAACAGCTTGGCCGGTAAAGTTATCTAGCATGATAGGGCTTTCTGCCAGCTCTGCTGCAAGCCTTCTGACTATTGGAGACTTACTAGTAAGCGCCCTAGACAAAGGGTCAAAACCTAGCTTGTCAGTTAAGAATCTAGCAACCTTACCCGTAACCTGAACATCGCCTATAACTACACGGGCAGCACCTACACTGTCCTCACCTACAGGGCCAGTCTTGGCGTTAATCGCAGGGTTAATACCTTCAGCTATTTTAGGTTCAACCTCCATTATGTCAGCCATTTCCCGAATAACCGTCTCATCAATTCCGTATCTAGGCAGGAGCTGTATAGTACCGCCTAGAACGCCCCCTAAAAGCGCGCCAGCACCCATGTTAATAGCAGACTCATCAAACGTCCTAGTCAGCTGCTGGGTGTGTAACGCGGCCTCCACAAGGGCAGTCTCTGCGGCTACAACAGTGCCTGTAACGGCAGCGCCACTAAGTATCCCTTTTCCTACCCGATAAGTGTTTGCAGCTACACCGCCAATACTGAGGAGTGAAATAGGATCCATTACACCAGCAGCGCCACTCATAATCATTCCAGTAGCACCACCTCTGGCAATAGTGTCTCTGTCCTGACGCTCTCTGCTCATCTGCTTGCGGGTAGCCTCTAGCTCATCTTCAGTGTCAGAATAAAGTGCGGTTGATACAAAAGCCTGGTCATTTTTCTCTTCCTCTGTAAACATAGAATAAGCATCAAATGACGGATCATCTTTAGTGTCAGGCAGGCCAACTTCTCTAGTAGAAAAAGCCCCGATAATGTTCTCTTGCCTAAACGCAGCGTCAACGACTTCCCCGAAAGAAGGAGCTTGCTGCTCATCTATTTCAGGAGCATAAACTGTTTTTTTGCCTAGCAGCTGTGTTTCTGGAGATGCAACAAATCCCATTTACTCACCTATTCCTTTTAAAGCATTAACCATTTCTTGACCAAACTGATTAATAAAGATTATCTCAGCTTCTTCCTGACCAAGTTTATCTACAGCAATTTTAAATCCTTTTGTAAACTTTTCCTTAGATATAGCTTTTGTAAATAACTTTTTTACCTGAGCTGAGCTGTAATTCTGTTGCATCATTACATACGGCTCTGGAGTAATTCCTGCCGCCTCTTCCTTTTTTGTTGGAGTCGGGTAAACAGTTACTGTTCTGCTTTCCGGAATGCCAGTGCTATCGCCTTCTACTGCCTTACCCTCTGCTATAAGATCGTCAATTTCGTCTATTTCGTTTTTTGGCCTTGCGAGAGATGCTACATATTGATTGCTAGCATTGTTTATTTCCTCAACAATAAAGTTAGCAGCCTCACCAACCTTGGTAGTTAATTGCGGCATACCAGTTGCAAGCAGTACTTTCTTGATATTTTCTACGGTTATAGCGTCTGGAATGTTTTTAAAGCCTTCAACTCCTTTACCTATTAATGCAAATGGATTAGCAGAAGATTGCAGAACTGCGCGCATAGACTCACGTTCATCTTGTTTGAGAGGGTTATCTGTTCCAAACTTCTCAGCAATTTTAGCCGCTCTTATTTTTCTTTCATCAAGCGTTCCGTACTTGTTCATCTTGCCTTCTTCTTCGGCTTTAATTCTAGCTGCTTGAAGAACATTACCTTTTTCTACATCAGGCTCAAATCTGCTGCTCATGTTGCCCTCTGGATCAAGGGCAGAAACGCTCTGTAAAGTCCCGTCATTAGCCCTAATCATAATGGCATACGTTGGTTGATTATTTCCGGCAGACCTAGATGTTTCTGCGTCAGATATTAAGTGGATATTTTCTCGCTCAACAGTAACCCCGTTGGCCTGCAAATCATTATAGATTTCGTCACGAATGTAAGAGGTATCGCCCGTTACGTTTAATTTATATCCTTCAAATTTTTCTGGAGGATACTTCATTAGACCAAACTCGCCTCGACCCCAGTTAGCTTGTATTTTTGTCATGGCATTCTTTTTAGCTGATTCTATATCTACCGTTCCTGCTTTATAAAGATTCTCGGTTAATACTCCGTAATCAGCCACAAGCTCATTAAAAGCAATTTCATTTTGAAAGTCAGAGGCGCTGTCAAAAAAGAAACCAGTCATTTGACTTGTAACTTCTTCGGCGTAGACTTCAGTTCCAAAAACTTTCTTATTGTCTTTTGACTTTATTTCAACAGCTCTAGCCTCAGACATGGCTTTTTGAGTAGGAGATCCAGTTCCAGTAATAGCTTTAGCATTAGCGATTGATTCTTCTGGAGTTAAGTAATTGTCTGTCTCCGCTACAATTGAAGCAAAAGCCGTCTCAACGTCAGTAAATGCAACTTCACCAAGTCCAGGAATTTCCTGTATTCGATTAATAGTATCTACAGCATATTTTATCTTGTCAGCTTCTCCTGACACCAAGTTGTTTCGAATTTCAGTTCTTGCCTGCGTTGGAACATAGCCAGTCATTTTTGATATTTGAGCTATTTGCCCGCCTCTCTTGGCTGGATCGGTAGACAATCCTGCGTTGATTAGCTCCTCGTAAGTGTTATCAACATCTGCCAGGGTAATTGGAATAATAGGCTGACCGGTAACTGGCTGCTCACCATTAACGATGTTAGAAACGCGAACAATTCCGTCATTCTTCTCTTGGTCTGCCAATTGCTGCCCAATAATCAAGTTAACTCTACTTGATACTCCTTTTGAGGTCTTGAAATAACCTTGCTCTTTTAACTTATAAACCTCATCAATTAAATCTTGCGGCGCGCCAGTTTGATTCTTAATTGCAATGTCCAAATCCGACAAAATACTCATCTGCTCGCTAGATAAAGTTGCCGCGTCCTTTGCAGCCTTTAACTCAAGGGTGGAAACTTGAACGTCAAGCTTGTTTAGTAGCTCTTTGTTCTGCTCTGCGGATAGGCTTTGATCAGGGCTGATGCGAAAAGCCTCTACAATAGCGCGCCCGTTTACCAGGCGATCCTTCATCTCGAAAGAAGGGTCTAAAACAGCTCTGTTAACTTCGCCTAATTTTTCCTGAACAGTAATTCTATCTGTCAACGTATTAATTCTTTGTAAGGCAATCCCAGGGTCTAAATCGGCAGTTTCAACCAAGTTCATGGTAGCGTCAGTAAACTCAGCAAGACCTGCTTGAGCTTCGTCTCCATTTCCTGCGTAAGCATCATTCGTAGCAATGTCAGAAAGAACGGCCATACCCTGCTCAATTCCAGCAGTTGCAAGAGCCAAATCTTTAGCCTTCTCAGTCTTGGCAACAAAGCTTGCAGCTTTTGCGTTAAGCTTATCAAATACCAGCTCGGCAGAACCCCTGTATTGCTCAGGCATTTTGCTCAATAAGCCTTGCTTTGAGGCATCTACTAATTTGTTGTACCCCATTATGTCATCAGGGAATTGCTCTTGAGCGGAATTTACGGACTGATCCAGCTCAAAAGAAAGATTACCTAAATAAGCGGTTTCAAAGGCGCTATTAAAAGCTGATGCCGAATAACCGAACTTACGTTGTTCTGGAGGTGCAATTAGCTCTCCAGTAGCAGGATCAACACGACCAGCTTTTGAGCCTGCAATAGCCCCCTCTTTGGCCCCCTCACGGACTGCAATAGGTTTTCCTATAGCTAGAGCAGTGTTAGCAACAGTTGCGCCTAAACCAGCCAGAGCGCGCATCTTATCAGCGCCAGACGTATCCAGAGATGTAGGAGTAAACTTACCGTAATACCCAATTCTTTCTTGCTTAACAGCCATTATTTAATCCTATTGTTTAAGCGTTGAGCGCGGCAGCGGATGAAGCGCCAGTCAATAATGTACCGGCAGCCTGCAAGTTAGCAGCAGATCGAGCGTTTCGGCCTTGGCGCTTGAGTTGAGCCTGAGCAAGCCTGTCACTTAGCTTTAACATTCCTTCACTCATGCCAATGTTTTGGGCGCTTTCTAATGCAATGCTAGATGGAGTTCCTTCCATACCTAAGTTTCCAGCAGCTAAACCTACAGTATTAGCAGAAAGGACTTTACCTAACTGTTGCTGTCGTTCAAGCTCACGACCTTCAGCGGCAACCTTTTCTTGCCTAGCCTGCTCGTTTAAAGCGTCCTGCTGGGCTTTACCTGCTTCAACTTGCCCGTAAACATTAACTGCTGTGCTTACACCCAATGTTACTGTTGCTGTAATTAACCAAGTCATAATATATCCTTTGGCTCTATTAAAGCCTCTTCTATTTTTTTTAGATCTGTAAGTTCTGTAGGGTGGAAAGTTATCCAAACGCAATCTGTTTCAGCATGGCAAACTCGTTTAGTTCCTGGCGTTGTTTCACCCATGTATGGCGCTTCAATTTCTATTGTTTCAAATTGACTGGCTACTTTACATTTGCCTTTTATAACTATATACATGTGGCTAGTCTTATGTGCAGCTCCAACACAAACTGTACCCGCTGGAAGGAACGATTCTCTTACATATAATCCATCTGAAAAATGATGCCTAGTTTTTGTATCAGCTTGAGGCATTTCTGCAATAAGATCTTGTATTTTGTAAATGTCATTTTGCGTTGCTAGTTCGCTCACGAAGATTCTACCTCATACTCAATAGATTGAAGGTGAAACAGTGTGGGGCCAGGTACAGTAATTAAAGGAACAACCTCTGTAGACCAACCATTACCGCCTCTATTATCTTCTATGATACCAGTTTTGGGAGAAAGTGGAGTATTTAAAGGGCTGTTTGATGCTGGGCCAAGCTCCCTTACAGGCACTGGAATTCCGTCAATGTACACGCCAGCAGTCTCTAATACGCGCAAGTTCATGTTAGTAATCTTCTTTTCCCTCATAGCATTCTGACCACTACGAGTACCTGGATTAGTATTTACCGGCATAGATTTGAATGAGGAAGTAAAGTTTAGGCCTATTTGAATATTATAATCTTGCCCAATAACGCCTAGCTCAGCGTCAGAAAATCTTACAATTCCGGCAGAAGTAACATTTCTATTGGGCAATACAAAACCATTAGAAATTGCACCTACTGTCTGACCTGCAAATCTTAAACCCACATTAATATTAGCAAGCCCTTCAGAAATTACTCCTGTAAAGTTTTTAGCTGAATCCAACAAAACATTAAAGTCCCACTTTTCAATTGTTTTGTAAGTGTTAACGTCAATTGCATTAGTGCTTTTAACGACTAAATATAGCTCTTTGCCCGCTACAGAGCAAGATTCGTATTTAGTCGTATTGTTAGCATCAGGGTTGTACAGAGTCCATTTGGTAAAACCGTTAATGTCCTGCGCTCTAACTGTGTTTAAAACAGCGGCTGATCCATCTTCATTAACAATAAATACCCATGCAGAATCTTCAGACGATGTTCCGTCAAGAGCAGCCATGTCTAAAGGCTTATTAATTAAGTGAGATGACAGTACAGATATGTCATTACTGGTATAAGCGTCTTCATTAAAGTTATATAAATACTGGCGTAATGTATTACCATTGCCGTTAATAAACAAAGTAGCGCCATCTAAAGCTTTAGTCTCTAAGTTGAATGATCCCAATTGAGTCTCAGCTTCAATTTGAATTGTAGACGGAGTGTTACCTTTAACAATAAATTCAGCACCAGAACAAAACACTTGCAAGCCACGATCAGGGTTTACATCTACAATTTCCGTAAGATTGCGAGAGTTAATGGTTACAAAGATTCCATCGTCATCTGCACCCTCCTCTGAAAAGAAGTTAAACAAATCGCCTGATTTAGATGCAAACAAACTTTGACGCTTAGACTTAGTTCCACCTATCCATAGCCTTCCCTCATTAAAAGCACCCATTAAAGGAAATCCGCGAGTAGAACTCCACACATCTTCTTTTCTAGATACCCCAATTACATCCCTAATAAAGGTAATGCCAGTGTTTCCAGCAGCTCCTTCCGTAACAAAAGCCGAAAATAACTTTAAAGGTTGAGCGGATTCATTGCTAATTGTAATTGTATAAGGGCCAAGTAAAGCACTGCCAGTAACTGTAATTCCAGTGTCACCAAAGATTGGCATTTCTTGTAGGTTTTTTTGTAAATTAAAAGCAGTTGATTCAACATCTCCTCCAAAAGAAATATTCTTGCTTAATACGCCTTGAACATCTATTTGGTAACGATTTCCGGCTACAAATGCATTGCCAAAAGTTATTCTTTGTACTGCCGACACAGCGGTGGGGCTATCTGGATCATTGTAATCGTACTGAGGCACATTACTAAAAGGAATTGGCCCAGAAACAAATGAAGCGTTACCCTCAAAGATAATACGTTGCGGCTCGTAATCTTTATGAAACATTAACATGACATTTTCTGTCTGAGCATCACGAACTTCTAAAACAGCAGCGCCATTGTAAGGAACAACTACGTCAGCAACAAAAACAGTATCTGCACTTCCAGCGTGCGGAGTTCTGTAAACGCGCAAATTATTTGCTGTTAAAACGCCAAGGTAATGCTCATCAGATCCAACGCTAAAATCAAATGTCTTTACGTCAGTAGGCTGACCTACTGATGTTTTAAGGTTAAACTCGCCAACTTTAATGGCATAAGTATTGAAAGCCGTTAAGTCGCAGACAATACGGAAACCAAGGTAGCCGACAATGTTAGGGAAAGTAACTCGCTTGCTGGTGACATACTTGTCGCTAATCACAAAAGAAGAAATGTCAGTCCATTGAGTTGAGTCGCTGCCGTGCTGTAATTTTACTGTGGCGTTTTGCTCGGCTGTGCCAGTGTTTATAATAGAGATGTTTTTAATATCAATAAAAGATGGCTGAGGGGCGCTTGTAAACGTGTACTGCGCAACTGTTTTAAACGTGCCTGCCCAGCTCGTATCAGTAATGCCATAGGTTAAAGGATTACCATCGTTAATAAAAGAGGCATTGCCGCCATTGGGCATAGAAGGAAGCTGAGAGTTTCGTACCAAAGCACCTAAAGGAGTGTCTACTTGAAGCGTTCCAGGTCTGCGCTTAATTCCACCTTGAGGAACAATAACAACATTCTCAGCAGTTTGACCGCCTTTGTAATACTGGTCTAGGTCAGTACGTCCAAGGATTAAAGGAGATAGTTCGCCACTAGCAAAACTACTCTGTAAAAATTGCGACTTAGGCATAATGTTCCTTCAGCGGTAGAATTTTAGCGTCTTACGCTAATAAATGGTCTGTCTTGAATAGGTGTCTGAGGATGTTGTTGTGAGTCAGTAAACCGAGCCATGCGCGAAGCATTCATATACTGGTTCGACACAAGTTCCATTGATGCGGCACTATCTCTAATGGATGGCGCAAAATCCATACCCAGTGCGTATTCAATCATCTTGGCAAAGTAAACGGGCCAGTGCTGCTCATCTACATTAGCAATGTAGTCGCAATATAAAGCACCCGTATAGTTACAGTAAACTTTGTCGCCAAGGATTTGGTAATTAATTCCAGGGTTTAACTTGATGAGAACCAGCATGTCCGCTGGCAATTGATAAACTGAACTGTACTCTGTTCCAACCGGTACTTCAGTTGTTAGGCTTAACTGCGCTTTACGGCGAGCAAAACCCCATCTGTATTTGGTTAATTCGTTTTGGACAATGTTGTCATATAAGTTATTGGCAACAGTCTGGGCGCGAGAATTACCGACCAAAGATGTTATAGGCAAGTCGCCAATTAAAATTAAAGCGTTAGAAATTAACTGGAGCTTAGTAGCCATAAAAAACCTTTTGAGATTAAAAGAAAGGGGGCCGAAACCCCCATTCAGTTTACAACATTATAACTTACGCAGTAATGACAAGGCCGCCAGCAGCAGTAATGCTAGTAGCAGTTTGAGTCTTAATGTACGTCAAGTGTACAATTGGTACAGCGGCGTTAGTAGTGTCTTTACAGATAATCAGATCGCCAAGTGTCAGCTCTGAATTAGCTGCCAAAAAGTAATCTGCGTTATCAATAACAGCCTTAGCATCAGTAGAAGTATACTGATAGGTGCTGCCACCTGTTCCTGAACCGCCAATGCGGCATAAACCAACTCGTGAAAAAGCCATGATATTATTCCTTATGCAGTTTGAGTGTATTGAACTTTAACGATGCCGTCAGTATCACGAGCAACAGCGCCTGCTTTCAACATACCGTTACACAGCCAAGAGGTACGTTCAGCAACCCAATCAACATCAGTTTTCATGTCAATACCGATAGCCAGACCAACAGAGGGACGGGCAAAGAAGTAAGAATCAACTACGTTAGCAGCAACAGTCAAACCACCTTCAATGCGATCTTCAAGGATAATAAACTTAAAGCCAGCCAAAGTATCAATATCGCCATTTACCAAAGCTTTAACGTTCTGGTAATCAAAGTTAGTAGCCTTCTCGTCATTCAGCATACCACCAAGACCCAATGCGTTTACAGCAGCAAACAGATCAGAGTTGGGTACGCCTTTAGCGCGAAGTGAAACCTGGGCTTTAATAATTTTAGCGATGTTCAAGTTAGAAGCAGCGCCACCAACACCAGTGCCAACAGTAGCAGCATAAGCGCCAGCATTGTCCATAGCGTCAATTACAAGTTGATCACATCGGCGACCAAGGGCATTTGCGATAGTGCTGGCAAGCTCTTGCTTTTCGTCAAAGTTTACGTCTTGTGCGTCAAACATATCGGTGTATTCTGGAGCATTCCAGTTTTGCAGAGTTGCAGTCTTGAACTCGTGATTAACATCCATAGGAGTTACGAGATCAGAAGTAGACTTTTGATTAGCTAGGCCTTTGCCCATTTTACGGAACTTGTAGGTGTCGCCAACTACGTTGTTGCGGAGAGTTACAGCAGGCTTTAGTAAGCCGGTGCCTTGATAGGCGTGTTTGACCATAGAGTCAAATTCCGTGACAGCCACGGAAGATAGAACTTTACTCATAAGAATTTCCTCGAAAAAGAGTAATATTAAAAAAGTTTTTCAAGGTTTTAGCTGAGTACCCGAGTAAACTTGGTCAGCATTCAACCTAAATTTACTGGGCCTTAAAAGAAAGGGGTGTCCAGTGAGCCGATTATACACCTTTCACCCCATACAAATCAACCAAAAGTACGAACGTGCGCCTTATTACCGCCAAAATCTTGCATCATCTTCTGGATTTTACGTTCATGGTTGACATCAATGCTTCTAAGCAACTGCCCGTCACCACTTTTCTTGAACATTTCTGTCTCAATGTCAGACCAGGTCATGCCAGTAGGACTTTCCCCGCCGTCAATAGGCAGTTTAACAGGAGAAGTAGCCTTAACTAACGCCTCAACAAGTTCAATAGACCTTGCGTCAGTAACCAGACCCATTACATTTTCGTAATCTTCTGCGTCCAGGCTATTTTTAAGAAAGCCCTCTACGTTTTTAATACGCTCACCTGCATTGTTACCAAGTTTTGCAATTTCATTATCTCGACTTACTTCTTCTGCGGCTCCACTTTGAGCAGTCAACAGTTCCCATGCCTCGCCAAACGCCTCCTGGCTCATATTGGTTTTGGAAGCAAAATCAGTTAACTCTTGCAGCAAAGCATCGTCACTTTCAATCCCTTCTGGGCCTGAATACCCGTCTTTGGGCGCGCCAGTAAAGCTACCAAACTTCTTTTCTAGCTCAGTATAAGCCTTGGCTTGCTCTGAAACAGACTTGTACTTGTCTGACTTGTACCACTCGGGGCTGTCACCAGTCCCTTTAATACCGTCTGTAAGAAAATACTCTCCATCACCAAGGGTAGGAGCTGCTGAATCTAGTAGGGTATCGCCAGTTGTTTGTTCTGCGGCCTGATCTGTATTATCTAACATATTACCTCCACGGTAATTTTATAGCACTTCTGCTTGTTGTACTTGATTAATTAAAAATTGAACTAATCCGCTTTCACCATTATGGTATGCGGCCTCATAGTTAGGGTTTTCGGAACCAAAGGGTGTACTGTTTTGAAAAATAAATCTTTGTGTTAAATCTGCTAACACACGCTTACCGTCATCAGTGCCAAAGCACCTGTTATAAGCTTTAGCCAACTCAGCAGCTTTTGCTCTAGCTGCATCATTGGCTTGTTTAGCTTTAGTGGCGTTAAAGTCGCCTTTATTAATTGTATCCCAACTCATAGAGCAGTTTGACCTTGTTGTGGTGGTTGACCGGAAACGTCCATTCCCTGCTGAGCAGCTTGAGCACCAGCCTGAATAATCTGAGACTTTTCACTTTGACTGCGAACTAGCTCTCCTGGCATGCCTGTTTTACCGGCAACCCATGTGCCAAAGTCTTCAATCTTAAAGGCAGCCTTAGCAGCATCTGGCCCAGCAGTCTGCAATACAAAAGACACAGCCTGTTGAACACTAAGTATGTCTTCGCCGTCTTGCGCTCTGGCTAAAGGAGACATAAATTTAATGTCAATGTCTCTGCCATCAAGTTGAATAGGAGAAATAATACCACGGCGCGTCAAGATTGCAGCTACACGCTTAATAATTGGAACCAAAACCTCTGTTTGCAACCGACCAAAAGCAGAACCAATACGCTTTGCAAGCTCACGAGACTCAATAGCAACCTCTGTAGCCGAGCGAACAGCGCCAGAAGGGTCACGCAAATCGTTAAACAACGCACGTTTAATAGCCATCTGCATGTCATTAATTTGGAATTGAGCCAACTGCAAGTTAGAGCCAGTATCCAATCGCTGAATAGATGGGTTACTTGAATTGTTAGATCCTACAGGAATAACAATGCCTGGGCTAATAACTAAGTTGTAAGGATTAGTTACACCATCATCAGTAGCCGTGTACATGCCAGCCAAGTCAATAGCAGCTTTCTGCAAAACAAACTCTTTAGCTTTGTTTAAGCTTCTTACATCAGGCAATGCTTGTAATGCTGGGCCACGACCACGGATTTCACCAGATACTTTAGAGTAACGGCCTGTAACCCACGGGCTAGATGTTCCAAAGTCCTGCATCCAGCTGATTTGGTCTTCACCCTTAACCCATACACAGCCGTAATAAGTTTTAGCTTTAGGCATGTAAACTACACCCTCGCAAAGCTCAACGTCAGCATCAGGTTTTTGCTCAATAGTTTCTTTCATGGCATCAGATGGCTTAAATCCACGCCACTTACGCTCAAGGTTACGCGCTTTTACTGTAAATCTACGCCAGTGTGTCTCTACATTTCCGTGTGGGCCTTCTTCAAATGCAATTCCTTTCTGCGGAATAGCACTAAAAATAATAGGCATGTCATCATTGTCATCTTCATCAATGCGTAACGTACCTGTTCCCACCAGAAGGTCTAAAGAATGCTCGTAAAATTGAGTAGCAAAGTTTGATCGGTTAATATAATCAAAAATTACCCCTGCTTGCTCTTCTAGGTTTGTTCTAATGTCATCTTCAGTGACATCAAATTGACCACTTTCAAGTTCTTTTATAACCTTTTCAGATGGAGCAAACGTAGCCCATCTAGACCAGATAGGAGCAATGTTTTCTTGAAGCTTACTTGCACCCTGCTGAATAGCTTCTAGGGCAGTTGAGTCAAATATGCGATCCATTTTACTTTGACCAGGCATATTGTCATCAAAAAGATTCCGATTAGGCAGAAAATATTCATAGCAGTCATCAAGTACGCTAGTCCACATACCATTCCTGGTAAAGGCGCTAGCCTCTCGTCTCTGCAAATCTCTAAGAGATCCTAACTCTTTAGGTAATTCCATTATTTTCTTTCTCCTGAGTATCCAGTTTCTGCGTTTCTCTTGCTAGTAGCCTTATTGGAAAGGCTTGTCAAAAAGTTTCTCTTTCCGGACATTTGCTTTCTCATTGTGGCATTTGCACTGTAAGAGTTGTCTCCAACTTCTTTTCTTGCTGCATCTGCCGCAGTTCCAAGAAGAGATTTTGATCCTAGCTTTCCGCGAGTTATAGCCTTTAATCTTTTTTCGTTATCAGCCATTGTCTCGTCTAGTTCCATACCTTGACGGCGAATTATTGCAGTCTCTGCTGCTGATGCTTTAGGGGCTTTAGGACGGCTTCCCATTATTATTCCTCAAATATTTGTAAAGTTGATATGGAGTCCATATAAATGGCTTGTTAATACCAAGTATTTGTTTGGTATGCCCAACACAAGTGTTCAACATAAAAATAGAACGTGGACTAGGGTTCTGCTTATAACTAAGCATTATAGGATTGATGCCGATTATACCATTTATATCAGATTCATTATACAGGTCAAATATTCCTGTAGTTTTACAGTGAACAATGCAGCAGTCAATACTAGGAATAACTACATAGCAGTGTTGAATATCTGAATCTAGGAACTGCGACCACCAATTGTCACTATCTTTTGTGAAAACCACATAAACTTTAGAAGACACTAAAGCCAACCTTAGCCACATGAGGCTTTGTAAATCCACCAGCTCTTCTTAATGCCTGTCTACCTTCACCTTCACCTTGCAATGCGTACTCCAATGCCTCTACTGGGTGAGAGTATTCGTTCTTATCAGGCTGATCAGCGTATCTTTCGCCAGAAGTTTGTACACGCTTGTAGCAAAACCCACCTTGCAGACCTTTTCGGATCATCGAGGCTTTCGGTAAGACAATAAATCTAGGCTTACCATCCATACACATCTCTTTCATGGGTACTTCCAGGGCAGCTCTACGCTTTAACGGATCATTAGAATCAGTTGGATAGCATGGAATGCCCGCAGCTCGCATAATTTGGAACGGCGTATCACTGTTTGCTTGGTTTTTGTTGTCACCAGACGGATCACCCCAACCTTTAAACTCGTGATCAGGATAGGTATCTTCTATATAACGCTTGAGTGTTGGCGCAAAGTCAATAGCACCGGAGTCTGTCAGTACCATTTCATCAAAACACACCCACCTTCCAATAGAGGTGCGCTGCAAAAAGGCACATGCTGGCGTTCTACCGAAGTCAAACCCTAGAATGATAGGGGTTCCTTTACTGGGCGTGAAGTCGATATGCCCTGCGTGGACGGAATCGGTGTACATTGGGTGAACAGGCTTACCGTTAGACACAAAACCATACTCATTCGCAAGGTTAACTTTAATCCAGTCATCTGTTTTACCACTTAAACCTCTCTTGTAATAGTTGTCAGGCAGGTTAGTCAGATTCTCTGCGTTGTGATTAAGCTTCCACGACTCGCCATCTTTGTACACGCCTCCAGGTTGACGATGAAATACCCAGCCTTCAGGGCGCTCTATCTCAGCCAACTTATAGTACCAGTGGTCTTCATCAGGGGCGTTAGTGTCACCCAGCATTCCATGATGCGTAGGCTTAATTCCTTCCTTGTTGGACGGGTAGCGGCCATGACGTAGATCAAGCATATCCAAGACTGCTTTAGAATGCTCTTTAGTCTCGTTTAGCCAAACCCAAGTAGTCTGAATACCACGAGCCTTCTTAACATGCTCAGGACGGTCAAAGGCAATGAAAATAACCTCACTCTGGACGGTTGTTCCATCTTCTAAACGAAACTTGATGTAATGAGTAGGGGGTTCTTTGTTGCCCTGTCTGAATGGCCCTAAGTCTTCATGGATCTCCAGCCAATCTTTAATGGTTGTAGAGAACAATTCAGAGTAAGTATTACGCGCTGCAATAATCCTGGATAGCCGGACACCGTAGTTCTTGTGTCCCTTAGACATCACAGGGCGCTGTTCACACATAAGGTCAAACAGTTTAAGAATAGTCTGTACCGTCTTACCGGAGCCTAATGGCCCACAGATAAAAGAGTTTTGAGAACG
>Ga0209279_10000326_pt1 | contig 32554 bp, 37 predicted proteins | sample CoawatmetaG00DNA_3_FD_187508 | JGI IMG/M metagenome (GOLD analysis project Ga0209279, IMG submission 187508) | Marine microbial communities from the West Antarctic Peninsula - Coastal water metaG006-DNA (SPAdes) (version 2) | ecosystem: Environmental > Aquatic > Marine > Coastal ...
CTGGTTGTCTGGAGAAGATAGCAGCAAATACGATCCGTCAGCGGTTAGAAAAAGCGGATATCGCGCACAGCTTGAAGCTTCAGTTGGTTATACAAGCGAACTGTATAAGAAGTCAATTGCACACGCTGAACAGCGCGACGCAATTCGTGAAGCAAACAACATCAATGATCAGACTATGTTAGCTAAAAGGCGCGACCAAAATTCTCCAGTAAGCCCACAAGGGAAGCTGGTGTTCGACTACGCACGGCTTAATGGGCGCATGGCTGACTTCAATTCTCAAGACCCTACCAAAATACAGCAGCTTACGAGAGAAGCAAGGGTTAACGCTGGGGAAGGAAAGTATGTCGGTGTTGATAAAAGGTTTATGGAGACACAGACATATGACGATCTAGCAAAAATCGGCACAAGATTTAAAGGTGTTAGCGAAGACATTGGCAGTGCGTACATGAACTATCGACAACTGGTAAAAGCGTTAGACGCGCAGACTGGTATCGGTGATATTTCTGCCGTATTTAACTATATGAAGACGCTCGACCCAGACTCTGTCGTTAGGGAAGGTGAGTTTGCGTTAGCCAGAGACGCGGCGGGTTTGTTTCAGCGTCTAACAAACACCTTAGAAGAAGCCCAGACTGGTAAAGGGCTTACCGATATCGCAAGAGAGCAGATGCGAGATTTGGCTGCACAACTTATTGAGACTTACGAAGATAAGTATGAATCGATTCGTAATAAAGAAGTCGCGGAAATCAGATACCTGTCAGACAACGATGAAGACGTATCAAACTTCTTGGGCGAATATAAACAGTTACACCCCAACGCAACAATCGAACCTATTTAAAGGTGTGTTAAATGGCGCAAGCAAAAATTAACGGTCAGGTCGTAGACGTACCTGACGATTTCTTTGGTATGTCACCCGGAGAGCAGCAAAAAGTTGCAAACCGAATAGCGGCAAGGTCACAGGCAAATACGCCATCTGGCAAATCCAGCCAGATGATGCAGGATATTACCGCATACGGCCAGTACCTTGAGAAGCAAGACTCTGCTCGTAATAACGCTGATAACAGCAGCCTTAAAGACTTTGCATTATCCACGGGAGTAGGCGTAGATAAATTTGTCAGGGGCGTAGGTGACTTGATCGGTGTTGGGGGAGATAACCAAGAACATGCCAGACGGCTGGAAATTCTAGATGACACTCTCGCTGCCCAATCACCAACCGCAAACTTCACGGGCCGCATGGCGGGGGGTGTGTTAGCCGCAGTCCCTACCACAGCAGCAGCAACATACGCGGCCCCACAGACTTTGGGATTGATGGGGCGCACCGCAATTTCTGGAGTAGCAGGAGCTGTTGAGGGCGCGGTTGAGATTCCGTTTTCCGATGAGTCGCGCGCTGGTAACAGTGCTATGGCGGCGGTTGGTGGTGTAGCCAGCGAACCTCTTATGACCGTTCTTCAGCAAGCTATCAAGAGAATTCCCTTCGGTGCGCTGGTTGATAGGGTTGCCGGGTTAAGTGACACAATTAAAGATAAAGCATCTACTGCGATGCGTGAAATGGGGTATGACTACAGCAACCTCAAACAATCGACTAGGCAAATACTCGAGAGCATAGGCCGATCTGATGATGTTGACGTTGCTGTCCAAAAAGCAGTGGAAAACGAGCAGGGTTTCAATCTAACAGCAGGAGAGGCAAGTCAAGATTTCGGTCAGATATCAGCAGAGCAGTCAGCCGTCAGGCAGTCGCAAGAAGCTGGGGATATAATGCGTGATTTTAAAAATCAACAAAATAAAGACATCACAGTAAGAAGTGGGCAGTTAGCCGAAGAGATGGGAGGCAACCCTGCTTTAGATAAGGAGGGCGCTGGCAAGTCATTACAGGATGCTCTTAACCAGGCAAAGAACTCTGATAAAGATGGCTACATTGCAATGTACGATAAAGCCAAACAACTTTCTTTAGAAGACGGTGTAGACATACCGCTCGATAAATCTGTAGTCGCGCAATCGTACTATGACATAGCAGGCGATCATTTAGGTACACACCAGGGGCTGCTAGAAGATATTGGTAGGAAGCTTTCGCAGTACAATGTACTTGACTCCGCAAAGTTTAAAGGCGATATCCCTAGAAGGGGTTTGGCAGGAGATTTTGATTCGCTAAGTGTTGCAAATGTAGAGGATTTTATTAAATTCTTAAACACTAAATATTCGCCGACAGATAGCACTGGCAACATGATACTTTCGCAGATTAAAAAAGCTGTAGGTGACAACGCAGATGATGTTCTATCTCAAACTGTAGATGGTAGAACTGCTAAAAAGTTCTTGTCTCAAGCAAGAGCGGCAAGAGCCGCTAACAAAAACTATCATGCACTGTGGGAGGCTAAAGACGTTTTACAAGATACTACAGGTTTAAAAGTCGGCACAGACACACCGATAAGAGCCGCAAGCGACATTGTAAAATTAGTAACGAGGTCGCCAGAGAACGCAAGAACTGTTATACAAAAACTAATGGAGAACGGCAACGAGCAAGCGGTAGCAGATTTACGGACTTACATGCTAAAAGATATTTTTGATCAAGCGTTGAACCCGAACGTCATTAAAGGTGAGTTAGATTTTTTTCAAGGAACTAAACTTAACACATTAATTAAAAATAAATCAGATGTTTTGCAAGCCGTTTTGACACCAGAGCAGTTTGCTAACCTTAAAGCATTTCAGGATGCAGTTAAAAAAGCAACAATACATCCAGAAGGCTCCGTAAATTATTCTAACACTGCGACAAAAATATTAGACGCTGTATTCAATATTATTTCAGGGCTGCAGTACACGATGGGCGCGGGTTTTAAAGAACTTGGCGATCAACGTGTCGTTAAGAATGCCATTAGGAATAAAGGTAGAGCCACTGTTGATCACATACTGAAACTAGATAAAAACCACATAAACCTTAATGCGATACTGCGTCAAGGGTTAGAACAGTACAGCTTTGAAGATAAGGCGGCACTGTCAGAATCGGAGCATATGGATTAATGACTTTACTTGCAATTATAACAGGGGCAACTGAAGCAATAGCGGCTAAGACGGCTGGCATCCAAAGCGGCATGTCTGACATGTATGCCGCTAGTCCTCTTGGCAAGTTTGAAGAGGCGTACCGAGGCTTTGAAGATAACGTGCTTGAATCACCAGTGCATCAAGCATTCCAAGGTCAAGATGGTAAACGCGCTGATTTTGGTTCTGGCCCGTCAGGTGCATCTGATTACACTAAAATTGGCGTGGGTGGCGCGATGGACACATCTGGGTATGTCGATTCCACGTCTGGACTTCAAAGCGTAATGTCGCAGGCTGGCATTATGAATCCGGCAGGCTCGCAACTTCAGGGTGGTCTTCCGACACTGCACTCTGCGCCTCCACGCTTGGAGGCTGGTAGTGCCGCCTCAGAGCCTGCGTATGTCAAACAGTATGAGGATAACCTGGCATCTGTCTCAGACGTGCCGCCTGTCCCAGAGATCATCCAAGAGACTATTCCTGCGTTAATCGATCAGGATGAAGACCTAATTCAAGCTGGCGCTTTAGCGGAGTAATCGATGTCTGTATTTAGTGCTGTAGGAAAGAAATTAGCGGAAGGCGCACAAAGTCGTTTAAAAGCCTATCACGGATCGCCACACGACTTTGATCGTTTCTCAACTGAGAACATTGGAACTGGTGAGGGCGCACAGGCTTACGGTCACGGCTTGTACTTTGCCGAACGTGAGGGTACGGCGATGTCTTACCGAGATGCGTTAACACCAAGAGACTTTGATTACGAAGAGCATTTGATGGAGCAATACAAAGTCGCTGAGTCTTTGGAAGATTACAACCGTATGGACATGCTTGAACGTGCGATGCAGCACGACACCCCCGCAGACTTTCGAGACATAGCCTCTGATGCTGATTATGACGATGATTATCGCCAGTTAGCTGCTGACATGGCAGATGAGATGGAGGGGTTTGTAAACCCTAACGGAAACCCTGTTAACTTTGGTCGTATGTACGAGGTAGATATTGATGCCTCGCCAGATGAGTTGCTCGATTACGATGTCGATTTAATTGATCAAAGCCAAAAAGTCAAAGACGGAATTTTGAAGCTAGGGCTTACAGACCTTAATGGTAAAAAATACTCAATACAGGAGCTTGATGATTTAGGACATAGAGGGCAAACCCTTTACGAGAAAATATCTGCAAACGCTGGTGATGATGTTGCATCTATGAGATTAAAGGATGTGGGCATTAAAGGCATCAAGTATGCCGATGCCCAAACCCGATTCTCTCCCAAAGGTAGAACTAATAACTACGTCATGTTCGATGACAAGACCGTCGAGATTGCTCGTAAGTACGGTGTCTCCATGCCAGTAGCCGGAGCGATCCTTGCGGGGACAATTACACCAGAGGACGCACAGGCTGGCCCGGTTGCAAACGCGATACACATTGGACAGCGAATAATAGACTTGGGAATAATAAAGCCCGATCAGATTAACAACCCAAGAGCGATAAAACTCGCAACTAATAAATACAACAAGCTGATGAAAGAAAATGAGGCTTTTGCTGACAGAGAGCGAAAAGCCTACGCAAACGGTTTTGAGACGATCTTTAATCCAACCGAACTACCACCGCAAAAAATAATAACCCCGGAAGACTTAGTAGGCAAAACAATAGCCCCTGTTCGCGGCGATAGAAGTGATCTTGGTCACTTGAGCCAAGTGGGTGGTCAAAAAGTCAATGTTGACGTTCAGGCTGGTAAAAAGTTTAGCCGTCAAAATGGGGGGTGGGCATCGGCAGAAGGTATTGCTCAAGGCCAACATGGTAAATTGCGGGACGCTGCGGAAAAGACACAAAATGATGTCGTTGCTGTTTTTAACGCTATGGGCGAGGACTCTGTTAATTTTAGTACGCCGATTGCACAGGGTATGTTTCAGCAAATACCTGCACTTCAAAAGCTAAACCTTGCAGATGTTAAAAAGTTCGATGAAGAAGTGAGAGCGTTCAAAAAGCCCACTAAGAAAAAAGATGGGACAACAGTTGTTTCGTATCCGATGAAAGATTGGGTTGGACTCGACCACCCTGAAGCTATGAGCCAGATTATGGGTAAAGACGGCTACCCCAAGTTCGGAGCGTTGAGAACAGTTTTAACTAAGACAATGAGTAAAGCGCACTATCGAGATCGTGGTTTCCCCAGTTATAACGAGATGGTTAAAGCAGTCGAAGACCCTGAACTTGCAGGAGTAAATATTGGAGACGCAGGCACCAGTACATATAACGTAGATACCTCTAAGGGTATTGAGCCAATTGACTACCACGACAGCTACTCGCATAGAATGCCTGGTGATAATAACGGTGGTTTTGAAGAGTCTTTACCTTTTGAAATAGCGTTTCCTAAAAGCTATAAGCGGTATAGGAATACGAAAACAAAGTCAGGCAAATTGATGTCGCATGATCAAGCTATTGTAGCTATGAATATACGGAAAGACGGCTATGAAGTAGCGGATCAAGAATGGCTTGATAACGCTATGACATTTACAGAGAACAATAAAAAGAAGCTTGCCATAGCTGGAGCATTAGCCTCTGGTGGCGCATCAGCGGATCAAGCTAGAGAGCAACAAAGATTTGAAAGTTTAGAGGCTGAAGAGCAAAAGCTACGCGCTATGGGGTCTGCGTCATTTGGCAAAGTTTCGTCAGAGTTAGCTGCGTACCGCAGATCGCAACTTCTTCCAGACATCGGGACTTTGGCGCAGGGTGCTGTGAGAGACACGGCAAAAGGGCTAGACTATTTAAGCCCCGCAAATCTTACTAGGCTGCTATTTGACCCAGCAGACGAAGGACTGAGCCGATTTATGGCAAAACCTATTTCTAACAAAATATCCAAAGGAGCAGAGGTTTTAACTCGACCTATGTTGTACGATGAAAATGATCCATATTCAAAGAAAAGAAAGCAGGACGGCATGGATTTAGGTGGAACGTTGTTTAGCCCCCTGTAAATTTGCTCCAAATTTGCTCCAAGCCCTTGTAAGTCATTGATTTATAAGGGTGCTGGTACTATCAGACATGGGTCACCCGCACTACTTTTCTGTTAATTTTCAATCACTTAGCCTTTTTGTACATAATTTTAGTATATCTTTTATAACCACATAAGACGTTGATTTATAACGATTTATCACTATCCATTGTTTTGCTTTGTTTTCGAACTGCTCCAAGAACTGCTCCGAATATAAATATAAATATCGCCTGTCTACCTTGCGTTTACAGGGTTTGCGCCTATAATTATCAAATCTAAATAAAAAAAGGTGCGCCAAATGGCAACAATCACGAAAAGAACTGGCAAACTTGGTATTAAATACCGCGCGGCTGTTCGAATATCCGGGCAAAAACCTATTGCAAAATCTTTTTCCAAAGCTGCGGATGCGAAAGCCTGGGCGGTAACTGTTGAAGACAAAATTGCAAAGAATGAGTTCCGCGAAGACGAGCAACTGTTTGGAGATATTGTCGATCAGTACGTTTCAAAGATTGGCCCCATTATGCCCTTTGGAAAATCGAAAGCAAGTGTGCTAAATACTTTGCGAGAAAAACTAGGGTACTTGAAAATCAAAGATATGACTGCACCGACTCTTATTAACTATGCGGTGGGCAGGGCTTCAGCTTGCTGCCCAGCCACGGTCAAACAAGACATGGCATATTTGGGCGTTGTGCTACGCACCGCAGAAGCGATGTTCGGGGCGAAACCCAAATTTGACGAGTACAAAAAAAGCATGGATCAACTTCACCGTTTAAAAGTCATTGCAAACAGCGATGAGCGCGAGAGAAGATGCTCTGATAAAGAACTGGCAAAAGTCTTGTCTGCGGTTCAATCGGCGACTCCAGTTGCTGAGTGGGCGCATTTTGCGCTGGTAACGGCAATGCGTGTTTCAGAAATTGGTGGTTTGAAATGGGACGACCTAAGCGATGATGGCAAGTCAATTATTATCCGTCAGCGAAAACACCCTCGGCGCAAAAAAGATGAGGTCGTTCCGCTAATCCCAGAAGCAAGAAATATCATTGCAAGACAGCCAAGATTGTTATCTAACCCAGAATTTATATTTCCCCATAATGCTCGCACAATCACCAATGCGTTTAGAAAAGCGATAAATCGGGCTGGGGTGGAGGATTTAAGGTTTCACGATCTGAGGCATGAGGCTATATCACGGTTCTTTGAGATGGGCTTCGACAGCATGGTAGTGGCAACTTTTAGCGGCCATAAAGACATTAATATGCTTCGCCGTTATACGCACATTAATGCCAATAAGGTGCTTCTAATTCTTGAAAAGCTAGACAGAGAAAAGAAAGCAGCTTAATTTCTGTAGGCGTAAAAAAGGGGCTTTCGCCCCTTTTTTCTTGCGTAACTTTTAGTCGTTACAAACTGGCACATCGTGGCCTTCGACATCTTTGATTAATCGATCAAGAAACCAAGATGCTTTTTTCAAATCGGATAGGCGACCATCTTGAGAGTCGTGCTTATGTCGCCAGCGGTGCAAATACTTTTTTGCTGAACCTTCAAGGAAAAACCCGTAGCCAGCCCCAAGGCTATCTTCGATGTAATCTATCGCCTCAATAGTCGTTGCGGTGTAATGCGGCGGCTTATCAATTGCTATTTGCGGATCAGCATCGCCTTTCTCTGGGCTAATTTTATTAGTAGTATTAATGTTAATTCTCCTCTCATCAATCTGTATTTGTACCCGTAGTTAAAACAAGCAATCAAGTTTGTTTAATTACTAACACTATTAATACGTTTAGTATTAATGTTCATCGAGTATAACGTGGCGTTTTAAAGTTATCTACAGTTTATGCGATATTTTCTATTGATAGTTCATGGATATGACAGCCCATAATGTGGCTATCGAGGATTCGGGAGGGGTTTCGGCTTTGAGATAAAATCGAAGAATCTTTTCTTTTTTAAGCCTGACCGCGACAAGAGAATTTTCTTTGTAAAATTCTGGCAGACAGCACACAGCAAAACCCGTTATGCTTTTTTCCAAACTGTTGATCAGCACAACGTCTGGATGATTTTCTAAGTGCCTGTCGCCCACAATTTCAACGTAAAAACTCTCAATATCGTCTCGGATGTACATCGTCTTGTATTGTTTGTTGGCCCCGTCATCTGACGTGTAGCTGATCGATACCTTTCGGACATTGGGTAAATTAGCTTCAATCGCTGGGTCGATCTCAGCGGGATCAACATTAAGATAGTTTGCCAGCTTGATGACAGCGGGGCCTTTGAGCGGAGTTTGACCATTGAGATAATGAGACAGCCCACCCTGCGTCCATCCAAGGTCTGCAGCGGCATCCGCTTGAATGAATCCTCTAACGCCCTTTTTGATCTCCCAGATTCGCCGCAAGTTGCGAACATTTACTGGCAAATCTTCTTTATTGACCATTTGTCCTGCCTCTGATGATCGACTTTTTGACGATAGTAACTGTTTATGCATTTGATACATACCTATTTTGTCGGGAATTGCTAAGTCTGTTGACAGCTTGCAATAAGCTATTGCATTCCCGCAGTGTTGTTTATACAACTGTTAGTTGAAATTGCAGGCATCAAAATACAGCGCCAGCAACAGCAGCTAATCCTTTCTGGCGTTGAGCATCGAAGTACGCCTTAACAACCGCCTTGTCGGCAACTCTAAATTTTCCCATTTTGTAAGTCGGTACTGGAAATCTTGAGTGGTGCAAGCTGTTGTGCAAACTTTTAGTGGTCAGCCCAAATAGTTCTGCAAGTTCTGGCATCGATAAGTATGGTTTTTCCATAATAATTCCTATAAATTTATTCGTGGGATTACTTTTTTTCCAGACCAATAGTTTCCGTCAGCGTCTGGCATCTTGAGCGTCAATGAGCCTTTGCCCATGAAGCTGGTTAAATCTAAAAACTCTAAGCAAAATAAACCATCGTTGTTTATCACGCAACCTACATCAGTGATTAATTCCGATGCTGTCGGGTTAATATCCGATTTTCTTGAGTCAGCTAAAAACGTGTGCGTCCGAAACTTCTTAATGACTCCATCGCGCATTGCAGTGATGTCGGATAAGTCAGTGCCTTCAGTTGTAAAAGCAACCGCGTATCCTGCGTGTATCAAATACGCGGTCAGCGCGTAGAGTCCAGCATCTTGCCGTCTAGCCACACTACGGTTACTTTCTGTTTCGCTATGCTCGACGCCAAGAGAAAGCCACACAAGCTCCACATTCAATACTTTTGCCAACTGCGCCATTGCTGCGGCGCGTGGTTTTGATTCTCCAGAGAACCATTTCCGAACTGCTTCTTGAGAAACTTTTAATTCTTTAGCAATAAACGTCTGACGGCCCATTCCATATTCTGGAATAGCCGAGGATGACGCACACGATCTCAATAATCTATTTTTAAAGTCCATTGTTTTGTCCCCCTGTTTAGTGACTGCACAGAAGAGAGTAGGTCTTTTAAGTTGAGTTGTCAACTTACAGTTGTTATTTAATTGATTCAACAACGGATAAAAGCGTATCTTGAGTATCTTTCTTGGTTGTAAGTGCCTCCAGCACGGCCTTGTCTGCGGTGTCCTTGGTCAAAATATGAAAGATTCGCACAGGCTTATCCTGGCCCTGCCTATGCAGTCTAGCGTTGAACTGCTGGTACAACTCCAGTGACCACGTTAAGCCAAACCATACAATCACATTACCGCCTTTTTGAAGGTTCAGTCCATGTCCAGCAGAGGCCGGGTGGGCGAAAAGAATAGGTATCTCGCCAGCGTTCCAACGATTAATAACCGTTGTGTCTTTGCCTATTACTTCGGCATCAGGAAAAAGCAACCGCAGTTCAGCTAAGTCAGATTTAAAATTGTAAGCGATGAGAACAGGGTCATTTGTGCTGTCGATGATCTCCTCCAAAGCGTCAAACTTCTCGCGGTGACAGCGCACATACTCACCATCCTCATCATATACATTGCCGTTGGCGATCTGCATCAGCTTTCCAATTTGCACAGCGGCATTCACTGCCAGTATCTCACCATCTTGGTATGCAATCAGAAAGTCTGACTTCATTTGCTCGTAAATACTACGAGCCTTTGGCGGCAACTCGACTTCAACCTTTATGTCGATTCGGGCTGGCAGTTTCAAGTAATCTTCAGCGTTCATTACCAACGCTATATCAGCAACGGCGTTGTGTATAGCATCTGCGCGGTCCGGTTTGACAGCCCACTGGTTCCACTGTGGATTACCCACGGCGGTGCAGTATTTGTTGAGAAACTTACCCCTGGTATTCTCCAAACGCTTGCCTTTGTCGAGCAGATAGAACTGCGGCCATAGTTCTAGCAACGAGTTTGGCGCTGGAGTGCCTGTAAGTTGCACCATTCTGTCGATCTTACCGTAGACTTTTTTTAGCGACCGCCATCGCTTTGAGGTGTGGGACTTGAAGCTGCTGCTCTCGTCGATCACAACGCAATCATAAGTCCACTTCTGGCCCAGCTTTTCGACAAGCCACGGTACATTTTCGCGGTTAATAATGTGAATGTCAGTGTCTTCATCCAGCGCAGCCTCACGCTTTTTTGGCGTTAAACCACTTAAAACGGTGTAATTTAACGCGCTCGTATGAGTCCAGTTGGCTATCTCTGTCGGCCAAGTGTGATTTGACACGCGCAGGGGCGCGATAATGAGTGTCTTTTTGATCACTTTTTGATCAATTAGGTCAATTAAAGCTGTGAGCGTCGAGACTGTTTTACCCAAACCCATGTCTATCCAGAGCGCGGCCTTCGGATTATCCTTTATGAATTCCACGGCTCTGCGCTGGTACGGGTGTAGGTTTTCTCGGTTCAACATAATAGTGCTTTGCCTTTCTCAATATCATCAATGACGTGTACTGTCCAACCTACCGCCAAAAGCCTTCTATGAATTGCCTGCTGGTAGGGCGTTGCCTTTTTACCCGGTGCTTTGAACTCGATAATTACCAGTGAGCCTTTGCGGAAATACATTCGATCTGGAACTCCGCGCTGGCTAGGGCTGACCCATTTAAAACTGAGCCAGCCCTGAGATTTGGCGTAGTCGGTAACTTTCTTCTCAACAACAGACTCACGCAAAAGTGGAATCCTCAATCTTGTGTTGTAATGTTATCCATGCTTTGGCGGCTGTTGCTGGCACGACACCATTCCCCAAGAGCCTAATTCTGTCCACCCGGTCGGCACACCCATCAACCACTCGACCCAGTCCGGGTTCAGGTGACCAGCGCATACCGATCTGCCACCCGCCTTGTTCACTATCACAGTTGTGAGTGATTCCTGCGTTCCCTTCTTGGTTGGGTCGCTCCGATCCTGGTATCCCAGTCTCGCTTCGTGAGCAGATGGTGTCGGCCAAGATGTAGACTCGCTTGCGCTGGTGCGGAGCGCCGACTTCACGCGCTGAGAATATTCCCCACGTTGTTTTGTAACCAAGGCTTTCCAAGTCGCTAATGACTTCTCGCAATCCAAGGCTGATGTGTCCTTCGACATTTTCAAAGAAACATCTAGCAGGTCTAACTGACCTGATGATTTCTCTGATGTGAGGCCAAAGGTGTCGGGGGTCTTCTTCTCCGAGTCGCTTTCCTGCTGCTGAGAAAGGTTGACATGGATAGCCGCCAGTGAGGATGTCAACTCTGCCTCGAAACGGCTCCACTGGCAGGGTTTCAAGACGCGTGTAAATAGGTGCGGGAGGTAGCTGGTTGGTTTCCATCTTGTTAACCAGGTTCGCAGCGCAGAAGGCTTCGATCTCCACATGAGCGATGACTCTATGTTCAACCCCGGCAAGGTCAAGTCCTCTTTCGATACCACCATATCCTGTACAAAGCGAGAGGACAGTTGGTAATTCTTTGGTAATATCCACATTATTATTTCCTATATCGATTTGATTCATAGCCTTCTGCCTCAACGGGCATACCCTCTGCCCAAGTCGGCAAGACGCACATTAGCTTTTCAAACTCAGCCAATGATCCATAAGCGTCTGGCACGTCAGCCACGATCTCATCGTGAACGTGAAGAACGATGGGGTATCTGGCAGCTTCAAGTCGAAGAATTGCTTCTGCCAAAATGTCTCTGGCAACAGCCTGAGTGATAGATTGCACGATTGACCCGCCATACGCTTTTATCTCGTCCCAACGGTGGGTGTGATTGTTCATACCTTTATAGATTATCTCAGCATTTCGATCACCTTGACGAAGTTGTGCCTCTGGAAAAGACAGTATTCTGCCGCTAGCAAGCTTGAACAACAGATCGCCAGCCACCATTCGGAATGTTCCTTTTGCGGCTGTAAAGGGTTTCCCAGAATAGCTAATCGCGTTTCTGGCAGCTTTCTCTGTGTTCACCCACAGTTGCACGATAGGATGGTTAGCATCGCGCCAATCGTTGCGTATTTTTAGTGCCTGATCTTCGGTCACTTCAGTCCCATATGCCTCAGACATTTTCTGGAACGCCCGAACACCACCTTGATAACCGAGGGCCAGTGTTGCGACCTTGCCGATAAATCTCTGGTCAGAACTGATGTCTTCATATGACACATTGAACATGCCCGATGCGGTAGCCTTATAAATGTCCTTGCCATCGCGGAAAGTTTGCAAGACCTCATCGTGATCAGCCAACCAAGCCAACGCCCTTGCCTCTATGCTGGCATAGTCGCTGACTATAAGACGATTACCTTTTGACGCTGTCAGCATTCCCCTCAAGCAACTCGCTAAAGATTCCATAGGCTCACCGCTAATTGCTTCTGGATCACGGGACTCCATCTGCACGATGCAGGCATCAACATCATTAATAGTTGGGCGTGGTAAGTTTTGCGGGTTAATGTGACGGCCTGACCAGCGGCCTGTTGAGGCTCCGTGGTACATCAGGGAGCCATGAACACGGCCATCTTTGCCGAGGCACTCAAGCATTGCGCTGTACTTTTTAGTCGAGGACCGCGACAAACTCTGCCTGATACCAAGAAATTCTTTCACAATCGCAGGACAGTTATCATCCTGCAGCGCGTCAGCAATGGCCGCCTTGTCGTAGTTTGACAGTGGATAATTTTGCGAGGCGCACCACTGCATTGCCTTGGCGCGTGACCCCGTGGAATCAATAAAGCCCCCAGTTAAAACTTCAACGCGCTTATTCATCGCGCTGCTGTGCTTATCAATGATGGCTAAACCGTTCTCGATGGACTTGCGATCTAGCTGAACGCCACGCCAGTTGATGCGTTGGTCAGCCTCCCACACGGCACTCTCAATGCCTCTGAGGTTGCGAAGCCGCTGACGAATCTCACGCTCTGCGACAACGTCTTGCAAGCAATAATCGTACAGTTCTTGGTACAGTTTCGGATCACGGACACGCTGACCGCGATATGGTTTACAGCACCGCTGAATCAACAGCTTGCCGCGCTTGGACTTTGCGTCATCGCCATCGAGGCCAAGTGCCTCGCCACATTTTCCTAATGCGCGGGGGTAAGCCTGTGCGGCTGCAAGTGCTGCAGTGTCTCGCCACTGCTCTATTGGCACTGGCTTCCATTTTAAAACCAGGTTCCAGATCGACATCTCAAAGAAGCTGTTCCAAGCCCAGACGGTCGCACCGCCTGCTTCGATCAAAGTTAATAGCCTTTGCGGCACGGGCATGTCAGGTGTCCACAATTCTGGTGGATCATCATTCACTGAGTACGCCATGCACAATACTTCAGTTGTGTCATGGTCCGCGTAGGCGTATGCGCCAGCCTTGCGAATGTCGCACTCTGAGTAAGTCTCAAAGTCGAGAGATATATTCATACAATTGGCCTCTTGAGCCAGCGGCTTGAAAATCCATTCATGTCATCCTGTCGCCAGCGCGAAATCTTAATTTTCTTTTCCGCTTTGCGCTGCCTTGGGAGCAAATCTTGATCCGTAATTATTACCATCGCCAACCCAGCACTGCGCTTCTTTTTCATCCCCATCCTATTTTTCAGCAGGACATATGGAATATCTGCAAGATCAGCAATGTGGTGAACAATTACGTCTTTGCCCGACAGGTTCGGAAATCTCTCGCCGACATAGGGGTAGCTTAAAGTTGGTAACATTTTTATTCTCAAGAAATAGGGGCTTTGTCAAAGCCCCGTGAATGGTATAGATACAACATTGTGTTGTATCTGTTTAGCTCAAAAAATCATCATCAGCGGCATCTGCTGCTTGCTCACTGCTGATATCATCAAATATGTCATTGGCCTTTACCGCGCCAGAGCCAAAAGCTTCACCGTCTTTAACAAACTGGATTGCCACTAGATTAGCGTTTACACGCTTGCCCCACTTGTTGTCCATTATCCAAATCGATATAGCGGCATTCACATAAGCTCCGGCGTATGGCTTACCGTCTTCTTCTACAAGTTGGGAGCGGTCACGATCAATAATTGTAGGACGATTTTTACCGGAGGCCGAAACAAACATTGCATTTTCGTAGCCGTCATACGCTTTTTCTTCGCCATCGCCAAGAAACATTTTCAAGCCTTTTGGTGTTTCACCGTTGAAGTGAATGGTCACAGCCTGCTTGATTGATTTTTTTAGTTCAGCAATTTGTTCTTTGTCGGTGTCTTTGTCCAACAAAAAGTTAGCGGAGTACTTAGCTGTCTGGCCTTCGTTGAATGCTTTGGCAGTAAATATTTGTGGAAAAGAAAGTCTTACATTTTTAAGTGTTATTACGCTCATTGATTTTTACCTAGTTTGCAGTTATGTCGTTGAAATATTCGGCAGCGTCAGGCTTTACCGCTGGACGTGGGTCGGTGTCCGGCGCAAGACTTGGTCTGCCTTCTGGTTTGTGGATGAGATCGATGATCTCTCCGTATCGCGCCTTCCCAAGCAGCTTTTCTGCCTGCGTTGGCGAAATGAGTTTCGAGATGAGGGCTTCGGGACCGACCATCTGGATAAGTTGTTCTTCGGCTATCTTTTGATCAACCCACTTGCGCTGACCTCGGCCTTTGACAAGTTTATAATTTGGCAATATGCCGCCATCAAGCAGTAGCTTGTGAGCGTGTTTCTGCACACCCTGCGCCCAACCGATGAGTGCATCCATTTTCGGCAGCAGGTTGGCGATCTCTTCAAGATTTAAAGTGTGCGGAACTTGCACCAGAAGCGGGTCTTCCAAATTGTCAAAAGAGCCGAGCGTCAAATCGTAGTTATGTTTTGCGAGAGCGCGACAAGTCGGCTTTGCTTTACAAAAGTGACACGCTTTTTTCGTCGGATTAAAAGTAGGATCGGGGCGCATTGTTAAAAGTGCCGCTGGCTTCACGACATCATTGGCCCAAATAAATAAATCTTTAACTCTCATCGAATAGGTGTCGATGTGGTCGAGTCGTGGTTGCACAATAGTCATACTCACCATATCGACTTTGTCGATAAACTCGAACGCAGCGCCCAGTGCGTAGAGCATCAACTGCTCATTGCGGTTGGCGTTGACCTTCAATCCTTGCCCATATTTCAAATCAATGACGTGCAGAATGCCGTCATCCAAAGTGACGTAGTCGGCTGTGCCGAAGCCACCCGCAGCCCACTTGGAATAATCAACGCGCAGTTCGACATGCTTCTCTTCACCGCCTTGGCTGTTGCAGAAATCGACATAAGTGGCAACGTGATGCGCCATGTCTTCATCAACAATAAAGCCTTCGAACTCGACACCGATAAAATATTCCGGCGGCTTCTGCTTCAAAAGACATTCTTCGGCCAGTGCATGTGCGGCTGTGCCTTCTGCTGCAAAAAATGATGTTTGCTCTGGAAAAGTTTGCTCCAGCATGATGCTACCTGGGCAAGTCATCCATCTGTGAGCCTTTGAGGCTCCAAGTAAAGCGTGTTTCATTTTGTACCTTTTTTTATCCAATTCAACTTTCTGTTGTTGACAGAATACAGCTTGATGATAAGGTGTCAACCACAGAAAGTTGTATTTACAAAGTAAGTTGAGTTGAATTATTAAAAAGGTAAAAAGATGATGTATATCAGTGAATACGCGCCGAAGGTCAGCGCCGCAATTGATTCGGTAATTGCCGTTTCGGGAATTAAAAATAAGACAGCTTTGGCTAGAAGGCTTGACGTTTCAAAGCAAGCATTATCTAAGTGGAAGATTACAGGCATCGTCCCAGCGCATCGCGCTTTGCAAATGGAGTTAATTACGAAAGGTGAAGTGAGCTGGAAAAATCTGTGTCCAGACATTGTCGATGAATTTGAAAACAGCACGGGGGTAGTTTATGACTCGTCAAGAAAATCTTAGATATAAAGGGTACCGATTTTTGGCAACCGTTTTCGCAAAACTGGCGTCGATATTTGAATATTGCGCCAAGAAATTTGGAGCGGCAGAATTAGAAATGACAAGTCGCGCAGCCGTAATTTAAGGGGATTTTGTTGTGGCATTTTTAAAAGAATATGGGCATCAGCTTGTCGATAAAGGTTACGAGATTGTGCCTTTGAAAAAAGGTAAGAAGTTTCCAATGATCTCAGGATGGCAAGATATCAGAGCGACTCACAATGATGTCGATAAGTGGCTATCGAACGGCCATGCCGATGGTGGCGTTGGAGTGTTGTGCAGAAACACGGTGGCCGTAGACATCGACTGTCTAGACGCCAAAGTAAATTACGATCTTCTGCATTGGCTGAAAACCAATGTTGGCGATTCGGCTGTAAGGATTGGTCAGAAGCCGAAGTGCATACTTCCCTTTAAGGTTGAAGGCAGTTTCAGCAAAATACGCTCCGCAGAATATGCCGACACCGTTGGCAACAAACACGCCGTCGAGATATTGGCAGACGGCCAGCAGTTTGTAGCTTTTGGCATTCACCCAACCACCAACGAGCCGTACCGTTGGGTAAACGGCAAGAGCATTGCCGACATCAAGCAAAACGACCTACCTATTATAACCAAAGATCAGGCAGAGGCTTTTGTTGCCTACTTCGAAAGTCTGGCTGAGAAGCAGGACGGATGGGAACTGGCAAGGCAAGGCGCGGCTAGTGTCACGCACGATCCCGATGACTTGTCGATGTTCAAACCTAAGATCGAGATGGACGATGCGGCTGTGCGGCAGATGCTCGATGGGCTGGATGCTGACACTCACCATGACGAGTGGGTAAAAGTAGGGATGGCGTTACATCATCATTTTGACGGGCAGGACATCGGCTGGGAAATTTGGGACCAGTGGTCCAGCCTTGGCACAAAGTACCAAGACGGTCAGTGTGAGCGTCGATATCAAACTTTCGACAGCACCAGCAAGACTCCGGTGACTCTCGCCAGCGTTAAGGCAATGGAGCAGGTCGTTGTGTCGGAGAAGGTAGTCGAGGAAAGATTGCCACGAATGCTGCGAGAGTGGGCTTTTGTCCACGTCGAAGGTTCAGCGCGTGTCCTGCGCGAAGACCTCAATAAAGAGAACATGGTGCTGTACAAGCTGGACGATTTGAAGAAAGAACATATGAACAGCCGCGTCTTGTCTGGCGACGAGAAGCCCAAGCTGCTCAACCTAGTGGATATGTGGCTAGAGCATCCAGAGCGCAGAACCTATGCGGCTGGCCTGACTTTCGCGCCAGACATGCAGACTCTCGACAGGTACAACCTGTGGCGAGGCTGGTCGGTGGAAGCCTGCGAGGGTGACGTTGCACCGTGGCTAAATTTCGTCACAGATGTCATCGCTGATGGTGACGCAACACACGCCAACTACATTATCGGCTGGGCGGCTCAAATCATCCAGAAGCCCATGACAAAGGTCGGTGTTGGCCTTGTCCTGCGAGGGCGCAAGGGTACGGGTAAGACTAAGTTCGGCGAGATGCTAGGATATTTATTCGCGGCACACCATCAGATCGTCAGCCGTGCCGAACTCGTCACCGGCAAATTCAACAGGCATTTAGAATCGTGCCTTCTGCTCCAAGCTGATGAGGCGTATTGGGCTGGTGCCAAGTCCTCTGAAGGCGCACTGAAAGACCTATTAACCAATGATCAGTTGACCATTGAGCGTAAAGGCGTTGATGCCTACACCGCGCAAAACTATACGCGGATTCTGTTCACTTCGAACGAGGAGTTCGTTGTTCCGGCCAGCCTCGACGAGAGGCGATTTGCAGTTTTCGATGTTGGAACTATAAGGCAGCAGGACAGCGAGTACTTTGCAAAGTTAGACGGTTGGTACAACGCTGGCGGTGCTGCTGCACTGCTGCATTACCTACGCAACTTTGATCTAAGCCACTTAAATTTGCGCCTAGTGCCGCAGACGATGGCACTGCAAGATCAGAAGTTAGAAGCTTTGGACACAGTCACAGAGTGGTTACTGAACAGCCTGCACAGCGGTGAAATGCGTCAGGCGAGTGTCGGAGGTAACGTGGTGCAGTTTGGCACCACCGCTTCGAAGTCAGAAATACACGATATTTATGTCAGCACTTTGCGCGACAACAGATATCAAACGCCCAAAAAGTCTAACAGTTTCTGGCGCGACCTTAAAAAGTATGACGGGATGTTTCACACGCCAACGCAGCAAACGGTTGGCGGTGTGAGAGTCCGGCATATCGAGGTGAATACGCTTGATGGTTGCCGATTCATCTTCGATTCGGTCAACAACTTGCAAGTGGATTGGACCGAAATTGACGCGGGTGAGGTTGAGGCTGATCCTCTTGACCCGGCCAACTGGGATGAGGAATAGACATGGGAAAAGGTAGTAAGCAACGTCCAACTGCAGACTCATTTTATGACAATTGGGACGCGATTTTCGCAGACAGAGATGAGTCTGATGCTCCAGATTTTAAATATGTCTGCTACCGATGCGACATTAAATTAAAGGAGTCCGAGGTCGTTGAAAGTTTAGAAATTAACCATGAGCCTTTTGGTGATCGCCTGGTCGAAAGGCCAGTTCGGATTGTGAACTGTGCGCGGTGCGGCGATGAAGTTGAAGGCATTCATTAATAGTCAACTAAAGGTTGTAAATAACTCTCAATGTGGTATTATGTTTATGTGGTCGAGACAGGCTACACTCATAAAAACCAAGAGGAATACAATATGAACAATCACATTGAAAGTCTAAATAATTATTTGAACGACAACGGCTTCATCGCCTCAATATGGCAAAACCGAAGGGTCTACATCAATGGATATGGTGGTAAAAAATATGACAAGGATATTAAGGCTTATATCGATATTGACGAACCTTTCGAAGAAGTTCCAGACGAGACTGGCTCTTCACCCGTCCATCCTTTGATGGCAGGCTGTGCGCTAAAAGTATTTTCGAACGCAGATCAAGAGCGTCAGTGGTTGATCAATCGAGCAAAGCAATTTAAGCGCAGCGTTGCAGTTCAATTACACAATGCTGGACTGGTAAAAGAAGCACCACCAGAAGATTGGAGAGAGATGATATGAAAAAGTTAGACAAAATCTCCAAAGCTATTGGCGTTAAAGAAACGCAAAAAATAATCGATCTTATTTTAGAACTTGAATACGACATCGATAGGATGTCTGAGAGTGGCAGAGAGACTTACGAGGCTTTGTTGGCTGAACTTGAGGTGACAAAATGAAAGACTTAAAAATAAAACTTAACGATATCCATATAGAGCATAAAGAAGCCATGACTGCGGCTCAGTTGCATATTGTAGCTGACGCTAAATTTACAGATGTCTCTTGGGCAGCTAATGAGTGCGCTTCATTCGCATCGCCATGTCAAAACTATGAGTTATTCGTAAACTTACGCACTGACAACGTAGCAGATGATTTCCAGCCATGTTTCTATGATGACGATGGGTTTTCAGAGTTTTTGGGGGGTTGCGATGATCTAACTGTAGCAATCCAAAAAATACAAGCGCATAAAAAAGGCAGAAAATAAAATGACACTGACAGCGAGAGATATCCGGTGGCTCAAAAGCCCAGCTAAAATACAGGTCGTTAGCCACCTTAAAAACTGCGATCCAGCGGGTAGCCGTAAGGCGTACTGCAAATGCGACCAGCCCTTTGGTGATTGGGTTGTAGGGTGTCGAAACTGCGGTAGACGCATTTCTGCGTAGCCGCGTATTCAACCATTAGTTGTGTATTCATCAACAGGTGGTATAATTTAGAAAAGGTGGGGAAGATAATGAGAATGACCAATGTTTGCCATAAAAAGATGCTGGATAAGATAAGCCAGCGCGAACACATCATGTCGGAGATCAAAGAAGGCTTCGCTGCAATCCTTATGATGACCATGCTGGTCGGCCTATTAGGCGTTGAGACGTGGATTGAGTACCTCTTATGAGCGAAGACAAGAAGGTACTGACCCTTAAAACTGTGAAGGCGAATCTCAATGCCATCGATCCAAAGCTAATCGAGACTGTCATGGAGTTTATGGAAATGATGGAAAATTCAAAAGTGAAAGGCTTTGGCGCGGTTGCTGTTGGCGACAATGGCGTGATCATCGACACATGGTTCTCAAGCGTGTCGCCAGCGACAATGATAGGCGCGATTGAGATGCTGAAAAATGACTACATTATGCGGCATTGGATAGATGTCTCGGATGAATACGACAACGATTAGCTAGATTTCCTCGACCAAGGGCGTTCCTCGTGTCCTATGACAGCACTGCTCGTGCTGGGTCAAGCCAGAGCATTAACCCCACTTCGGTGGGGTTTTTTTATGCCTCAAAGATATTAGCGATATAACCATATAGCATTAGAAGCGTGTAGCTTATAACCTTAAAATGCACATCCTTTAAACAGTTGAGCGGTGAGGTTGTGTGTAAATGATGGTGTATTGGTGTGTATATGTGTTGATGATGCTGGTAGCAGTTGCGCTTGAGGGTAATGTCTTCCCAGCTGGGAAAGAATAATTCCAGTGGGAAAAACACGGCAGTCTTGGTGCCTGCACAGGTTATGCCCTTCTGCACAGGTTATTATTTTTAAACGAAAAAACCTGTGCAGCTAAAGGCCGCATGGGTACTGAGCAAACACAGGTTACTCAGGTTACTCACCTTTTTTTTAATATCTAATATAAATATAAAATACTATGTATAGGTGTGTATGTGTGCATTAAAAACCCCATACCGATTTAGTGAAAATAACCTGTGAACCTGTGCAGAATCGCTCTAAGCCACTGGTGACATGGCCTGTAGCTGCACAGGTCGTTTTTTGGAACCTGAGTAAGCTGTGCAGGTTAAGCTTAAAAGTGAGAGCCTATGCGGGTTGTAGCCTGATTTGTGAGCCTGTGCAGCCCATTTGGTCAATCATCAATGTCAACCGGATAGAGGATACTCAACCATGCGTTGAGACTGCGATATAATGCGCCTCATTGGATATCTAACAGAGGTTGTGAGCGTGGCGAATACCAAAGAGATAGATTACGAAAAGCTGTATGACCTAGCTAAGATAGGGCTTTCAGAAGAACAGATCGCTGTGAGCCTGGGCATATCACCCTCCACGATAACCAGGCGCAAGCGCGACGATGATCAGTTTGACCGTACATTAAAGGCTGGCAAGCAGGCTGGCGTATCGGCAGTCACGAACGCTCTGTTCGAAGGCGCGACTGGTGACAAGCCTAACACTTCCGCGCAGATATTCTTCCTGAAGAATCGAGGCGGATGGCGGGACAAGACGGAAGTAGACGCTAACATTTCAGCGGATGTGACCGTCACGCATGACATCGACGAAGCCATTCAGGCTTTGAAGGATGCTGGTGTTGACCCGTCATCATTGTGATCGCACCCATTGGCTATGGGACAAATCCCTATATAAATCAACGACTTACAGCCATTTGGAGCAATCCTTGGAGCATTTGAGGTCGGAAGGCGCCCCCCAGGGGTCGGTTTCAGACCCGGTTCGCAAAATCGAGGTACTCGGCTGGGGCAGTACGCCCCCTCGTATCTCGTTACACATAGGACGGCTTTTATCATGTCTTCATTAAAAAGTAGAATCGAGGCCAATAGACGTATAGGTGCGCTTCACCAAAAGACGGACCCCCAATCCGTTGTGCGGAGAGGGGAGTCGAACCTGCTGCAAAAGACGGACCCCCAATCCGCTGTGCGGAGAGGGGAGTCGAACCTGCTGCTCGACCCTCGCGGGTTCACCGACGATGAGTTAATTAACACGCACCCGCTGGAGATGACAAGCCCCATGCTCGAAGCTGCAAGGCTTCGGATTAATGAGGATGAAGATTTTGCGAAAAGGTATCGCTCTGTGACAGATTACACCCCTCGAAAAATAAGGGGCATGAACTTTGCAGGGCGGGGTTTATGACAGAAAGCACTTCAAAAAAAGCGGTTCGCAAAAAAACCGATCCGCTAAAAAATGAGGCCGCAAAAAATAAGGCGCTCAAAATAGCGGAAGCCATCCGCGTGGTTAAGCTGCACAAGGCACAGAATCGTCTGCAATATTGGAAACCGTACACTTGGCAGGAAGAATTCTATAAAGCTGGCAAGGACAATAAGCAAAGAATGCTTATGGCGGCAAACCGTGTAGGCAAAACTGCTTCACAGGCAGCAGAAGTCGCTTTCCACCTCACAGGCTTATATCCAGACTGGTGGGAAGGTATCCGGTTCACAAGACCGACCAAGATATGGTGTCTGGGTGTGTCCGGTGAGCAGCTACGCGATGTAATCGTTAAAGAATTGATGGGCATGTACCTTGGCGAAGGTAAGTTCGACGGATCGGGCCTCATACCGCAAAGGCTTATATTCCAAGTAACCCCAGCTATGGGGACGCCACGGCTACCAAGAGATGTCGCGGTGCGCCATAAGTCTGGCAACACCAGCATAGTAAGTTTTAAGTCCTACACTCAGGGGCAGCACGTCCTTATGGGTTCTAGTCAGGACTACATCTGGATCGATGAGGAGCCAACCGACCCCACAATATACCCACAGTGTCTTACGCGAACAGCGACAGGTAATGATGGAAAGGGTGGCTACCTCGTCGGTACTTTGACCCCTGAAAACGGTATGACGGAACTGGTAAGCCAGTTCATGGACAACCGCAACGAGGGGCAGTACCTGCAGAATGTGACGTGGAACGATGCGCCTCACATTACTGACGAGACAAAGCGGCAGCTATTGGCAGCGATTCCTGAGTACCAGCGCGATATGCGCTCTAAAGGTATCCCGGTTCTGGGGGAGGGTATGGTATTCCCGATATCGGAAGAGGCGATTATGGTAGAGCCGTTTGAGATACCGCCGCATTACAAGAAATTATGCGCGGTGGACTTCGGAATTACCCACCCGACAACATGTGTGTGGACAGCCTACGATGCAGATACCGATACGATCTACGTCTATGACATTTATAAGAAGGAGGGCGAAATACCCGCCATACACTCAGCGGTAATAAAGTCGCGTGGTAAGAGTATCCCGTGTATCTATCCGCACGATGGCGACAACACTGAAAAGGGCAGCGGCAAGACACTGGCTGAGATGTATATGGAGAATGGTGTTTTGATGATCGGTAAATTTAGTAACCCGGACGGTAGTAATTATGTTGAGCCGGGTTTGATGGAGATGCTGGAGCGATTTAGAACGGGTCGATTAAGAGTATTTAAAAATCTAGTTCCGTGGTTCGAAGAGTTCCGTCGATATCACCGCAAGAAAGGAAAGATACACAAAGAATTTGACGATTTAATGGACGCAACGCGCTATGCAGCGATAAGCGTGACGCGATACGGCCAGAACCAGGTAGAGCGAGAGCATTTGACTAACGGGCAATCAGGGTATACGACTAATGAATATAGTTTCTGAGATAAATGATGACGAGTTACTCGCATCGCTAGAAAACAACATCAACGCGGCTGATTCATACGCTGAGAGCGAGATCGGCCACCAGCGTGACAAGGGGCATCGCTACTATTACGGCCAGCCATTAGGTAATGAACGCGCTGGCAGATCACAGCATGTGAGCATGGACGTGTTCGACGCAGTCGAGTCCGTCAAAGCTATGCTTATGGAGACTTTCACCGCTGATAGGAATATCTGCAAGTTCGATCCGCAAACCGCAGAGGACTTTATGCCTGCCAAAATGGCAACGGCACTGACTAACTATATTTTTTACCGCGAGAACAACGGCACTAAAATTCTGCACGATGTGATCCATGATGCGCTCATCGCTAAGACGGGAATCGTTAAGCGTTACTACAAAACAGACTATCAGTTTGAGGAGGAGACGTTTGAAGGATTAGATGAGCCGTCCTTCAACATGATGGTGCAAGACCCCAACGTGACTATCCTAGAAATTGCGGAAGAAGCTCAAGCTGTGCAGGCGCAGGATGCCCAGACGGGTCAGATGATCGAGTCATCACAGGTCATGTACTCTGGCGAGATAGCGCGGAAGATAGACAAGTCGAAAATATGTATTGAGACGATACCGCCAGAAGACTTCTTGGTGTCGCCACGCGCAACCGACGAGAACGATGCCGACTTCTGCTCACACCGCACAAGTCGCACTCGCGGTGAGTTGCTATCCGAAGGTTTTGATGCGGAGATCGTTGCCCGGTTGAATGAGGACAACGACCTGTTTGAAGACGGTAGCCTTGGCCGCGATTCCGTTGATGGGTTCCGCAAAGACGATCACTATGACTCTGACAATGACAGGCAGCACGTCACTATTTACGAGTCGTACATTAAGAAGTACCGCGATGACTTAAAGAAGTGCGTGTACCTGAAAGTTCTTCACAGCCGCAACGTGCTACTCGACAAAGAGATCGTGTCTGAGAAGCCGTTCCGTTATTTCACGCCGTTCCCGCTACCTCATCGCTTCCACGGTATGAGCCTTGCGGATGTCTTATTTGACATCCAGAAGACGCAGAGTAGTTTAAAGCGCGGCGTTGTTGATCACACGTTCATGACAAACACCTCACGCTTTATCGCTAACCTCTCACTGGTTAAGAATCCACGCGACCTACTGGATAACCGTGTGGGTGCAGTTATCGATGTGAATAGTCCTAACCCTGAGAGCGTTGTACGACCTCTCCCTATGCCTAACTTATCAGGCACGGTTTTTCAGGCAATTGAAAACCTAGAAGTGGAAAAGGAGTCTCGCAGTGGTATGTCGCGCATGTCGCGTGGCATGGACACTACGGCTGTCAGCAAGCAGAACTCAAGCGACTTGATAACCACCTTTATGAACGCCAGCAACCGTCGAATCATGGTTATGGCTAGAAATCTGGCAGAGAATTTTTTAAAGCCTTTGATGCACGACATTTATAAGCTGGCTGTGGAGTATGAGAGTGAGAAAGCCATACAGCTTGACGGGCAGTTCGTTCCGGTAAATCCTGAGTTCTTAGGTGATCGCACAGAGATGTCTGTCGCAGTGGCTTTGACACCGGATGAGCAGGCGCAGGAAGCGCAGATGCTGTTGAGCCTAGACCAGCAGTTCAGTATGAACCCGGCTGACCCCACTGTGGGTGGCATGTATGGCGCACCGCAGCGTCACGCGATGCTGAGTCGAGCCTTTGAGTTGTTGAACATCAAGTCTTCAGCGATGTACCTGGCCGATCCGAATAGCCCTGAGTTTCAACAACAGCAACAGCAGATGCAGCAGCAGCAGCAAGAGGCCACTGAAAAAGCCTCTGAGGTTGAGAAGTTCCACGCGGGAATGACGGCGAGACAAGTAGCTGTGTTGGAGGGTCAGTTGGAACTGGACGCGATGAAGGAGCAGAACAAGATGATCATTGCTATGGAGAACATGACTCACGAACATGAAATCGGTGAAGCGAAGCTGATGCTAGATACGGAGAAGCAGACTCACCAGATGGAGATCGATGAGGCTGAACTAGCACTTGAGGCCGAACAGAAACGCAACGTGAGTATTGGCTGATGATTGAAGATACGAGTAAGTTCGATGCCTTCATCAAGAAGGCTAACGATAAAAAGTACGCCAAAAAGAAAACACGCAAACAGGCGTTTAATGAGTACCAGGCTTATCGAGAAGGAAAGCTTGATCAAGACACGGCCTTGCCGCGACCTCACGGACGGATGAGGGGTAAGACCATTAAATTAGTACCAACCACTGACGTGGAGTCTAAAACCGATGAATGAAGAAGATATAGGCGAACTCGCTACGATAGCGGAAGCCTCGAAAGAAATGCTGCACAGCGATGTTTTTAACAGGGCGTTTGAGATGATGAATTCTAATATCATGGATCAAATCCTTGCCACCCCGCCAGAGGCAGATGCAGAGCGCGAAAGACTCTACATGATGTTCAAGGCGGGACAAATGTTCGTCCAGCAGTTTGCTGGACTTATTAACAACTATGAGTTGAAGACACAACGGCTTGTGGAATAAATGAGTATAATTGGAGAAATTTGATGTCTACTGAGCAAACCGTAACGGACTCGCCGACTATCGATGTAGCAGATATTAATGCGCGACTGATGGCTGTATTGGAATCCGACCAGGACACCCCCGAACCCCCTGAAGAAGAGCAAGACGTGGTCGATGAGATCACCGACGAAGTAATCGACGAGCCACAGGACGTTGAAGAAGAAACAGAAGAGACTGACGAGGTCGAAGACCCAACCGAAGAATCTGAAGATGAAACTGAAGACGAATCTGAATATATAACCCAAGGAAATATTGAGATAGATGGCGAAAGCGTGTCTGTCGAAGAAATTAAACTTGGTTATCTTCGGCAATCTGATTACACAAAGAAGACGCAGGTCGTTGCTGAACAGCGTAAAGCCGCAGAAGAACAAACTGCTAATTACGAATCCACACTTAGCGCACTTCTTACAGCATCTGGTGCTGACCTATCACGTTTTGACAACGTGAACTGGGAGCAGGCCGCTGTAGAAAATCCTGATCAATACAGGCAGGCCAAGGCCGTTTTTGAGCAGACCCAGCAGACGTATGACTTTATCAAGTCACAAGCTGACGAGCATCAAAAACGCAATCAAGAACAACAGCAAGCTGTTACGCGGGAAAACGCTAAAGAAAGTTTGACTGTTCTGAAATCAACAATCCCTAATTGGAACAACGACCTCTACTACTCTATAGGTGAGTACGCTACAGGTACGTTAGGTGTCACTAGTGAAGAGTTTAATGACGTTCACGATCACCGGATGATTACGGCATTGTGGAAGGCGATGCAATACGATCAGGCAAAGGTGAAGACGCAAAAGAAAGTGAAAGCGTCAGCCACAAAAACTTTGTCGGGTAAGAAAGGCGAACCCAAAGACTTGGGACAGAAAGAGACAAATCGCAAATCGCGTGTACGTCTCAAGAAGTCTGGAAGAATGGAAGACGCTGTTCAAGCCCTCTTGAATAACTCTTAATTTTAGGAAATTTTATCATGCCAGTAGTAGCAAATACTTTAAAGACATTTAACCAGGTGGGACTGAAAGCCGATATTGAAGAAATTATTTATGATATATCGCCAACTTTAACGCCCTTTACTTCTTCAATCGGTACAAGCACCGCCCGTGCAACTTTGCACCAGTGGCAGCAAGCAGAACTAGCGGCGGTTGGAGCTAACGCTGCCGTAGAAGGCGCTGACGCGGGTAATGCTGCGAACAACACGACTACCATGAAAACTGCCAACACTCAGATTTTCACTAAGGTAGTTCAGAGTTCAGGCACTTCTGAAGCTGTTGATACTCACGCCCGGAGTTCAGATTTGGCGATGAATATCGCAATGAAAGGCAAAGAATTGCGTCGTGATATAGAGCATGCTTTTGTAGGCGCTCTTCAGACAGGCACTGCTGGTGATTCAAGTACTGCACGTCAGTTGACCTCCGCTCAGAAGCAGATTAACGCAGCGACAACTAGCACCGCTGGTAGCAACAGAACTTTTACTGAAGCACTTCTACTGTCCACGCTCCAGTCTGTATACACCGCTGGTGGCGATCCCAACCAGATTCAAGTTACCCCCGCGCACTCTGTAACTGTTGCTAACTTTGCAGCATCATCAGGACGTGAGCGTGACTTTGGTACTGGCACTAAGCTGGTCAATGTCGTGGACGTATATGTGTCGCCGTTCGGCGAGTGCAGCGTGGTACCAAATCGCTTCCTAAATGTCAACACTTGTTTAGTACTCGATACCGAATATTGGTCACGCGCAGTTCTGCGTCCAATGCAGACTATCAATCTTAGTAAGAATGGCGATAGCGAGAAAAAGCAGATGCTGACAGAGCAGACCTTGGTCTGTGAAAACGACAAGGCGTCTGGTCTTATCGAAGCATTGACTCCGTAATAGCGACAAAATTGGGTGGCCCTTCGGGGCCGCCCTTTTGCTTATGTAGAGGTTTAAAAGTTGGACGATCTTAAAGCAAATATTCATCACGATAAAAACGATGACAAACTTCACATCTCTCACTCGCAAGATGTGAGCGGTGTTCTTGAAGCTAACAAAAGAGCAAGAGCGCAGGCCGAAGGTCAGAAGATGGGCGAAATGACGAGAGTCGCAAGTATCCCTTCAATCGTGGCTATGCAGTGGATGCAGGAAGGCATCAATGTCATGGCCCCGAATAAAGACGATCTTAAACGCATGAAGAAAAAGCTAAACTCACCAGAGTGGGCTTATCTGCGAACAGGCGGCGGTAGATTATGAGTTTAGAAACATACAGTGGCTTAAAAGCCTCAGTTGCCAACTGGTTAAATCGCACAGATTTAGCAACTGAAATACCAGATTTTATTGCGTTGGTCGAGTCACGCCTGGCGCATGAATTGCGAATCCCAAGTATTGAAAAGACAGCATACATAATTACTGACATTCACGGTCGCGCAACAATACCTGCTGACTTTTTAGAAATTAAAGATGTGTTTTTCAACGACAAGCCTGTTGATAGAGTTTCACTAGGATTCTTAACGAGCCAGACAGCAGGTAGCGGTACGCCAACGATTTTTGCGCGTGAGGCAAATGAGTTTAAATTTCATCCTATACCTGTTATTTCTGAGACAGCGAAGCTAAAAGTAATATATTACTACCAGGTTCCAGCGTTGTCAGATAGCGCCTCGACCAACGACCTTCTTAAAACTGTACCTGAACTTTACCTATATGGCGCACTTTCAGAGGCAGCAAAGTTTTTAGGTGCTGATGCTACTCGTTGGGAGACTGGATACCAGACAGCATATGGGCGTGTGGTAGCGCACACTCGTCAAGCGGAAGTGTCGGGTACAACACAATTAGTTTTAAGCGGGTACTAATATGTCAGGTTTTTACGAAAATATTTCATCGGCTACTCTGCAAGATGCGGCAGAGGGAGACGCTCTTGCACAGGCAACTGCGGCTGCGACATCAGCCACAAACGCGGCTGCAAGCCTTGCAACATTAACAACAACTTGGCGTGGAATTTTAACCAGTGAGCCATCCAGTAATCTTATTTCGGGCGCGTTGTACTTTGACACATCTTTATCACTTTTAAGATTTTACAACGGCTCCGCTTGGGTAGCTGCACCCACTGGCCCAACAGGCCCTCAAGGTTCTACCGGGGCGGCTGGCCCAACAGGTTCTACTGGATCAACAGGTGGAGCCGGGCAGGATGGTAGTAACGGGTCTACAGGTTCGCAAGGTTCAACAGGCCCAACAGGTCCACAAGGCCCAACGGGTTCAGCGGGTGCGCCCGGATCAGACGGTTCAAACGGCAATACTGGTTCAACAGGAGCGCAGGGCAATGTTGGGCCACAAGGTATACAAGGTATTCAAGGCTCGACAGGTTCAACAGGTTCAACAGGCGCGGCTGGCGCTGATGGCGATGGGTCGGGTAATGTCAACGATGGCGACACTCTTAACGCGTTAAGTATCGCCGCTCTTACAGTGCCAACGAGTTTTCAAACACCTGTCGGAACTACGGCACAACGCCCATCAAGTTCTGCAGGACAATTTAGATACAACTCAACGCTTGGAAAGTTTGAAGGATACTCTACAGAGTGGGGAGAGTTGGGCGGTGGTGCTGCTGACCTATTGCTCAACAGCTTTACTGGTGACGGCAGTGACGTAACCTTTTCGCTATCAGGCGCAGCCATTGAAAACAACACGCTAGTTTATGTGGATGGTGTGTACCAGAACAAAGCAACCTATGCAGTATCTAACGCAACTCCCGCAGTAGTTACTTTCTCAGAAGCCCCAGCCAACGGGTCAGCTATTGAAATTATGGTCGCTGCAATTGCAGTAACTGAGATAGGCACACCAGCAGACAACACTGTGGCAACAGCTAAGATCGTCAACAGCGCAGTTACCACAGCCAAGATTCTAGATGCCAATGTCACTACAGCCAAGATAGCAGATGGCGCTATTACTTCTGCCAAACTTGGCGCGGGAGTTGGTGGCGCCTTTAACGACTTTGCAATTAAGACCGCAGATTACACTGCTGTAACTCGTGATCAGCTAATCGTCAACTCAGCAAGCTCAGTGACAATTACCCTGCCTGCGTCACCTGCGGCTGGCAACGTGGTGTTCATAAAGAACGCTGGCACAGGCACAGTAACCGTGAGTCGTAACGGCTCTAAGATTAATAGCACAACAGACAATGGTTCATTGGCGGCAGACGCTGGTGCGACCTTGGTATTTGTTGATGCAGCGATTGGATGGAAGGAGCTATAAATGGCGATTACATTAGGTGGAGGCGGTAGTGCCTCAGCAATAAATGAAAAAAAAGAATTCAACTCAGCAGAGAACCTTATCACTCTAGATGATGGCCGTGTGTATCTCAAGGGTGGCGTGTCATCCACAGACACATCTACTTACCCAGATGCCACAACAGCACTGGCGTACACTGGCACATCGTTTAGTGATTCGGCGCAGGTAAATCAGCCTGCTGGGATTACTTGGGATGGTAGCTTTTTCTGGGTGGTTGATCGAGGTAGTACGAATTCAGTATTCAAATATAACGCGCTAGGCGTGTATCAGAATGTATCTTTTAGCGTGGGAAATCAAGGCACTGACCCCACGGGCATTGTCTGGGATGGTAGCTTTTTCTGGGTGATTAATAATGCAGCCTCTCCGTACAAACGGGTTAGTAAATATAATGCTAGTGGCGTGTATCAGAATGTATTTTGGGAGTATAACGCTGTAACTACTATGGACGGAGAAGATTTGGCATGGGATGGAACGTTCTTTTATGTGGTAGGCAATGCCACAGACACTATACGCAAATTTAACGCTGCTGGTGTAGACCAAGGAGTAAGTTATTCTGTTGCTGCTCAAGAAACCAATCCAAAAGGGATTACCTTTGACGGGACGTATCTTTGGGTAGTCGGTACTGCTTCTGATAAAGCTCATAAATATAGTACTTCAGGCGTGTACCAGAATGAGAGTTTTTCTGTAGCTTCTCAAGACTCAAGCTCAGAAGGAATTGTTTGGGTTAGCCCTGCTTTCTATGTTGCAGGTAACTCTACTCAAAAGGTATACAAATACCAAAACCAAATTGGCATTAGCTCACAAGGCGGCACTGAATACGGCAATCAAAACTACATGAGGATTAAATGATGTCTTTAGTTATACAAGCAGACCATGTCTCGCCAACTTCAGCAGCAATCTTCTGGCGCAATGATGAACTCGCTCGCACTGATATAGCCGCCACAGTATCTGATTATCCTAATGCTGCTAACATTTTAGCCTACAGAATATTGCTAAGAAATTGGCCTGCGAGTGATAATTTTCCAGACACACGCCCAGTTATAGAGGTTTAAAACATGGCTTTAACAAAAGTAAAAGCAGGTGTAATTGCTGATGACAGCATTGGCTCCGCGCAAATAGCTGATGGTGCTGTAGGTACATCTGCTCTAGCCTCTACTATAGCCGCAGGTATTACCACAGTAGCCACAGCCTCATCTTTGACAGCGACAGTGAATACTCATGTCTACGTGAGTGCAGCAGGACAGACCATAACGCTGCCTACTAGTCCAACAATAGGCCAGCGAGTGCTGATAACGGTTGGTAACTTTGTCAATACAGTGGTAGGTAGGAATGGGTCAAAGATAATGAGTTTAAATGCTGACTTTACTATGGATGCAGCTTACCTCTCAATTCAATTTATATATACGGACGCAGTCCAAGGGTGGGTGATGTCGTGAGCAACTTTAGTGATTTCGTAGGTGGAGCCAGTGGCGGCTCAGAAGTAAATGACCAGAAGTTTATCAACAGTGCAGCCAATCTTATTACAACAGAGTCAGGCGAGAAGTGGCTAAAGTCTGGAGTTACAGAGACTTCAGTGTCCGACTATCCTGATGCAAGTACCGTTATATCTAGCATAGCTAACGGGAATTCTAACTTTGTTCTCGCATCAGCACCAAGAGGCATTGTGGCTATAGGTTCTGATATTTGGATACTTTATTCAGCAAGTATGCAAAAGTTTGCAAATACAGGGGGTTCTGCTCTAATTACTATAGGGACTTTAGGTGGGTCAGAAACTAACGCGAGAGCATTAGGTTACGATGGAACATATTTATATGTAGTAGGCAACACATCCAATTGGGTGGCGAGGTACACCACTGCGGGTGTCTATCTAAACACTAGCTTTTCGACACTTCCTTCCACGTCTGCACGTTCTGCTGCTTGGGACGGGACGCACTTTCATATCTCTCAATATTCTAATAGTACAGTCTATAAGTTTACTGCTGCTGGGGTCTACTCAGGACAAAGCTATACGGTGCAACATAGCGGGTGCTTTTTAACTGTTGCTGACGGTTATATTTATGCAC
>Ga0209279_10000333_pt1 | contig 32030 bp, 29 predicted proteins | sample CoawatmetaG00DNA_3_FD_187508 | JGI IMG/M metagenome (GOLD analysis project Ga0209279, IMG submission 187508) | Marine microbial communities from the West Antarctic Peninsula - Coastal water metaG006-DNA (SPAdes) (version 2) | ecosystem: Environmental > Aquatic > Marine > Coastal ...
GCGTAGTACGCATTTTGTGGGGCGACAGCAGATGCTGGCCTTGCTGTAACACACACAACTTATAATAGATAAAGGACATATAAAACATGGATATGCAAAACATAACATATAGAAAAATAGATGAAAATGGTGCCCTAGATGCATCTGACACAGGCGTGTATGTTGCTAATAACATTATGGCAGTAATGGGAACTTGGGACTTTACTATAGAAGAACTTGCTGCTGCTGGCTATGTAGGAATTGGAGATTCTGATTTTACTTATGCTAATGGCATGTCAGGATCAGATACTGAAGAAGGCGACATTACTGACAATGGTGACGGGACATTTACACAAGAATGGGTTGTTACAGAATTATCAGATTCTGAAAAACAGGATCGATTTTTAACTTATACTAGATCAAGCTTGTTGCTGCTCAGTGATTGGACACAAATTCCTGATTCGCCGATGAGTGACGCAGACAAAGCACTTTGGGCAACTTATAGACAAGCTATTCGAGACTTACCATCTACAATAACTTGGTCCGAAGTTGACACAGTGCATGATATAGACTGGCCATTGCGCCCAGGAGTTACATTGCGCCCAGGAGTTACTGAAGCCGGACAGTCTGATGCTTCAGGACCTACTCCACGACATCCAGAAACAGGCGAACCACTGTAAAAACCACTTGACAATGCTTCCGTTTACTGTTATACTTAAATAACAGTAACGGAGGCATTTTTTATGGCATTTAATAGTATAATAGTAGTCGGTGGCGGATCAGCTGGATGGATGGCTGCTTCAACCCTTGTTAGGAAGTTTCCCAATAAAAATATTACACTAGTAGAAAGTGCCGATATTCCTAAAGTAGGTGTAGGTGAAAGTACACTAGGATTTATCCGAGATTGGACTAACTATCTCGGAATAGATGACAAAGACTTCCTCCAACATACAAACGGTACATATAAGCTTAGTATTAAATTTACTGACTTTTATGATAAAGACTATGGCGGATTTCATTATCCTTTTGGAGACCCTATAGAAACTGATGACGTTAATTATAATCATTGGTCATTAAAAAAAGTGTATTATCCCGAAACACACTCTAGTGACTTTGCTGAAAACTTTTGGCCTGTAATGGCATTAGTAAATGAAAACAAAATATCAACTAATGAAGACAATGGCCTTGATGATTTTAGGTTTGATTATAATACAGCCTTCCATTTTGATTCTTTATTGTTTGGACAGTATCTTAAAGATCATTACTGCATACCTCGAGGTGTTAAGCACGTAGTAGGAACAGTTAAAGATGCACCAACTGACGACAACGGCATATCTAAAATAATACTCGAAGACGGTACAGAGTTACAAGCAGACCTTTATGTAGACTGTACTGGATTTGAAAGTTTACTATTAGGCAAAGCATTAGAAGAACCGTTTGTATCTTATAGTGATATTTTACCAAATAACAAAGCGTGGGCTGTGCAAGTACCGTATACTGATAAAGAAAAAGAATTAGAAGTGTATACAAATTGTACTGCATTAAGTAATGGTTGGGTTTGGAATATTCCACTTTGGTCTAGGATAGGTACAGGGTATGTATATTCAGATGAGTTTATATCAGACGAAGACGCTCTACAAGAATTTAAAGATCATCTTAATTCAGATAAAATGACATTACATAACCCCAATAGGGTTACTGACGATCTTAATTTTAGAAATATTAACTTTAAAACAGGTATATACGAGCGTACATGGGTAAAGAATGTTTTAGGTATTGGATTAGCTGCTGCATTTATTGAACCTTTAGAAAGTAACGGCTTGTTAAGTGTGCATGAATTTATTTTAGAATTTTGCCGACATGCAGATCGTCCTGTAATTAACCAATTTGATCGAGATGTATATAATGCACATACAAGAAAGTTTTATCATAATTTTGCCCAATTTGTTGCATTGCATTATACATTAACTATAAGAAGCGATTCTGATTACTGGAATAAAAATAGAGCAAGAGTTTATGATCCAAACTTAGAAAACAGTTCAAGCGGATTTAATGACTTATACATGAGGAAAACAGCCACACTTAAACATTCTGGAAGAGCAGGCATTGTTTGTATAGCTAATGGCATGAACTACAACGTATATAATGAGATAGATATTTCAAAGCAAGAATTAGGCTTACAAATAAGTATGCGTGATCTATGTGACAAGTTTTTGTATGATAGACGCAACAAAATAAAACAATGGAAAGCTGCTGTAAAAACCCAGCTTAGTGCTTACGACTGGTTATCGAAGCATATATACAATAACAAGGAACATTAAATGTCAGAAAACGAAGTATCTAAAATGTCAATGAACTTTCTCGTTACTCCAGGAGTAATGCAATCAAAGTTACCATTTGAACTTTTTGAAGGATTATCAAACGCCATTAGTGAGATAACAGAAGAAAATGGTGAGAAATACAATAAAAATCTATTAGGACATATGAAAGAAGAATATTCATTAAATCATATTGTGCCTAACATGGCTCCGTTTATAGAAGCTATGGCAAAAGAATGGGATGAAGGAACTCCAGGACATATTGGTACCTTTGAAGAAGCTGCAAAGAGCGACAGATATAGACTATATCTTAGTAGTATGTGGGTTAATAAACAAAAAAAGTATGAGTTTAATCCAGTACATCATCATTCAGGTGCATTGAGCTTTGTTATATGGATTAATATTCCGTATGATTTAAAAGAAGAAGAAGCTTATTTCCCTCCAGTATCAGGGCAAGGTTTTGACCCTGACGGCGGTGATGGAGCGTCTACATCAAAATTTACCTTTTTTCATACTGATGCCTTAGGCAGCTTGCGTCCTACACCATTGCCTGTAGATAAGTCTTGGGAAGGAACTATACTAATGTTTCCTTCAACATTACATCACTGCGTGTATCCGTTTTACACTTCAGATGACTATAGAATAAGTGTATCGGGTAATATTAGAATTGATGGTATTAACGGAACTGGAGTCGAAGGTGACGCAGATCTTAATAAGTGATGATACATTGCCAGTATGGCTGCATGAACGCTGTTGTCAAGAGCTTGAATTACCAACTGTAAATTGGCATTTTCCAGGATATGGCAGTAATGATACTGATCTTAATAAAGCATCGTTGGCTCATATACCATATCAACATGACGTAAAGCAAGACTTTTCACAGTGCGGATCGCTAGTGTATGCGTTAGATTGTTGGCTTTATGATAATAGAAACTTATTTGAACTTAACTATGTTGATCGATGTTTAATAAACTTTTATACAGCTAGTCAAAATACAGGATGGCACCAAGATATACCCGAAGATAAAGATAACGATTGGTATTCATTATTGTATTATGTAAATGCCAGCGACGGCGGCACTGAGTTTAAAGACCATCCTTCTGTTAAACACAAAGAAAACAGATTTTTGTTATTTAAGTGTACAGAATGGCATTCAGCAATACGTAATACAACTCCAAGAAGACTTAGTGTAAACTGGATATTACGAGGGAAAAAGAAACAATGATAGAATACAACCCAACAAAGGCACAATCGAATACTATGTTATTGTTTGGCACTCCTGTATTTTTATATGATACGCACTATAGTGATACTAACGTACATGACACAACTAACGAGCAAACGGAAATGACGTTAAATACAGCCCAAAACTTTTCTTCAGCTAATCATAATATTTTAGAATTAGATCATTATAGTGAAATAAAAAGAAGAATACTTGATGGCTTAGATGTGTATATAAATGAAGTAATGTGTATTGATAAAAAACATAGTTTTTATCTAACACAGTCGTGGTTGAATATTAATCCACCTGGAACTGCACACCATAAGCACAATCATTCTAATTCGATAATTAGCGGAGTATATTATATAGAAACTGACGAAACCGATAGTATAACGTTTTCATCAAATAGTAATACAAACATTACTGCTAATGAGACAATAGCAATAGATGTTTTAGAGTACAACTTAGCTAACTCACGTAATTGGACTATTCCTGTTGGTACTAATGGTATTATATATTTTCCTTCTACACTACTGCACGAAGTAGCACCTAATAAATCAGATAAAACAAGAATAAGCTTAGCCTTTAATGTATTTGTTAAAGGCCTATTTGGAAAAAATGAAAATTTAAACGAGTTACATTTATGAAACAAGAAATAGTTAATCAAAGAAATACAGCATTTTATATAAATGGAGGTATAGGCAGAGTTATTTGTGCTATTCCTGCATTAGAAAAATATCATAGAAATAATCCGCAAGATGATTTTATAATATTTTCAGAATTTGCATACGAAGCATTTTCTGGGCACCCAGAATTACATGCTAGATCATATCCAGTTGGTCATGCGCATTTATTTAAAGATAAAATACAACAACGAAATTTAATAGTACCTGAGCCGTACGGTGTATGGGAATATTATAATCAACACTGTTCTATTTCTCAAGCGTTTGATATAATTATTAATGGATCATTAGATAAAGAATTATCAAATTTAGCAATACATTTAAGTAATGAAGAAAAGGTTACTGCAACTAGTATTATTACAGATATGAAAAGTAAGCGTAATAACAAACCTTTGATAATTTTTCAACCATTTGGAAAAGGCATCACACTAGGTGCTATAGAGACACCTACTGGACCTATTGACAACTCAGGAAGATCGTTTACAATAGCTGATGCTGCACGACTAATACGCTTAATTGAACATAGATATTGCATATTACTAATGAACGAATTTAACTTAGACTTTCAAAAGTTAGGAGTCAAAGAAGAAGTATTCTTTGTAGAAAATATAGATCTACGAAAATGGTTTGGCTTACTAGACGCAGCAGATGCATTTATTGGTTGTGATTCTGTAGGTCAACATGTTACACATGCAATAGATAAACCTTCGTATGTAGTATTAGGTTCAACATATCCTGAAAATGTTTCGTATCCAGAAAACAAGAATTTTAAAGTTTTTGATTTTAATAAAAGCAAACGGGTGTATAATCCTATACGTATTACTTCAGACGACCATGCTAACAGGCAAAATGAACAAGCAATGGCACTAACCGAAAACCAAATAAAGAAAATTGCAAGCGCAATAATAAACAACTGATAATTAAGGACAACGTACATGAGTAAACCAGATTTTTGGATTTTAGGCATTTCTCGAGGACACAATGCAGGAGTATGTCTTGTAAAAAACGGCGAAATAGTATTTTCAATTGAAGAAGAACGTCTCAGCAGAAATAAGTACGATGGCTCCCCGTTCGCTGCAATGACAAAGGTATTAGAATATACTGACAAAGTAGATTACATGTTTATGGCACATACTACGTCTATAGAAGCAGCTGGAAAAATTGAATTTACAGGTGATAACATATACACCGGAATGGCCCGTAAGCTAGGATTAATTGATCAACGTATAGAACCACAAAATCATCCTCAAGTAATTGATCTTAGTCATCAGCATCACAAACTGCATGCAGCATGTTCGTTTTATCGTTCAGGATTTGACAATGCAGTTTCTTTAGTCATTGACGGATGCGGATCAGTACAAGATGTAAATTACAATTATGAACCAAAACACCGTCCTGATTCAATGTGGGAAATGAGTATGTGGGAAGTAGAATCAATTATAGATTGTAGTTACCCTTCGACATTTAAAACATTATATAAGCACAGTGCATGTAAAGACACTATATTAACAAATATTGATCATAATGCATCCTCCGAATACTTAGGAGAAGAAGGAACTCATACTGCTGTTCATTCTGGTTCCGCAGGCATTACTAAAACATACGAAGCAGCAACAAAATATGCAGGCTTTCAAGAAATTGAAGCAGGCAAAACTATGGGATTATTTCCTTATGGTGAGCCTAATAAAAATATACCTCCATTTTTTGTAGAGCACGGAGACGGCGTTATGCTATCAGATAGAAATATGTTTGTTTCGTTCTATCCTAGAGGAGCATTAGTTAACGCCCAAGCATACCCTGAGTTAGATACTAACCATGATCAACAAGGCGATCTTTCTTTACTTCAAAATAGAAGAGATCTTGCATATGCTGCACAACAAGAAACACAGGAACAAGTGTATAAGCTTATACTTAAAGCGGTTAAAATGTCGGGCAAAACACAAGTAGTATTTTCAGGCGGTTATGCCCTTAACTGTGTAGCTAATTACTTTTTATTAGATCGCTTGCGTGACAAAGGTATTGAACTATTTGTTGAACCTATTTCAAATGATGGCGGTACATCTATCGGCGCTGCACTACTTGGCCATTACATGCTAACCGAAGATATTAGAAAGAATAACGGACGTGACATTTATATGGGTCCTCCACGTAGTTATTCCAGCAATGAAATTACTGAAGCAGCTAACAAGTATAACGCAACTATTGAAGACGCAGACAACCAACGTGTAATTGACTTAATGACCAACAAACATATTGTTGCATGTTTCCAAGGTCGTTCTGAAGCAGGCCCACGTGCATTAGGTAATAGGAGCTTAATGTTTGATCCTACATTTGAAGATGGAAAAGACTTTGTTAACGAAATTAAACGTAGAGAATACTTTAGACCGTTTGCAGGAAGTATACTAGCTGAAGATGCGCATGAATGGTTTGATTTACGTGGTATGGAAGACAGTCCGCATATGATGTATGCTGTTAATTGTCAACCAGGTATTGCTGAAAAGATCCCTGCTATTATTCATGTTGACGGAACTTGCCGCATACAAACAGTTACACATGAACAGAATCCGCATTACTATAATATTATTAAAGCGTTTAAAGAAAAGACAGGATGTCCAATTATTTTTAATACTAGCTTTAACTTAGGCGGCGAGCCTTTAGTTGAAACACTAACTGATGCACTACACACATTAGCATATAGTAAGATAGAGTATTTGTATTTGCCTGAGTATAATAAATTATTGACTGTAAATAACTAATGAAACAGTTTGATAATTTTTTGCCGGAGTGGCTACATAAAAAAGTTAATAATCAACTTCTAGATCCTATGGTCAACTGGAATTATCCTAGCTCTGGAGGGAAAGATGGCGCTGGAGCATTTTTCACACAACCGTTTAACATAACAAATAATACAAACAATTGGCATGGAACTGATACGCTAATATATGCACTTGATTATTGGTTAGATGCAAACAAAGATATATTTCAATTAGAGTATCTTCATAGATGCATGGTTAACTTTTATACAGCTGGGCAAAACACCGGGTGGCACCAAGATATGTATGATGAAGGATATTATAGTTTATTATATTATGTTAATGATGCTGACGGCGGAACACAATTTAAAGATGCAACATATAAACATAAAGAAAATTCAGCTTTATTTTTTGATTGTCGAATTGACCATTGTCCTATAACTAGCACAGTACCTAGGCGTGTTAGTGCAAATTGGATATTGAAAGGTAAGCTTCTTAATTGATAAATATTACAAAGATAGGGGTTTACTATGCAACGACTTACAAAGTATTTAACCGACGGGTTAAAAAATACAGTATTATTTAAAAACAATTCAGGCACAAGTCATAATGGCCCCTGGAAACAAGTATATACTGATACATTATTAGATCGATTTTATGTTGGAGAAATGTCGTCAGTTGAATATACTATATCATCAGACCTTGATACAACACACAAAGAAATAATTAAAGTATTAGTAACAGCAACAGACGATGTTGCTAGTATAGTAGTATATGCCAGAAATCATACAGTGCGTGAGTTGATTGCTGTATCTGCTACTGTAAACAAAAGCTACGTTGAAGTTGTAGTAAGTCCTGCTGTAACACCGGTTGTAACCCCAACATATGTTGTTACGGTAGTTAGTACTTCGCAGGGTAATAAATACTTTATAGACGGACTACGGCAAGATACTCTTAATCTAGTAGAAGGTAGCACATATAAATTTGATCAATCAGATTCTAGTAACAGTAACCACCCACTAAGATTTTCAGTAACCCCACACGGCATTCATGAGAGTGGTACTGAGTACACTACAGGTGTTACTGTAGTCGGAACCGCAGGAACCGCAGGAGCATATACTGAGATAGTTGTTGCTGCAAATACACCTACCTTACACTATTATTGTGTTTATCACAATGGCATGGGCGGACAAGCAAACACACCTATAACTGGAAACGATGGCGTAAAGGTTATTTACACTGCACAGTACTTTCATTGCCAAAATACGCTTACTCGTTAAATATTTTAAGTGATAAATACAAGTGGATGGAGTAATGTAATATATGTCGACGATTGTAAATGCACCCTTAAAATCTAAAAGCGGGTTTGAAAGCCCTAGCTTTGCTGTAGACTCATCAGGAAATATCACTGCTAAATCACTTATACTCGAAGGAGCAGAAGCTGGCGCTATTGCTGACTTTACGTTTACTGAAGTAGATGGAGACTTTAGAACTGTAGCTGGTAACGGCACTGACAATCCTGCACTAACAATGTATAGAAATACATCTAAATCAATTGATCTAACATTAAGTACACTTACGTTTAGTATTTTTAGTAGTGTTGTAGGAACACTAACTTTATATAACGAAGGGTTGCGCCACAGTGATTCATCAACTGGGTCAGCTGCCCAAGGAAAATCATCTGGTAGGCTTACGTTTAATATGGCCTCGGATGCGCCGGATCAATTATATTACGGTAACGCTACTGGCACTATATATGGAACTATAACAGTATTAGATCCAGTTGGATTATATGGTAGTATAGCAGTTACTAACACAACGTCTGCAAGTAGTTCATTAACTGGCGCAGTTACAGTTGCTGGCGGCGTTGGCATTGCTGGTGACTTATATGTCGGCGGATCATTAAATATTGACGGTCTTGGTATTACAAGTATTGGCTCTCCTACTGACTTAGATATTACAGCAGCAAATAAAATTTTTGTGAGGATAGACGGCAATTCAATAGGCACTATTGGACTTACCGGTTCGACCCTACCAGTAGTCAACACTACTATAAATAACACAGTAATCGGAGCAATAACTCCTAACACAGCAATATTTACAGCAGCTACGATTGCAGCATTGCCTGCAACTGCTAGTGCTGTAACTAACAAACAATATGTAGATAGTACCGCACTATCACTATCAATAGCATTTGGATTATAAAACATGGCAAAGACGCAAATAAAAAATTATGTATTTAAACCTGGTATCGGGGCAAACGATAGTCGTTTTCCAAATGCTTACGGATTAATAAGCTCTAATAAATCTTTCATACAGAAAGAAATGAGTGCATTTATAGCTAACAGGGTTGCAACAGCATTACAGTATACCCCCACAGCAGCAGTATACACTCCTACTACTGGAGTATTATTATTAACAATTGGCACACACAATTTAAATATAGGTGATGCAATTATTATTGCAGCAGGCGGAATAACATTTACTAACAGCTCTGCTGGAGCTGTTCCGTTCCTCGGTAAGGCATTAATAGTTACAGGAGTTACAGCAAATGTAAATATTACAGTTGATGCTGGAGTATCAACTGACACTGCTACCCACACTTGGATAAGTTCTGTAACAAATGCTACACAGGATACGTTTTATAATTATACAAATACTAGTGTACTAAAATGCGAAAGAGATGTCGGCTATATACTTGACTCGTACTTAAATGATTTGCGTTATGGCGGCAACGAGAAAACTTATAATAATATTAAGTATTACTGGGATCAAACTGTTGCACAAGTCGACGGATCTCGAGGTCCTGAATTAGTTGCACACTATTGGATTGGACAATTAATCCAAAATAATATTCTAGCACAAGTATCTTATACTTCTCTGCAAACTGAAGTAGTACAAACAACATCAGGCACTGCAACTGAAGCAACAGCACAATTTACACCAACTGATGCAACATACATTCCTACTACTGGAAAAATGACAATAACAATTGGCAGTCATACGCTTCAAGTAGGAGACGAAATACATATTGCTCCTGCAGGCATAACATTTACTTGTGCTCTTGATGGCAACGCAACGCTACATCCGTATCCAAGAGCATCAGGTGTCCCAAACACCAAAGGCAAAGACCCGTATTATTACGCACCAATTACTATTACATCGGTAACTAGTACTACTGTAACTGCTAGTGTAGGCATTAGTTCAGATACATCATTACATACATTTTCAAGTGCTGTAACAAATTCAGTAACATCTGGACCAGCAGCAAAAATTAACACACTAGCGTTCAACACAGTAGACACTATACAAAACGGTTTACTATCACTGCCTAAGCTTGTAGATGAAGGTGTTGGTTCGGTTAAGTTCCAAGGCAAGTACAGTATTGACGAAATACTGCTGATTACTAACAGTACTAAAAGTGAAGTAATATATAACTTTACTAGTATTACTACTGGTGGCGTAGTAACCATTAATACTAACAGTGTTACTGAAGATCCAGACTTTGCTAAATTTTTACAAATTACTGACGGCATAACTACTATTAAATTAAATTATAATACTAGCGCACATAGCAGTACAGATGACATACAACTTTTTGTAGAACAAATTGAAAACGGAAAGAGTGTTGTAACTACTAGACCATACGACTTTGGTACAGATGCCATTGAACGTCCACGTGCAGCAAATCCATTATCAATGCTTGATGCTGACTTTGAGTACGGCTTGCAGCCTACTAAGTGGGCAGCTATAGCAACACTTAGAGGATATCCAAGTGTATACGAAGTACCAGGCACTGACACTCAAGTAGTTAGCGTAGTAACTGACGCATCAGCAGGCACAAGCGGAATTGGTCAATCATTAATTACTGTTACAACAGTAGGGCCACATGGCTTTACAGCAGGCACTCCTATTACTATTAAAGCACTTGAAGATAGTGTTAATGGTGCAGCAAGAGCCGAGGGTAGCTTTGTTATTGTAGAAATCCCAACAACTAGTACTTTTACTTTTTATGCAAAATCTAAAGTTGGTACAGTTAATCCAACAACATTATCTACAACATATACACAGTTAAGACAAGCTGGTTTTTACACAGGAGCAACAATTGGTAGTCCAGTATTTACAGTTGTAAGTAATGGTAGCTCAGGAACAATAACTACTCAATTAGGAATAGCAACTGGCGAAACAATTATACCATTTGATGGGAACGCCCCAGAAATTGGTTCTCCACTTACTAACGCAGCTATACCAACAGGCTCGCAGGTAACTAGTATTATTGATACTAGTGCAGGCGGCGGCACCTACTTAACTCCAATAGTAACTGATAACACTGCTATTGCAGGAACTCGAGTGTATCTTGAAGACACTACTGGTATAGTCCCTAACTTAGCCCTAGACAAAGGCGATGGCACTGCAACTTATATTAATAACGTAACAGCAACTTATATTGATGTTACAGATGCATTTACAGCAGCTATAGTACCAAACAAAAAGACATATCCGGGCATCGGCGGGACAAACGATACTAACAACGGTATCAATGCAACATTTAATATTGCGCTCGACGAGAACGCAGGACGCACATACACTGTTGCAGTAAATGCAGCAGGCACGCTTTATAAAATAGGTGATAGACTTAAACTAGACGGCATAACGTTAGGCGGCGTGTCAGGCACTAACGATATAGTTATAACTGTAGCCTCTGTTGCAGCTAATGGCGGAATACTTACTGTAACACACGTAGGTGTACATTGGGACGGCTCATTATCATTAACTGGCATATCAGGAGCATATACACCCGCAGGTACTGGAGCACTTTGGGACTTAGCGTACACAGCAGGAGCATATACTTCAGTTACCCAATCATCTGGAACAGTTGTATTTGCATCACCGGCAATGTCATATGCCGGTAGCGTTGGCTTCGGAGCAAAATTTGCTGTAACTAAAACAGGAACTACATATACTGCAACTATTACAACAGCAGGTCAAGACTTTGTAGTGAATGAAACATTTACAATACTAGGTGCAAACTTAGGTGGTGTAACACCAGGAAATAATGCAACAATAACAATTGACACTGTTGGTGCATCTGATGCTATTGCATCAATATCGATTACTGGTGTTGGTTTAGACACAACTGATGCGTCAGCAAGTTTTGTAGTAGCTGACTTGGTTGAAATACTAGGTTCTGATATAGGAGGCACATCGCCAGCTAATGATTTATATATTGTTGTTGATGCTGTTGATGGAAGTGGAGCAATAACTGGATCAACAGCTACTGGTACTCCGCCTTTTGTAAATCTTAGCTTTTCAACATCAATAATAGGACTTGGAACATATGCTGGATCATCTGGTACATCAGCAGTGTTTGGCATTGCTGCTTCAAACGGTAACTATGCTGTATCAATTACCCAAGCAGGCGGTGATTATCAGCCTACTGAGACATTTGTAATACTAGGTACTTCACTAGGTGGCGCAACTCCAGCAAATGATTTAACGATTACAATTGATAATGTTGGAGGAACAGGAGATATTACTGCTATTACAGCAACTGGTTCTGCTACAACAACTGGTAGCAAATACGCCGTAGCATCAGCAAACAAAGTTGGTGTAGGTGCAACTTTTGATGTTGCAATTGCGGGCGCCGGCTACACAACATCTATAAATGCAGGCGGTACTTTCTATGGATCTGGACAAGTATTAACAGTCAGCGGCGTAGTGCTGTCGGGTACAAGTCCTGCAAACAACCTTACTATTAATGTTACTGCTATTGATGCTGTAGCAACTGGTGTAATTACTGGCATTTCAAGCTCAGGCACAGCAGCCACGGCCGGCGGCCCATACACAGCAGTATCTCCGAGTAACATGCCAATCTTAGGTGCAGGCGCGACATTTGAAATTAACAAAAACTTTACATCTTATGATTCAGTTGCACCTAGTGCTCTAGGCACAGGCTACGCACTCGGCGACAGAATTATTCTTCCAGGAACAGCATTTGATGGCGCATCACCTGCAAATGATATAGTATTAACTGTATCAAATATTAATGCCGGCACCGGCGCTATTGGTGGAACAACCCCCAATGCAGCAATAGCTAATTATGGCACCAACCTTGATTTAATATCAACAATAACTATGACAGAAGCTACAACAGCACCTATATCAATTAATCAAAGTATTACGTTTAGTGCTATTGCAATTATTGATGCTACGTTTGATAATGCACACGGATTAGTACCTGGCGCTTCATTTATTACTACTATTACATCAGATGCTGGCAGCAACAATCATAACTTAACAGCAGGATCGTACATTGCTACAACTATACCTACAGTAAATAGTTTAAGATTCCAAGCAAGAGCAGTTGGAGCAATTGATGTTTCTAGCAACGTAATACAAGGCGCAGTATATCCAAGACCAGATAGCTTCTTTGTACACAGACCATTTGATGGCGGCGTTATGTTAGGAACGGGCGGACCACAACACGGCGCACAAGCAATACGTCAAAGTAAAAAATATATTAGATATCAGTCTGGTAAAGGTATTATGTATACAACTGGTGCATTGTTTGCTCCAAGTTACGATATACGCAGTATTACAGCAGACGGTGTTGAAGTTAACTCGTTAATTACTATTGTAACAGATGACAACGATCATGGCGTACAACCAGGTGGCGTGATTAGACTTATAGGTGTAGAAACTCCAGGATTTAATAGTGGCGAACAAACTGCTGTTCCTCCAAAGTTTGATTATACTGTAGAGGAAGTAGTAGACGAGCGCACATTTAAAGTTCGCGCAGTACGTAGACTAGGAGCAACAACTGCTGTACTAGGATTTGGCTCACAAATGAGTGTTGTAGCTTGGCACGGTGCTACTGTACGTTCAGGAATCTTTGATGATCAAAACGGCATTTTCTGGGAGTTTGATGGCACTAACGTTAGTGTTAATCAGCGTACTGGCACAAGACAGCTTGCAGGAACAATTGCATTAACTGTTGACGATAACGCAATTGTAGGAACAAACACACGTTTCCAAGATCAACTAAAAGCCGGCGATAGAATTGTTATTAAAGGTATGACACATGTTGTATCGCATGTTAATAGTCAAACTGGCATGACAGTTACTCCGGACTGGCGCGGTGTAGTAAACATTACAGGTGCAAAGATTAACTTAGTAGCTGATAAAAAAGTAAAGCAAAAAGACTTTAACTTAGATAGGCTAGACGGCACAGGCCCAAGTGGATACGATATTGATATTGCTAAAATGCAAATGATTGGTATTCAGTACAGTTGGTATGGTGCTGGTTTTATTGACTTCATGCTACGTGGCGCAAACGGCAACTTTGTATTTGCACACAGAATGCGTAACTCAAACATAAACACAGAAGCATTTATGCGCTCAGGTAACTTACCTGTACGCTATGAAGTTACTAACGAAGGTCCAAGCGGGAAGTTGGCAGCAGGTATGACTAATAGTCAAACTACTCTTGAATTGTTTGATGGAAGTTTCTTTCCATATGCTGGTACTATTTACATTGACAACGAAATTATGACGTTTACTGGAAGAACAGACAACACACTAACAGGATTAACTAGAGGTGCAACATTTACAAACTTCCAAGCTGGCGCAAATAGAAGTTATACAGCAGCCGTAGCTGCTACACACGCTGATAGAACAGGAGTAATATTAATATCACAAACAATTACTCCGTTAATTAGTCACTGGGGTAGTGCGTTTATTACAGACGGCGGCTTTGACTCAGATCGTGGTTACATTTTCTCATACGCAGAAACTGCTGTTGAAGTTACTACAACTAAACAAACAGCATTTATGATTAGATTGGCTCCTAGTGTATCAAACGCACTTATTGGAGATTTAGGAACAAGAGAACTATTAAACAGAGCACAGTTATTGTTAACAGGATTAGAAGTTACATCTGAATCAGGCGCTGGCGGCATTGTTATTGAAGGAGTGCTTAATCCTCAAAACTATCCAACTAACCCAAATGACGTTGGTTGGTCAGGTCTAAGCGGAGTTGCTCAAGGTGGACAACCTAGCTTTGCACAAATTGCTTCCGGTGGTGGTGTTACGTGGAGTACAGGTGCAGCAGCAACAACAGCTAATATAACTTCAGTACCAAATATAACAGGCGTAATAAACAGTGGAAGTAGCAACTGGGGTAATAATACTCGATACATTAACATAAGTGCTAATGATTTTGAGGCTGTATTTGGAGAACGTGATATCGGCTTAGTATTAGGTAAACCAATTACTGGCTCAGGCATTCCAAGCAACACTACTATTCAAGACGGCTATATAGACAACAGTGATAACTACGGGTATTTTAGACTAAGCAAACGGGCAAACGGCGTGTCAAGTGGCACGGTAGATGCATATACTATATCCTTTAATGTTGAAGGCACAAACAGAAACTACGGATACTTTACTGTAGCATCGTTTGACGCATCAGCTGGAAAAGTTGGTACTACTGTTACCGGTGGCAACAATGGCATAACAGTTCCAGCAAACACTCAAATTAACTCTGTTACATTACTGTCCTACGCCGGCACTTCCTATTACGAAGTAACGTTTAACAATGCATTCACTGGTACATTACAAGCTAACTCAGGTACACTAGCACTTGAATTTGTACAACCACCGTTTGCACAACCAGGTGAGACTATCTTCTCATTCATTGCTGTACCGGGTGAGCGTTCAACACTAGATCTTAACGATCTTAAAGAGCTTACTAATACACCATTAGGTGGCAGAGGAACATATCCAAATGGACCTGATGTACTTGCTATTAATGTTTATAAAGTTTCTGGATCAGCTATTGATGCAAATATTATTATTAGGTGGGGCGAAGCGCAAGCTTAATACGCTGTTAGACAGTTGGGGGCTGTTCAGAAGATAACCTTTGACTGTCTCCAGGCGCAACGCGATAATTATCCTCAACACTGTCTGCTGTACTAACTTCAGTGATACTTGAGCCTGCTTGTAAGCAAACTAGTCTATGCGGTTGCAAAGGTGGGTTATGCCAAACATCGCCTTCTTTTAATTCTTTTTCATATAACGCAGCATTAGTAGTATCAATCCATTGTACTTTAAATCGTCCAGTATTTACAAACCATGTTTCATCTTTTTCTTTATGAAAATGCATTGAAAACATTGCGTTTTCTTGTTCAAAGAACATAATTTTACCGCAGTACTTGTCATTAGTAGCCCAAATTAATTCGTAGCCCCACCCTTTTTGTACAACGCCTTGTAATCTAGTTGGTTCCATTGATATAATCCTCTATTGATGTCCATTGCATATCTATTGCATTGTTAAGTTTAGTTAAGTTTGCACAAGTATACTTTTGGTATTGTGCCTTTATATTTTCAGGTATTGGAATATAATTTATAGCAGCGTTATGCTTTGTAGCAATTGCGTTTGCTACTGTTTCAAAACTAGTAGCTGTGCCAGTACCAATATTGAATATTCCAGTTGATTCCGAATCAAACATAAGTTCGTGTGCGCGACAAATGTCTTCGACACAAACAAAGTCTCTTTTAAAATTTTCGCTATCTTCAAACAGTGTTATAACACCATCTTCTTTTGCTTGCTTAGTAAACTTAGTATAAGGACTTGCTTGATCGCCTTTATTTTCTTCCCCAGGCCCGTATACGTTAAAGTAACGGAAGCCTTGTATTTTAATTTGAAACTCTTCAAGATACTGATTTAAGAATCTGTCAAACAAATACTTTGACCATGCATAAGGACTTACTGGAAGTAACTTGCCATCTTCTGTAAAATGCGTAGTAGGACCGTATACACTTGCACTTGATGCGTATTGTAAATTAGTACCAAAGTTTTCGCATATCTGTGCAAGCCTAACAGTAAACTCAAAGTTTTGCTCTAGTATTTGATCTACATCAGTGTATGTTGTACTACTAATTGCACCAGTGTGTATACACCAGTCAAAGTCTTCTGTACTAGGAAGTACACCAGGTTGCCATTCCCATCCTTCTACTTCGTGACCTTTACTTTGTAAGTAATGTGAAATATTTTTACCAATAAAGCCGTTGTTTCCTGTGACTAATATTTTCATTTGCTTGCCTCTATAATCTGTGTTGTTGAATATCCTTCAACTGTAGGCACAAGATGCACCTCGGCCAAATCGTGTCCTACAACTTGTTCTACTGTGTAATCACCGCCCTTTACAATAACGTGCGGCTTTAATTTTTTAATTAATTCGTATGGTGTATCGTCACTAAACAATACAACTCTATCAACCCAAGGCAATATTTCTAATTGTCTAATACGCTTTACAGCATCATTAATAGGCCGGTCTTCACCCTTAAGACGCTTTACACTTGCGTCACTATTAATACCTACAACTAGTTTATCGCCAAGCGATTTTGCTTCAGCTAGTAGCTCAAAATGTCCTGTGTGTAGTATGTCAAAGACTCCGTTAGTAAACACTATGCGTTCTTCTATATCGCTTATAGTAAGCGTGTGTGTGCCTACGTGCTTAACTGCTTCCCTAGAACCTTTAACGGCAAGTTCTAAACACTTCTTATGATTGTATTGCTTTGTTAATCCGTATACAAATGCGGCCAAGAAACAATCTCCTGCTCCTGTAACATCTGATACTTCTACAGATTCAACTGGAATATTGTAATCTACATTATCTATTGTAGCAACAACATTGTCCCCGGCTTTAGTTGTAATAATATTACTTTGCCAAAACGTAAATCCAAACTCGTCAAACTCTTTGTAGTTGGGCTTTACTAGCCATGCGTCCTTATACTGATTTGCATGTTCTTTAGGATCTACAATTATTTTACAATTAAATTTGTTAATGTGTTCGATAATTTCAAGCGACTCGTCTAGTACACCTTTATTATAATCACTTAATATAACATACTCGTATTCTGAAAAGTCTTGTAACTCTATAGTTTCTAATACCGCCTTACCATCTGCACTTATGTCATCGTCTATACGTGTAATATAATGTCCGTCACAAATTACTCTAGTTTTAATACTACTAGGTTGCCCAGTCTCAAACAGTGTTACATCTACACCTAGGCTTTTTAAGTTTTCATAAACAAGTCCAGCACCTCCAAGTGATTCAACTTCACGCCGATACTTGACAACAGGCACAGGAGCCTCAGGACTTAGTCGTTCTGAAGTGCCATAGATATATTTGTCGATTATTACATCACCAAGAACTAGTACTTTCATAGTGTTATTATACTATCTTTTAGGTTATTTGTCAAGTAAATTAATTGTTTTAAAAACAGTTTCTAACTTAGTTAAGTTAACTTTACTTTGGAGTGTATTGCGTAGCCCGTGATGTAAAGGCTTGGGCCATTTAGTGAAGCTACACCAAGCATACCCGTCATGTTCCGTATTAAGCTTAGGAACAAATTCTTCTTGAATAACACAAAGGTATGTGTGGAAATAGAATCTACTATCAGGGGAAATAAAACTTTCTAAAGGAAGAGTTTTCTTAATCTCTGGAATAAATCCAATTTCTTCTTCTATTTCTCGTTTAAGACCTTCCCATGGAGTTTCAGCACCTTCGTTAGTGCCGCCTACTAATCCCCATAAGTTATTCCGTCGTCCTTGGGCACGATGTAAGAATAAAAATCTATTTGTATCTAGTGTGTAAAACAGTGCTCCACTGCAAGTAATCATTTCGTTCATACATGTACTTACCCGCCGAGTTCAATTCTCCATGTACCAACTGGATAATCACCGTCTACACTTAACAACCATTCGTTGTTATTAAATCTATACTGTACGCTTGTGTTTAAGTTGGTAGTGTATGTAATTTCAGTTGCAGCACTTGCATCGAACACAATATTCCACTTAGCACCGTCCCATTCAATAATATCGTTAGCACTTGCAACTAGCGCACTAGCATCTGCATTTTGCCATGCTACCGGAGATTGAGTTGCAGTAGCACTACCTACATCATCTAATAGTAACAGTCTAACACCACTAGTTTTGATAGCAGTTGGATTATAGTTAGTTGGGTCAATAATATAATCAATACTAGTTCTAGCATCTATTACAGTATCACTTGGAAAACTATCAGCATCCCAATTAATTGCTATTTTACCTTCATCAAATGGATGTAGTGTAAATGTACCTGTAACTGTTTTAGCATTATCGCTATTTGTAAAATAAATTCGACTTACATCAGCAGCATACATTCCAGGAAGAACTTCGAATATCTCTCTCCAGTTCTTATTACCAACTATGCCATTTGAAAACAACTGAGCTTCTGTTCCATTTACAAACGCACCCCATGTTGCATAATTAACATTAGCCATATTTGCTGCTGTAGATGATTGTGCTGATCTTCCAAATTTACCTTCAGTAACACCAGGACGCGGCACATCATCATATGCATTTAATATAGGCTTACTTACGCCGTCTTCAATAGTACCTAGAGTTTCATCAAACATACTTGTAATGATGTTTGTAATAACGCCCATCTTGCGTACTTTAGTAGGTGGACTAATGTATATAGGTATAGTAAATGTAAGTGTGCAAATATCTATTTCACTATCGATACCAACAGGAACACTTCTATTTGACCAAGTTACATTTTCTAAATTAATAACACTAATACTAGTCCAGTCAATAAAATTATCTGTAGTTTGCATTTCTAGACTAGGATTAAATAATACAAGTATTTGTTCTAATAACTGTAATTTTTGATCTGTATTTGTTGTCCAAATATCTGCATTTAATCGCATCATATAAGGAGTAGGAATTAAACGCTCGACTGTATAGTTTTTACCTTGAGTATTTAAATATTCTTTATTTACAGTGTCGTACTCACGTTCTCTAATATTTGTTTTGCGTGTATATGTTGCGTCTGTTAGACGATCTTTATCTAACTCTAATCCTGTTAAATAAACAGCAATACGTGGCGCACTAGGTAGCTTGTTCTCGCTATTCTCTCTAATGATGTTTGCTACTTGACGAGATAAATCACCGTAAGTAACAGGCACTTCTTTTTGCCCGCCTTTTCCGTCTTGTACAGGAAAGTTTGCAAGTACTCGCATCATTTGTGTAAGGTACCGTCTTACTTGACCATCGTAAAAATGTTGCATTATGAATTATCCGCCTTAGGTTTAAGTGCTTTGGACAAGCTTTGTCGCTCAGGCACAGATACCCCGTCTATAGTATTAGTATTAGTGTTATTAATAAACGACGATTTCTGTGTTGCTCGTTGAAGTGTATTACTTAGTGTCATTCTAATATCGTCAGTAACTTTAACCCAACGTGCGCCGTCATATCGAAACATTCTATTTGGCAAAAAGTCTGAACGTAAAAAGTAGTCGCCGTCTTCGTTATTAGTTGGAAATTGTATGCCAAACCCAAATGGTGCACCGTTTGGAGCTTCGGAGCCTGTTCCTACTAAGTATCCTGAATAACCTTCTCTATTAGGTTTAGCACTAACTGCGTCTGCACCCATTAAATTACTTGCATCTATATCAGCATCATCTGCTGTTTGTAATGCAACACTACCGTCTTCATTAGTAGCAATAGAGTAATAATGGTTTGTGTCAAACCCACTCTTAGGAGCATCTACTGCTGCTTGTGCAACTACTGCATCAGAAATTTGCATTTCTTTTTCGTAAGTTGATAATAAATCTCTAAGCGTATTAGCAGAGCCTTCTTCCATAGGAAGATCCATTATTTCTGCGTATTCTTGACCATCGTATATCTGCTTTAGTTTTAAACGATATAAGTGTGGATACCAAGTATGGCTAAATCCTTCTGCTGCTCGGTTAACATCTTCTACAACGTAAAACCGTTTAAGTGCAACACTATGATCATTAAGAGCATGTTCGTCTTTTAAGTGCGGCAATTCAATTACATCACCGCTCATTATTTTTCTACCAAGTGTTTTAACACTACTATTAATGTGTATGGTTAGCATTAGTGTATCGTTGCTTAGAAAAAGTCCAAATTGCGATAAGTCAAAGTCGATATCTTGAACATTGTAAATGCCACGCATACTATAAATGTCAGGATCATACTTTCTGTCTCTGTTTTCAAGAAATAATAAGTCTTGTATATTAGTTTCTTTAACAGCATCATAAGTAGGTTGATCAGCAGTGCCTTCCCCTACCGCAGGGTTTTCTGCACCTAAGAATTTGTGAATATTAAGGTCGGTGCCGCCGATAGTAAACATTTCCTGGATTTGTTTGTCTAAGAAATAATAATCGTTGCCACGTTCTGGTTTATATAATGATAAGCGAGGGATAGCTCTTCTCCTATTCGTTATACATATTTATCGTTAAGATAAATACTATTGGAGAACTTCACATGACAACAGCGACACAAAAACAAGAAGTATTTGATTATGTACACACATTTCTCGGAGGAGGAATGGTTGATGTTGAACTTGATCCAATACATTACCAAGCAGCCTTAACAAAGGCACTAACACGTTTTAGACAGCGTAGTGAAAATAGTGTAGAAGAGAGCTATTTGTTCTTAACTACGGTTGTTGATCAAAACGAATATGTATTACCTAGCGTGGTAATGGAAGTTCGTAAATTGCATCGCAGGAGCATTGGATCACGTGGAAACGGCGGCAACGGCGGCAGTTTGTTTGAACCGTTTAACGCAGCTATGACAAACACATATTTGCTATCAGGATCTAAATTAGGCGGACTAGCAACGTACGATATGTTTTCACAGCATCAAGAATTAGTAGGACGTATGTTTGGCTCAGAAATTGAGTTTAAATGGAACAACACTAATAAGAAACTAACATTGCTACAACGCCCTAGAGCAGAAGAAGAAATTTTACTTTTTGCTTATAACTATCGTCCAGATAGCGAGTTATTGAGTGATTACTTAGCAGTGCAGTGGATTAAAGATTATACACTTGCAGCATGTAAGTATATGCTTGGCGAAGCACGTTCAAAGTTTGCTACTATTGCAGGCCCACAAGGCGGTTCCACGCTAAACGGCGACACTCTAAAAGCAGAAGCACAGCAAGAAATGGATAAACTTGAAATTGAAGTATCTATGGCAGTTGCTGGCGGTACAGGATACGGCTTCATAATAGGCTAAAAACACTTGACAGCTCCTAACTTTTAATGTATAATATATATAATTAGTTAGGAGATTCATATGAACAAACCCAAGTTATTAGTAATAGGTCATGGACGACATGGTAAAGACACAGTTTGTGAGATGCTACGTGACAGTTACGGGTACACTTTTGAAAGCAGTTCGAAATTTTGCAGTTTACAATTTATATATAATGACCTAAAGGAAAAGTATGGATACGCTAATGAGGAAGAGTGTTATGCTGACAGGCATAATCACAGAGCAGAATGGTATAATGCTATTTGTGATTATAATGTTCCTGATGCAGCAACTTTAGGTAGAGAGATGTTTGAAGCTTACGATATCTATTGTGGGTTACGCAACAAACGTGAATTCTTTGCAATGCAAAACACTGGCGTATTTGATTACTGTATTTGGGTTGATCGCAGTATACATCTAGAAGCTGAATCTACCGACTCAATGAGCTTAGAGCAATGGATGTCTGACTTTACAATTGACAACAATGGCACATTAGAAGATTTAAAGTTTAATTTAGATCAGTTAATGACTCACTTAGAAGTCAGGACGTAAATCTCCCTGCTTCCAGCGTATACCTTCTTTTTGTATTGTGCGCTGACAGTTAGCACATATAGTTTTAAGATTAGTGTGTCTGCAATTCTTTAAATCTCCATCCATGTGAAATACATTAAACACTTCTGGGTACGTACTTCTAAACCCGCATTTCTCACATGAATCTTTCTTATCGTATCCACGTTGTTTCCATAACGGTATTCCGTGACCAATGCCATTACGCAAACACGTTTCGCATTTCTTTCTATAATAAGTTTTTCCATCTTTGCGGTAGTTAATAGCCGCCGGTCGTTGCTTGCATATACATAAAGGTCTCATATTGTATTTACCTCACCTTTTCGGTGCCTTTTTCGGGTGTGTTTGTTAGGTGTTTTATTGTCAATGTAATAAATACTGTATAAGAACACAAACACTTACCATCCAACAGGAGAGATAACATGGCATTAGTATCACCAGGTGTAGAAGTCAAAGTAATTGACGAATCATTCTACACACCAGCAGCGGCTGGAACGGTCCCTATGATCTTTGTAGTTACAGCTAGTAATAAAACTAAAAGTAGCGGCACAGGAACAGCAGTAGGTACTACTAAAACAAACGCAGGCAAACCATACTTAATCACCAGCCAACGCGAGCTAGGTGAAACATTTGGCGATCCACTATTTTACAGTGACACCAACGGTAATATGATTCACGGCGGAGAGCTTAACGAGTACGGTTTACAAGCTGCTTACTCTACATTAGGCGTTTCGAATCGTGCATATGTAGTTCGCGCAGATTTAGACGCAACAGAGCTTACAGCAAGTGCAACAGCACCAGGTGGCGAAGCAGCAAACAATGCATACTGGAATGATACTAGCATTAGTAACTACGGTATACTTGAATGGAACGGCTCGGCAGTTAGTGTTGTAGGCGGACAAAGCTTTACAGCGCAATCACGCACGGTACTTACAGTAGTAACTGACTTAGTTGGTAACGCATTAGCTGGAGTACCAAAAGCATCAATTGGCCAAATTGGCGATTATGCAATTGACGCAAACGACACAATGAACCGTTTGTATTACAAGTCACCAGGATATGGCACAACTGCACAAAGAGCAACTAACACAGGTACTTGGGTAGAAGTCGGCGGCAATCCTTGGAAGGCAAGTTGGGCTGCAACACGCGGCACAACAACAAATCCAGTACTAACTACAAGTGAAACTATTAGCATTAACGGTACTGCTGTTGCATTAACAGGTACAACTATTGCCCAGCTTGTTGGAATTATTAACGCAGCAGGTATTGCAGGCGTAACATCAGCATTAGTTGATGGATCAATTGAGCTTTATGCAGATGCAGCAAGTCAGTCAAACGGTTCAGTTGCTGATGGCAAAATAGCAGTTGCTGAAGGCTCAGCTGGATTGATGGGTGACTTAGGTATAACAGCAGCAACATACAGCGGTCCAAGATTAGAAGCAGCACCACATACTAGTGTTCCTACATATAAAACTGGAGCAACTTCTCCAGCACCAAGTGGAAGTGTTTGGATTAAAACAACTACTCCAAATGGCGGAGCAAACATTAGTGTAAAGCAGTACAGCACAGCTACACAGCTTTGGTCAACTGTAACAGCACCAATGTATACTACAGCACAAGGCGCAATTTACGGACTTGATAAAACAGGCGGCGGTGCAAATCTTGCAGCAGGCGCACTATATGTTAAGACTAACGTAGACGAGCTTGCTAACCCAATTGGTAACTACAAGTTATATTCTAGAGTAGCGTCAGGCGCAACTAGCGTTACTGGTACTACCGTAGCCGCTGCCGTAACAGCAGCAACTTACACATTTACTATACAAGAAACTAAAGCTAATAGTGCAGTACTAACATCAGCAGTAACAGTAAGTGTTACATCTACAGCAGCTTCTACTGATGCTGAATTACTTGCAGCAGCTATTAACGCTAAAGGATTAGTTAATGTTGTAGCATTAGTTGACGCAAACAATAAAGTAGTAATCCAGCACAAATTAGGCGGCGACATTTATCTTGTTGATACCGACGGCGGACTAGCACTATACGGTTTTGCAGCAGCAACTACAGCTAACTTATACACTGGTCCAGCAGCAACTGGCTTAGTAGCTTCAAACTGGAAGCCATTGGTTTACACAGCATCAAGCACAGTTCCATTAAGTTTAGCAACATCCAAGCAGTTATGGTACAACAGTGTAACTGATGAAGTTGACATCCTTGTACATAACGGTAGTGACTGGGTTGGTCTTAACTACGTTGGAGGATCTGGTTTATCAGCAGTTTCTAGTCCATATAGTGGCACTAGTCCAGATGGTCCACAAGTAGCAGCAACAGCTCCTACTGTACAATCAGATCTAACAGCACTAGTTGAAGGTGATATTTGGGTTAGTACAGCAGACGTTGAAAGCTATCCAGCAATTTACAGATGGAACGCAACATTATTGAAGTGGATCTTACTTGATAAAGCAGATCAAACTACAGAAAATGGTGTACTATTTGCAGATGCACGAGAAGGCGACACAGGCGGTACAGCAACAGACGCACCAAGTGCAACTATTGCAGAACTACTTATAAGTGACTTTGTAGACACAGATTGCCCAGATCCAGCACTATACCCAACTGGTATGTTGTTATGGAACTTACGCAAGAGTGGATTTAACGTTAAGCGTTTTGAGCGCACTTATGTAGACGTAGCTGCTAAAAACATCCGTCAGCAAACAGCTGGTGTTGGTGCTTCGATGGCAGCTTACTATCCACATCGTTGGGTTACTGATTCAGGTAACCAAGCTGATGGTTCAGGCAGCTTTGGACGCCATGCACAACGCAAGAGTGTTGTACAAGCACTACAGGCATTAGTTAACAGCAATCAAGATATACGTGACGAAGAAAGTCGTCAGTTTAACTTGTTAGCTGCTCCTGGTTATCCAGAGCTAATTGGTGAAATGATCACACTAAACTACGATAGACGCTTAACAGCATTTGTTGTTGGTGATACACCATTCCGTTTAACACCAGATGCAACTTCATTAAATGAATGGGCAACTAACGTTAAACTAGCACTTGAAGATAATGATGACGGTGCAGTAAGTAGAGACGAGTACTTAGCTATGTACTACGGTTCGGGCTTCTCAAGTGATAACGCTGGTAACAACATTGTTGTTCCACCAAGTCACATGGCGCTACGTACTATTATACTAAACGACCAAGTTGCTTTCCCCTGGTTTGCTCCAGCAGGAACACGACGCGGTGGAGTAAGTAATGCTTCGAGTTCAGGTTATATTACTAGCGAAGGCGAATTTAAGTCAGTAGCATTGAACACAGGACAGCGCGATACATTGTATTCAAACGCAATTAACCCAATTACGTTCCTAGCAGGAGCAGGGCTTGTTGTATTTGGACAAAAGACTCGTGCAAAAAATGCAAGTGCATTGGATCGCGTTAACGTAGCACGTTTAACTGTTTACTTACGTGGACAGCTAGAGCTATTAGCGAAACCTTACTTGTTTGAGCCAAATGACAAGATCACACGTGATCAAGTTAAAGCGGCAGCTGATGCGCTATTACTAGAATTAGTAGCACTAAGAGCACTTTACGACTTCCTAGTTGTGTGTGATGAAAGTAACAACACACCAGCGAGAATAGATCGTAATGAGCTATACTTAGACATTGCTATTGAACCAGTAAAAGCTATTGAGTTTATATACATACCGCTTAGAATTAAGAACACAGGCGAAATTGCAGCACTAGGTTAATATGCGCATATAATGAGTGAGGAAAATTCCTCACTCATTTAAGCATAAATACTGTACAGGAGATAACAGAATGCCAATTACAACATTACAAAACATCAGTGTACCTACAGAAGGTGCTGGATCCAACTCATCATTATTGATGCCTAAGTTACAGTATCGCTTTAGAGTATTACTAGACAGCTTTGGTACAACTGGTGGACCAGATGGAACTAGAGAAATATCAAGACAAGTAGTAGACGTAACTCGTCCAAACGTTAGTTTTGAACAAATGACAATTGAAGCTTACAACAGCAAAACTTATCTTGCTGGTAAGCACACATGGGAACCAATTACACTAACACTACGCGAAGATGCAAACAACAACGTACAAAAAGTTGTTGGACAGCAGCTACAAAAGCAGTTCGATTTCTTCGAACAAGCAAGTGCAGTGTCAAGTGGTACATACAAATTCCAAACTAGTATTGAAATTTTAGACGGTGGCAACGGAGCAAATGGTGCTAACGTTATTGATAAATTCCAATTAGTAGGCTGCTATATTGAATCAGCAAACTATAATTCATTAGCATATGCTACAAACGAAGCTGTAACAACTTCACTGACTATACGTTATGACAACGCTATTCAGTTTGGTGCAGACGATTCGTTCGAAGGTATTGGCGAAGCAGTTGCAAGAGCAACAAACGCTGCTATTGGTGGCACTACTGTTACTGGCTAATACAATTAGCTAAGATTGGTATTTTACATAGAAAGCGGAGATTGTTAATTCAGTCGCCGCTTTTCTCTATATAATATACATGGTTAAATCATAAGGATAAATATTAGTATGAGTTTAAAAGATTTATTCCTAAACAATCTGCAGTCAGCAAACCACTTGCGTGACGCACGTCATGCCCACCAAATTTATACACAAAGTAATTTTGCATTTGCACCTAAAACAAAACACATGTATCATGTTAGGTTTGAACCTAACAGAGAAGTAGGCAATAATGCAGATTCAAATACATTTAGATTCCAAAAAGAATTAGGAATACTTGTTAAGAGTGCTGATTTGCCTAGCTTTAGAGCAAGCGTAGAAAACAAACAACAATACAATCGTAAAAAGAATGTACAAACTAGAGTTGATTATCAAGACTGTAGAATTGCATTTCATGATGATAATACTGGTGTTACTAGAGCATTATTAGAAGAGTATTACAGATATTACTTTGATGACGCTAACAGAATTGTTGGCGGCAATGAAGCAGCTTATGGACCTAGAGACAAATATTTTGGCAGGGTTCCTAATTACGGACTTAACAATGATAAGAAAAATCCATTTTTTGATTATATTACAATTTATCAACTCTCGCGCAGAGATTGGGTTGCATACACATTAGTTAATCCGTTGTTAACTTCATGGGATCACGGAAGTGTTGCAAGCAGCGGCAGCGAGTTTAATGAAAATACAATTAGTGTTGCTTATGAAGCTGTACAATATTCTAGCGGTACTACAAGTTTCGAACCACCAGTAGGTTTTGCAGATGCAGCTACAGGCTACGATGTAACACCGAGTCCGTTAGGCTATCTTGATAATGCAATGACTAGTGGATTTGACGGAAGCAAAGGTTTAATACCTGCGTTAATTGGTCTCGGCACTTCTTCTTTACTAAGAAAAGCGTTTGGTAATCAAAACAATAAAGATAAAAATATACTTAAACAAGTAGCAACTGGAGTTATTGGCGGCTTAGTAACTAGTGTATTATCTAGTAATAAGTTACCGGTTTCTGACAGTCAAAATATTCAAACATCGTCAACATCAAGATCGGCCGATACCACAGTGCTTAGTATTAGTGCAATAAATAGTCAGTTAGCAAATCCAGCAGTTTCTAATGTATTGGTTCCGGCATTAATTAATAGCGGCGCGCTACCCAACGTAACTGTAAATACATATAATAGTTCTACAGCATCACAAAAAGCTTCATACGTGTCACAACTAACAACTAAGATATCTAGCGGTGATCAAAAATTAGCACAAATTGCATCTAATGCAATAAACGGAGGAATATAATTTATGTCAAAAACAATGTCAGATAATAGTAATGCTCCAGCAATAGAGCCTACAACAGAATACTTTAATAATTTTTATAATCTAGATATAAATTATAATCCTAGTGAAGTTGATGCTGTTATTGGGTATTTTCTTAAACGGGGATTCCAAAAAGTTTCAGCAATTAACACAGCAAGCGTATTACTACAGCAAGCCAAGATCGACGACTTAAATGTACAAGAATTATTAGACACATTAAAGGGCGTAACAGAAGTACAACTAAGTTTAATTGTAGCTCAAATACTTAACTTTAATAGAGAAAAAACAAGTGTTTTAGGATTTAGAGACACAGAACAAACGTCAGAATTATTTGATTTAAGAAACGTTGTAATCTAATATGTCTCGCTTTGCACAAGGCAAGTTTGTACCTAAAAATCCTAAAAAATACATCGGCAACAAAGTTCCTACATATCGATCCGGCTGGGAATATACTTTTATGAAGTTCTGCGACGAGCACCCTGCAATAGAGCAATGGGCAAGTGAAGCAGTACGTATACCGTATCGAAATCCTTTAACTGGCAAGCAAACAGTATATGTGCCAGACTTCTTTATTTCGTACGCAGATAAGGGTGCTAAAAAACGTGTAGAACTAATTGAAGTTAAACCTGCTAACCAAGCAATGCGAGAGCGCCTTGGCAATAGCAAACATAATCAAGCACATTATGTAGTTAATCAAGCAAAATGGGAAGCTGCTAGATCGTGGTGTAAACAACAAGGCATAATGTTTCGTATTGTTACTGAAGATGATATATTCCATAATGGAAGGAAGAGATAAATAATAGTAGCATATAATGGAATTAATTCATGACAAAAAAATTAGAAGACTTATTAAACTTACCTGACTCTAAAGAAATTATTAAAGACGCAGAAGTCCAAGAAGTAGAGCAGAAAAAGTATGAAGTAGAACAAGCAGATACTTTTCGTGATATTGCCGAGTTTGATAAGATTGCTAGTGCATTACCAGCAGTTAAAGGATTAGGTCAAAAAGCAGATGACGAACTAGAAGTAATAGCTGCAAAGGCTATGGAAGCATATGACGACTTAATGGACTTAGGTATGAATGTAGAAGCACGTTATAGCAGTCGTATATTTGAAACTGCCGGCGGCATGCTTAAAACTAGTCTTGATGCTAAAGTTGCAAAAATGGATAAGAAATTAAAAATGATTGAACTACAACTTAAAAAAGAAAAGATGGATAAAGACGGTAAAGCAACAGGCGAAGGCGACATTGTTAATGGCGCAGGCTATGTAGTTACTGATAGAAATAGTCTTTTAGAGAAGCTCAAAGGCTTAGATAAAGATAAATAATACATATAGAACAGGGATCCGAGCACAATGAGATCATTTACAGAAGTACTAACAGAGTCTAAAAAGACTTATGAATTTAAAATTGGAGTAGCTGGTCCTTTACCGGAAAGCTTTACTGACCGGTTAGAAACATGCCTTAGAAAATATAACATTTCTAATATAACATCCGGCAAGAAAACACCAATACAGGAACGTCCACTAGACTTCCCGCAATTAAGTAATATGGAAGTTACATATTTTGAATTAGCAGTAGAATACCCAACAACTAGTCAAGTACTACAAGAGTATATTGCTAAGTGCTGTGGTTGCGATCAGGCACATATTATTGTACGCAACGCAAACGATCCTAGAGAAGAATACCAAGAAATGGACGACAAAACACCATACGTATCCAAACTAGAAACAGAAGACATGGGTGGCGAGAGCGCACAAGATAGTGTTGCAGGAAGCCGTGTAATGAGCCTTTTAAAAGAACTTGAAACTGCTCAAAAAGAAGATAAGCACAGCGGTGCTGAAGGCGCTCCAGTTGGGGAGTCAACAGACATCACTGATGATGAAAATACTAAAGCAGTTGTAGGAGGCTGATATTATGAATATGAAGAAATTAATTGAATCAATGGACAACATCGATGAATGTGGAATGGCCGAAGGACCCATGGGAATGGCTCCACCTGCAATGTCTCCACCAGCTCCAGAGATGGACAAGGGAACACCTGTAAGTGTAAACGTATCAATGAATGCAAGCGGCAAAGAACATGTAGCTGATTTGTTAGATATGATGAAGAACGCAGGACTAGGCGATGCAGCTCCGGCAGCAGACGCAATGATGTCACCGCGTATGGATATGGAACGATTGTCAGGCATTATGGGTAGTCCAGAACATGATCATGATGATGATGATAAAATGAAACTTCCTAGCTTAGGCGATCTTGACGGTGGCGAAGACGAAGCATATGCTAACGAAGTAGCAGATCCAATGGATGACGCAGAAACTGCTTTAGCAGCTGATATTGAAGATCCAATGGATGATGAAGACGAAGAAGAAGATTTAGCAGCTGATATGGGCATGGATGACGAAGAAGTCGAAACTGAAGATATGTCCGGCGAAGGTTCTTACACTATCAAAGTTAAAGGCAAAGATATGGACAGCCAAAATGAGCTTGCAAGAATAGCATCTCTTTCAGGTGTAGCTGCTCCACAAGAAATGGAAACTGAAGCTGACGACGGTGGATTTAGCGATGCTACTACTGAACCAAATGCAAAGTACGGTGACATGAGTGACGCTATCCCAGATGGCAATGATTTAAACCGCAAGAAAAAGTCATACCCTGCTACAGCCGACGGCGACAATCCAATGGCAGTTGAAACAATTAAAGCAGCATTGTATGCAGCATTAACTGAAAAGAAAGCAAAGCCTGACTTTTTAGATGTTGATAAAGATGGTGACAAAAAAGAGCCAATGAAAAAAGCACTTAAAGATAAAGGTGGCAAGCCTAAAAAAGGTAAAGTACCTCCGCAGTTCCAAAAAGAAGAAATGACTGCTGAAGGCCGTGGCAAAGTAATGGCTGGCAAAGGACGCGGCAAGAAGAAGCCTAAGTTAATGGCTGGACGTGGACGCGGCAAATAGTAAGTCTTACTAATTAGTATACTAACCAGATAGGTCCTACGGGACCTATTTGCTTGAGTAAATAGCTGTATGGTAAAAGAGAATATTAATTGGGAAGCATACTTCGATAGTATAAAGCCTGTATGTCCTTGGAGTGCAGCAGCATGGAAAAAGGGCGAAATTAAAGTTACAAAATGGCGCGGAGAGTGGGAACACTTAGAAAATAACCAAGCCATTGTTTACATTGTACCCAACTATAATCGTAGGCGTTTAAAGAAACTTTGTAGTAAACTAGACACTAGTTTACAATACGAGTGGTTGTGGAGCGAGCCAAGATACGGCAAACATGCTGCACCTACACATATTTTAATCCAACAAGACAGACGTAAACTATTTGACCTTAGGTTCGACATTGGATATTACAACGATATAATAGGATAAGTATTAATATGGCAGCATCATTAGACGGCGTCTTAATTAAGAAGGCAAACAGACAAGAAACTTTTACTGAAGAACAAGTTGCAGACTTAGTAGCCTGTATGGATCAAGATCAAGGATACTTATACTTTGCTCGTAAGTTTGCTTATATTCAGCACCCCGTAAAGGGTAAACTGTTGTACGATCCTTACGAGTATCAGTTAGGATTAATG
>Ga0209279_10000335_pt1 | contig 31993 bp, 46 predicted proteins | sample CoawatmetaG00DNA_3_FD_187508 | JGI IMG/M metagenome (GOLD analysis project Ga0209279, IMG submission 187508) | Marine microbial communities from the West Antarctic Peninsula - Coastal water metaG006-DNA (SPAdes) (version 2) | ecosystem: Environmental > Aquatic > Marine > Coastal ...
TAATTGATGGACGTCCATAAGAAATTAATTTTAGTTCAGCCGTTTGCTCTTTTGAGAGTTTAGGCATTGTCACCGCTAGTGAAGTACTGTAAAAAGTTGTTCCCGACTCCTTTGAACTTGTTAGCGTTGTAGTCATTGCATTTGCGGAATTATTAAGCTCGTATTTAAAAATTACGATAGTTCCGGTCATGTCACTGATCTCATCTGATGCGTATGTTATTGTAGCGATAGATCCTGCATTGCACATATAAATCGCAGAAATTCCACCGCTAATATCTTTACACGGTATTGCATAGCCCTTGGTTAGATTGCAAGCCATAAGTTATTGATTGTTAGATAGTTAAGGGGGTTTTACCCCCCTTTACTAATGATTAATATTTAGCTGTAAAAAACAACTTGTTCTGGTTGAACAATCGCAACTCCCGCAGAGCCTCGAAGTATCACTCTTGAATTTTGAGATCCGTCTATTGTTGACATGTCCAAAATCGATGCTTGATTTAATTCGCTGTAGAGCGAAGATCCAAACACTAGGTCTTCTTTTCGTGCTGCAAACATATCCGTTGCCGTTAAGCCTGGACAGTGAACAACTGGAATCCCTAAAAAGAATAAAGGTTGTGAGCCATTATACCACATTTGACGTTTTCCGTCAATTCCTTCCGTTGCATTAGATCCACCAGTCGCCCCAAATCCGCCCAAAGAAGATATGTAAGACTGATAAATTGATGTACTTACCATTATGCTCAATGATTCGTCACCATAGACGGCTTGAGGGATTGCACTCACTACACGATTTAATTCTGAAGTGACATTTACGGCGCTAATTGCCACTTTTGCCACATCAATCACATTTGCATCTGCTGCTGCTAAAACTTCAAATCCATCAAAGGGAATGTTTCCAGCAGTTGTTCCGGTCCAGATTGCAGATTCTACATCCGCTGCGGTTTTTTCAACTACATGCTCAAGGATGAACTCTCCAAAAGTTTTAGGTAGTCCAGATTTTACTCCGCTCATTTGTAAACTTTCCCAGCGGCTCAAAAAATTCTTGCTGCAAAGTTCCAAATTTATTTGGATTTCCTTGGGCTCGAGAATAACTTCTTTTGTTGTAAGAGTGCCGCTGGCACTAAAGTCACATGTTCCCGGCTTGAGTAAATTATTATCTGAGTTTATAACTTGGATAACTTCTTTATATTGAATGTTGTCTCTGATGTCAATTGCTCCAGAGGCAAGAGTTTTTCCAGAAAGAAGTGCCGCTGACATATAACCAGACGCCGCTTTTCCTGTGAAACTTGAGTTTATAGTATTGTTACTAGTTGCCATAGTATGTATATTTTATATTATTATTAATTATGATTGAGATGCCCAGATTCCAGATCCTCCCGTAATAAACCATTTTGTCAATGCTACTGCTTTTACAGTCACAAAGTCTCCGGTTTTTGCTGTTGCCTTAGTGTTGATCAAATCTTTGTCAACTGTTCCAGAAGCTGTAAATGTTGCACTAGAAACTGCGATTGTTCCATTGAATCCATCGGCAGCGTTTGGTGCTAATGTGATAATGTTGTTTGCATCTGCTCCGGTATTTCTGAACGTATATTCAGCACCTATGTTTTGAGCTTCAATTTTTGGAAGCGTCACAACAAGAGCGTCGGTTGCTACATTGTACTCTTCTCCAGCTCCGTTTGAATACACTGATCCAGAAACTGTAATTGTATTTTGCTTTGAGCGAGCTCTAAGCACATCATTAGATGTATATTTTAAATCTGACATTTTTTTTGTTTTTTAATTTTTATAAATCATTTCTCTGATTCTACTCAAGTGAGGGTTTACGTTGTCATTCTTATAGCTTCTATGTGACGACAAAGCCTCTGGGTTGTGTGCAATGGGCTCAACTACTTCTGAACTCATTTCAACCTCTTCAACTTTTTCAACTTCTTTAGGAGCCTCCTCTTTGCTTAGATCTTCTTTTTCAAGGATTGATTTCATTTCATCAATCATTGCTTTCACTTCTTCAAGTTCTTGCTTGGTTGCATATTCTTTGTCGTCTGCCGCTTCAACTTCTTCCTCTGCTGGAGCTTCTTCTGCTGGAGCTTCCTCTGCTGGAGTTTCTTCTGCGTCTTTGATTTCTCCAATGATCCCTACACTATAAATGCATAGAATCCTAGAATCTTCCAATAGATACTCACCCTCGGGCATTGGAATAGCTTCTCCGTCGTCGCTTTTAATGAAGACCTCTGAATCCTTTTCAAGGCTCTCAAATTCTATCTCGGTACCATTTTCAAGCTTCATGCTTGCCAGTTGGACCTTTTCCTCCGACATCTCGATTCCGAGAACGTCTTTGATTTGGTTTACAATTTCTATTGCTTTCATTTTTTAAAATTTGTTATATTCATATAACGAATCAGAAAATTGATTTGGGTCATATTTTTTAAACTTTTCCGACCCCTTGGGCTTGCATTTGTCCAGTGCAACACTTTGGATCGTATCTCTTTTTATCTTTACATAAACAGCCCCTGCTTCCGCCTTTTGGTGTGATCCTTGATTTAGACTCATATTTTTTATTTGACATCTTTTAATATTTTACTGATTGATTCAATAAACTCCTGGGCTGCTGCCTCTTCTTTTAAGGTTTTGTCTTTTGGTCTAGTAGACATCCGAGAACTAAAAAAAGCCTCAATACTAAAACCGGAGATCTCATTTTTTTTCACTTTTTCCCATACTTCGTCATTGGAACACTTAACGGAAACCATCCAGGTCCCAACAGGAACGTCAAGGCCGTAATGCCTGCTTTTATCAACTTCACTCTCTACGATCCAAGATTCGCAAACCGTAAGGCCCTCAAGTTTTGTCTCGTGTTCGAGCGTGCTTTCTGATTGGTTGCCGTTTATAAAAAACAACTCCGATGCTTTGCGAATGGTCTCTTTACTAAAAAATATATAATAATCCTCGTCTTCATTCTGACCTTTGCGAAAAATGGGCTTGTTCGGGACTAGGGCGGCACCAAGCATTAGTCTTTTTTCTTTGTCTTGTTCAGCAAATTTAAACTCCTGACTCTTTAAGGCGATAAACCGTTCCTCAGTGGCTGGTGAAGAGACAACCGATATCGCAGTGATTCCGATGTCCTCACCTTCTTGGTCCAATACTAATTCTACTATTTTCATAATTTTTTAATTTTAATTTTTAACCTATTGACGCACTCTCTGTGATTTGTCGATCAAGCGACTGAGCATCGGAAACCTCGCTGCTTATTACATATGCTTTTGTTGGAGTTTTATCTTGGCCGCTTATTGCTTGAGCAATTTGGCTTCCGTCTGAACTACCCACAACATTAAAAGCTGGGGGTGCTGAAGCTGAGACTGCAAGTTTTGGTGCTGAAATACTGTTTCCTGCACCGCCACCGCCAGCACCTTTTGTTGATACTTTAGCCGCTTTTACTGCTGACCTAATAGCAGCAAAAATTCCAACTGCTTGACCTGCAAAAGCAAGCAAAAGAGGGATGTTTTGAGGAAAACCTGCTGCTGCTGTTTTAGCAAACCCGGCAGATGTATCAACTTGAGCCTCTGCCGCTTTCATTGTAATCTTTTGAATTGTGTCTTTAGCTGCTGCAATCTGATCTTTTATCCTCATGGCTTGCTTTGCTATAAATAAAGCTTTCCCGATTGCAGATTCTTTTCCAGCGATGTGAATTAAAGCATTAAGATTGCCATACATGGCCGCACGTTCAGCGGCTTTTCGGGCAAGTTCTTTTTTGTGATCGTCGTCTTTGTCTTTTTCATCTTGAATGTTTTGATCTTTTAATGTCTGTTTATCTTCGGCCTCTTTATCTAAGATGGCCTGGAGCCCGTCAACACGTTCTTTTTCTAAGGCGTTTGTATTTGTTAGCTGTTCAGCTCTAAAGCCCGTCACAGCCGCCTCAACGTCTGCAATTTCTCTTTTCTTGTCAATTACCGCAATCTGCAATTCAAGGTTTTCCTTATCTAAATCTAGAGCTGCTTGTGCTGCGTTAAGTTGAGTTTGAGCGTTGGCCTTCATTGCTTTCTCTTGCTTATCTAAAACAAGTCCAAGCTCTTTGTTTGCTGCAATTCTTTCGTCTATTCCAAGGCTTACATCATCTCTGATTTGTCTTTGCAATTCCGATTCTTTATCGTATTGCTGAAGTAGTAAAGCATTTTGAGCCTCTGCAAGTTTAGACTGTTTGTTTAATTGAGTAAGGCTTGCCGCTGCCTTGAGGGTGTTTGACGAATAGTTTGAAATTGATTCCGCTGCTTTCACTGCTGTATCTGCTATTTTATCAAATGATCCATCAACTCCAGTGACTGTGTCAACTAATTCTTTTGCACCGCTTTTTGCATCTTCAACGGCACCAGTCCAATCTCCACTGAGTGCTTTTTTTACCGCACTACCTAAAAATCCTAATGCATCAATTGCACTTTGTATCCTTTCAATAAAATTATTTTGTATTGCTTTACCTAAATTTTTAATAGACTGCAAAGGATTGTTGAATATTGCTTTAAATGAATTAATAATACCGCCAACATTTGCCTGGATAAACCCAAAGAAATCATTGAATACAATTTGCAGCGAGTTCATGGCTGTATCTAAAGCATCAACAACTTTCTGATTGCCCCTAAAGAGCTCAAGTACTTTCTCCAGGATAATTGAGCCTAGTTTAAAAGCTCCACCAGTTAGGACCGCACCAACTCCACTGAATGCTTTACCCAGGCCTTTAACTCCTTTGCTAGTTTTCTTAGCCTCATCCTCTAGCTTTTTCATTGAGGCAGCCGCTTCTTGCTTAATTTCAGAGAGTTCCGTTGTTACATCTTCAAGATCTTGCCGCAGTTTTCCAAACTCAGCTTTAAGGTTTATTTTTATTTCTTCAGCCATTTTTCAATATTGTTAATTTTAAAACCTCTTTAAAGTTCTCAGGGATCTTGTTTTTACCAAGGGCAATGTCTATGTGCTCCCCTTTTATTTTATTCTCTTTTGCTATTTCTAGCATTTCAAAAATTGCTTTTATCATTTTAAATTCTTTGAATTGCGTTGTCAGCTTTTACTAGTGTAGAATCCGCCGTAATACCAGAGCCGTCAATAGTTCTAGCCTCATCTGAATCGTTTTGATTTGCTTTGACCTTAAAATCAATAGTCTCATTAATCAACTCAAAAGAGGAAAGCCCAGTTGCAAAGTTTGTTGTAAGTGTGTTTATTTTATATAAATTACTAAACACAATTATCTTGTCTTCAAGTTTTAAATTTGAAATAACAGACATAGGAACGTAAGCTTTAAACTTGCTTAACCTTCTTGATTGACTAAAAGCACCCTTAATGAATGTATCATAGTGGGTTTTGTATAAGGACTTATCAAAATTAGTTGCAAGCCATTCGCTCTGCTCAGCTCCAAAGTTTATTGTATTAGAATCTTCTTTTACTTTTACTGAATTTGAAGGAACAAAGTATTTAGGAACTGAAGTGGCTGTACCTCCTGCAACAGATAGAAAAGATATTGGCTCTGCGTTTTCAATCTTATCTACATAAAAGATAAAAGGCTTTCCTATGTATGGCTCTTGGCTTGAATCAACAGAAAAACCCCATTGAATTGAAGAAGGGAGCAACCTTTCGAATTTTAAGTTTTCAAAAGGAAGATGAACATTGTATGTGATACCTTCTGAAATACCCTGGTTCTCATAAGATAAATTACCCCATTCAATATTGAATTGCTTGTTGTGATTATAAGCTAATAATGTTTTAGCTTCTTGATATTTAAAATTGATTAAACTAAAAGGAAGTACGGTATTTACTTCAGAAGTTCCTTTGTCTAAATACTTAGTAATGTCATAAGTTGATGTGCTACTTGCATAGAAATCATCTAATGGTAAAACCTTAATCACATCATCTTCAAAATAAGAAACTAAATTGAACATCTTAAAGACCCCGGTCAACAGGTCCATCACCTTAATTTTAGGCAGTTCATTTAAAACATCAAAAGAAAATAAAGAACTGGTTGTTATTCGTTTTGTGGCAGAAGACGATCCGCTTCGATTACTTGCTACATCTTTAACAAAAAATTCAATGTCAAATATTGCAGCCTCTGATGTTTCGATATGTAATTGAAACAGTTGTTTGCTTAAACCAGGTTGACTAAAGAGCTCAAAATTATCATTAAAAGCGATAGGAGTAGAGCTTCCTGTGTGTTCAGAAGTATGAGGAATATTATTTCCTTCTTTTAAAATTACTTTATATTTAACCGTAGAAGCTGTTGAAACTTTTATTTGTATAAACCTGTTGATTCCGTTGTCAACTGTTCCATTTTTAAAACCATAAGTACTAAAATTACCTCCGTTTATTCCTGATGTTATATTATCATAATTATAAATCCTGTATAACCGTTCAGAACCAGCTTCCAAGAGACTTCCTTTTTTTCTATGAAGCCACATGTACAGTTTGGTAATGTCTTCATTTGTACTGTTTATAAAATCATTACTGAATTTAATATTGTAATTTTCTTCAATCGCCCTAAGAAGGGTATAAATACTTATAGCTGGTTTAAGTTGATTGTAAAGAACACCCTTTGAAGCGGACCCATAATGCAAGTTAAATGTGCCTGCTGTATCTTCGCTTGAATTATAGTAAAGCCTATCAGTATGGCTTATTAAAGGAGCAACTAAAGCCTTTTGAATTGTTTCTCCATTTATAATAAAACTTTTTCCGTCTTGAAGCAATGTCAAAACTTCTGTCGCAGTGTAATTAAATGAATTTGAGTCTGTTCCTGACACTGAAAGCGGAGACAATAAACCCAATTCGTCATCTTTAAAAAGATCTTTTAAGGAAGTCATATTTCCAAAGAAAGTGATCCTATAATTTACGGGAATATTATCTTTCATTTGTACACCCTCAAGCTTAATATTACCAACTTTAAACGGTGCGTAGTTAAGCTCTAAAGTTGCAGCCTTTTTGCTTCTTGCATCAAACCCTTGTATGTTAAAATTATAAAAATGTTTAAACAGCTTGTTGTTTACTCTACTAGCAGGCACGTTGAACGTTCTAGTGTAATCTGTAAATACTTTTTCTAGATCTTGAACATCTTTCAAAGTTTGTTTAAGGACTACGCTTTCATTGTCATGTAGCTCTACTTGTTGGCCTTCTATATAAAGTTGAAGTTGAATCATTATCGAACATTGTTTATCTTGTTAAAGGCAAACTCAAAACCTACTGTATAATTAATTAACTTGTCGTTTAAACTAGTTTTAAATGCCATGCTCTTGCTTGAAATTATAACAGGTAAGGTTTTGCCCTCCAATCTTATCCAAGCGTTTTCAGACAAGAACAGTTCTTCCAATGCACTATTGAAATTCTCCTTAACATAGCCAGTATTTAAAGTGATTTTTGTAGAACCGTTTACGTTGTAGCGTTGTTTTTGGCCATCATTAGTTCCATAAGTTAAGGTTGAAGTGTTTATTATGTTTCTTTTGTATGTGTCATCTGTCACATTAAAGCTTTCACTTGTTTTAAGAAAGAAATAAACGTCTTGAATTGCACCAAGTTTGTTTATGTAAGACACTTTTTTTGGAGTGTATTTTGTTTCACACACATTGTTAACCGTTACAGTCTTTAAAAGTGTAGAATCGTCACTAGCATAAACCTTAACTGTGCTTGTATTTGCAGGGATTGTTATATATTGAATCTTTTGGTTGCTGTTTCCGCTGTCAGTTATTTGTGTAGTTGTGGAATCTATTATAACCTTGCCCACACCCTCGGCAAATATTGGAAGCTTGCCTGCCGTGTCTTCTGGTAAATACATATTCAAGCTAGTCTGTAATAAGTCAGTACTTAATTGTGGGTTAATTTCTTCTTTAAAATCGCCATAACCATCAAAAGCTAAATAGGTAAAAGTTTGTGTTCCGTTTGATTCAAATAGTACTCCTGTTTCTGATTCGTAATATTGAACAACCGCAGAAACCCATTTAGTTGAACAGAGATAATCATTGTTAAAAGAACTGGTTAAGTAATCTTTAACAAGCTCTCCAATTTCTAAAACAATATTATTTTGAGAAGATATTCTGTTCTTGCTTATTTCATATTTTAAGTCTGAACTTGAATAGTTTCCCGAAGTTCCAGAGTAAACATATAATTTTAAATCTATTTTTTCTAAAGCCATTTTTTTTAATTAATTAGATTCACCACCTGCTCCAAAATTGCACCTGCTGGCATTGACTGCCTGTACAATTCCATCGTTTGTAATCTGTAGAACACGGAAACCTCTATCGCCATCAAGATCACCTTGAAATCTACTTATTACATACCATAAATTTCGTCCAACAAATGGACTCGTCCCAACAAAAATTCTTTGCCCTATTTCATTTTCTGCAACAGAAAAATTGGAAGCTGTAGTTGTTGCTTCTGTATTTGTATCTGCGTAAATTTCGGATTGTTGTTGCAAACAGATGTCAGCTACATTTTGATATCCCTTGCTTAAATAAATATTTGTAGTCCCAATTACTGGAGCAAGTCCAGGTTGTGTGGAGGAAACATCACAAACAATGTTTGAGCCTCCTGAATTAGTGAAGCCGCTTGAAGGGGGTTGAATCGTAAAAGTTATTGTTCTTGGTGTGTCTGTTGTAACGGTCTGAAACCCAAGTGGCGAATGTGTTACATAAGTTCCTAAACCAACCTTGTTTGTAGGGTTTTGAATAGAACCTTGGTCAGAAATAAAAGGTATATCAATATTTGCATCTCCACAACCAAAGGTCAGAAGATCTTGAACTGCTTTTTGTGTGTAGGAAATATCACAATTAATTGTTCCTGAATTAGTATATCCTATTGGAACATTAAATCTATATGTCAATACAATAGTCCTGTCAGAACCAGTATTGTTTGGACCTACATTTAAACTTGTTGAGATGTCTGTTGAGCCATAAAGTAGTTTGTTTAAACTAGCAGAATCTGAATAAGTAGATTTGTGAACTGTTCCATTTTGTTCAATCCTTCCAGTTGTGGTATCTCTTCCAGTATCTGCACAGGCATAAGCAGCACATCCAGACGTTGTAAACGTAAAGCTGTTTGATCTAGCCTTACAGCTTCCAGAAGTATTAACAGCTCTAAAGTAAAAAGTTGAAGTCACACAAGATGTTGTTGATTGTATTGTGCAAATTACACTTGAGCCTGTGCCTGAAATAACCGCACTAACTGAATTACTTCCGCTTACTCTCTCAACAGTATAAGAGCCGATTGCTTGATCTGCACCTGCTGTAAAAAATGAATCAACATCTATTGTTTGTGGAGTATTAATTGCGATACCTGAAAGGTTAGGGACGTTGTTTGAATTGTTTGGGTTTGCAGTACTCCCATTAAAAGTTGGGCAAGTATCATTTTCAGACGGATTTTCTTGTGGAGTTTGAAAGGGTTGATTAAATGTTTGAGGACAATCTATGGTGGCATCTCCTGAATTTGTATAATTAGGGGGAATTGATATTGTATAAGTAACACTCCTAGAGATAGTTGAAGAGCCGCTATTCACAGCAAAGCCGTAAACTGTTTGGTCAATTATTGCACCGTTTCTGATGTTTGGGTTGTTTATTGTGCCTGAACTATCTACAGAGAAATTTGTAAGTTTAGCAGTAGCACAAGTAAATATCCCAAGTGTTTGAGTTGGTTCTGTTAAGCTTAAAAAGAAGGGGCTTCTGACGTTTATTTTTGTGCTCATGTTGTTGTAAATTCTTTAAATTTATCTTTGATGTCTAGTGCAAATGCTTGGACTAATTGTGGAGGGAGTTTTTTAAATGCCATATCAAAAGACTTAGTAAAAAAGAATTTGGCTGGGATTCCTGACAGATACACACTTCTAGATATTACATATATTAAACCCTTTCGTTTTTCACCAACCCCTCTAATTCCTTTTTTAACTAGATATTTATTTATCCCACTCTTGATATATCCTTTTCCTTTTCCAGATCCAAACTTGAAAGGGCTTTTTGTGTTCTTGTTTCTTTGTTTACCATACCAAAGAGCACCTTTCGGAAGATCTCCAGGATCTTTACCTGTGACACCTTGATCAATGAATTTGGCATAATCAACATCTTTCATAAATGGAAATTTGACTATGATGCTGTTTTCCATTGTCTCAACTTCATACTTTATAGAATTGTAAAGATTCCCTCTTGATGGTTTATTGCTTTGAAACATGCTTTTTCTCAGGAGTCTTTTTTGAGACTGCTCGACAACATCCTTTCCAAACTGATTCAAAGCCTGGTCCGTAAACTTCATAAAGTCGTTTAGCTTTCTCATTAGCACTTAGTCATGTTATTGCTTAGATTAACTGTAAAATCACAACTTAGGCCACTTAGATTATTTTCGAATCTTTCTTTAAATGGAGTACAAGAGAAGGACCCGGCTAATTCATAGGTGCCTGAATAACTGTTTGACCTTGACATTAAAGCCTGGAGCCTTGCAGCTAGATTGAGCATGTTATTTATTACGTCCATCTCGTTGTCATTTCCTCTTAAACTATCGACAACACTTTCCTTTGAAAAATCAACTATGTCCATGAACAGAATACTCATACCTAAAGAGACTTGATTTGTTTGAATGTCAATACTCTCAATCATTATGTGAGCCAGAGGGAAAATTGTAATCTTATTCAAATCAACCTCATAGATGTCCCCTTGTGTTACTGTATTACAAAAAGGCTCTGCAATGAGTGAGGCTTTTATGTCATCAATTACTTTGAAATATGTATTCATAATTTTTTGATAAATATTGGCGTGAGATCTTCGCTTTCTTCTAGTTTTATTTGAATAAACATTTCAAGCCATTCAAGGGCCTGATCAAAGTTAAATCTTGGCTCGGCTTTAATAACACAATCCAGAGCTATAAAGAAATCATAAATTGCAACTTTAGGCTCTGAGGCACTTACTCCAATCAAAGCAGCCTCAAATCCATCAGACAAAACAATTGCCTCATTGTCTTTTAAATAAGATCTATCGTAAAGCGAATCAATCAGTTTTTCTTTTTCCATTTTTATTTATTTGCCTTTCTAATTCATTTTTTTCTTTTTCAAATACTAACCAAGTGAGGCAGACCTGAAGATTTAATTTTTCAACAGCTTCAAATTTTGTCACATCGCCTGAACTAAGGCAATAGAGCGACGAATAGAATCCCCACTTTTCCGAGAATGCTTGGCTATTTGAAAGTATTCCTGTTTGAGCTTCTCCTGAGAATAGCTGAGGATAAGATTCGTGAGTTCTTCTTTTAAATTCAGCAAAAAAAAAACTGCTCCCATTGCCACATTTAAAGGCATAAGAGACATAAACGTTTCTTTATCTGCATCATAGTCCTCAATTAAATAAGATCCCCTAAACTCATCCTTAATAGGCCTGTATAAAACACCAAGAGCCTTGTCCATAGTGGACCAATCATTTGCATACGAGTCAACATCTAAGAACTCACCAAATGTTAAATCTGAAAGCTTAGGGTGAAAGCCAAACTTTATGCCGGCCATCTCAAACTTATTTACAAGCTTAGGTTTATTATCAAAAAGCTTATTTAATTTTCCAGTCACTTCCTTAATTGAGCTGTATTTAAATTTATCAACGTGCCCAAGTGGTATGTCACAAAATATTTCAATCATTTTCTTATGAAGAAAGTCTGGATCAATATCATCTGTCATTATTTTACTAAATCTCTGATATTGTCCAAGGGTTATCTCTGACAATTTGGTTGGTACTGTTAATTTAAAATCTTGCATTTTGTTTGGTATGTGTTAAAAACGATTTAGAAAGTTGGTTTGGGTCTAGAAATGTCATAAAATGTGATATTGCCCAACGTTTGGATTCTTTAATTGATAGCTGACAGCGTAACGAATAGCATCGATTGAGTGATTGTATTTATCAATTGGCGTTGAACTTTTTTTCTCAAGCCATGCATAGTTGTTCAGTTCTCGAACTAAAGGAATACTCTCTGGACCGTCATCAATTATAAGATCGTAATCCTGAAGCAGAGATATCCCATAGGTAATTGACCCTTGACCTTTTATTGCTGGGACAATGTTGCAGGTCGATTTGAGTTCATGAATTAACCTGGGCTCTGCACTATCTGCCACCAATAAAGATTGTCCCACATACTTGGAGTAGAGCTCTCGAAGCTGTGAAGTCGTTAATCCAGGTAAAAAGAAACATAGCTTTAAGTATATGATCTTATTGTTTTTATCAATGCTGGTTTTTACTAAGGAATTTTCATCTTTGGAAAATCCGAAATCTGCTCCAAAAACTGCAGGCGAAACCTCTTTAAACTTTCCGAGCTTCCAATTGGTGAAGATTATACCCTCGGCTTTTTCAATCCAATTGCCTTCAATTACGGCTGCATATCTCTCAGGCCTCCTAAGACGCATTTGTTTTATCTGGTTGATATAACTATCCGAAAGATTCTCAACGTTGTCTAGATACGTTGTATGAATGTATGAAGTATCTCCTTTGCTTATGTTTGATCCGGCTGCAACACCTCGGTCTTCATAAAAGCGTTTATAGATAAAATGTTCTTTTGTGCTTGGGTTTAATAGCAGTATGATCCTGTTTTGTCTTTGCTTGCTTCTGACTGATAGATCAATCTTATCAAATGAATCTTGGTCAATCTCTTCAGCTTCTTCCATGCACCAGGTTGTGACACCCTGCAATGATTTCAAGTTTGCTGTCTGATCCCCGGAGCTGGTCTTAATCCCTCGAAATATTATCTTGCTGCCATTCTCAATGTTGACAATCTCATCTCTAGTAATCCTAAACTTATGGTGTAAATTAAGCATATCAATTTTCTCTTTAAACTCGGGAATGATTGACACGGATGCAGATCTTAATGTGTACCTAGTAAATAAAATTGTGTGTCCAGGTTCCTCATGAATAAGACCCAAAAGAAACACACCGGCAAAGAATGACTTTCCTGATCCTCTGCCACCTGTTAAAATTGTGTATCTGGTATCATTCCAAAATCCTTGATACTTCTCACTAAAATCAATCTCAACTTTCTGATCCATTTTTCTTAAAGTTAAACAGCGTTCTGAAATCCACAGTAGGGGCGTCTGTTGAAACATCAACGGATTCTTTTGGTTGGCCATAGGCTGAATCAAGTATTACCTTAGAGGCTGCGACGTCTCCTTGTCGAGCCTTTTTAAGAAGAGCGAAATACAAGAGATGTTCTTGACTCATATCTTGCTGCTCCCTGGTGATTGGATTTGTACCCTCAGAGATTAGATTGAGGATTTCTTTGGCAACAGTGCTTCGATTTCTGACACCTTTTGGTCTACCCTTTGGATTACCAGATTGACCCTTTTGAAATTGGTGTTTTTTTATTGGTTCATCTTTACTCATATGGCTGTATTATGGCTGTTCTTTTATCTTAAAGTTTCACAAACTTGGATTGATGGATAGGGGTTTTTTTCTAACAAATACCCAATCATTTCACGGATGTAAATCCTGTGGCTTTCCTTTTTGGTTTTATACAAAACATCTAAATAGTAATTGACCTTTTGTTCAGTTGTTCTCTTTTGTTTTTTAATTATCATATATAGTCAAGCATAAATCAATTAATGGTAAGTAAAGCACATAGTCGGTGCAATCCTTTTGTTCGTAATGTCTGAATCCAAATAAGATTCCAGGATAAAATCCAAGTGTCAACTCCCAATCATTTCCCACAATGCTCACATTTTAGTTGTGGAACCCCGGCTCTCTCTGTGTCAAAATCCAATTCATCATGTATGTTAAAGGTTGGAAAATCTAAGCTCCAATTATTCAAGTCTTCTTCATTCCAATCATTTGCTAAAAGATCATGATCCCACTCTCCAAAAGCATTGTTGTCTTTGATCATGAACTCCCTTTGTTTTTTCTCTGACCAGCCAAAAACTTTTTCAATCCAAATTTCTTTGTGTCCTAAATAAATAGCTGCTTTAAGTCTCATATTGCCTCCAATCACCTGCATCTTTTCGTTGACCACTAAAGAGCGAACCTCAAGCATTTCCGGGAACTCCTTAATGCTTTTCACTAAGGCCCTGAACTTGTGGTCTTTTATTATCCTAGGGTTTCCAGGGTGTGTTTTAAGCCTGTATATTTTCTCTATTGTTTTAAGCCGCATAATCCTGAAGCTTTTGTTTTAGGTCTTGAATTATTCCAGCCAAACACGGAGCACAATTACTTTGCTTTTCATTGCTAGAGTTTACTCTGTTATAAATATTATAAATCATATCTTTCTGCTCATGAGATTCTAGCCTAATATTATTGTATGTTTTAAAGAAATCAACAAGGAAATTATATTCGCCTTTTTTTAACATACCTTTAGCCGGAAACCATTCGTTGAGAGTCTCTTGTCTTTTGTCACAGTTGCACGGTTTTTTTGTTAAATGAGAAACCTTGTCGACAAATGTTTTGATCCCGGTCGCTTCTGTAAATTCTGCTATTCTATCACCGAGACCCTTTATTTTTTTGCTCATAGTATTGATCTTTTAATTTCTTATTAATTTTAACCTTACACCGTTTAACTGTTCTGTAAATGGTCGAAAGAGATAGTTTTGTTTTTTCCGACATCTGACCCTTATGTAATTTAAATTCGTATCTGTAGAGATTAAAAAGCTTTTTGTCAAACCAGTAAAAAGTTTCAACGTATTTGTCAATATCTTCTTGGATAGTGTTATCAAAATCATTGTCTTTAGTTTCATTTATTAGATGCTGAATTTCACTCTTTGACATTTTATCAAACCTCATTTCTTTATATTTGTTTTCTCGCCTAATCATATCAACAAACATGTTTTTTACCATTTTATATATAGTTAACGATTGGCCATCATAAAATCGGTCAAGGAATTTTTTGACTTGAGTTGGCTCTTCGGGTATTTTATCAATCTCATTTTGAATTTTTAGATATAAATCATGAGTTAAATCTTCATGATACAATCCTTTGTACGTGTAATTCGATTCAATATTGAAAACAATCTTTTTTATCTGATCGTAGTTGCTCCACAAAATTTCAAGGGCTTCTTTCTTTGTCATCTGTTTAATTTGTTTAATGTTTTGTATTTCTCAATCACTTCGATAAGAAAAAAGCGATCCCACTTGAATCGATTTCGCTTGCTCATTTGATTTGTCATTTCAAGTTTGTCAAATCTATCTTGACCAATCCTGTTGATCAGTTCAATTCTGTATGGAATAAGATTGCCGCTAAGAAAATAGTTGCATTTTCTGCATGAGAGATGCACGTTGTCAGGATTGAATCTTGTTTCTGGAAAATTGCCTGCTGAATAAAAATGGGAAGCGTCTGATGTATTATAAGACCCACAAGAGACACATGGCTTCCCTTGGTCTCGTTCTCTGATAAATTTATGAAAGTGTCGAACAGCAGTGGCCTTTAATTGGCTCAGTGTTTTTGTTCTATATTTTAGATAGTCCATCCTTTTCGATTTTTAGGTCGATCAAATGGCTATCGTAAAATTATAAAAGATATTTTGATTTTAAAAGGAATACTTTTTAAATACAAGTAAAAGTTTTTAACCAAAAAACCCCTAACTTTTAAGAAAGGGGGTTGTTTTTTGTGTCTGTCTCTCCAGTCTGTCAATCTTATCGCAATTGAAAAGGTTAAAATAATAACACCACAAGCACCTTTTTGATGTCCATAATTGCGACGGCCAACATTATTGATTTGATAAGGATAATGAAATGCTTGTCGGTTTTTTTATTTTACTAACTTTTTTTTGCGTGTTAAAATCAAACTCAATTTCTTGTGCTTTGCCAATATCCATCTCAAGTAAATTGATTCTTTCAATATGGAATTGTTTATTTAGGCCATTAATTAAAAACCCATCGGGCAAACTATCAAATTGATATAAAGATATTTTTTCTTTTTCTATCCAATGTTTTAAATATTCTATTTGATTCATTTGATTTGTTTAAATGGTTTGCCCTATGTGTTTTATTAAAATAGTTATTGAATTGCTTCTGTTAAATCTTTCTCGTTCATGTGAGCCTCTAGCATATAACCATCAGACGGAGAGATTAAAGAGATTACTTTATATATCTTTCGGCTAATAGCTTTCACTTTTTTCTTTTCAGAGTCTTTAGAATCAGAACCAAGATTACAATACAGATTCACATCGATTTCAAGTAATGTGTCAACTTTCTTTTTAATAGTCCAAGTTTTAAATCCAACTATTTTGTTTAAGTCTTCATAAGTGTATTTCATATTAAAAGGGTAAATCATTTTCACTAGGTAAAGATGAATCTATAACTGCACCTGCCGCAGTCACATCCCAATCGTGAGCTATTTTTTCAATGCTTGCAAGTTTGTCGGCATTAAAAGTTTTTACAACTCCCTCTGGATTTGTCCATTGACGTCCAGATGCCCAGAAATCAACTTTTACTTTGTCTCCCTTAACAATGTTATCCAGATCAACACATTTGTCTTGTGTTGCCTCAATCATTCTGTATTGAGGATATTTTTCACCATTGTCTGTGATGACTAGTTCACGTTTTTGGAATCCTTTGGCTCCGATTGTTTGCGTTTGACCTACCGATTCAACGGTCCAGTCTGTAATTGTAAAAGGTTTGTTGTTCATAGTTCTTATTATTATTAGTTAGTGTATGCGATTTCACATTGTTTGCAGCAAAAATTTCCATTGCAAGGGTTAAGACATTCAAGACATTCGCCCTCTAAGCATTCAGGAGGGTTAAATTCTCTGTCTTGGATGTAGTAATTAGCTTTTATTATTTGATTGCTATAAAGGGACATTCTGCTTTTTCTTTTAAATATTCAATTCTTAAATCAAAAACTGTTTCACAGTCTTCAAACTCACAAATAAAATTATCCGGATGCTGAAATGTTCCGCAGATCTCGCAAATCATAATCTTTGTTCACTGGTCCTCTCTCCAATGTATGTGTTTGATTTAAGCTCTGCGTGTTTGTTTGTGCTGTGTTTCATTGCTGCTGTCATTCTACTCTCTTCATATTCTCTAATAGCAGTTAATAGTTTAGAAAGATCCCAGCTTCCATACATTTTACCGTATTTACCTTTAATGATATCCTTGAAGATTACAATCAGATCGCTCACGTTTAAAGATTTGTGATCCTCCATGATATAAGTGGCAGCCAATTGGACTTGGTCTTCGCTCATGTTGTCCTTTACGCTTAGAGTTTTATTAACCTCCATTAACCACTTGATTAAAATTGCGTGTATCTTGAGTGGAGAAAAATCTTTAGCCATGCGACCAACACTTGGCAACCCTTTAATTTTTAAAGCATCCTCGACGGTTGATATGTTTGGGTTTCTTAAAGACAATCTAGGCTCTGAAATTGCTACTGCGTTTGTTTCCTTTGAAACCTCCTGTGTTTTTAAATAAATTTCCATTTGTTCAGAGGCCTTCGGTGTTTGCGAGTATTCTTTCAAGGTTCGAGTAGTCCGGTTGATTGTTATTTTGTCTTCCATTAGAGTTATATTTTATGAGTTCATCTTCCCAGGCTTTATTATTTAAAAAGGTTTGAGGGTTTTTTCTGTATGTCTTGTCTGGTGTTGATTCAATGTAAGCAGGCAGATAATTAATTATTTCTTCTTTTACTTTTTGAGGGAGCTTATCAAATTTTGGTTGGATCAACGTTTTGTTTCCAGTCTTTTTATCATACAAATCCCAAAAATCTTGAAAGCTTGGATATAATTCAGTTTTAGTTTTAGTTATAGCTTTAGTTTCATTTTCAGTTTCAGTTTCCATATGTTTAACATATGTTTTAGATATGTTTAAGACAGGTGTTTCATTATTTGTTTTTTTCTTTCTATTACTTCGCCTTGACTCACTGTAATTTTTACGCCTGTTTACTTCTGATTCTAGTCTCTCATTGAAATAAAGACCGTTTTCATCTTGAGTAAATAGATCGAAGATGTCTTTATCATATGTTAAACATATCTTTAACATATGATCTTTGGTTAATCTTCCTTTTTGATGGTGAAAGCATAAGAGTCTAATAAATTTCCCAACCTGGGCGTCATTTAAAAAATAAGTTCCTGTCAAAAAATCAGAACTATAAAAAAGGAATGCTGGATCTTTCATTGTTTTTAGTTTTAGTCATTACCCGGTATGGACACCGGGCTTTGACATTTTAGCGTGATTTCGGGGTCAACGCTTACTCTTGTTTTAATTAATGGGTTTTTATATAAAATTGAATACACATAGTCAACAACCTCTTCATCTGCCTTAGCCAAAGCTAAATCCAATAGTCTTTTTTTAGAACTGTATTTTTCAGTCTTCGCCCCATATAACCTAATTAGGTCTAACACAATCTCCACGCTTTCAAACTGTTTTTTATATTCATCCTCATGACTAAGAAATTCCAAAAATCTATTATTAATATGTATTACATTTGCGTGATTGAATTTCATGTAACGTGCTAATTGTGCATATGAATAGTTGTATAGTTTATAAACATATCCAACAAAAAACTGTCTTGCTTTTAGATATTCTTTAACCCTTGGTTTGTCAAAAATGTCAATGCCAAATCTATCATCTAAAGCTTTTTTTATTGGATATAATTTATTTTTAATCTCTTCCTGAATCTCTTCCTTAATCTTCGTCATATTATTTTTTTTAAATTAGGGCCACACAAAGCCATTTGATCAGGCCCTTGGTTTAAATTGGTTTTAATTAACTTTTGTTTTTTGATTGTTTTAAGGTTATATATTCGGCCGAGTATTTAATACTTGGGGCGACTAATAATTCGTTATTTTCGTCTTGAAATACTTGCCTTGTGCTTCCGTCGGGTAACGTTTGAATCTCACTCCAACCGCCTGCATCCGCCGCAATTTTAGATTTCTTATAAAATTCTTTTCGTGCTTTTAGCTTTGCTTCTAATTCAACTATTTCTTGACATTCAGAATAATCAAACGTTTTGCGTCCATTAAAGTTTTCAATTACAAAACCGTTAAAGTCAAATGTTTTGCCGTATTGTTGGGCTTCATTTATAGCGTCTTGCTTAACTTCTTTTGAAGAACTATCCAATTTCTTTTTGATGTTCTCCATTTCTGAATAAGCTATTAAGGGATTCACCCAACCTTCTTTGACATTAGAAACAACCATATCCAAAAAGCTGGAAATGTTAGCCCTTTTTTCTTTTATTCTTGCTGTCTTGTCTTGTATTTCTAGGTTTGCTTCGTGTTCCATCTCTTTCATTTTAATTTCGTTATAATCAAACCCGTCCATTTTTGACCAGTTTTCCATTTGTCCGTTAAAAATTTCAATTACTTTTCCCATTATATTGCTATTTTTTTAGTCCATAATTTCGCTAACTGCTCAACCTGTACACTAGTTAATCTGTAATGATCCCGAGCATATCCAATGAATGTAATCCACTCCGGATATTTATCTTTCCAATCGTCTAGCCTTTCAAGTATAGAATTAAAACCTGCATCTATTATGTCGCTATTTGCATGTGCTTTTAATAATTCGTCACCAGATGCTGTTCCATGCTGTAAACCAATCCCAGCACTGGCACAAGCTTTCCCTAATGCTGATGTATAACAATTTTCAAGGGCTGATGTTTTATTTATCATTCCTTCTCCGATAACTTCTTGAGCAATTCCTTCGTAGGTATTGTAAAATTCGTTTTCATGCCACTGTACTCTTAAAGAAATAGCTACAGTCCAAGTTTTTATTTCAGAATAAAATTTTACTTTTTTAATTTTAACATCATAATTAGAATATCTGGCTAAATGAGAAAGTCTTTGATCAACCATGACATAAGGTTTCCCTTTTATACTTGTTGATTTTAAAATTGCGAGTCTTTGTTCTGTTTTCATTGTGTTTAATTATAGATTTAAAGGATGCCATTCAATCGATCCAATTCAGATTGTGGGATGTAGCTCCGTCCTCCCAATGACGTTGTCTTAATTTCTTTGTGCTTGATTAGTTTGTGAATTGTGCTAGTGCTCAAGCCAAGTATTTTTGTGGCCTGGCTTATTTTATATAGTTTTCTGTTGCTATTGATCACCCTATTTTGTTTTTCAATCGAATTTATTAATTGATCAAATTTTCTTTCGAGTTCAGATAAGGGAGTCATTCCGTAATGTTTCTCTAACTCCCTAATTTTGACTGTATTATTGCTCATATGATTGTATTAATTCGTATATTTATTTAATAAGATTGTGTATAACATGGGCTAATATACGAATATATACCTATAAAGTCCCATAAATTACCGTATAAATAAAAAATAATACATAACTAATTGAGCGTTAAGCGTTTGATAATCTTTTAAAATGAAGACAAAAAAAATAAATCCAGAACTTTCAGCCCATGAAATACATACGCCTGGTTTTAGATTAGTCGTAGATTGTCAAAAATTAGGATTTACAGTTCCGCAATTGGCTCAAGAATGTGGGATGAATAAATCGAGACGTACTTTTTATAAAATATTCCATGAAGGCCACACTCCAAGCGCAAGAATAGTGAGAGCTATTTGCGACAGATTCCCGCAGATTAATTACGATTATATTTTCACAGGTGTAAAAAGTACTAATGAAGTGCAAAAAAATGTCTTTTTAAATGCAAGTACTTCAGAAAAAAAAGGTAATTTAGATAGAGAAAAACATGATATGATTAACGGATTTATTAAGCTTGAAAATGAACTAGTAAGAACATCAAACGCATTGCAGACGACTTTATTGAATTGTACAAATCAAATTCAAGATCTGCTTTTACAAAATGCAAAAACAAAGAATGATATTGAATTGAACATTTTAGATTTTAACAAACAACTGGGAGCTCTTGCAGCCTCAAATTTAAAGATGTATAAACAAATGTCAAAGTTAGAGGGGAAAGTTGACGAAATGCAATTTGAAAACACAAAGGTGGCAATTCAGGCAAAAGAATACATCACAGAATCGCAGGAATCACATAAAAGAAACCTTGCTTTTCAACAAGAACTAATCCCCGATCTTGGAGAGTATAAACAGTTTAAGAAAAAACCTTAAACACTGAGGCTGTAATTGATTCCTTATTAATTTTCTTGTATTTATTTAATGTCTTTGGATCTCTTATACCAGTGATCGACATTATTATATGATCAGGCATTAATTTCTCTGCCGCTATAGTTATAAACGTCCTTCTTGCTGTGTGTGATCCTACCATCTGCCAGCGTTGTTTCATTACAACCTCTTTTTTTGCTCCGTAATAGACTGTATTTTTTATTTCTTCAGTAAAGCCGGCCATCTTACAAATCTTTTGAATGTTTGGATTAAATATCTGAATTGAAATACTCTTTAAATTCCAATCATATTTGTCTAGTAATGTTTTAAGTTTTGGATGTAATGGAATAAAAGAATGGGTTTCTGTTTTTTCTGCTCTCTTAATTATCATGTCACCCTGTACATCTGATTTTTCAAAGACTGAATAGTCTGAATATCGTTGGCCCGAATAACAGCCAATTAAAAACAGATCCCTGTATTTTTCTAGCCTTTCGTCGAGTTCAAGTCCCGCTAAGGTGTCAAGGTCCAACTCGGTCAAGGCGATGTCGTCAGTTTCAAAAGGCGAAATTTTAATATCTTTAAAAGCCAAGGGAACTTTTACACCTTTTTTGATACACCAATTTAAAAACGTTTTAAAAAAACCATAATTTCTGTAAAGTGTATTATCATTTAGTTTGTATTTACTTCTTAAAAAGACAATAAATTCAGTTAAAGTGTCATTATCTAAATCCGTTAATAATATTCGTTTACCCTTTTCGAATTTTTTGAATTTATTAAATGTTATTTTATAACTTCTAATTGATCTTGATTCTATCTCACCAACATTTTTAAGCTCCTCAACGTAAAGATTAAGGTAATAATCAACAGATAGATCAACTGGGGCCTCTTCTTCAACATGAAAATATTCGTTGAGTTGTTTTTTAAGGATTGAAGCAGTCAAAGATTTACCGTAAAGATCCTTTATTTGTTGGACCTGATATTCGTATTCCCTTAAAACAAGAGTCAAATCCCTGTTTCGGTCACCTTCTTTTCCTCGCATCACTCGAGGGAAACATTTTTTTTTGTCCCAATTCTTTGGATTTATATTTCGCCCTGTATTGTATTTAAATCTAGAGGTTTCGCCTGGGATATAAACCTCAAGTCTAATTTGTGCGTTCTCTCTTTTAGGGTGGTCCAATCTAAATGCCATGTGTGGGTCGATATGTGGGTCGAAAATATAGCGTAAATATACATTTATTCGTATATTTACAACATGTTAACGCCTTAAATGGTCATATAAACCAATATACGCACATAAAGCACAAGAGCCTTCCACTCCACAACATAAAACCCTAATGTATTTATAATCAATATGTTAGGGTTTTTATTTATTTAATGTGGGTCGATATGTGGGTCTAATGTTAAAAGTTAGCTGAATACTCCCCATTTGAAAAGGTATAGTGTTTTATAAATATAATCAAAAAATGTGACTGATCCGAGCGATTTGTCCATGAGTTGGGTGATGCAAGAATCCCTCGATTGCTTTTATGCTTCGATAACCGTTTCTATCATGCCAGGAATCCGTTCCAGAAGCCGAGCGAATAGATTCAATGTTTACCTTTCCGATGTCCTTAGATGTCTTGTGATGGACATGGTGCGTGTATATGTGTCGATGCTTTGTTTTAGCCCAGTCCTCGGTTGACTCTTCGGCCATTAATAAAGGAAGATCGTTTTGCTTTGCTCCGTCTCCATGAGTTGCCCCGATAAGGTTGTCGTGATAACGGAAATATTTTCGGTGTGCAATTGAACAGTCGAAAGTTATATTCTCATTTTTATGAAACCAGGTCTTGATCACGTCAGCCAAAAAGAATCCTGAAGCGTAATCATGATTTGAAGGGCAAAAAAGAAAATGTACATCTGCAACAGTGAGCAGTTTCTCAATAGCTTGAATCATTACATCCTTTGCACTAAGAAAGTTTTCATACCACATACCGTCAGTATCTTGGGGCGTGCCAGATGTAGTTATTCTTTTTGGCGTGTCTGTGTGCAGGATGTCATTACCTCCAATAAAAAGAATCTTATCAATATTAAAAGAGGCAGTTTTGTCGAGTATTCCTTGGACCCCTTCAATCACTCGAGCTGAAGCGATCTCAACATTGTAAGCGTCTCCAGTTTCATAAGCAGTGGCAAGTTTACCAAAATGAATGTCTGCTGGATCTACAACTAGCAAATGAGGCTCTTTTGATTGGGTCCTTTCAAGCTTTGGATATACTGGAGCAGCCTGGATCATTTCACTCTTTAGCTCCTCAAAGATCTGCTGGTATGTTTTGCCGTGGTTTTTAACAAACATGGAGATGTGTTTTGATTTATGCCAGTAGTGTTTGACATCTTTGGCTGGAATTCCTAGTCTCTCGGCTTCCTCTTGGAGCACTTTGTGATTATCACCAAACAAAAGTCCTAGATCTTTCTCTGTAAGTTGTCTTATTTTACTTGTATAAGGTTCGAAATGTTTTGGAAAACGAAATACTTTTGAATTTATGTTTTTTCCCATGACTGTTATTTTAATTTAAATCCTGTTTTGTCAACTGTTCTCGCTCCGAAATATCCACAGAGGACCCAGGTCACTAGGTCTGATGTGTCGGAAGTATCAAGACCCATAAACCACCCGATAATATAAGCGGATGTAAGGGCCAATAAAACGGTTGGTCTAATATTACGTGCCAAGAAAGATTGGCTGTTTGAGTCTGCAACCCAACGCTTGGTGATGCCGTCAAATTCGTGAATCTCTTGATCTAGTTTTTTTAGTGCAATCGCTTTGTCTTGATCTGACATTTCAGAACCTCCGATCAAAGCTTTTACTACACTACCGACAGGCGAATCGCCTGCAATAGAACTTACAATGTTTGGGATTTTTTCAAGTAGAAATTTCCCTACGTTAGTCTCGCTGAATTTTTTCTTTTTGCTCATTATCTTTATTTAGATTAATAAGCGTTGACCCCGAAGTTATTGTTTTAGTATGTCCAGATTCTATTTGCATTTTTTGTACCGTTGGAATTTCCATATCCAAGATGGACAAATCCTGAACTAATTCCAATTCTTGAAATTCCAACCTCCATTGCTCGTGATATAATGTCAAATCTCTGCGATGCGTTGGAACAGGCAACATCAATTGCCAATCCGTCAAGGTGTTCCGAAGTTGGGCTTGCCTTATAGCCTTCTTTAATAAGTCTATCGAGTGTTTCTTGTGTTCTGTAGGCACTAGTAATTTTCCAGGGAAAATCACATTTGGAGCGTGCCAAGTCGCACAGCTTAATAAAGTTCCTATCCATATTAATCCAAGAACCCGGCAAATCCCGGTCGTCAAATTCCTCATTTTTAAAGTGTTTTAAATTCATTGTATAAGGCTAGACGAACTTTATTAATGATATTATAATGTGAAGAACAGAAAGGCCTATAACTACCATAAGCATTTGCCCTTGGACACTAAATGAGTTCCATTTGTTTAAAATGTATTTTTTCATTTTTCTTGTTTTAAGTTTTTTATGTTAAGTGAATCAAACAAAGAAGAACCGAAAACAGTCATGTTATCAATCAAACTATTTTGCAAGGATATAAGCATCTGTTCTAGTTCGTCTTTTTGCTTAACTAGCATTTCAATCTGCTTTTGTTGTGATTCTGTTTTAGATTCAAGCTGTGCAATTTCGTCTGGATTGCGTCCAATAATAGCATATATTACAACAGATAAACTTCCAACTATCATTCCCGTAATACTCACAAAAATATCTTTGTTATCTGCGGGTATTGAATTATTTGCTAAGTATAAAAGCAGCAAAACAACCATTAAAAATATACCAGCTGCACCGCAATAATGAATCAAATCTCTTTTTCTCATTTTTTTCTTACTTTATATATGTTAATTCCTGTATAAACTATAGTTAGTATTAAAACTATAAATTGAAGAAAAGGGTTTACATCACTTACCCCACTAAATAAAAGTGAGCCAACACTTAATCCATATATTTTCAAATCTTGTTCCATTAATTTAAATCCCATCGCTGGCGTTCTTCGTTCCAGCTATAAAATTTAATATTTCCATCTTCATCTTCTACGTCTGTAGGATAAGAAACAGGTGCTTCCCACCAGCAAGTATTCTCGTCTAAAGTCCAACTTGCAAAAGGTTTCGCAGGGATAAAAGCATCTCTTGAATTATCATAACTATAGCCAATACCAGCATAATTTTTTCTAAAAGGTGTTTTACCTAAAGAGTGAACTCCGCCAAAAGTGCTGTATGATGTTCTTTTACAAGTTTGATTTCTTATATTTCCATACAATAGCTCCCAATCTTCAGAAGTATCGCTTTCATTTATTCCAACAATTACCTCGGTAACTATATTATTTGAGTCTAAAAATGCGTAATGTGCCATTATTTTTTAATTTTAAGTAAATTTAATAAGTCCAGTTCCACTAGTGAATTTTGTTATTTTAAAGTTTCCAACATTTGAAAGATGTGTGAAGCCTATTGTGTTTGGTATTGTCAAAGAATGGGTGTTAGGATATTTTAAAACTACTATTCCAGAGCCTCCATTAGCCCCATTCAAGTCAGTACCGCCACTGTTAAGAGCTTTTGAGCCATCAGATCCATTCCCTGTGTTTGCGGCTGCATTGTTTGCCTGAGTATTAAATGACGAGGGAGCGTTTCCACCTTTGGCATAATCTACGTTAGAGCCAGTTATATTGTTTGTTGTCGCTGCTCCACCGTTTCCAGATGAAGAAGATGAAGCATTTGCACCCGCTGAAGATGAACCTCCTCCACCACCACCAAATCTTGGGCTAACATTTCCAGAGCCAATACTTGTACCTCCATTATTACCTTGTGATGGAGAAGTTGCTGGCCTGTTTCCAGTTCCAGAGTTACTCATCGAATTGACCCTAGCTCCAGAACCACCTCCAGAACCACCTTCGCTTCCCTCAGCTTGAGCGCTTTGGTCTGTTCCTGCTCCGCCATATCCTCCACCCGATGATATTATGCTACCAAAAACAGAATCGTTTCCTTTATTACCTCTAAATGAATTTGCACTACCTCCACCGCCTTGTCCAAGAGCACCGCCTGAGCCAATAGTTAAAAGAATATCTTCATTAACATCGGCAGGTCTATTATCTGTTATATATCCTCCAGCGCCTCCACCTCCTGACGTACCTGCATAATGACTAGCACCCCCAGAACCTCCACCACCTGCAACAACTAAACAGATTACGTCTATTTGACTTTGAATTGGAGTAAATTGAATGTTTCCAGTTCCACTAATTAATTTTCTTATTTTAAAATCGCCTACGTTTTGAAGTACTGTATATCCTATACTATTGGGAATATTTATTTTATGTGTTTTAGGGTATTTAATTACTACTATTCCAGAGCCTCCATTTCCACCACCATAGATAGTGCCGTTTGTAGCAATACTTCCTCCACCACCTCCAGATCCTGTGTTTGTAACTCCAGCAGATGCGGTTCCTGAAACAGAAGAACTACCTCCAACTCCAGAACCACCAATCCCAACACTTGTATAGCCAGAAGGGCCAAATAAACCACCGCCACCACCACCAGCATAAAACTGAGAACCAGTAATAGAATTTTGTAATCCAGTTCCACCATCTCCACCGCCACTTGAACCAGCAGCATTTTCTCCAACAGAACCAGCTCCACCACCTCCAGCAGAGGGATACACTCCACCGTGAGCCCCAGCATTTCCGCCAGCAAATCCTACTCCCGGACTAACAGCCGTTGAAGCTCCTCCAGACTGGTTTGACGCATCTCCTCCACCACCAGAACCACCCGCACCAGGTAATCCAGAAAATGAACTACATTGACCAAGTCCGCCTCCTCTAGTAAGTATTATAAAATTGCTATTATTTCCTTGAGTTCCAGGAGCATTTTGGCTTCCTGGTCCTCCTGCTGCTCCTGCTCCAACAGTTAAAGAAATGTTTGTGTCTAATGCTACAGAAGTAGATGTTTGAGATAAAAACTCTCCTGCACCCCCTCCAGAACCAGATGCTCCCCTTGCTGAACCACCACCGCCACCACCTGCAACAACTAAATAATCAATGTCTATACCTGCAGATACGGCTATTAAAGAAAGTATTCTTTTACTTAACATATTTTAATTTTTAAATTGTAGAATCTGCTGCAAAAGTTGCAACTGAATAGAAAAATACTGGGTTAGCTGCTTGGTCATCAACACACTCAATTTGTAAAATACTAGATACTGTATTGTCGTAATCAACAGCACTAAGTTTATTGAAAACTCCTGTTCCAGAACCTCCAGTTAGTGTAACCGATTGAGCTTTTAAAGGATAGATTGTTATTACTTGACCTTTTTTGTAATTAGTTAAGTTTATAGTATAAGCTCCAGTTAAATCTCCACTTAATTTAAATGAAGAAGCAGTTGCACAATCATAATTTACTGTACCTGTCAATGTACTTATTGCTACTTCAGCAGTAAAACGAGCAGAAAGTTTGTCGTGAGTAACTCCATTGTCTGCTAATTGCGTAGTTCCAACACCTCCAGTTTCAATGTTTATAGTTGGAATAGGTCCAGATAAATTAGTTCCATCTAATCCAGTTCCTGCTACTATTGAAGTAATATCTCCTACATCATTATTAATCCATGAAAATGTACCGTCACCATCAGTTTTTAAAATCTGACCATCAGTTCCATTACCTGTTACTTTCAATTCAGCTGCCCCGACAATGTTATCGTTAAGCATTAATTCCGTGACAAAGTTATTTCCGTAGACTTCATCAAAATTTTGATTAAGCATGATAAAGGCACTCCTTAATTCTGTCCCTTCTCCAGAATTGGGCGTCGATACGTTAACTGTTTGTTTAGCCATTTTATTTTATTTTATTATTATTATTTATGTCATGTCCGCAGTCACGCTTAGTGCGTTGCTTGCTTTGATATCTGTTCTGTCAACACCTACTCTGCTGCAGATAGGATATACTTGGCCCCAGCCTTCTGAGCGGTTGTTATCTCCCCACCAACTTTCACAATATATTGATCCAAATCCGCTCATAATACCCAGCCAATTGAATAAGATTCATACTTTGGTGAAATTTCATCATTTGAATTTGAATACCACTCTGGAAATTTACTCGCTGCATTGAATGCCATGTGATCCAAAAATCTTTGAGTATAGCTTTCGGCCCTGTCTCTCTCAATTTGTATAATGTCTTTCATTTCATCCAGGCTTATCTCGCTTGAATTTTCAGAGCTATGTTTGTAAACGCCTTTATTTGAAACCGTAATTGATGCAGTCTTTAAGAATTCACTAGTTGCCAGGTGAATTAATATGGGTTGAATATAGTCGTCTAAAAGAGCTTTATAATTCGTCGGGATCTGTGTTCCGTTTGCCACTAGTGCCGCAATTGCAGCAACATAATAGTCATATAAATCACTTCCAATTATCTCTTTTAAATATTGAACTTGGGCCAAGTGTAAAGCCGGGACTATTTTATCCGCATCAAGATTCCCGTCTAAAATTGGGCTTCTTCTAATAATATCGTCCTTACTACAAAATAATATATCTGCCATTTATCCTGGGTATTTTCCTTGATCTTTTCTATTGAATGGAGCTTGTCCAACTTCCTTTGATTGTTTAGGTAATCTAAAACCTTTCCTCAACGCTTCCTGTACACTAATCTTACTAGTTCCTACTAAAGCAGCACCGCCCCAAGGTTTTCCCTCTGAGTTTAATCGCTTTTGATAAATTCGCCTTTCGAATATATGTTTGCAGTAGATTCCGCCCTTGTATTTTAAAATGGAATATCGCTTTTTTTTGTGTCCTAATTCTTTGTTAGCCCCTTTAAAGCTTAACATGTCAATGTCTTCCTTTCGGTAAATTTTACCAAGTTTCATCATTTCCTCGCAAAATGGTCTGCTCTTATTTCCGCTTTCGTTTGGCTTAACACCTCGAGCCCTTGCATATTTATAGCGAACTTTAAACATATCGGAGTCCAACTTTGAATCAAGTTGGGGCTTACTTAATTTTAAGCCATTGAGATAGTTCTCAGCGTGAAAATCTTCTGGTTCGTCTGCTGAATCTTCAACAGAGATCAATTCATATTGTGACAATTCGCTTTCATCTTGCCCAACAGTTTCCAAGAAAGCCAACATTTCAATTGCCATTTCTTCAGACAAATCCTCTTCCTTTTCCATCTTAGAAAACAACTCTTGTGTTCCTGTTCCGTCAAACATTGACTTTGCAACATTGATATCAAACTGAAGCATTTGAACAAGGAAAACAATTGCTTGGTCCGTTGTGATAATTCCCTCCTTTACATTCTGCAATATAGACAGCGCTGAAGCTATCTGAGCCCCGTTGTAAGAGGCTTTGTTGTCTTCGTCGGCTTCTGCTGTTGGAGTTGTTTTTTCAATCACTTCTTCTGTGATTTGAGTGTCTTGAATTTCCTCTCCAGTCTCTTCTTCAATCTGATCCTTTGTCACTAGATCGGTTGTGTCTGTGAACTCAATTGGAGTAAGTGTTTTAAAATATAGATCCAAAGCAATTCCGTTGTGACCTAAGATATCATTGACAGCGTCAAGGATTAGCTCTTGAAAGGGCTTGATTGTAATATTTTCAAACAGATTCTGTGCGTTTTGTATTTCTTCGGCATTTGATCCAAGGCCAGAGTTTCCATCTCTTATTCCAACCAATAAAGGTGACGTCACAGAATTTGCAAGCAAAAGTTTTCGGCTGCACTCTTCAGCTATATAAGAATAAATGTCGGCCGCATCGCTAACCGTTATATCTTCAATCATTGTTTTGCTGTCTACTGAATCTGAAAAGGAAACAATCACCTTCTCACCATTTGCTCCAGTTAATTTGTTTTTGATCTCAGAAGCAATCATTTGTTGTTTTTCAACTGTAGGTAAACCATTCACAAAACTGACGAGTTTGGTCCCGGAAAAAGAGTTATTAACCTCATTTACAAGGTATTGTGAAATTTCGCATTCAAGTTTTGAGTAATTTAAAGCCGAGACCCACGACGGAGGCGAGTAGTAGTGCATCGATGGAATAAACTTTCGAATGATATAAATCTCATTTGTTGATCCAGATCCAAAAACGGGAATCCGTGTCAGCTCATCGGGGTCGTTATATTCAGCCCAATTCGGATGATAATAGTATGCGTTTATTTTTCCTTTAGCGTCGCATTTTTCAGCTCTTAAAGTTTCACGGTTAAAATGTGAAACTCCGGAAACTTTTTTCCCTTTGTATGTTATTTGAAAGGCAGCCTCTCCCAATAGTTTTAAATCAGTTGAAACTTTTTTAATACACTCACTTTTAAAAAGACTTTTAAATTGTGCATACTGGTCCGGCTTACTTGATGCGTCATGTGCTGCAATACCTTTCCCAGCGATTTGATTGGCAATTCCTGTAATAATTGAGCTTGTAGTTGCTGAATTTAAAAAAGCGTCAATAATCTCTTTATAAAAATCATTGTCTTCACCGTATGCAATAAAATCCTCTCTTGGATCTTCTATGATCTCGGGCGTTTGATAGGCCGCCAGGTTTAAAATGTGGAAATCGGTATTATTCATATACTAAATAATCGTTTGATTGCGTTGTGTTTGTTGTATATATTCCAGCATTTAAAGAATAATCCGCAACAGTTTGATTTGTAGCTAGAATTTTGTCTCTGTACAATATTGAGCCAGTCGCTGTGTTGGTTATTTCAAGTAAGTATGTAAAATCTTTTGTTTGGTCTTGCTCTAAGGCTGCTGTATATGTATAATAATAATCTACTGCAGGAAATGTGCTCACTGTTGCGCTGTGGACCTGTTTGTTTTGCTCTTCATTTTTTATCACCACTTTGAAAATATTTGCTCCCGAAGGATTATAAGATTTAGGTATAAAATTCAAGGTGTTGTTTGTTTGTGTTCTGTCAATAACCTGCATTTTATTTCAATTTAAAGGTCCCTATTGCTGTGTTATGTAGTTTATTAGTTTTTAAAGCCTTAAATCCTAATTCAGTTAAAGCATTTTCAGCTTCTTTTTCTGATATGCTGTTCCATTCTAAAGAATCAAAGGGTTTAAAGGTATATTTTGTTTTGGTCATGTGTTTGTATTATATGCTTTGAAGGGAGCAGCAAAACCACCCCCAAACAAAACACAATGTTATTAACTGTTTGTCCCTGCTGTCACTGTCACACTCGCCGAACTCATGCCCGCCAATGGATTGGTTGTTATAGCTCCATTGATAAAGTCTGGTGCTGAAATTTCCTCCGATAGGAATTCGAGTACCATTCCCGAGAGATCACCAAATGCGCCTCCGGTTTGAATAGTAGCCGACTCCAAAGAACAGCCGTTCACTGTTCCTAAAAGCAAAGCATTATTATTGCGATCAACCACAATAATTGATGGACGTCCATAAGAAATTAATTTTAATTCAGCCGTTTGCTCTTTTGAGAGTTTAGGCATTGTCACCGCTAATGAAGTACTGTAAAAAGTTGTGCCGGACTCCTTTGAACTTGTTAGCGTTGTAGTCATTGCATTTGCGGAATTGTTAAGCTCGTATTTAAAAATTACGATGGTCCCGGTCATGTCACTGATCTCATTTGATGCGTATGTTATTGTAGCGATAGATCCTGCATTGCACATATAAATCGCAGAAATTCCGCCGCTAATATCCTTACACGGTATCGCATAGCCTTTGGTTAGATTGCAAGCCATAAGTTATTGATTGTTATATAGTTAAGGGGGTTTTACCCCCCTTTACTAATGATTAATATTTAGCTGTAAAAAACAACTTGTTCTGGTTGAACAATTGCAACCGCAGCAGAGCCACGAAGTATCACTCTTGAATTTTGAGATCCGTCAATCGTTGACATGTCCAAAATTGAACATTGTAAAAGCTCCGAATATAACGAAGATCCGAACACAAGGTCTTCTTTTCGTGCTGCAAACATATCCGTTGCCGTTAAGCCTGGGCAATGCACAACTGGGATTCCCAAAAAGAATAAAGGTTGTGAGCCATTGTACCACATTTGACGT
>Ga0209279_10000342_pt1 | contig 31771 bp, 25 predicted proteins | sample CoawatmetaG00DNA_3_FD_187508 | JGI IMG/M metagenome (GOLD analysis project Ga0209279, IMG submission 187508) | Marine microbial communities from the West Antarctic Peninsula - Coastal water metaG006-DNA (SPAdes) (version 2) | ecosystem: Environmental > Aquatic > Marine > Coastal ...
CCCGTAGAATTACTACCATCTCCAAAGTTAAGGGTATAGCTGTTGTAACCCGAAGCTCCTGACCAGTCGAAGCTAACCGTACCAGTCGTTGCGTTGACACTGTCTACGTTGTAGTTTGTGGTTCCTACCGTTATCGCAACACATGAGTCTGTAGTAAAAGCAAACCCACGGATCATAGAAGTATCACCTGGTGCACACACTTCCCAAACGCTAAAGTTGTAAAACGTTGCAGGGACTAATCCAGTTAAGGACGCCAGAGCCGAAGTAGAAGACCCCGTCATTGTATTGGTTGAACCTGAGGCCGTGTAAGTATAGATGAAGGATCCGGTTCCACCTGTCCATGATACATCAGCGAAGCTCGGGCCTACGTTTGCCAGAGTTACATTGGAGGGCATAGGGCAGGACACAGGAACACAGTTGGCCATCAAGGTGTCCACATAACCCACGGCGAAATTTCCGGCGCTTACAGACACGTTTTGCAAACCACTTGCATCCGTCAATGAATAATACACTTCCGTAGGATAAGTACCCACCTGGCTGTTATTTACCGTGATTTCAGTTCCACTACATACCTGGAAATCAACAATAGAGCTGTCTCCTGTTAAGAAGGTGAATGCTTCACCGAAAACACCATTATAATAGACCGAAACCTCAGCGCCATTCCATCCGTCACCATACGTATCGTACATACTCATCGTATAGGTACAAAGATCAGTCGTGTCACAGAGGGTTGTGCAAAACGTAATGGGACCTAAGGTATCTGACGTACCATTCGCGCCACAATAGGCAATCATAAACACATCGTAGCAGGTAGCAGATGATAAACCAGAGATACTGAAGTTATTTGATGTTGTTGAATCTATAAAGGATACCACACCTGACCCTGTTGCTTGAATAAACCCTGGTGGGCCCCACTCATAAACATAGGTACCTGTTCCTCCATTTTGATCGAAGCTAAAGCTCGCGTTATTTTTACCTGCGGTATAAGCCAGATTGGTAGGAGTTGGACAAGATGCGTTACAATTGGCAGCAAAAGTTGCCATTACCGTACCCGTGGTTGTGCTTGGGCTGTTACTATAACTGGCAATAGTAGATCCATTAGAAATTACATTTAAGCCAATCTCACTTGCATAACTTCCGGGATCACTCACTTCTATAGTAAAGGTTTGTCCAGTACATACATTAATAGTTTCTGTATAGCTGGTACCCGTAAAAAACCCTGCACCTAAAGTGAATTCTACACCTCCAGAAGAATTTATAACCTGCACCTCTGCGCCATTCCAACCATCACCGTAAGAATCTGTAAGTTCAATACTGAACGTACACATATTAGAGAGCGTACAAGCAAGTGTTTTGAAAGTTACCGGACCAAAGGCAGGCGAAACAGAACTGTCTGCACACATCTGATAGACATACACATCATAAGACGTATTTGTGTCCAAACCAGTAAGCCACATTGGAGAACCTGTAGCGGTCGTTAACGTTCCAGTACTTTGCTGAAAATCTGGCACAAAACCAACAGGACCATATTCTAAATAGGAAGCTATTCCGTTCGTCGTGTAAGTAATTTGGGCAGAATCAACCAAAACCGTATTTACACCTATTGCGCTTGCCGGTAAACATTGTGGAGCATCACTAATCGTGATATCGTCAATATAAACTGCAGTGTAGGTATTTGAATTGGTGGATGCAATAGCGATGTGCTTGTGCTGCATATTATAGCCTGTACTTGCGTCAAAGTAGATCGTAGATGCCGTCCAGTTTCCACCGTTAGGAACGCTAATCGTATCCATTGCAGTAAAACTCGCGAAATTTGAGGGGCTACTCACGGTACCTATCACTACATCAACCCCAGCTGAAAATCCAGTTGATGCCAAATGAATTTCCATCTGCTTGGTTCCACTGTCCAAACCAACAATAGATGGGCTAATTAGTGCCTCTTGACTTGCGTCAAATGAATTGTACAAGTAGTAGTACTTAGATCCGTAATAAGGGCTTATGCTCCATGTGGTATTTGTAATATACCCATATCCTGAAGCACCTGATTCTTCGACATAAAACCAACAAGAAGGAGCATTTGGACTGACAGATGTTCCAATAGAATCGTTCTCAAAACTTTCGTAAACAGGAGTAACAACAGAAGAACAAGTCGTCTTGGTATAAAACGGTCCGCTAACGGTGCTGTATCCATTTGTATCTGCCGTACAATCTGTTTTTAACAAAAACTCATAGGCCGTATTAGGGCTCAGCATTCCAATCAATGCGAAGGTATCATTTACAACAATCGTGGTACCTAAACCCGCTACAAAACCCGCAGCACCATATTCAATGGAGAAGGTAGTATCCAGAGAGGACCATGAAATCAAGGCTGTAGTGTCTGACGCGATAATAGCAGAGAACACTGGAGCAGGACATACTGGTGGTGCAGTGACCGTCACAGTATAATCATGCACCTCACCGTAAACAAGACTAGAACAGCTTTCCGTAGAGGAAATAGACGCAGAATAATTAGAACGTATTCTCATTCTATAAGAACCTAACGAAACGGACGTTGGAATAGCTATAGAGCCCACGTTTCCGTTCCAAGCATTTGTGCTAGACGCCCATAGAAATTCGTTGGCATCATCAAAATCGCCATCGTTATTGAAATCCCCCCAAATGGCAAAGTATTGTGTAGAATAATTTGATGTAAACGACACGGTTGTGGGTGCTGTTTGCTGAATAAATATGGTGTCAGATGTGGCTACATAATAGTTACCGGAGGTACATCCGGTATTGGTATCTTGAAAATTACCAATGAAAACTGAGTTAATGTCATCACCAACAGAACAACCAGTGGTGTAAATTGGTGAACAATAAGTCTGTGCTTGTGTGCCATACCCGGCAACAAATAGGAGTAACAGTAAAAGTTTTTTCATGCTCAGGGTGTTTATCTCTACAATAGATTATGAGAATTAGAAAGATAATCACTTCTGCCAGTATGATGAAGGAAAAATTATTATTTCACAATGTGTTGAAATATTGATCTGATTATTCCTTTTCATAGGGTCTTACTACCTTCTAAATGCTGAAATTTGAATAATGCTTAGACTACTAAAGTATGTTGCTATTGGTTTTTGTTCCGCCTGTGCTGTCCAAAATGCGCCGCAAGGCGGGCCAAAAGATGAATCTCCGCCGGTTGTTCGAGAGATTTCACCTATTCCTGGAGCTTTAAACTTCACGGAGTCAGCTGCTGTAGTACTATTTGACGAATATATTCAAGCGCAAAAATTACGAAGTGCTTTAGTCAGTAGCCCTCCATTATCGGGTTTAGAGTTTGAGTTAAAAGGCAAGAAACTAAGCTTCACTTGGGACGAAAATCAAATGAAAGACTCCACCACCTATCGCATTAGCTTGGGAGACGAAGTAGGAGACCTCAACGAAAATAACCGTATTAAAAATTTACAATTTGTGTGGAGCACTGGCCCTACGATTGATAGTTTACAATACCATGGCTCGATAAACAAAGAAGGAGAAGGGGATTTTGATGCATTGAGTGTTTGGTTAGTCCCCTTGGGAGTTGACTCTGTTTCTACAGCGGTTTTCAGTACCACTCCAAAAAAAGACGGTTCATTTTCCTTCTATTATATGCCATCCGACACCTTTGATCTTTTGGTTTTTGAGGACTTGAATTTCAATAAAACATGGGATGTTGAGATGGAGCCATTTGGGTTTCAAAAAAACATCTTCTCGCTTCCTGATTCTTTTCACACCACCATTGACTATTACGCTGTAGGCTTTGAAACACCTGTTTTAGACTCTATTATCCAGGATTCTATCACTTATTACATTGATACGGCTACCGAAGAATCTCTTGGAACGGTTTCATTCGTTTTAGGTCCACATGAAAAATCCCTTCACCTATGGTTTACGCACAGTTCTGGTCATCAGTTTTATATGACCAGTGGAGCGCATTCTGACACCTTAACTACGGAGTCCATTACACTTCCACCTGGTGACTACACGATAACAGGTTATCAAGACTTCAATGAAAACCAAGTATGGGATGGCCCATCATGGAAGGACGGAACGAAGGGCGAGACCATTCTTAAACCACAAAGTTTTGACTTAAAAGCAAATTGGGATCTAGAACAGCCCATTGCATTGCCCGTAATACCTATAAAAAATGAAAACTAAAGTTCTTGTCTTTCTATTGCTCTGCAATCACCTTTCATCAGGACAAGGCAGCTATATATCTCGACTTTGGAACACGAAGAGCTATGAGCAAATCACAGCGTATGCTTCAAGTGGATCTACTTTAAGCGCAAGAGATAATATGACTATAGGTCGGGCGTTTATGTCTCTACAGCCTGTGCAAGCTGGACAAGCACTGCAACATTACGACTTGGCTATTGCCAAGCGCATGAACAGTGAAGACCTTTATTTCTTTCGGGCGGAGTCTAATTATGAATTGGGTCAGTTAAATGCTGCATTAATTGATCTCGAGAAATGTCTTGAGTATAGAAAAGATCATCAAAAATATTTATTATTTAAAGCCTCTATTCAATATGAAATGGGGGCTAAAGATGCTGCCTACAAAACCTATTTTAATCTCTGTGAGCTTTATGACAAGCAAACACCTTTCTTCATGCTGGTTGTTATTAATCTTGAGCGAGAAATGTACAACAAGGCTCGTCAACAGATAGAGGATAATATGCTGAGGTTTGAGAGAGGTCAGGACTTTTGGCGCCTTACTGCAGAACAGCAAGTCCGCATAGAATGGCACGTTTTTAAAGACTATTCCGTAGCGCTTAAGGCCCAGGAATCCCTACTAAGCTACAAGCCAGATAAGGTGCCGTATCTTATTAATAGACTCTCTTTATACCGTTTGCAGGGTTCAGATAGTCTAGGTCAGTGGGCAGAAAATGACTTACAATCGAGGTATAACACGAACAAACTGCCACTTGATTTGTATAAAAAGGGGCGTATTAAAGTAGGAGAATATATACGCACGAATGGCACCGTGGAGGACTACAGAACTTTTAGACCTCATCTATTTGGAAACACGAAGTACACCCGGTTTTACATCAGTTCATCAGGAGTCATTTTAGGAAAACATTGGGCAGGTCTAGTCCGAGATTCTAAAGACAGTACTGCCCTATTTTGGGATTTCCATCGTGGAGATGCTCATTTCACAGCAGTCGTCTCCGACACCAGTTATAGTGGTTTTATACAATTACTAGAAACGCCCGACAGCAGTCTTTCTTTTGTGATGGAAGAAAACACAGTAACCGACTCTTCGGAATTTATCCCCTCAACAGGAAATACCTCAGACTCCCTTTTCCGCAGCAACGAAACCCCTTTTCAGGAGCGCCCCGTGAAAAAAGAGCCCGTTATCTATACTATACCAGTTCTAGATGTTAAACGGGATACTATTTAGTATCGAGGAGGATTTGAATATCCAGGATCAGTTGTTCCATCTGAACGTCATCTGTGCCGTCATAAAAGCCTCTGATGCGCTTTTTCTCGTCTATTAATATGACGTTTTCCGTATGGATAAAATCGTGCTCATCAAAGCTAGCGCCTTGCTCCATTACCGCAAAATACTGCCTCCTTGCTAGTCGGTAGAGTTCCTCTTTCTCACCGGTAAGTAAGTGCCACTTGCCTTTTACCGCGCCTATTCTGTCACCATAAGCCCGCATAACTTCAACGCTATCTACCTCTGGCATTACGGTATGACTCACTAAGTTCAGTTTAGGCTGGTCTATATAAGCGGCTTGAATTTTTTGGAAATTTTTTCCCATTTCAATACAAATGGTGGGACATGTAGTGAAAAAGAAATCGGCAACATAAATTTTCCCGGAAAGCACGGAGCTGTCCGCGGGCTCACCCCACTGATCGATAAGTGAGAAGTCTCCCACGCGATGACCTCTACCTATTCGCTCAAGATCATCATCAACCACTGCGGGATTAATATCTGCGGGATTAAATATGGGAAGCCTAGCTGGGCGTTTTAGGATTTGATACGAAGCGGTGGAGCCGACAACGAAAACTAAAAGCAATACTAATATTTTCAGCCACTCTGTTGTTTTGAGTTTTATCTTTATCATACCATTCAAAATTACTGCATCTTATGGCCAATCGCCCCACGTCTTGCCCTGCTTTTTTTATTCTATTTTTCACTGCTATGGCCTTTTCTTGTGGCAGTCAAGATGATACCGAATCTTCCCTAGAAAATAGTTCAACTTCCGAGGTTTCACAGGAACTCAATGGTCTCTTGGCAAAGAATACTTGCCTTGGGTGTCATAGGGTTGACAAGAAGTTAATAGGCCCCTCCTATTTAGAAATAGCGAAACGGAAATACACCAAAGAGGAGTTGATCGACCTGATCAAACAACCTGAACCAAAAAACTGGCCCGATTATCCACCTATGGCTCCAATGCAGTGGGTGAATGGCGAGGAATTAGCTACTATTGCAGACTGGATTGCTTCATTAGAAGTGAACGAATAAAAATGGCCTCAATTGGAATCAAAAAATCTTCTTTCTGTACATAAAATCAGTAAATCTTTCGGGATTAAAACGTTGTACAAAGACATCACCTTCGGTATTCATGAAGGTGAAAAAATTGCCATCATCGCAAAAAATGGTGCTGGCAAAACCACACTCATGCGCACACTCATAGATCCGAGTAATGCTGATACTGGAGATGTGGTTTTCAGAAACGGCATTAAGATTCGTTACTTGTCGCAACAGCCTGCCTATGCAGACGGTTTAACGGTGAGAGAAGTGCTATACCAGAGTGATCATCCTGGCTTAGATGCACTGAGAGCCTACGAAGAGGTACTCATGGGTGAAGGTGATACAGATGCTATGCAGGCAGCCTTAGACCGTGTGGAAATCACTGGTGGATGGACTATAGAAGGTCGCATTCAGGAAATGCACAGCAGAATGAATCTTCCCGATATGGAGCGTAAAGTGGATCGCTTCTCCGGAGGTGAAATAAAGCGACTAGCCCTAGCCCAACTCTTTATTGAAGAGCCAGATCTCATTTTAATGGATGAGCCCACCAACCACTTAGATTTAGATATCATTGAGTGGCTTGAGGAATATTTAATCAATTACAAGGGTGCACTCTTGATGATTACCCACGATAGATATTTCCTAGAACGCGTATGTGGAACGATGTTCGAATTAGAAAACCTCCAGTTTTATAAGTACGAAGGAAACTATAGCTATTACCTCGAGCAAAAGGAGCTTCGTGAAGCTAATGAAGCGGCACATTTGCATAAAGCTAAGCAACTCTTCAAAAAGGAGTTGGACTGGATGCGCAAATCGCCCAGCGCCAGAACCGGTAAGTCTAAAGACAGAATAGACCGATTCAAAGACGTCAAAAAAGTGGCCAGCCAGCGTATCGATGACACAGAAGTTACGCTTGCTTTGAATTCTCAACGGTTGGGGGGTAAAATATTAGAGTTGCACAAAGTGGCTAAAAGTTACCCTGACAAATTACTGATCGAACAATTCAGTTATGTTTTTAAGAAAGGAGAGCGCGTGGGAATTGTGGGACCTAATGGATGTGGCAAGTCTACCTTATTAAAACTCATCATGGAGCAAGAGACTCCTGACATGGGAAAGATAATTACAGGTGAAACTGTGGTTTTCGGGCATTATACCCAAGACGGAATGATCGATAAGAATGAGCTCAAGGTGATTGAGGTCGTTCAGGAGATTGGAGAATACATCACGTTAAATAAAGGGCAGAAACTTACCGCTTCTCAGTTATGTGAGCGCTTTCTCTTTGATGGACATCAACAGTATAGCTATGTGAGCACCTTAAGTGGTGGAGAAAAAAGAAGGTTGTTTTTGTTAACCATTTTAATGAAAAACCCTAATTTTCTCATATTAGATGAGCCCACAAATGATTTAGATATACTCACGCTTCAAGCCTTAGAAGAATTTTTAGAGGAGTTTCAAGGTTGTTTGCTTGTCGTTAGTCACGATAGGTACTTTCTAGATAAACTGTGTGACCACCTGTTTATTTTTGAAGGTGGTGGACGAATAAAAGACTTTAACGGTAGGTATTATGAATGGCGTGAGGATCAAAAAAGAGTAGATGCCATCAAAACTCCTAAAGGGAAAACTATAGATCCTCCCAAGGGAAAAAAAGTACCAAAAAAAACAAAGCTTAGTTTCTCCGAAAAACGAGAATGGGAGGACCTTCCTAACCAAATCAAAGCCCTAGAAGTCCGACGCAAAGAGCTCAATGATGTTTTTGAGAGTAATCAGCAGGATGCCGATCAATTGGTTAAGGCCTCGGAAGAGATTGAGCGGATCATTGCAGAACTAGACCAGAAGGAAATGAGATGGCTAGAACTGAGCGAATTTGAGAGCGAATAGTTATTTTTAAGATCCTAACCCAAGCAAGACAGCCATTTTGACTGAAAACAAAGCCATACTCCAACTTCGTGATATCAAGCGCGACTTCAAGCTAGGTGCTCAAACGGTACATGTACTCAAGGGGATAAACCTTGATATTGAGAAGAATCAATATCTTGCTTTAATGGGTCCATCAGGATCAGGAAAATCAACCCTCATGAATTTGCTCGGATGTTTGGATACTCCGACCTACGGATCCTATAAGCTTAATGGCACTGATGTTAGCTCACTGAACGACAACCAGCTGGCAGAAATTCGCAATAAGGAAATAGGATTTGTCTTTCAAACCTTTAATCTTTTACCGCGTTCAACAGCCTTAGAAAATGTAGCACTTCCTCTTGTCTATGCAGGTATGGGCAAACAGGAAAGGCTAGAACGTGCGTCTGAAGTACTTAAGCAAGTAGGACTTGCTGACCGCATAGACCATAAGCCCAACCAACTCTCAGGTGGGCAGCGTCAACGCGTTGCAATCGCAAGAGCGCTAGTCAATAGACCTGCTTTAATACTAGCAGATGAGCCTACGGGGAACTTAGACTCCAAAACTTCGGTTGAAATCATGAAACTCTTTGATGACATTCAAGCCGCTGGCAATACGGTTATCCTAGTGACGCACGAGGAAGCCATTGCCCAGTATGCGAAGCGCATTATTCGCTTGGTAGATGGAAATATAGACTCTGATATTACGAAATAATCAAACGCGTATGAATTCAATTAGATGGAGTCTTTTAGCAACGCTCTTAACATTTAGCGCTGTAGGGCAAAACATACTTACGCTTGAAGGCGCGGTATTAAGAGCCCGATCTGCCTACAGTCCCCAAGATTTACCCATGATGAAATGGGTACCCGAGGAGGATGCCTATTCCTATCTCAAAGATGGATACCAGACCTTAGCGATTGAACAAGTGGATGGACTGGAGGTCTACCCCGCCATCAGTACCTCAGATATTAACGAGGCGTTAGCAGAACATCAAACTAAAATTGGTGGTGCGTATGTTCTTAATTGGTTAGATTCAAAAACACTGTACTTCCAAAGTGGTGGGAAATTATTTACCTACGGACTAAACGGAACACTGACGCTTCATCAGGAATTGGTAAAAGGAGCTTCAAATATTACGATTGCACCTACCTCACTTAACGCAGCCTATACCATAGACAACAATGTCGTTGTAAGCTGGGAGAAGGATAATGTTACGGAACACGCAACAACTTTAGAGGACCTCAATATTGTTTCTGGGCAAGCTATAGCGCGTAGCGAATTTGGTATCACAAATGGTTTGTTTTGGAGTCCCGATGGCGCTGCCATAGCTTTTTATCAAAAAGACGAGCGTTTAGTCTCGGACTATCCGCTTTTAGAGCTCGCATCAACACCGGGTTCTCTCAGGGAAATCAAATACCCAATGGCTGGGCAGCCTTCAGAATATGCTCGAGTGGGTGTTTTCCGCAGGGGCCTGACATCACCAATTTACTTAGACACAGATGATTTAGAGCGTGACCAATACCTTACCAACTTAAGCTGGTCACCTGATGGTTCCATAATTACCCTAGCCATTATTAATAGAGCACAAAACCACTTTGATTTGGTGGCCTTCAATGCGCAAACAGGCGCTAGACTAGGCGTTCTTTTCAGTGAGGATGATGAACAATGGGCCGAACCCGAATTCCCTGCCTACTGGATATCCAACGACCAATTCATTTGGTTGAGTGAACGTGACGGTTTTATGAACCTCTATCTCTACCACAGCAGCGGAAGACTCATTCGCCAGTTGACTAAAAATCAATTTGTTGCTACCGGAATAACCGGACGTACGGCAAAGGGGGGTATTCTATTCACCGCTACCGGATCTGACCCTCGGGAAAATCATTTATTTAGTGTTGACCTACGAGGACGACAAAAGCAATTGACAACAGAAAGTGGCTACCACAGAACAACCGTTCAAGAGAATGGACGATGGTTTATAGACAGCTACCAGAATGTGAATACTCCCAGGGTCATCCAACTGGCCTCTTTTAAAGGTCAAACTCGACAAACATTACTTGAGGCATCAGATCCTTGGAAGGAATCTAACATATCCGCTCCAGAATTAGGTTCCATCACTGGTCCCGACGGATCTACACTGTACACCAGAATGTATAAGCCATTTGATTTTGACCCTACAATGAAATACCCAGTATTGGTATACGTCTACGGGGGTCCCCATGCTCAAATGGTGACCAACAGCTGGAATGGCGGAGGCCCACTTTGGATGAATGAATTTGCAAATAGAGGCTATCTCGTCTTCACCCTGGACAACCGTGGATCTGCACACCGTGGTACTGATTTTGAGCAGCAAATTCACCGACAACTGGGAACTTTAGAAATGGAAGACCAACTAGCGGGAATAGCGTACCTCAAATCTCTTACCTACGTAGACGGAGAAAATATGGCCGTACATGGCTGGAGCTATGGTGGATTCATGACTACGTCATTAATGTTGCGTAAGCCTGGAACTTTTAAAGCCGGCGTTGCAGGAGGCCCCGTTACCGATTGGAAATACTACGAAGCCATGTACGGAGAACGTTACATGGATAGACCAGAGGAAAACATAGAGGGTTATGCCCTAAGCCGCTTACACAATCATGCAGACAAACTTACAGGCAACCTACTTCTCATTCACGGCACTATAGATGACGTCGTAGTCATGCAACACAACTTGAGTTTAGTCCAAGAGTTTGTGAGTAAGGGGATTCAGATGGACTTCTTCCCTTATCCCATGCATCCACATAACGTACGTGGTAAGGACCGGTTACATTTGATGACTAAGGTGCTCAATTACGTTGATGAAGCCTTACAGGAGTAAGTGTTAAATGAGTACAACAAAAAACCCGCGCTCCTGATAGGAACGCGGGTTTTTAATGTTTATCTAAAATCGTAGTACTCCTACTTGCGATTTCTACGCTTCTTCTTAACCTTTCCTTTTACAACAGTCATTTCATCAATCAAGTGAGATGCACCGGCATACTTATCGATAATGAACAGTGTATAGCGAATGTCCACAGAGATCGTACGCTGTAATTGATCTTCAAAGAAGATGTCACCTGACATCGCTTCCCAGTTACCATCAAAAGCTGTACCGATCAAATGACCATCGCCATTGATTACAGGAGAACCTGAATTACCACCGGTAATATCATTATTGGAGATGAAGTTTACTACTAAATCTCCATTTTCGTCTGCATATTGACCATAATCCTTAGCAGTATACAATTCTTTCAATTTCGCAGGAACCACGAATTCATCATTCGTAGGGTCTTCTTTTTGCATCACACCCTCAATGGTTGTGATGTAGTCATAATGAACAGCATCTTGCGGATCATAAGCGCCTACAACGCCCCATGACATACGTAGTGTAGAGTTTGCGTCAGGTGCAAATGTTTTCTCAGGCATCGCCTTACGTAATCCGTCTGTAAACAAACGATAGCCTTTGTTCATTTTCTCGGATACCTCTGCATTACCACTTTGCGCACCAAAATATGCCGCAAGGAAGCTACTTGAAACTCTTCCTCCAGCATCTGCAGCAAGAACATCTTTATCCATTTCCACTAGCCAAGCTTCTAGTGCTTCTTGAGATGCGTAGATGGAGTTCTCATAAACATCCTTGACCAAGACACTCACGTCTCCACCCATACTGTCGCGAACCTCAGCAAAAATACTTGGCTGCTGATCTGCTGGTGTATTTTTCATCCACATACTCCAGAGTGCCTGTGCAAGATTACGGTCAACCTCTGCTTGATATTCCGCAAAGTGGCTTTCCGCATAGACAACCACCGCAGCTTTATCTCCATCTAGATCCTCTGAACTAGATAATGCACCCAGCATACGTGCTAATCGAAAGGCATACAAAGGCATAGATGCGCCACGAATACCTGCTTCCATCAAGTACACGCCGTTTTTCACTGTTGCGTCTGTTGATGCATAGGCTTCATTCAATAGCTCTAGAGCATTTGCATACTCCGAGCGACTCGCATCCGCATTTGCCCATTCAAGATAGCGGGCTTCAATAGCCTCTTTCTTTGCTTTAACCCTGTTTTTCTTTAGCTGCTCTGTTTGACCAATAAAGTATTTCCAATAATTGGCTGTAGAGGCGTAATTAGAGGCTAGAGCGATACGAACTGCATCATCTGCATCCATAGCTTCTTTCATGATCGCTAGTTTCTGAGCACGGATCTCAACAACACTTGGGTTGTACAAACTAACTGCTTGATCAATACCTGTAGAGGTCAAGAACCTGTCTGTAGACCCTGGGAAACCAAAGACCATAGAGAAGTCACCTTCTTTAACACCATTCAAACTCACTGGCAAGTGATGCTTAGGGGTTAACGGTACGTTGTCTTCACTAATTTCTGATGGATTACCCTCAGCATCCGAGTAGATGCGGAATAGAGAAAAGTCTCCTGTGTGTCGTGGCCACATCCAGTTATCTGTGTCGCCACCGTATTTCCCGACACTACTAGGTGGTGCGCCTACCAAGCGAACGTCCTTGTAAGTGTTGAATACAAATAAATAATATTCGTTGTTATGAAAAAAGCTGCGAACATATGCATTCTGCACGGTTCCTTCAGTAGCCTCTTTTGCTAATGCACTACCCACTTCTTTTGCTTTAGCGGCACGCTGCGACTCCGTCATGTCATCCGTAAGCTCAGACATTACTTTATCCGTCACATCTTCCATACGCACCAGAATAGCGGCGGTAAGACCAGGATTAGTGCGCTCCTCTTCACGAGTCATGGACCAGAATCCATCCGTTAAATAATCATTTTCTACGGTAGAGTGTGTTCGGATAGCATCATAACCACAATGGTGGTTCGTCATCATTAATCCCTGGTTGGAGATCAATTCACCCGTACAAAATCCTCCAAGAGATACAATAGCATCCTTCACGGAGGCATTGTTGATGTCATATAATTCTTCCGCAGTAAGGTTTAATCCGTTTGCCTGCATTTCCGCGTGGTTCAAACGTTTTACTAACATAGGTAACCACATACCTTCGTGGGCTGATGTGATTAGACTGCTGAATAAAAGGGCTAGGGTCAATAAGCCCGCTGTGATTTTTCTCATGCTTTTTAGTTTCGGTTATCAAGAAAAAAGGCCCCGTTTTTCCAAACAGGGCCTTCAAATATAAGGATTTTCAATGCGTTAACTCCACTTCAAATGGTCAAAACACATTGGATGTATTGATTTATAGACCTAGAGCTTTCATTGGATTACCTCCCATTAAAAATTCTTCAGGGTTCTCTAACGCTTCTTTCATAGCGACTAACGTACCTACACTTTCACGTCCATCAATCACGCGGTGATCATAGCTTAGGGCCACGTACATCATGGGGCGTATCACCACCTCACCATTCACGGCAATAGGACGCTGGATAATGTTGTGCATCCCTAGAATTGCACTTTGAGGTGGATTGATGATAGGCGTGGATAACATAGAGCCAAAAACTCCACCATTTGTAATGGTAAATGTTCCGCCTGTCATCTCATCCAAGGTGATTTTACCATCACGTACTTTTGAAGCTAATCGGCCAATTTCCTTTTCAACTCCAGCAAAATCCATGGTCTCTGCATTACGAAGAACTGGTACCATCAAGCCTTTAGGGCCACTAACCGCAATACTGATATCTACAAAATCATAGCTGATTAATTCATTGCCGTCTATCATGCTGTTTGTAGTTGGATACATTTGCAACGCGCGCGTCGTAGCTAGCGTAAAGAAGCTCATAAAACCGAGCTTCACACCATGTTTAGCAAAAAACTCGTCTTTATATTTATTACGAACATCAAAAATTGGCTTCATGTCCACCTCATTAAAGGTGGTCAACATTGCCGTTTCGTTCTTGACGCTCACTAATCTGCTGGCAAGCTTGCGACGCAGACTACTCATTTTCTTACGCTCAGAATTACGTTCGCCTGATCCTACAGACCCCATGGAAGCAATGGCCTCTATCACGTCTGCCTTAGTTACACGTCCGTCTTTTCCAGTTCCGTTAGAGACTTTAGCCCCTGACTCTGCCATCATTTTCTTCGCAGCCGGAGAGGCTGTACCTGTTGCATAGGTATCTGCCTGTGCCACTTTGGATACTTGCTTTTCAGGTGTCGGAGCAGGGTTTGGTGCCGCGGCTGGAGCAGCTGAACCGTTTGGGCGAGGAGCGCTTGTGTCGATCAAGCATACTACTTGTCCTACTTCAACGACATCGCCTTCCTCAGCTTTTAAGGTAATAATACCTGCTTCTTCTGCGGGAAGTTCAAGAGTAGCCTTGTCAGAATCAACTTCTGCGACGGCTTGGTCTTTTTCCACGTAGTCGCCATCACTGACTAACCATGTAGCTATTTCAACTTCTGTAATGGACTCGCCTGGTGAAGGCACTTTCATTTCTAACATATCTCTATGGCTTAGATGCTAAATACTCGTTCAATTGTTTCGCGCTGACGCTGAAGGGCTACTTGATTAGAACCACTTGCTGTAGATGCACTAGGTACGGGTGACACTAGGGTCAACTTCTGATGCATCTGCCACAGCATGTAGGTCCATGCGCCCATGTTGGCTGGCTCTTCTTGTGCCCAGACATATTGAGTCGCATTCGCATATTTTGCTATTTCATCTTTGATTGCTATATCGTCAAGAGGGTAAAGCTGCTCTATGCGCACAATGGCAACATCATTGGCCTCTATTTTTTCTCTTTCCTCTAAGAGCTCGTAGTACAGTTTTCCTGAACACAAGACCACTTTAGTAACTTCTACTGGCACCACATCAAAGTCTGGAATGATAGGCTGAAAATATCCGTGTGCCAGCTCTTCCATAGTGCTTTTAACCCTTGGGTGGCGCAACAGACTCTTTGGGGACATGACTACCAATGGACGGCGGAAATGACGCTTTTGCTGTCTTCTTAACAGGTGATAAAAATTCGCAGGCGTGGTACAGTTTGCCACGGTCATATTTTCCTGCGCGCAAAGCTGCAAGAAACGCTCTAGTCTTGCAGAACTGTGTTCAGCACCTTGACCTTCATAACCATGCGGAAGCAGTAATACCAATCCATTCTGGACTTTCCATTTGTCTTCTGCTGCGGCAAGAAACTGATCAATCATGATCTGAGCACCGTTTGCGAAGTCACCAAACTGGGCTTCCCAAATGGTTAGAGTATCCGGAGTAACCATAGCATATCCGTAATCAAAACCCATCACGGCATACTCACTCAATAGTGAATTATAGATGGCAAAACGACCTTTTTTTCCCGGAAACTCATTGAGCAAACACACTTCCTGTCCACTGTCTTCCACCGTTAAGATGGCGTGACGGTGTGAGAAGGTTCCGCGCTCTACATCTTCTCCTGAAAAACGGACATTATAGTCTTCTGCAAGGAGTGAACCATACGCCAAAAGCTCCGCCATTCCCCAATCCACACTATTGCGCTGTTTTGAAACTTGATCAGCGCGATCTTTCATTAATCGCTCCGTCTTGCGCAAGAATTTTTTGTCTTTTGGAAGCGTCGTGATGAACGCTCCAATATTTCTAAGACGGGCTAAATCAAAAGTAGTGTCTGTTGGTTTAAGCATGTCACCTGGCTCAGCGCCGGGATACCCTGTCCATTCCTCTTGCATAAAAGGAGTGATCACATTTAGCTCTATTTTTTTAGACTCGTCAAAATCTGCTTCTAGCATTGCCTTAAACTCCGATTGCATTTCATCAACCATCTGCTTATTCGCAATACCCTCAGATAATAATTTCTGTGTATAAATTTCACGCGGATTCAGATGGGCAGATATTGCTTTGTACAAAAGAGGTTGCGTGAAGCGAGGCTCGTCACCTTCATTGTGACCATATTTACGATAACACAAAAGGTCTATGAAAATATCACGTTTAAAGCGCTGGCGGTATTCTATCGCCAATCTCATGGCGTGAACTAGTGCCTCTGAATCGTCTCCATTGACATGAAGAACAGGAGCAAGAATTACTTTAGCAATGTCCGTGCAATAGGTAGAGGAACGTGCATCTTTATAATTGGTGGTAAATCCTACCTGATTATTAATTACGATATGTAGCGTACCACCAGTTTTATATCCGTCTAGCATCTCCATTTGAACCGTTTCGTATACGACTCCTTGAGCGGCGATAGCGGCGTCTCCGTGAATGAGAATTGGCAATACTTTATTGCCATCACTGTTATAGTCCTTATTTATTTTTGCCCGTGTAATGCCCTCTACTACGGGATCCACTGCCTCTAAGTGCGATGGATTAGGCGCTAAATTCATTTTAACCGAATAGCCGTCCATGGTTTTTTGCGTGGTCGTGTATCCCAAATGGTACTTCACGTCGCCCTCAATAGTAACATCGGCAAAAGCTTTACCCTCGAATTCCGAAAATATCTGTTCTCTGGGCTTCCCAAAAACGTTGGTTAATACATTTAACCTTCCACGATGCGCCATGCCCAAGACAAATTCCTTGACACCATGACGAGCTCCGTGGTTAATGACTTCATCCAATCCTGGAATAAGAGATTCAGCACCCTCAATAGAAAATCGTTTTTGCCCTACAAACTTGGTATTCAAAAAAGACTCAAAGCTAACCGCTTGATTCAGTTTGTGAAGGATGTGCTTTTTTTCTTTTGTGCTAAGCTTAGGCTGGTTGTCATCTTTATTGATCCAATCCTTAACCCAGTTTCGGCGTTCATCGTTGCGAATATAATTATACTCGACACCTATGCTTTGACAGTAAATAAGTTCCAGATGCTCAATGATTTCGCGCAACTTACGAGGGCCAGAAGCTCCTAATTCTGTAGCTGCATTGAACGATATGTCAAGATCGTCTTTTGACAATCCAAAGTTCTCTATCGCTAAGGTGGGCTTGTATTCTCTGCGCTCACGAACAGGATTAGTATGGGTAAACAAGTGGCCTCTTGAACGGTAACCTTGAATAAGGTTAAGAACATGAAACTCTTTAATCACCTCATCCGAAGCGCCGGCTTGAACTAAATCTTCTTCTGAGTAGACCTCCTTCGCAAAGTCATACCCTTGGAAAAACGCCCTCCATCCAGGTTCAATACCGTCAGGATTTTTGAGATAGCTTTCGTACTGTTCATCTATGAACTGTGCGTGTACACTACCTAAAAATGAAAATCTGTCCATTTAAATGTGTTGGGAATTCAATCAAAAATACAACACAAAACGTAGGCATGTATTGGATTGTGACAATAATCATAGCGGTTTACCATATGGCGCTGTTAATGCATAGCCGCATTTCAAAAAAAGCCCCAGAATGGGGCTTTTTTTTCTAATATTCTTCTTCGTTCCAAAGGAAATCTTCCTCAGAAGGATAGTCGGGCCAAATCTCTTCGATACCCTCGTATGTTTCCTCTTCTTCCTCTTCGATAGCTTGTAGGTTTTCTACAACTTCAAGAGGGGCGCCTGTGCGAATGGCATAATCAATAAGCTCATCGCGAGTTGCAGGCCATGGGGCATCACTCAAGTAGGATGCTAATTCTAAAGTCCAGTACATAATTTATATCGAACGTTTAATTCTTTATTTTGTGCAAATGTAGTTTTTTACTTCACTTGTGCAACTTCCTTGGTGAAAATGTAAGGTGCTAATAATTAGGTGTCCAAACTACTTCATCCAATCCTTCTGTGTAAAGAACATATCTCGCTTGCACAAACAAGAAGTCAGAGAGCCTATTTAAAAACAGTGGGATTTCAGCCTTTACCTCGACCTGCTCTGATAAAGCTACTATGAGACGTTCACTTCTTCTACAGATCGTACGCGCGACATGACACATGGACGATGCCTTAGAGCCATTTGGAAGAATAAAATTCTTGAGCTCCGGTAATTCTTGGCTCCAACTATCTATTTGAGACTCAAGCTGTAGGACAAGTGATGAATTGATCTTAGGCATTGGAAATGAAGCCTTTCCATCCAGTGCTAAATATGACCCCATCGAAAACAACTCTGACTGAATCTCATGAAGCATTGGGAAGCAACCCTGTGGAACTTCGGCTGAAACAAGACCTATCCATGAGTTTAATTCATCTAGTGTACCATACGCTTCTAAGCGCATGTCAGACTTAGACACCCTGGTGCCAGTAAGTAGTGAGGTTGTTCCCTGGTCTCCTGTTTTTGTATATATTTTCACTAGTAGGCGCGTTCTTTTTTTCCTTCAACATAGAAAATAAAGCTCTTGTTCACGACTCTATTTCCTCCTTCCGTTGGATAGTTTCCCGTAAAGTACCAATCCCCCGGATGGTTTGGGCAGCTCATATGAAGGTCCTCAATGTCTTGATAGACGATGCTGACTTTAGCTCGAACCTCAGGTGGCGTCAATAATTCAGCAATCTTATCACTAATTTCTACTGCCGTAAATGGCTCATAAATTTCTTTTACAAAATTCTTGATCTCACTATCCAGCATCGACTCCTGTGCTTTACACTTTTGGTATATTTCTTCAATTAAATAAGATCGACCAGATTCTGTTAAAAGTGCCACTGCTGCTCGAAAGGCAATAAAATCGCCCATTCGCGCCATATCAATCCCATAGCAATCCGGATAACGAATTTGCGGGGCAGAAGAGGCAACTATAATATGCTTGGGAGACAATCTGTCAAATATTTTAAGAATACTTTGCTTAAGCGTAGTACCTCGTACAATGCTATCATCTACAGCAACCAAATTGTCATTAGGCCCAACGGATCCATGGGTGATGTCATACACATGACTTACTAATTCATCTCTAGTGCTGTCATCTGCTATAAACGTGCGCAGTTTCACATCCTTCCATGCTACTTTTTCCACCCTTGGTCTAATGGCTAGAATTTCCTTTAGTTGGTCATCCGTGGGAGTTCCAAGTGCCTTTATTCTGTCAAATTTAATGTTGTTAAAATGGTCTTCCATTCCCTTCACAACACCATAGTAACTCACCTCAGCCGTATTTGGAATGAATGAGAACACTGTATTCTCAACGTCTCCATCTACTTTTTCTACCAGTTTTGGGACCAATCGACGGCCCAGCTCTACACGTTCTTTGTAAATATCTCTATCGTTCCCTCTCGAGAAGTAAATACGTTCAAAAGAACATGCCTTAAACGCTAGAGGTTCCTTAATCTGCTCAATAGATACCTCGCCATGATGCTTCACGATCAGCGCAGCCCCTGGAGGGATCTCTGAAATAGCGTCTGTGGGTAGATTCATTGCTGATTGAATCACGGGACGCTCAGATGCTACCACTACAATCTCATCATCATAGTAATAAAAGGCAGGCCGAACGCCAGCGGGATCACGCAACACGAATGAATCTCCGTGTCCCATCATACCGGCCATGGCATAACCACCATCCCATTTCTTAGAAGCATTTTTAAGGACATCCGCAACATCTAGTCTCCTTGAAATCTCAGCAGTCGCTTCTTTTTTACTGAAGCCTTCTTCTTTTAACTTATAGTACAAGCGGTCATTTTCCTCATCAAGGAAATGGCCGATTTTCTCCATAATGGTAACCGTATCCGCTTTTTCTTTTGGGTGTTGCCCTAGCTCCACTAATTCAGAAAAAAGATCATCAACATTAGTCATGTTGAAGTTACCTGCAACAATCAAATTTCGGGTTGGCCAATTGTTTTGACGCAAAAACGGATGACATGCCTCAATCGTATTTCCACCATAGGTTCCGTAACGCAAGTGTCCTAAAAACACTTCTCCTGTGAAGGGAAGGTTTTTCTTTAGCCATGATGCGTCTTTCAATAATTCTGTGTTCGTACCAATTCCTTCCGCTATTCTGCCTTGAATTTTCCCGAAAATATCTCCAATACTATTGGGATCTACACTTCTGTACCTCGAGATATAACGCGTGCCAGGGTCCATGTTAAGCTTTATATTCGCTATACCAGCCCCGTCTTGACCACGATTGCGCTGTTTCTCCATGAGAAGGTACATTTTGTTCAGGCCATAAAAAGCCGTACCGTACTTCTCAACGTAGTACTCTAAAGGTTTTCTGAGTCTTACAAATGCAAGGCCACATTCGTGTTTGATCGCGTCACTCATAAAGGGAAAATTGTAAGAAGCGAAATTACCATAATTCACTCCCGTTATCAAGAATGTTTAGATGAATTGCTGGAGATCTAAATTCAGCCACTCGAGGGCCGCTCCATGCAGTAACTTTCCTTTCCGCTCTTCACTCCAAGGCATACTGCCAATAAGCTTTCCAGGATCTAACTCACCCAGTGGAAACGGATAGTCTGTGCCTAGAGCTACTCTGTTCTCGCCCACCATTTCAACGATATGATCTAGCATTTTTTGATCATGAACGAGAGAGTCTAACCAAAATTGGCCTAAATACTTCTCTGGTGAAACAGGGTTATCTATCGCTACAAGATCAGGACGGACGTCAAAGCCATGCTTTATCCTTCCCAATGTTGCAGGAAAAGACCCACCACCGTGGGCTATGGCAATGCGAAGTTTTGGTAGTCGTTCAAAGACGCCGCCAAATATTAACGAGCATATAGCCAGAGAGCTTTCCGCGGGCATACCAACCAACCAAGGCAACCAATATTTAGGCATTTTTTCCTTCGCCATCATGTCCCAAGGATGGACAAAGACAGCCATATCTAAATCTTGACAAGCCTCGAAAAACGGAAACAACTCCGGTGCATCTAAATTCCAATCATTCACATGCGTACCTATCTCAATGCCTTTCAGTCCAATTTCCTTGCACCTTATTAGCTCTTGAATAGCTAAGTCAGGACTCTGCATAGGCACCGTACCTAAACCCACAAAACGCTTAGGCTGCTTGACACAAATCTCAGCGATATGGTCGTTTAAAAACCTCGCAACCTCTAAGGTGTCTTTGGGCTTTGCCCAGTAACTAAACATTACCGGTACAGTTGAAAGTACCTGAACATCCACACTATGCTGTTCACAATCTAACAAGCGCGCAGCGGGGTCCCAGCAATTTGCTCCTACCTCTCTAAAAAACGTTTCATCTTTCATCATTCTTGCGCATGACGGCATATGATGGTCCAGTGATATAAAGCCTCCATAACCAAACCTTTCTCGAAAATTTGGAATGTCCCTTGGGAGTATATGGGTATGAATATCTATCGTAAAGTTTCTTGAAGTCAGCTCACACATACTTAAATAAATCTTGAGTCCGCCTCCATGACTTGGTGGCAACTATTACAAGTCCTAAGCTCCTGACTTGCATAATATTCTTTGAACTTTGGCAGGAATTCATTTTCAATATCCTTGAGTTCAAAAAACGTCTCGTGCAACTTTTCATTGCATGATTCGCAGAACCACATCAAGCCATCCGTAAAGCCACGTCCCTGTCGTACACGCTCGATGACCAAGCCTAAACTTCCTTCGTGACGTATTGGACTGTGTGGAGTTTTCGCAGGTACGACCATCATATCACCTGGCCCAAGCTCCAACGTTTCCGCCTTACCGTCTACCTGAACCTTGACCGTAATGTGTCCTTCAAGCTGATAGAAAAATTCCTCTGTCTCATTGTAGTGGTAATCCTTACGAGCATTTGGACCCGCAACCACCATCACGATGAAATCATCGCTGTCAGGTGTTAAGTTTTTATTCGCGACAGGAGGCTTGAGCAGATGTCTGTTCTCGTCCAGCCACTTTTGGAAATTAAAAGGCTTCAATAATGACATGAGTGTTGAATTTAAAAACGACAAGTTAGGGAAATTAGAGGTTGATGTGCAGGCAGTGTTTGGCTTGTGTATCTTCGTGGGAACAGATTGACCTTATGAAGATTCTCAACTATATAAATGGAGTATTGCAAGCTCCTGTCAATAACCAGTATTTAGACAATACTAATCCCGCTACTGGGGAAATCTACGGGAGCATTCCTCGAAGCGATGCTGAAGATGTGGAGGCCGCCGTTCAGGCAGCAAAAAAGGCCTTCCCCTCATGGAGCTCGCTCTCTGCAGGACAACGCTCAAATTGGCTTTTAAAAATAGCGCAGGCTATTGAGGATCGCATGGATGAGCTGGCTTTAGCAGAAAGTATAGATAATGGGAAACCACTTTCTCTGGCTAAGGCAGTTGATATTCCACGAGCACGTGACAATTTCAAGTTTTATGCAACTGCCATTTTACATGACGCCTATGAAACCCATGACATGGGTGTAGACGGATTCAACTACACCCTTCGTCAACCTATTGGTGTTGCCGGTTGTATTTCTCCGTGGAATTTACCGCTCTACCTCTTTAGCTGGAAAATAGCTCCTGCCTTAGCCTCTGGAAATACGGTGGTCGCAAAACCATCTGAGGTCACACCTGCGACGGCTTATTTACTGAGCGAAATACTACGGGACATCGATTTTCCAAAGGGCGTACTCAATATTGTACATGGACTCGGTGGAGAAGTGGGAGCTTCTATCGTAGAACACCGTGACACCCAAGTTATTTCCTTTACTGGAGGAACCGAAACAGGGAAAGCTATTTCCAAGATAGCAGCACCAATGTTTAAAAAACTTAGCTTAGAATTAGGAGGGAAAAATGCAAATGTGATTTTCAACGATTGTGATTTTGAGGAGGCGGTCAAAACTAGTGTAAGGTCCTCCTTCGCTAACCAAGGTCAGATTTGTCTTTGCGGTTCTAGAATTTACGTTCAACGTGGTATCTATGATCAATTTAAAGCTGCCTTCTTGTCTCGTGTTGCAGGACTGACGGTTGCAGACCCTCTAACGGAGTCCTCAAGAATGGGTGCTATTGTGAGTAAGGATCATTTTAATAAGGTGCTCTCCTATATAGAATTAGCTCAGGAAGAAGGAGGAACATTACTCGCTGGAGGGCATCCAGTTAAATTAGAGGGACAGTGCGAAAACGGTTACTTTATTGCCCCCACAGTCTTTGAGAATCTACCTATTGGTTGCCGCACAAATCAAGAAGAGATTTTTGGACCAGTGGTCACCTTAACTCCTTTTGACACAGAAGATGAAGCTCTCACGCTTGCAAATGGCACTGTTTATGGCCTTGCATCGACAGTATGGACCACAAATCTACAGACAGCACATAGAATGGCTGCAGGGCTGCACGCTGGTATTATTTGGGTGAACTGTTGGCTGTATCGCGATCTCAGAACTCCTTTTGGAGGTGTTAAGCAGAGTGGTGTAGGCCGTGAAGGAGGGTTTGAGGCTCTTCGATTCTTTACGGAACCTAAAAATGTATGTATCAAATTATAAAATAGTCCATGAGTACCATAACAGAAAAGGCAAATAGCCTGCACAACAGTGCGAGAACACAAAAGCCTAGAGGGCAATTTTCGAACTCCGAACAGTACACTCTAGCAGAAGCCTATAAAGTACAGCATGAACTTATTCAACGCCGTATTAACGAAGGTTTTCCATTAATTGGCGTGAAAATGGGTTTCACTTCGAAGGCGAAAATGATACAGATGGGGGTTGATGATATGATCATTGGTCAATTAACCGCTGATATGACCATCCATAAGGATGAAGCCTTCCAAAAAAAACTATTCATTCATCCTCGAGCTGAACCAGAAATAGCCTTCAGACTATCAAAAGACATTAATGGGCCGTTAAGCGTAGACCAGCTTCATCATTATATTGATGGAGTAGCAGCAGCAATTGAAGTGATTGATTCACGATACGATAATTTTAAATTCTCGTTAGAAGATGTGGTCGCGGATAATTGCAGTTCATCAGCGTATGCCGTAGGAGATTGGTGCAAAGTTCCATTGGGGCTAAACGGCTTAGACATGACCATGACTTTTGATGGAGTAATCACCGCTCAGGGTAATAGTGATGCTATTTTAGACAATCCGTTTGAAGCTTTATCCGCAGCTACCAGACTTGCCTCAGAATATGGCATTCCATTAAAGACTGGAATGGTAGTGCTCGCGGGAGCGTCTACAGCAGCACATTTCATCAAAGACTCTTCGAGTGTTACTCTTGATGTAGATGGATTAGGCGTGGTGTCTTTCAACGTCGTCTAAAAAAAACAAGCCGCTTCGGGGTACGAAGCGGCTTGCTGAACAAAACCATGTTGCGTCAAGTGAAATTAACCAATAACACTCTATCTAAAAAGACGCTAATTGAAGTAGTCCAAATCTTATGCCAAAGTGTAATAATGAATTGTTAATTCTATAATTCAACCCCTATACTAACGAGTATCTGCGATCGCTCATAGCTCAGTGGGATATCGTTCCAAGTACCAAGGTGTTCAGTGAAACTGCCATAGTACGTGACATCTATACTGATCTTCCATAAATCAATACCCAAAGAAGCGTTATAGCCTGCTGTAGGCGTTGCAAAAGTGTTGCTAAATGCATTATTGCTTATGGAGCCTTGATAATGTACTCCCCCTTCTACTCTAGCAAATTTCAACAGGCGTATCCCTAAACCAGCATCCAACTGTAAGAATCTATGGTCAAATCGCTCGAAAAACAAGTCATTGTTGCCGTCGTTTCCTTCTAAAAAATGTGTGTTTTCTGCATAAAAAAGAGAACCCGACGTATACAACTGATCACCTAAATACTGTCTTCCAAAAACACCTATATGGTATCCATTGTCCAAAGTCTCTCCTTTAAAAATCTCTTGCGTTGAAGATGACGCGGCATCTAACCCTATGGCATTGAGATCATAATTTAATCCCGTACGAACTCCCCACCTACTCTGTCCTGAGACTGAAAGTGTAAGCACAAAAGCCAGCAATATTATTATGTTTTTCATACAGCTCTATTGTTTTCTCTTTTAAGGCTAAGGCAGAAATTGTGCCAATTGGTCTTGAATCTCAGAATTAACCACATAAACCACCTGACGTTTATCTGTTGGGGATTTCTCACGTAGAACCAGCTCTGCCTTAAACACTTGTACACCTAATCCATTCAATTCTCTTAAAAAAATGCTACGCTGACGGCGCTGGACCTCCCAGCTTTTTTCTTGAACATTTAAAATACTGTTTAAGTCTTCCGCAAGTAAGGGACCGCTCAACAGCTGACGTAACGCGTTGATTTGCAATAAACTAAAGTCTCTAAGGATGGTCTTACTCTTTCTAGATTTTAAATAGAAAACACTTCTTGATTTTGATAATAAAAAAAGAATTAGCAATACTGAAAATACTAAAAACGCAAACAGCAAATGTCTCTCAGTGGAAGAACGAAATAGCGGTATTTCACCTTTCCCTTGACCCTTTCTTTTTGTTACGAGATACTCAAAACTATATCCTACCGAGATAACCTCACTCGTTTTCGGCATTAGCAGGATATGCTCACCTAATTCATACATGCAGCTGAAGCCCTCAAAGGGTAATGTTAGATTGTATGTTAACCCGTTTTCGATACCCCTATCAATAATCCTATTTCCATAAAAGTCAATTTCCCATGCCGTTTTACCAGTCATTACTAAAAATGTGGAGTCTGTTGTTCGATGGTGTACAATTGATTTAAATCCGTTATGCTCAAAATCCAACTCTCCTTTTTCGGACCAAGTATGATTTAGAAAGTCGTACTCATATATTACGTTATTGAATTCCGTAAATAACACATCATGGGTTCTATCATAAAAAGACATGCGTTTTCTTTTTTCCGCATGGTCAGGGGAGGTAATAGGAAACGGTGCGTTAGACATACGGTTCCATTCCCTTCTGGCCTCCGAAAAATAAGTCAGTAAATTATTTTCAAGCCAAAAACCGTAACCACCAAAAGAGAAAATAGTATCGTTCCTTTGGAACTGGTACGCATCAAAATTATATCCTTGATACGTAGTTCGATCTTGACGATCAATCGTGTTATTTATGGTGTCAATCTCAAACACTCGTCCAGATCCAGGAAAAGTGGCAACCCATAAGCAACCTCTCGAAAATAAATTACCATGCTTACCAACAAGCGATTTGGCATTCTCATAGTTAACGGTGAACTTTGGTAGCGTGTCTATATAGTTACTAAAATACGCTAGATGCTCTCCCGTAACCATCGATAAGACATGAATACTACTATCAGTAGATGAACCCCATGAGACGGTTCCTTTCACTTCTTTAGCGTTTGCAGGGCTTAGGCAGCATAATAATAGGAATCCTACAATACGTGATTTATGTTTTTTTAACATGTGATTAATGTGTTATCACTTTTTAATACTGCCTAAACATACGAATAAGTCCAACAGTAAAAAGTCCATTAATTCGTAGCCCCTTAAGGTCTCGGTCTCCAAAGATTTCCAGGCTTTTAATTTTCGACACGCTCAGGTTAAAGTGCCTCAATGAAGCTCTGAAGTTCTAAGAGCTGAGATTTTGAAAGTCCAAGTGGCTGAATGAGTAGAGACTGATAATCATGTAGGGTTCCACCGGCATTGTATTGAAGCAGCACATCCGCAAGCGTTGCAACAGAACCGTCATGCATGAAGGGTGCTGTTAGTGCTGCATTGCGCAATGATGGTACTTTGAAAGTATAAAAGTCCGAGGAATCTAGCGTAAGCTGACCGCGACCATAATCACCGTTCAAGATGGATGTACCATTGTTGTGAAAAGAATAATCTGTAAATAACGGCCCAGAGTGACATTTAGAGCAGTTGGCCACTCCATAAAACAGTTCCATACCTCGTTTAGCAGATGATGTTATGGCATTATTGTCTCCAGATATGTAGGCATCTATATCAGCGTCTTTAGAAATTAATGTCCGCTCGTATTGGGCAATAGAACGTGTTACAGTGTAAGCGGTTGCAGAATCATTAAAAGCTTGTTGGAACAACTTTTTGTACGTTGAATCGTCGTTTAACCGATCCGCCAGTAGCACCATATTAAACGCCATTTCATTGTGTTCTTGAATAGGTACTAAAATTTGCATTTCTAATGTGGGCACTCCCCCTTCCCTCATGAAATAGGGTTGATAACCTATGTTCAGTAAGGATGGGGAATTACGAACTCCGAGTCGTTCTTCTACTCCTGGAGAAACAGGAAGGTCGTCTGCTAAAGCAAATTGAGGTTTATGGCAAGAAGCACAACTGATGGAAGAGTCTACACTGAGTATAGGGTCTTCAAACAATTTCCTGCCAAGGTTGATTTTGGATGTCTCAGGTTGGTTGTCTTGAGGATATGACATCTGTGGCCAATTTGACAATGTCCCAGGAACTTCAGGATCGTCTTTTTCGCAAGACAACATCAGTAGGATAAGTCCTACAGTAGCGAGTTTAGAAAGGTGAGCTGAAGCGTTCATCTTGAATGAGTTCTTGATCCGTCAATGTATGCAAAAAGGAGACCAAGTCACTTATATCCTGATCATTCAGCATCAAGCCTGTTCCCATGGTCATTTGTAATGCCTGATCTAGCGTTGGGCTAGATTGTAATCCCGTATTGTAGTGTTGCACCACCTCTTCGAGCGTTTGGAAAATTCCATCATGCATATAAGGAGGTGTTAATGCAATATTTCTAAGGGTGGTCGTTTTCATTAACCCTATATCAGCGGAGTCGGCGGTTACAATAAACCGTCCTAAATCCGAGTTTAATGAATCCGTACCGTTATTCATGTAGGTGGGTGAATCAAACGTCTTGCCGCCGTGACAGTGTCCACAATCTGCGCCACTAGCATCTGGAAAGAAGGGGTTGTATTCTCCAAAAAACAACTCCCGACCCCGGTCCTCATTTTCTGTAAGCAAGGCGGATCCATTAAGGTATTGGTCGTACTTGCTCCTGTACGAGACTATACTGTTCATAAACTGCTCTAAGGCCAGCGATACGAGATAAGCGCTTGGTTCTGCTGTTCCAAAAGCACGTAAAAACTGATGCGTATACAAAGTGTCTTGCCCGAGTTTTTCTATTACATTTTCCAGTGTCTCATCCATTTCTATGATATCTTGGATGGGCAGTAAGCTTTGATCTCTCAATTTCTCAGCACGTCCATCCCAAAAATATCCATTGGTATTCCAAAGCATGTTAACCGCGCTCATGGCTTGTCGATGACCCATGTCACCATGAATTCCTGTACTGAATTTTGACGTATCCGAAAATGCATTTATCTGCTTATGGCAAGAGGAGCATGACATTGAATTATCTCCGCTAAGTCGATTCTCATAAAACAGCATCCTTCCAAGCTGTACGCCTTGATTTGTCAGCTTGTTATCTAAAGGAATATCTGGAGTAGAAAGTGCTCCATATTCGAGTGAATAAGAAGTTTGATCCATGACCGGTTTTGGTGGTGTTTTAACACAACTCCACACCGTTAATAACGCAATACTGATAATCCCTGCTATTCGCATCATCTAACCACAACACGTTCTGTGCTGATACTTTTACCCTGCCGTAATATCACAATGTACACACCTGTAGTCTCCATAACAAAGCGTTCGTTCGAGTTTTTTGCGGTTCGGGTTTCAATGATTTGACCTAATACATTTATCACCTCTATTTTTGAACCAAGTGTTGCCCTAATCCAGAAGCTTCCATTCGCAGGGTTGGGATATATTGCAAAGTCTAACGGCTCTAATTCCTTATCACTTAACGCCGCATTTCCTTCCGAAGAGGAGAAGACGTGATTGTTCATGTTAACTAACGATTGACGCGCGGAGCCGCTTTCTCCATGAGAAATAACTCCTTGACCAACCGCTATTCCTTGAGTAAGCGCATCGTAGTTTGCTACTAGTTTAATCTCTAACGTATCTGTACCCACAGCAACTCCTGAAGTTGATATGGTTTGCATAGCGTAGTTAACATCACCTAGACCGTGCAATTCAAACCCTTGGTTCAAGGATGATGAACCCATACCTTCTGCCGCGATAAATCTATAACCAGCTGACCAACCCCAGTGCATGGAAGGGGATTTGGGCGCTAAAGGACTCTGAGATGAATAGATGGATGGATCCAAGTGGTTTAAGGTGGTCCCCACTCCTATGGCAAATCTTACAGCCGTAACGCTGTCTAAACTCTGACTACCTAAATAAAGGTTTGTTGTTGCAGCATCTAGCGCATCAATCAACACTACTTCAGGGTAATTAAATACGGAGTCATTGTCATAGATCACTTGAATGTCCCCCATGTAGTATTCTAGGCGTGAAAAATTGAATTGGTTGCCTAAGTTATTCACCCCTACTGAGGAGCTCGTTAAGGGAGCAGATGCCATGGTATGGTCAATAGTCAATACCAACTCTTTGGTCGTCTGAGAAAAGAGAGCAACACTGCATATTAAAGCGAAAAAAGTGAGTATTATTTTTTTCATTGATTGAGATTTAATTTGAAACTAATATACTTCTTAAACAATTAGGGCTATGGGCAAGAGAGATCGATCGAATAAGCAGTACATTCCAATGTAAAAGTGGAAGAATACAACCAACAGAATTATACTTGCTGATGTTATGAAAAAACAATAAACCCTTGACCTTGTTAAAAGGATTATAAATAATTACGCTGTGGAACAACGAGATACCCTTCTAAAACAGGTTAGACCTGAAATAAAGTCCATTAAGAAGACAGCGCAAGCTCTCGACATAGAAATCTTTCAAAACAGTACGTTAAGACCTATTTTGAAATTTCAAAATGATCTATTGCTGGAGGTCTACAGGCAATATATTGCTCAATACAAGGATGCTTTTTACGAATTAAACGAGCCCAAGAAGCTTGATTATATCAGTCATTCATTAAAGGCAAACCATGCCTTCAGAAACCTCATGATTGGAACCGTGATTGGGCTATTTTCAGTGGAGGAATACCTTACTTATGCAACACAATCTTCTCTTATTAATAAGCGAATCATCTCTATGCTGGTCCAGCGCTTTCAAGACCAATTACCGCTATTAAACCAAAGAAGCTCCGTTTAGATCTGTCGTTAATACATCTGACATGAAGTCCACAAATGGTCGAACCTCCTTTAGAGCGCTGTTGACAATTCCTGAGAAACCATCTTTCTCAACTTCATGGTCTTCAAAGTGAATCATAAATAAAAACTGCTTCTTTCTAATGAGATCGATCTCTGGATGATTTTTATCAAAAGCCCTAGGCGCTGATTTTAATTCATCACCTACTAATTCTCCCCATGTATTTTTAAAAGAGGGTTGGTTCATAAGATCTCTAAATTCATCACCTGACACTGCTAATTCCTGGCGAATACGCAATAGGTCTTTCGGCTCAGGGCCCCAAAAACCACACGCCAAAAAACAATTACCTGGAGAGATTTGCAGATAGTAGCTGCCCCTGCATTTTGGCTGCGAACGGTGAAAAGCAATACCGAAATTTGTTTTGTAGGGTGTTTTGTTTTTTGAAAAACGGACATCCCTATAAATGCGCATGAGCTTCCATCGTTCCAAAGAATCGTGAAGACTGATTTGGTCAAACAACTGCACACAGAATTCCTTAACCTCTACTTCAAGCGCTTTAAAGTGAGGCTTGTGTTGCTCAAACCATGCTCTATTATTGTTCTCTTTGAGGCTGCTTAAAAAATCGAAAACTTTGGGGTTGATCGTACTCATATACCGAAGCTATAAAAACTATCATACGGAATACAAATAAAACCAGATCTTTCGTTATTTAGATACAATCACTTTACGATTAGTTGGCTTAAACAGGGTTCGCGAGGCGTATTGAACTCCACTCTTCTTAAACATCCGTATTTACACTCCGTAGGTACATTATTAGAATATATATGGCACTACCGGCAAGTACTACTGACAGTTCCATAGCATGTCCCCATTCTCCAAAGAAGCCAGGTAGTTGTGGATCTAATCGAAGGGGGTCTGTAATAAAGCGTAGGATTGCGTTTCCTAACAAAAAGAATAAAGTGGGAAACAGCGCGTTTTTTTTGTTAAGAAACACATATAATATGAAAAATAATACTAGAAACGCTAGTTCCATGGAAACAACCCCAAGGGTATATGCCTGAACTTTCACATTCCAAAACGCCCATAAATTATCCTTCGTACAGACATTTCCATAGCAGCATCCTTGAAAAAAACAACCTATTCTAGCTATAAATTGTGCTAAGGCAAGAGCTGCTATTGCATTGTAAAAAAAATGTGATTTTAGCTTATACCCCCCTGTAAATTCGAAATAAATAATTCCAATAATAACAACAGGCGTCATTCCACATAATAATAAAACACCGCCACTTTTCCATGAAGAAAACGATAGCATCGCGTCTCCAAATACAATATTTCCACTTTTAGAGAAAACAATGAATACTAACATTGCAATGAGCCAGAGATATTTAAACTCGTGAGTTTTGCGCTGTCTGGAATCCAATATATTAAAAAACACAGTAGACAACGACAGAGCCAGTAACATGATTACCTGCTTCATTGTATTTTTCGAATAACAAATAATTTACCACAATATCCCTCTAACGTTGAGGTAACTAGGTCCTCCTCACTTAGTTCTTTAATCAACGTTCCATT
>Ga0209279_10000350_pt1 | contig 31095 bp, 31 predicted proteins | sample CoawatmetaG00DNA_3_FD_187508 | JGI IMG/M metagenome (GOLD analysis project Ga0209279, IMG submission 187508) | Marine microbial communities from the West Antarctic Peninsula - Coastal water metaG006-DNA (SPAdes) (version 2) | ecosystem: Environmental > Aquatic > Marine > Coastal ...
TTCTTAAATAGAAAAAATATTATTATTCTTTTGATGGCGATTGAGTTGATGTTGCTTGCGGTAAATATGAACTTCATTGCATTTAGTTATTATTTAGGTGACATTGCAGGTCAAATATTTGTCTTCTTTATTTTGACTGTCGCGGCAGCAGAGGCGGCTATTGGATTGGCAATTATTATCATCGTCTTTAGAAATAATCACTCAATTGATGTTGAAGACATTAATCGATTGAAAGGGTGACAATGACCATATTAAATATTCTAACCGTCATACCCTTAGCCCCATTATTTGCAGCATGCTTTGTGGGACTTTTTGGTAAAAAATTACCAAAATATTTTTCTTTCGGAGTTCCTATTTTTGGCGTATCCATTGCGTTTGCTTTGTCTATTTATTCGCTTTACCTTACTCTTTACGGCTTTAAATTAAATGAAACTGTATATACTTGGCTTGCATCCGGTGGCTACATATTCGAAGTTGGTTTTTTAATTGATACTCTTTCTGCTGTCATGATGGTAATTGTTACTTTTATCTCTCTTATGGTCCATATCTATACAATCAGTTACATGAAAGATGATAGTGGTTTTAGTCGATTCTTTAGTTATATCTCTCTTTTCACCTTTGCAATGCTGGTGCTAGTGATGAGTAATAATTTTTTACAACTCTTCTTTGGTTGGGAGGCTGTTGGATTAGTCTCCTATTTGTTAATAGGGTTTTGGTATAAAAAACCAAGGGCAATTTATGCAAATCTAAAAGCTTTTTTAGTTAATAGAGTGGGAGATTTTGGTCTGATACTCGGTGTTGCTTTGATCATGTTTTGGTTTGGCACTTTGGACTACCAAGAGGTATTTGATAGACTTCCTGCTCTGCATTCGCAAGATGTAGTTTTATTCAATACTTCAATTTCATTGGTTACCTTAATTGGAGTCTGCCTATTCATAGGCGCGATGGGAAAATCTGCTCAAGTCCCTTTGCATGTTTGGTTGCCGGATTCAATGGAAGGACCAACGCCAATCTCTGCATTAATACATGCAGCTACTATGGTTACTGCAGGCATTTATTTAGTGGCGCGTATGTCTCCATTATTTGAGTTATCTGATTTTGTTCTTTCATTAGTAATTGTTATCGGAGCAATCACTGCAATATCAATGGGCATTTTAGGTATTGTTCAAAACGATATTAAAAAAATAATTGCATACTCAACATTATCACAGCTAGGTTATATGACGGTTGCCTTGGGTGTTTCTGCTTATTCTGTAGCTATTTTTCATTTGCTCACCCATGCTTTTTTCAAAGCATTACTTTTTTTAGGGGCGGGCTCTGTAATTATCGGGATGCATCATGATCAAGATATAACCCAAATGGGAGGGTTAAAAAAATACATGCCTGTAACGGCCCTCACTTTTTTAATTGGCTCCTTATCTCTAATAGGTACCCCATTATTCTCTGGGTTTTATTCAAAAGAAACGATTATTGAAGCAGCAAGCTTAAGTTCAGCATGGGGAGCCACTTTTGCTTATTATGCATTAGTGTTCGGCGTGTTCTTTACATCGCTTTATAGTTTTAGACTTTATTTTTTAGTCTTTTGTGGCGAGGAAAGGTGGCACAAGATACGTCGTAAAAAAAATGAGCATGGTTTAAAGAGTAAAGAGTATCCTGTTGAAAGTTCAAAAATTATTACTATTCCTTTGGTTATATTAGCTATTCCATCTATTTTTATTGGTTTGATTTTGATAGATCCACTGGTATATGGCAATTTCTTCGATGGCAATATAATCATTGACAATAAAATTCATACCAATATGGATTTGCTTGCAAGTCGTTATCATGGGGTATTTTCAATGGCAGTTCATAGCCTATTTACACTTCCTCTATGGTTTACGATAGCAGGTGTTTTATTAGCATGGGCATTATTCATTAAAAAAATAAACATTAATTTTAAATTTCTAACACCTCTTAAGAGCATCTTAAAAAATAATTATGGTTTCGATGCTTTTAATGAAAAATTTATCGTCAAGGGGATTTTAAAACTTGGGAATTTCTTATCAAGCAAGGTGGATATAAAAATTATCGACCACACAATCGTTAATGGGTCTGGCAGATTAGTTACTTATTTTGCTAGCAAACTAAAACTAATTCAGAGTGGCTATATCTATCATTACGCATTTTTTATGATCATAGGATTATTTTTATTAATTACATTTTTTGTGAGAACTTAGGGTGATAGGGAATCATATTTTATCAATCGCAATTTGGTCACCAATATTTTTCGGTATCTTATTGCTTCTTTTAAATAAAAAATTAAGCATCAGAAAAATTAATTATGTTGCTTTATTCGGTGCCCTTGTTTCTTTTATTGTCACTATTCCTATTTACAAAAACTTTAATACCGCTTTATCAACCTTTCAATTTCAAGAGTTTCATCATTGGATTACGCCATTCAATATTAACTATCACCTAGGTGTTGATGGATTTTCGGTTCCACTGATACTTCTGACAAGCTTTATGACCATTGTGGTTATTTTGATTTCATACCAATCACAAAGATTTAAATCTGCAAGCTATTACAGCGCCTTCTTGATTATGTCCGGATTAATGATTGGTGTTTTCTGTGCACTTGATTCTATCTTGTACTATATTTTTTGGGAGGCAATGTTGATTCCAATGTTTTTAATAATTGGAATATGGGGTGGCCCAAATAGAATTTACGCAACGATCAAATTTTTCTTATACACAGTTTTAGGTTCGCTATTAATGTTGTTAGCCTTTTTGTACCTCTATTTTAAAAGTGGCACTTTTTCAATTATTGACTACTACTATTTACCTATTTCTTTGGAAGCACAAACCTTCATTTTTCTTGCATTTTTTATGGCTTTTGCGGTCAAAATTCCAATGTGGCCGTTACATACATGGCTCCCTGATGCCCATGTGCAAGCACCAACAGGAGGCTCAGTAATATTAGCAGCGATTATGTTAAAACTGGGCGGGTACAGTTTTATTCGTTTCGCAATGCCCATTGCTCCTGATGCGACTTTATTACTTAAGCCCCTCATGATTTCATTGTCTCTAGTTGCTATCGTCTACATTGCACTTGTAGCTTTAATTCAAAAGGATATGAAAAAATTAATCGCGTATTCATCAATATCTCATATGGGATTTGTTACCTTAGGTTTATTTTTAATATCTCCATTAGCTGTTGAAGGGGCATATATTCAAATGATTTCTCATGGCTTTATCTCTGCTGCGTTGTTTATATGTGTGGGTATACTTTATGATCAAACTCATACGAGAGAAATAAAAAATTATGGCGGTGTAATTAATAAAATGCCATTGTTTACAGCATTTGCTGTTTTCTTCGCAATGGCAAACGCAGGACTTCCGGGTACCTCAGGTTTTGTTGGAGAGTTTATGGTTATTTTAGGTTCGATGAAAGAAAATTTTTGGATAGCCTTTATTGCAGCAACCACATTAATACTGGGAGCTTCTTACTCACTATGGCTAATTAAAAGGGTTTTTTATGGTGACGTAGGTAACGCAGCTGTAGCAAAACTATCAGACATTAATTCAAGAGAGGTCATGATTCTTGGGGCGCTTGCCTCGCTAATCATTTTTGTGGGTGTTTACCCCAAAATAATTTCAGACATTACAAATTCGTCGGTTTTACAATTTATTGAGTTGGTAAGTTTTTCTAAGGTAGGTGTCTTATGAGTAACTTAGTATCACAATTGACTTTATTGTCTCCTGAAATTTTTGTAGCCCTGATGGCAATGCTTATTTTGTTGTTAGATTTATTTATTCAAGATAAAAATAAGCATTTGATTTATGGCTTATCTCAACTCACCCTTCTTGTTGCAGGTCTGTTAACAGCATCGCTTGGTTTTAGCGAACCACAATTTGCTTTTAAAGATATGTTTATTTTTGACAGCCTTGCTCTGTTTTTAAAAATGATGAGCTTCATCACCTTATCTATTGTATTTATTTACAGCAGAAACTATCTGCTCGATAGAAAATTACTAACTGGAGAATATTTCAGCCTATCCCTTTTTGCTCTCCTAGGTGTCATGTTGATGATTTCAAGTAAGAACTTATTATTAATGTATATGGGTTTAGAGTTACTTTCTTTAAGTTTGTATGCGCTTATAGCACTTAATAGAGATGATAAAAAATCAAATGAGGCAGCGATTAAGTATTTTGTTTTGGGCGCATTGGCTTCCGGTCTTCTTCTTTATGGAATGTCAATGCTATATGGATTCTCTGGCTCACTAGATCTCTATACAATTGGCAATGTTATTCAAACACAAGAAATTAATTCAGAATTACTAGTATTTGGATTGGTATTTATTGTTGTCGGAATAGCCTTTAAGTTGGGCGCAGTCCCTTTCCAAATGTGGGTACCTGACGTTTATGAAGGCTCAGTAACACCTGTTACCATGATGATAAGCACCGTTCCGAAGTTTGCTGCCGTCGCAATGTTAATCCGATTTCTTTTTCAAGGCTTGGATTATTTAATAGTTGATTGGCAACAAATGCTATTAATAATGGCGGTACTATCAATGATTATTGGTAATATTACCGCGATAGCCCAGAAAAAAATTAAAAGAATGTTAGCCTACTCAACCATCTCCCATATTGGATTTATTTTGCTTGGTTTCTATATTGGAACAATTGGTGGAGTGCAGGCTTCAATTTTTTATCTAACAACTTATATTATGATGACGCTTGCTGTTTTTGGGCTAATTATCCTTTTATCAAATACGCAAAAATCAATCGAATTTATTGACGATCTCAAAGGTTTGAGCCAATCAAACCCATGGGAAGCTCTTTTAATGATGATAGTTATGTTTAGCCTAGCCGGCATACCCCCAACAATTGGATTTTATGCAAAATTTTCTGTGCTTCAGGCTGTGATAGATCAAGAAGTTATTTGGCCAGCTGTAGTAGCAATAATTATGGCATTAATAGGCATGTATTATTATCTAAGGATTATCAGATTAATGTATTTTGAAAAATCAGATAAAAAGCTTAAGACAAAAACCTCTTTACCGATGCTTTCTGTCCTAACAATAAATGCGGGCGGTTTGTTAGTTCTAGGTATTTTTCCTAAAACTTTAATGAGTATTAGTGCGTTAGCAGTAGGAGGGAGCTTGTAATGTTAATTTGGTTGCTACTTTTTATTTCTATCGTCGCTGCCAATCTACCATGGCTTAATAAATCTTTTTTAATTTTTAAAACCTTAAAGAAACCGAAAAAATTGCCAGTCATCTTCATTGAAATTATATGTATGTATTTTTTACTTGGCTTAATATTATTTTTTGTTGAAAAAAAATCTATAGGAAATGTGCACTCTCAGGATTGGGAATTTTATGCTGTCACATTTTTCCTTTTTTTAGTATTTTCATTCCCTGGCTTCATTTACAAAGTCATTTGGAAGTAAAAAATAAAAGATTACTGATTGTCGGTTGCGGAAAGCTAGGGCAAAAGGTGGGACTATTTGCGAAAGATATGCCCCTAGATTTAATTGGCTTTAAAAGAAAAAAAATAACTTCAACTAATTTAAAAATTTTAGAGCAGGATATATTTGAAGAGTCATTTTTTGATAAGGTAAAAAAATTTTCTCCCCACTTTATTATTTATTGCTTATCATCAGATAGCCCATCAGAAAAGAGCTACCAAAAAAACTATGTCGATGGTTTAAAGCAAGCTATTGCATCAACAAAATACATAAAAAATTTTCAACACCTTTTCTTTATTTCAAGTACAAGTGTTTATGGAGAAAATTCAGGGCAATTTGTAGATGAATTTTCAGAAACTGTCCCAGAAAATTATAGGGGTGTTATTTTGCTTGAAGCAGAGAGATTAATGGAGTCAGTTGATTTTAACTATACAGTCCTAAGACTTTCTGGTATCTACGGATCAGGAAGAAATTACATGATCAATTTGTCAAAAGAAATATCGAGCTGGCCAGAATTTGATAGATGGACGAACAGAGTAAATGAAGAGGATGCAGCCTACTTCATCGTGTTTTTACTCAATCAATGCCTTAATAACGAGGTGCCTGAAAAGTTATATCTTTTAACTGATAATGAACCTGTCAGATTATATGATTTATTAAATTGGATAAGGCAGCGTCTTAACCTAAATGAAAATATTAAACCAAATTTAGGTCACGTTTCAGGTAAACGTTTAAGATCATCTATTATTCCATCGCTTCAATTTGAATATAAATATCCAAGTTATAAGCTTGGGTATAAAAAACTTATTCAAGAAGAAAAAAAACTTTTATAAGGCCACAAGCTTATTTGATTCACACTTCACCCTAGTATAGAATGACGCAATAATTATAGGCGCGTAGCTCAGCTGGTTAGAGCACCACATTGACATTGTGGGGGTCGTTGGTTCGAATCCAATCGTGCCTACCAACAGATAGATAACGCTATCTTGATTGAGTAAAACCTTATAAAATATTTATTATTTAATTTTTTAATATATGCCAAATATTACCCTCCCAGATGGTTCAGTAAAAAAATATAACAAGACTGTCACGATTGCTGATATCGCTATGGATATTGGTGAAGGCTTAGCTCGAGCAGCATTAGCAGGAAAAATTCAGGATGAATTAGTGGATTTGAGTTATGAGATTACTGAAGACGCAAACCTATCTATCATTACGTCAAAAAGTCCTGAAAGCTTAGATATTATTAGACACTCAGCTGCGCACCTATTAGCCCAAGCTGTAAAAAATATTTTCCCTGACGCGCAAGTAACTATCGGCCCTGTTATAGAGGATGGGTTTTATTATGATTTTTCTTATAAGCGCCCATTTACCCCAGATGATATAGCTCGTATTGAAAAAAAAATGAACGAGCTTGCTAAGCAAAATATAACAATTAATAGAAAGGTAATACAAAGACAGGCTGCAATTGATTATTTTGAGTCTATCGGTGAAAAATATAAATCTGAAATTATTTCGTCTATACCTGAAGGAGAATCAGTTTCTTTATACCAGCAAGGAGGTTTTACCGATTTATGCAGAGGCCCTCATGTTCCATCCACAGGCAAGTTAAAAGTTTTTAAATTAATGAAGCTTGCAGGCGCTTACTGGCGAGGTGACTCAAAAAATGAAATGTTACAAAGAATTTATGGAACTGCTTGGAATAGTAAAGATGAATTAAAAGATTACTTAACAAGATTAGAGGAAGCAGATAAAAGAGACCACCGTAAGCTTGGGAAATTATTAAACCTTTTTCACATGCAAGATACGTCACCTGGAATGGTTTTTTGGCATGCCAAGGGATGGTCAATATGGCTTGAAATTGAAAATTTTCTCCGTCAAAAATTCCTTGATTATGGTTACGATGAAATCAAGACCCCTACAGTCCTTGATAAAGAGCTTTGGAAAAGCTCTGGCCATTGGGACAATTATCATGAAAATATGTTCACAACGGCTTCTGAGAACAGAGAGTATGCAGTAAAACCCATGAACTGTCCTGGACATGTTCAGGTTTTTAATAGCAACCTTCATAGCTATAGAGACTTACCCCTTAGGCTGGCAGAATTTGGCTCATGTCATCGAAATGAACCTTCAGGAGCCCTTCATGGTTTATTAAGAGTTAGGGGATTTACCCAAGATGATGCACATATCTTTTGTACTGAAGAACAAATCAAAAGCGAAGTGAAGGATTTTAGTAAAATGTTATACGAGGTCTATGCAGATTTTGGCTTTGATAACGTTTTGGTAATGTTATCAACAAGACCTAAAAAAAGAGTAGGAACGGATGATATTTGGGAAAAGGCTGAGCAAGCTTTAGAGGGAGCACTTAAGGAAACAGGAATCAAATACACTTTGCAAGAGGGCGAGGGAGCATTTTACGGACCAAAAATAGAATATTCTCTTAAAGATAGCTTAGGCAGAATATGGCAATGTGGAACTATTCAGCTTGATTTTAATTTACCAGAGAGATTGGGAGCTGAATATATTGCAGAGGATAATAGCCGGAAAAGTCCTGTGATGCTTCATAGAGCAATTGTAGGCTCAATGGAGAGATTTATTGGTATTTTAATTGAACATTACGCGGGTTTTATGCCACTATGGTTGTCGCCAACACAGGTAATTGTTTTAAATATTGCAGATGCGCATAGTGAATATGCTAAAGAAGTTACTGAATCGTTAAAGTTTAATAAGATCAGATGTAATTCAGACTTGAGAAATGAGAAGATTACCTATAAAATACGCGAACATAGCATTCAGAGGGTTCCATATATACTTGTAGTTGGAGACAGGGAAAAAGAAACGAATCAAGTTTCAGTGAGAAATCAAAAGGGCGAAGATCTTGGCTCTATGACCTTAGATGCCTTGTTAAAGAATTTAGAAAAAGAGATTTCTGATAAGTCTTAATGTTTTATTTGATTAAATAAATTTAGGGAGTTTGTTATAGCGCTTGATAAGAATGTTCGAATTAACCGGGATATTACCGCTGAAGAAATAAGGTTGGTAGGTGTTAAAGGTGAAGCGCTTGGAATTGTTAATCTGGCTGAAGCATTTGCACAAGCAGAAGAGCTTGATACAGATTTAGTTGAAATTGCACCAAAAGCTGCGCCACCAGTATGTAGGTTGATGGATTTTGGTAAATATAAATATGCACAAAGTAAACAGATGCATGCTGCTAGAATGAAACAAAAAAATGTTCAGGTTAAGGAAATCAAGTTTAGGCCTGGAACAGATGATGGTGATTACAATATTAAGTTACGTAAAATCATCGCTTTTTTGACTGTTGGAGATAAAGTTAAGGTTACTTTAAGGTTTAGAGGCCGAGAAATCACCTTTCAACAACTTGGGTTGGCTTTATTAAAAAGGGTAGAAGCAGATTTGTTAGAATATGCAGTTGTTGAGCAATTCCCTAAGATGGAAGGAAGGCAAATGGTAATGGTGCTACAGCCACATAAAAACCCTAAAGCAAAAAGTAAAGTTAAGACTGAAACTGTAAGTCAAGAAAAAGAAGCAGAAGAAAAGTAGTAAATATTTGTGATAAGGCCAATAGGCATGCCGAAGCACTTTTATCAAATAACAATAAGGAGAAAAAAATGCCAAAAATGAAAACCAAAAGTGGGGCTAAAAAACGTTTCAAGTTTCTCGGTAATGGTTTGATTAAAAGAACACATTCACACCTTCGTCATATTCTTACCAAAAAGACAACCAAGCAAAAAAGAAATCTTAGAGGTACAACAATAATTTCATCAACTGACTCAAAAAGAGTGCGTTCGATGATGCCAACACGCTAAGGAGTAAGCTATGCCAAGAGTAAAAAGAGGCGTAACTGCCAAAGCAAGACATAAGAAAGTTTTTGATGCTGCAAAAGGCTTTCGTGGAAGAAGGAAAAATGTATACAGAGTAGCAAAGCAAGCTGTCATGAAAGCGGGTCAATATGCTTACCGGGATAGAAGGCAGAAAAAGAGAGTATTTAGAGTTCTTTGGATTGCAAGAATTAATGCAGGAGCTAGAGAATGCGGTCTCACATATAGTAGATTTATGAACGGATTAAAGAAAGCTTCTGTTGAGGTAGATAGAAAAGTTCTAGCAGATATGGCTGTATTTGATAAGCCAGCATTTGCAAAGTTTGTAGATATTGCAAAATCAAGCCTCGGAGCTGCTTAATTTAAAAAAATTTATAAAAGGGGGCTTTGAGCCTCCTTTTTTATTTAGAAAAAATAAGATTATGGAAGAATTAAAAAAATTAATTCAGCAAGCAAAGGGTGACTTTTCAAAAGTATCTGAACTATCTGGCTTAGATCATATTAAATCAAAATACCTTGGAAAGCATGGCCCACTGAGCGATGCAATGAAAGGCCTATCAAGTTTACCAAACAAAGAAAAACCGATTGTAGGCGCCCTGATCAATGATATAAAAAAATCTATTGAGAAAGAGCTGGTTGATAGAAAAACAGAGATTCAAGCTCAACTGATGAATGATCAGCTAAAAAATGAAAACATTGATGTTACCTTGGATGGAAAAAAACAAAATAAAGGAACGCTTCATCCAATATCAATTACCATAAAAAAAATCGAATCAATTTTCAATTCAATAGGTTTTAGTTCAACTGATGGCCCTGAAATTGAGGACGATTATCATAATTTTACCGCATTAAATATACCAGAGTCTCATCCAGCTAGAGCGATGCATGATACATTTTATTTAAATAAACAGTATGTATTAAGAACTCATACGTCATCTGTACAAATTAGATATATGAAAAATAATCCTCCACCATTAAGAATTATTTCACCAGGAAGGGTGTACAGGGTAGATTCAGATGCGACACATTCACCAATGTTCCATCAAATCGAAGGTTTATGGATTGATAAAAAAGTAAGCTTTGCAAATTTAAAATGGGTTACACAAAGTTTTTTACAAAAATTTTTTGAAAATGATAATTTAAAGATAAGGTTTAGACCCTCATTTTTCCCATTTACAGAACCATCTGCTGAAATTGATATGGAATGGAATGGAGGCTGGTTAGAGGTAGGAGGTTGTGGCATGGTTCATCCAAATGTTTTATCGCAGGCCAGGATCGATCATGATTTATTTCAAGGCTTTGCATTTGGTTTGGGTGTCGAGAGATTGGCAATGCTGAAGTATGGTATTAATGATCTCAGACCATTTTTTAACCATGATATTCGTTTCTTGAATCAATTTAAGGCATAAGTATGCAATTTTCCAAAAAATGGCTTAATGAATTTGTTGATAAAGATTTAAATAGTATTGACTTAGGCAATATATTAACTCAGGGGGGGCTTGAGGTTGAGGAGATTGAGGACTTATCTTTAATATCTGACCTTGTTGTGGTGGGCGAAATTATAGAAATACAAAAACATCCCAATGCCGATCGATTAAATGTATGTAAAGTTAATGTTGGACAAAAAGAAAGTCTTCAAATTGTTTGTGGTGCACCAAATGCAAGAGTTGGTATTAAAATTCCTTGTGCAAAAGTAGGTGCAAAGTTGGATAAATTTGAAATTAAACAAGCAAAACTTAGAGGTATTGATTCCAGTGGCATGCTATGTTCGGCTGGAGAACTAAATATTTCAACTGAATCTGAAGGAATTTTAGAGCTAAAAAAAGATAGTATTGTGGGGGAAACATTAAAAAATTGCCTTTCTCTTAATGATCAAATATTTCATTTATCAATTACACCAAACCGTTCAGACTGTTTATGCATGAGAGGTATTGCAAAAGAAATATCTGCAATGACTGATTTAGAGTATAAACAAAAAATAAAAAAAGAAATAAATCAAATCAATAATTTAGATATAAATATTAAAGTAAATAATATTGTATCTTGTCCACTGTATTGCCTCCGTGAAATAAGGAAAGTTAGTAATAAAAATGAAGTACCAGAATGGTTAAGGGAAAGGTTGGGAAGGGGGGGTATAGATTCAATTAACCCAGTGGTTGATATAGTAAATTACATGATGCTGGAGCATGGCCAGCCTATGCATGCTTTTGATCTCGATAAAATAAAAGGTAATATTCAAGTTAGAGATGCTAAAAAGGGCGAAAAGCTTTTATTGCTCAATCATCAGGAAATAACTTTTTTTGGTGATGAGTTAGTGATTGCTGATGATAAAAGTATATTGGCTCTGGCTGGGGTAATGGGAGGACTTAAGTCGAGCGTAACAGAGGAGACAACTAATTTTTTATTGGAGGCCGCTTTCTTTAGTCCACTTAGTTTGGCAGGAGTTGCCAGAAGACATAGTCTAAATACTGAATCGTCTCATCGCTTTGAACGAGGAGTCGATTTTCAACAAACCATTCAAAATTTAAATGATACATCATCACTTATTATTGATCTTTGTGGTGGTGAAGCATCAATTATTATTGAAGAAAAAGGGCAGCTTCCAAAAAGAAATCCAATAATACTAAGAACAGAAAAGGTTCTTCAAGTTTTAGGTTTAGATATTGATAAAAATGAAATAAACAAGACTTTAACTTCTCTTAAATTTAACTTTGAAGAATTGGAAGATGGATTTCAAGTAACTCCTCCAAGTTATAGGTTTGATATAAATATAGAAGAAGACCTTGTCGAGGAAGTTATTCGTATTTATGGTTTTGATAAAATAGAGGCAATACCACCTTCAACAAATACTGTAATGCTTGGCTCAGACGCAGGTAATAGAAGCTCTTATGATATCAAGATTGCAATGGCAGCGCTTGGATATAATGAAATAGTTAGCTATAGCTTTATTGAAGAAAGTGTGGAGCAAGAATTTCATGAAAATAATAACCTTATAAAACTTGATAATCCAATTGCTTCACAAATGAATGTTATGAGATCTAAACTTTGGAGCAGTCATATTAATGCACTAACTTATAATATTAATAGAGGTCAGACACAAGTAAGGCTTTTTGAAGTAGCTTCGTCGTATATGAAATTCAATAGCGGATATACTGAAAAGCAATTACTATCCGGACTTGCATATGGTAGTTCATATCCTGAGCAGTGGAGTATAAAATCTAAAAAAATTGATTTTTATGAGGTAAAAGGGGACCTAGAAACTCTCTCTGATGGTGAATTGGCATTTAAAAAAAATAAAGTTCCTGGAGCACTTCATCCAGGACAATCAGCATGCATTTTAAAAAATGATAAACCGGTCGGTTGGGTAGGCCAATTACACCCTAAATGGAAGCAAAATTTTGGTATACAAGAAGATGTATTTTTATTTGAGATTGATCTTGAGCCACTTAGAAAAAAAGTAATTAAAGAATTTGATATCCCCTCAAAGCTTTTACCTATCAGGAAGGATATTTCAGTTGTAGTTGAAAAAGATATTGCTGCTGATGAGATGGTTCAGGCTATAAAAAAAGCAAATATAAAACATATAACAGAGGTTAAGGCTTTTGATGTTTATGAAGGTGAAAATATAGGAAAAGATAAAAAAAGTATTGCATTTCTTATACTTATGCAAGATACTTATAAAACGCTTGAAGAGGGGCAAGTGAACAATATTGTTAAGAACGCCTTAAAAGTTCTTGAGAAACTGTATAAAGCCACCCTCAGATAACTCTTAGTTTAATTTTTAAAATTGATGATTTAATGACATTGACGAAAGCAGAATTAGCAGAAATAATCTTTGAAAAAGTGGGTTTGAATAAAACTGAAGCCAAGGAAATGGTAGAGGCTTTTTTTGAAGAAATTCGAGCCTCTCTTGAAAAAGGAGAAAGTGTAAAGCTGTCTGGTTTTGGAAATTTTGAATTAAGATCTAAATCTGAAAGACCAGGTAGAAATCCAAAAACAGGTGAAGAGATTCCAATCAAAGCAAGAAGGGTAGTAACTTTCCACTCCAGTCAGAAGCTTAAATCAAATGTAGAAGAGAGCAACTCTGGAAAGCAAGCATAAAAAAAATTTACCTCCACTTCCTCAAAAGCGCTATTTCGCGATTGGTGAAGTAAGTAAACTGTGTGATTTAAAACCTCATGTGCTTAGATATTGGGAGCAAGAATTTACGCAATTAGAACCAAGTAAAAGAAGAGGTAACAGAAGATATTACCAGAAGGATGAAATACTTCTTATTAGAAAGATACGTGAATTACTTTATTTTGAAGGATTTACGATACAAGGAGCTAAAGCAAAGCTTGCTAATCGTCAATTTGTCAAAGAAGTTATATCGGAAGAAGAAATTCAAAAATCACAATCAGAATTACCCTTAGCAGCTGATACGACTCCGGAAACATTAAATGATTTAAATAATTTTAAAAATCAGCTGGGTGATATCTTAAAGATTTTAAAGTAATTAATAATTTTATTCGGAGCGTAGCGCAGCCTGGTAGCGCACTTGCATGGGGTGCAAGGGGTCGTGAGTTCGAATCTCACCGCTCCGACCAATAAAATATTTTTACAAACCACTATCTTAATGGAAATTTTATAATAGAGTATTTAATAGCTAATTCCTTTACAGCCTTTTTGTTATTCATGGGCTCGGTTTTATATTCTTCCGTTGGCCATGGAGGAGCCTCAGCCTATATTGCAATTTTGGCTTTGACAGGAACTCCAGTAGTTATAATAAAGCCTATAGGTCTTATTTTAAATATCGTAGTTTCATCTATAGCAAGCATTCGATTTATAAAGCATAAGCTCTTTAGCTTAAAAGTTCTCATACCAGTTGTTTCTGGCTCCATACCTGCAGCTTTTGTTGGGGGTTATATTTCATTACCATCAGAGTTTTATAAGCCTTTGGTTGGTGGTATTTTGATAATTGCAGGATTGCAGCTTTTTTTTAAATTTTTTAAAAAAAGTAAGGCTAATAATAATGAGCGTGTAAGTGTTCTATGGGGTGTATTTATAGGTGTTTTAATTGGTTTTCTATCAGGACTTACAGGCACAGGTGGGGGAATTTTTTTATCTCCACTAATTATTTTTCTAGGATGGACTAGTGTTAAAGGAGCGTCTGGCACCGCCGCTGTTTTTATTTTATTTAATTCTATTTCAGGTTTGTGGGGTAATATTTCATCCGTTCGTTCAGTACCAGATGAAATATTTATTTATATCCTTGCAGTTCTCTTGGGAACCTTGATTGGAACTCATTTAGGAATTAAGAAGTTTAATCAAATCGTTGTTAAAAAGACCTTAGGGGTTGTTATAATTATAGCTGGTTTAAAATTTATCTTTACCTAGTGCGACTAAACTTAACTTTCTTATGAATAAAAAATTTAATAAACATTTTTTTTGGTTATTTGCCATCATTGGCTTTTTCTTATCTATATTTCTTTTTGTTAATGAATTCTTTTTAAATCAGATTGCAACAGAACGCTTCAATTCAGAAATGCAAATGTGTGTTGAATTAACTAGCGACTGTTCTATTGATCAACTTGCTAATGAAAATTCATCAAATTTGAATGCAAACCAACTTAAACTTATTGAATTAAATACTATTATTGAGAATTATGAACAGTATATGATTAAAATTGCTCAAATATTTTTTGCTTTTATTTTTATTGGATCAATACCTTACTTTGTAGGGTGGATAAGGTCATTAATTTTAAGGAATTAAAAAAAAGGCTTTAAATCTTTTTGCTTTTAAGAAATATTGTACTTTTTGAGTCTGTTGCTGAGACTGTAAGGGTTCCTTCATTACTAGTTACAAATTTAAATTTTAAATAAGGGTCTTGACTAATACTGATGTCGTTTTCAACAGCAAGAATTCTTTCGCCGTTAAAATCATAACGTATTTGTTTGATAATCCATTCAGGAATAAACCCACCGGACTCGTGATCTTTTTGTAAGCCTGTAAAATTAGGATGTTTTATTCGAGTCGTAATAAAGTCGTCTTTAGTTTTAACTAACACCTTCCCAAGATCTTTAGTTAAAGCCGGATCATGTATATCCATGTAACCACTGCAACCACCGGATGCTCTAATAGCTACTTTACTCATATATAACTTACCTTCTGTATCCTCACCAACTACTCGTACATAGGAATCTGTTTCCATACGAATTCTTGTAAATAAATCTAAATTCTGAGTTTTATCAGTTAGATGGTACGTTGCTGCATGTTGTGTTGGATTAGCATCAATAATAAGGTGAATTTTTTTAATATGAACACCTTCGCTTTTAGATAGCTTAATATTTACAGGAACTTGTGCTCCACTTGCAGCTCTCTTGGGCCCCTCAATTTTAATGAAATCTGCCTCTACAATCTCGGCATCCTGAAACATTCTTTCATGTATATAAGGCCATAGGTCTGGATTAGCGTCGGCCCTTAAGTTCAGAGAGCCTACTAATATTAGAGCTGAAACAATAATTTTTATTAAAATTTTCATAAATTATCACTTACCAAATTAGGAGTATCTTAATCCCTAACTAGTTCATTTTAACTATCATAACATTTCAAATTTGAGTGCTTTAATAAAGCATCTAACTTATATCAATAATTAGATTAACATATAATTTTTAATAAAACCAACATTAATAGATAAGGAAAAATAGCTTGAAAGGAAGTCTTAGGTTATTGATTTTACTAGTTATTTTTTATCATTGTGTATTTATGCTGAAGACTACCTTAAAGCTGCTCCAGACGGCCAACCTAGGGCGCAATATCTGTAAGCAATGAACTTGCTAAAAAAAGGTAAAAATGAGGCATTAGGCTGGCTCATTATCGCAGCGGTTCAGGGCCATCTTAGAGGTAGTCTTTGGATAGAACAAAATATTGATTATCAAAAAGATTAAATTCATGATGGCGCTAGTTGAAACAAATGAAAAATTAAAAAGTAAAGTTAAGCCATATACATCTTATAAATCAAAGCAAATGAAGAAAATTGGTAAAGAAGGGAATTCTGATACTCATTTTTTAATTAAGGTTACTTCATGTTAACGATTTATATATTAGTAAACTAAAAGCTTACGTTTGGATACAAAAAGCAGATTTTAATAAACATCCAAGAGCTAAGTTTGCCTTGAGGCTACTTTAGCTATTATGGGTATATAGTGCCCGAACAAAAATCAAAGGCCATTGAACTTTTTAAAGGGTCTAGCTCCCTTGGTTACAGTTTTGCCACATTATTTTTAAATAAATAACTGCTGCATCAAAATAAATGGTTTCTGCATTTCAGTTCTTTGCTTATTGACAGTTGGCTATAAAATCGTCAAAGTAGGATTAATAAAAATGAAATTTTATGTATGAACTTATTTTTATAGTAATAGATCGTAAATAAATTTGAAATTTTATTAGGTTTAATTTTATTAAATACTTGGAGAATAAAATGAAGAAATTATTAGTACTATTGGCAGTCGCTGCACTTGTGGCAGGTTGCGCTGCAAAGAAACCTGTCAAAGAGTACCATCCAACAGATGATGTTAATGCTAGCTCACAAGGCGGTAAAGGTATGGAAGGTGATGGATCAGAAGTTAATTTAGGGCTTGATGATGAGCCTGCAGATGGGGATGTAAAAGCATTTCATCCAACAGATGCACTTTTAATTGGTGGCAATGGACCATTTAATGCCAAACCAGATAAAGATGACATAATAGATCTTGATCAAAACGAATAGTTTTAAATAAAAATTGTAAGATTAAAAAAATGCATACTCGGAATAGTATGTGTTTTTTTTTGAAATCATTAGATAAATTTTATAGTTTTATAAAATTTATCTAATGATTTTACCTAGACAATCTTCATGTCTATCATCATATCTAAATCTACCCAAAGCTTTAATATAATTTATGTAAATCTCAAGTTGGACTTTGTGAGAAGCAATTTTCACATCTCCGATGATCTGCTTTATGTTTAATGTATTTTATTTAACATAAAAAAGGAGAAATACTATGTGGACTCAACCTCAAGCGACTGAAATGCGTTTTGGTTTTGAAGTAACTATGTATGTTTGCAATAGATAATTTCTTATGAAATTTGAAGTTGTAAAAGATACAGAAATTACCGATTGGTTTTTTCATAATTGGCAATGCAATTGCCCATTATGTTCAACCAAGTCTTAATTTTTAACTTTTCTTTAAGGAGAAATATTATGTGGACTAAACCAGCTGCTACAGAAATGCGTTTTGGTTTTGAAGTAACCATGTACGTAATGAACAAGTAATTAATTATTTGTTTATTAAAAAAGCCCGATTTTTTCGGGCTTTTTTTTTATTTACTATAAAATAATGTTTGATGAAAACACTTCTTTTTTGTTTTTTTAATTTTTTTTGCGTTTTAGCTCATGCTGATTGGATTAAGCTTAATCAAAATGAAGCGATGGACACAGAGTATTTTATCGACCTTAAAAATATACGTGAAAGTAAGGAAAAGGTAAGAATATGGACTTTGACAGACTATACCAATATCCAAGTGACTAAAAAAATAAATTACCAGTCAATTAAAAGCCTTGTCGAAATTAATTGTCAAGAAAAAAATATGAGAATTTTAGCTTACTCACTCTACGAAAAATCTATGGCTAAGGGTAAGGTTGTTTTTTCAAAAGGCCGGCCATTTGATTGGGAGGCAGTAAAACCCTCAACGGTAAACGGCTTATTCTTGAATGTGGGTTGTAGCAAAATTGAAATAAATTAAAGGTTTTTTAAAATGGAATTTTTTCTGACGAGATATGTTTTGTGAGTATGGATTTAAATTCATCTTGAATTTCTTTTAATTTTTTTTCAGTATCAGCCTCAAATCTTAAGACAATCGCAGGCGTTGTGTTTGAAGCCCTCATCAATCCAAATCCCTCTCTATACTCAACTCGCAAACCATCAATTTTTATTACATCTGTTGCATCTGGAAAGAGGGCGGTTTCTTGAAGCTCGTTTATTAATTTATGTTGTTCGCCCTCCTTGAGTTTTATATTTAACTCAGGCGTACTAAATCCCTTAGGTAGGGCCTTTAGAATTTTTGATGGGTCATCAAATTCACTTAGTATCTCTAGTAACCTAGCTGCCGCATATAGACCATCATCAAAACCATACCACCTATCATTAAAAAATGTATGACCACTCATCTCCCCTGCCAATGAGGCGTTAATTTCCTTCATCTTTTGTTTAATAAAAGAATGACCAGTTTTCCATATAACGGGGACGCCCCCCCTCTCTTTTATCCAAGAAAATAAATATCTTGTCGATTTCACGTCAAAAATGATTGACGTTTGCGGGCATACCTTTAAAACAGCCTCTGAAAACAATAATAGCTGTCTATCCGGAAAAATTATTTCACCGTCCTTAGTGACAACACCTAAGCGGTCTGCATCGCCATCAAAAGCAAGACCTAATTCGCTATCACCCTTTTGGAGCGCATTTTTTAAGTCTAATAGATTTTTTGGGTTACTTGGGTCAGGATGATGATTTGGAAAATTTCCATCTACATCACAAAATAACAGTTCAGCTTCAACCCCTAATTTTTTGAATAATTCTTCTGCACACACCCCTCCAGCACCATTACCACAATCAATAGCAACCCTCATAGGTCTTTTTAATTTTATCGAGTTAGATATCTCATCGAGATAATGACTTTTAATACTCAATGACCTCTCCTTACCATTACCTACAAGATAATCTGAATCTAAGATTACCTTGTAAAGGTTTTGAATATCATCGGAGGAAAGTGTTTTTTCGTTAATAACCATTTTAAAACCATTATATTCTGGTGGATTGTGACTTCCTGTAATCATTACTCCAGTTGCGGTTGCATAATGAAAGTTACTAAAATAAAGCATAGGGGTGGTGCATAAGCCAATATTGATTACATCGATACCTGTGGATAACAACCCATCAATTAATGTTGTAGATAATTTAGGGCTTGATAATCTTCCATCATAACCAACACAAATAGTTTTTTGCTTTTGAGATAAGGCCATTGTCCCAATGGCTTGACCAATTTTTTTTACGATGGGGATGGATAGTTCTGAACCTACAACACCTCTTATATCATATGCTTTGAAGATACTTTTAATTGGTAATTCATCATTCATACTCTTCTATCCAAGCTAATTGAATAGCTTCTAGAATTCGCTCTCCACATTTATTTGGATTATCATCAAAGCCATCAAGGTCAATCACCCATTGTCTTAAATCAGTAAACCTTATGGTCTTAGGGTCAGTATCAGGATGAGTATCAAAAAGTTTTTCTGCAATTTCTAGGGTATCTGTCCAGAACATTTTTCTACCAATTATTTTATTGAATTAATAATACAAAATTATATCTTATGTTGGTTGTTTAAAAGATTTATTAATAGACGGCACTGCCAGTAGTTATTTTAGTGACCGTCATGATAAGATAAATAATTATAATTTAAGATAATAAAAAGTATGTTCAAAAGATCAGACAGTTTAGAGAAAGTAGACCCAGCAATTTGGGAGCAGATTGTTAATGAAAATAAGAGGCAAGAGGAACATATCGAATTAATTGCTTCCGAAAATTATACATTACCTGCTGTCATGGAAGCACAAGGTTCACAGCTTACGAATAAATATGCTGAGGGGTATATAGGTAAAAGATTTTATGGTGGATGTGAATTTATTGATGAAGTAGAAAGGATAGCCATAGATCGATTAAAGGAACTTTATGGCGCTGATTATGCTAATGTCCAACCTCATTCTGGTAGCCAAGCTAATCAGGCAGTTTACTTCTCAATGCTCAAACCAGGAGACACCATAATGGGTATGAATCTTGGTCATGGGGGCCATCTTACTCACGGCTCACCTGCAAACCTCTCTGGTAAATTATTTAATATAGTTCCTTATGGTTTGAATGAGGAAGAAGTAATTGATTACGACGAAATGGAGAGACTTGCGATTGAATCAAAACCTAAATTAATTATTGGGGGTGCCTCAGCATATGCACTAAAATTTGACTGGGAAAGAATGGGTCAAATTGCCAAAAAAGTCGGTGCTCTCTTTATGGTGGATGTCGCTCACTATTCAGGGTTGGTTGCAGGCGGCGCTTACCCTAATCCAATGCCTTATGCAGATTTTGTTACTTCGACCACACATAAGTCTTTAAGAGGCCCAAGGGGTGGTTTTATTCTTGCCAAACCAGAGTATGAAAAAATAATAAATTCATACGTTTTTCCTGGTTTACAAGGTGGGCCGTTGATGCATGTGATTGCAGCGAAAGCAGTAGCATTTGCAGAAGCTCTTAAGCCAGAGTTTAAAGAATACCAAAAGCAGGTAGTTAAAAATGCCCAATCGATGGTAGAGGCACTTCAAAGTAGGGGGTATCGAATTGTTTCTGGTAGAACAGAATCACATGTATTTTTAATTGATTTAATCCCTAAAAATTTGACTGGGAAAAAAGCAGACATAATTCTGGGTCAAGCACATATAACGGTAAATAAAAATTCAATTCCAAATGACCCTGAGAGTCCTTTTGTTACATCAGGTATTCGCATTGGTTCGCCTGCTATTACTTCTAGAGGCTTTATGGAGAAGGAAGCAACTTTAGTCGGAAATTTTATAGCTGATGTTCTTGATGACCCTGACAATCTAGATAACATTAAGAAAGTAAAGTCTAAGGTAAATGAGCTTACAAAGACATTTCCTGTATACGGAAACTAAATTTATATGAAGTGCCCCTTTTGCAAGGTTGAAGACACACAAGTCATAGACTCTCGTGTGATAAGGGATGGCGTATCAATTAGACGACGCAGAACTTGTTCTGGTTGTGATAAGAGATTTACAACCTACGAGTACGTCGAGCTATCTTTGCCAGCCGTAATTAAGCAAGATGGGAAGAGAGAAGATTTTGTCCGAGATAAACTTTTACATTCCTTTTCTAGAGCCCTACACAAAAGACCTGTCCCAATTGAATACATTGATCAAGCAATAGAGGAAATTATTGCAAAAATTATGTCTCTGGGTGAAAGGGAAATAAGCTCTAGAGACATCGGCGAAGAAGTAATGAGAGCACTTAAAAAGCTTGATAAGGTAGCCTACATTAGGTTTGCATCAGTTTATAAAAGCTTTTCAGATCCCGAAGACTTTAATGAAGCAATCAAAGATCTTGGATAAAAACTTAAATAGAAAAATCTCTTATATGCGAACTGCACTTAATTTAGCAAAAAAGGGGTTAGGTCATGTTGCTCCAAACCCTTGTGTTGGTGCAATTGTTGTGAAGAACGATAAAATAGTTGGTGAGGGCTATCATTCAAAAGCAGGCGGACATCATGCGGAGGTAATGGCTATCAACGAGGCTGGGAAGTTAGCCCATGATGCTGATCTATACGTTACGTTGGAACCTTGTAATCATTACGGAAAGACACCGCCGTGTGCAGAGCTAATTGTAAAAACAGGGTTCCGAAAAGTTTTTGTAGCCTGTAAGGACTTAAATCCCTTAGTTTCGGGTAAGGGGATAGAATATCTGAAATCAAAAAATATTGAGGTAGAGCAAGGCATTCTTGAAGCTGAGGCAGTTAATCTAAACAAAGGTTTTTTTAAGCGAATCAAAGAAAAAAAACCATTTATCACAATTAAAATAGCAAGCTCAATGGATGGCAACACAAGTCTCAAAAGCGGGGAGAGCAAGTGGATAACATCTAAATATGCTAGAGAGGATGTCCAAAAACTTCGGGCTAATTCATGCGCAATATTAACAGGGGTTGGAACGGTAAATAATGACAACCCCAATTTAAATGTTAGAAATAGAGGTTTTAATATACAGCCTAAAAGATTTATTTTGGATAGCCATCTTTCAGCCAAACCCAATCTTTCAATATTACAACAAGAGAATGTTTTTTTGGTTTATGGGGATGACCCTAATAATAATTTCGAAAAATTAATAAAAACTAAAGTAAATTTATTACAAATTCCCTTAAAAAATAAACGAATAGATTTATCATTATTAATTTCTCAGCTCGAAGAATGTGGAGTAAATAATTTGTTAGTAGAGGCAGGTCCTGACCTAACAGGTGCCATGATTGAGGCAGGCTATTATGATGACTTAATTATTTATGTTGCCCCATCTCTATTGGGATCTGATGCAAATAATCTAATCAACCTAACCCAAATAAAGAACATTAAACAAAAAATTCATCTTTCTTTTAAAGATGTAAGGATGTTAGGGCCTGATCTGAGAGTGTTATTAAAGCCTAAAAAAAATGGCCTGGATTGATACTCATTGTCATCTTGATCAACTAGCATTATCTAAAAATATTGAGAGGGTAATTAAGCATAGTATCGAAAGTGATATAGAGGGAATTGTGGTTCCATCAGTAAGCCCAGAAAACATTAATGATGTAATTAAGATTTCACAAAGGTTCGATATGTGCTTATTAGCGTTAGGGTTTCACCCTTTCTATGCTGAGCAGGTTAGGGAAGAGGATTTCAAAAGGTTATCACTTTTGTTGATTGAGCATGATGCGATTGCGGTGGGAGAAATAGGATTAGATAAATTTTCAGATAATAGTCAATTGAGCATTCAAGAGAAAGTTTATAAAAATCAATTAGATATAGCAGATGATCTTGAGCTTCCAATTATTGTTCATGCAAGAGGCATGATTGATCAGATTACAAAACATATTAGAGAAAGAAAAATTAAAGGAGGAATTATCCATGCATTCAATGGAAGCTTTCAACAAGCAGAGCAACTTATAAAGTTAGGGTTTAAGTTAGGGTTTGGAGGGGTAATCACATACGAACGTGCTAAGCATGTCAGGTCTTTGGCAAAAAATCTTCCTATAGAGTCAATTGTCCTAGAAACTGATGCTCCAGATATGAATCCATCCTGGTTAGAAAATATGTTACCAAATGAACCTGCTCAGCTTAAAAAAATATCACAGGTATTTTGCCAGCTGAGAGGGCTTGATACTGTAAGAATAGCGAGTATATTAAGGTGTAATACTATCGAGGCGCTTCCAAAGTTAGGCAAGTTATACACATGACCTAATGAGTTACTTTAACTTTTCGTAAAAAAGTTAATAATCTCAATGACATAGGTTATGTCATTGATTTTAAATGATTTTTTTTTAGTTCAATATTTAAGCGATTTAAAAAAATCCTTTAAAATTCATAGGTTGCATTTTTATAGCTAAATAATACACAATCTTATCCACAGTTTTTGTGGACTGTTTGATAAGAGATTTTAAGGAGAAAATGAAATGTTGGTAGGCTCGAAAAATTATAGAACCATAGAGGCCTCTGCAGATCAATCTTACGTTAAAATAATCGACCAAACCCGCTTACCATTCAAGTTAAAAATAATCCATTTGAAGACCTTAGGCGACGTTATAAAAGCTATTAAAATTATGCAAGTTCGGGGGGCTCCTTTAATTGGCGTAACTGCTGCCTATGGATTTGCACTTTCAATGAATTTCGATAACTCAATTAATGCATTAAGAAAATGTAAGAAAGATTTGATTGATGCAAGACCAACTGCAATAAATTTATCATGGGCTGTAAATCAAATTTATGACGCACTAATTAATGCCTCATCAGAAAAAAGGGTTAGATTAAGTTGGGAGCTTGCCAATAACCTTGCAAATGAAGATATAGAAAAGAATATCTCAATAGGAATGCATGGTTATAATTTATTTAAAGCATTTAATGAAAAAACAATAAACATTCTAACTCACTGTAATGCAGGTTGGCTTGCAACTGTTGACTATGGAACAGCATTAAGCCCAATTTTTAAGTTATTTGATGAAGGCTTTGATGTACATGTTTGGGTTGATGAAACAAGACCAAGAAATCAAGGACTAAGTTTAACTGCCTGGGAGTTAAGTCAATATAAAATAAGGCATACCGTTGTTACAGATAATGCTGGCGGTCTGCTGATGAAAGAAGGGTTAGTAGATTTTGTGATTGTGGGGGCAGATAGAATTGCTTTGGATGGACAAGTTTGTAACAAAATTGGTACTTATTTGAAAGCTGTTGTGGCTAAAGAAAATAATATACCTTTTTATGTGGCAGCACCTATAAGCACAATAGATCCTAAGTTCTCTGGAGAGAGCCGTAATTTTGAAATTGAGTGTCGCGATCCCAATGAGATTATGTCAATGAAAGGTGAGGATAAATTAGGAAATATAATAGAGATAAGCTTGGGTAACTCGCCAGCGTATAATCCAGCTTTTGATATAACTCCATCCAGGTATGTATCAAAATTTATATGTGAGAGGGGTGTTTTTGATACAGATGAAATTAGAGGTATTGTTAAACCATGATAAACGTAAGAGAAAATCTCCTTAAAATTACCAATAAACTTTTGGCAGAAGGATTAAACCATGGAGCAACAGGGAATTGTAGCTGCAGAGATCGTGGGGGTTTTTTAATCACACCAACAGGAGTTGATAGCTCTAAATTAACTACCGATATGATAGTAAGAATGAATCTCTCAGGCAGCTTCTCCGAACTAGAAAGTAAATATCAACCATCTAGTGAATGGCAATTTCATCAGGCAATTTTAAAAAAATACCCAGAAATTAATGCAGTCGTTCACACTCACTCTGTGTTTGCAAGCGCATTAAGCACATTGGGGCAAGGAATTCCAGCATTTCACTATATGATTGCAGTAGCTGGGGGTGATTCAATTCGTTGTGCACCTTATGCAATGTTCGGAACAACAGAGTTGTCAAATAACATTTTAGTGGCAATTCAAGATAGAAAGGCATGTCTATTATCAAATCATGGTCTTGTTGCTATGGGCAAAGATTTAAATGAGGCATTTAATATTGCACAGGAAGTTGAACATTTAAGTAGATTATTTGTTGAAGCAAAAAAGATTGGAGAGCCTAAGTTAATTAGTAAAAAACAGATGATGGAGGTTCTAAATCGATTTAATTCATATAGCCATTGGACAAAAAATTAAAGATTTCGTTGTTAGGTTACAATCTTTAAAGTAAAATAGTTATCCGTCAGCAACTCTTTTAAAATTTTAAATGACGAAATATGTATTTATAACAGGCGGCGTTGTTTCTTCTCTTGGAAAAGGTATCTCTGCGGCAAGTCTTGGAGCAATCCTGGAATCACGAAATTTAAAAGTCACCCTTATTAAGCTTGATCCATATATAAATGTTGACCCAGGGACAATGAGTCCATTTCAGCATGGGGAAGTTTTTGTAACCGAGGATGGTGCAGAAACTGATCTTGATCTTGGCCATTACGAAAGATTTGTATCTTCAAAAATGACCAAAAAAAATAATTTTACTACTGGTCAAGTATATGATGCTGTTATTAAAAAAGAGCGCCGAGGTGAATACCTTGGTAAAACTGTCCAAGTAATCCCCCACATCACTGATCAAATAAAATCTAATGTTCGTGAAGGAGCAAAAGATGCAGATATTGTAATTGTTGAAGTTGGTGGAACGGTTGGAGATATTGAATCACTTCCTTTTCTTGAAGCTATCAGACAAATGGGGTTTGAGGAAGGTAAAGAAAATACATGCTACATTCACCTTACGCTTCTACCCTGGCTTTCTGCAGCCGGAGAACTTAAAACAAAACCTACACAACATTCAGTGAAGGAATTAAGAGAAATTGGGATTCAGCCAGATATTTTATTATGTAGGTCAGAAAAAAAATTACCACCAGAAGAAAAAGATAAGATAGCTCTTTTTACAAATGTTTCAAAAAAAGCAGTTATCTCTGTTGTAGATTCTGATTCGATTTATCGAATTCCAGTAATGCTTCATAAACAACTCATCGATCAAATTGTTTGTGAAAAGCTAAATATAAAACCTAAAAAAGCAAATTTAAAGCAATGGGAAAAAATTACTAGGCTTCTTGATCAATCAACTCAGACAATTAATCTAGCTTTTGTAGGTAAATATATTGACTTAACCGAATCCTATAAGTCACTCACAGAAGCTCTTATTCATGCTGGTATTCATAATAATTCAAAAATAAACATACATTTTTTTGATTCTGAAGATATTCAAAAGAAAGGCATAATGCCTCTAAAAAAGATGGATGCAATCTTAATTCCAGGTGGTTTTGGTAAAAGAGGAACTGAAGGAAAAATAAAGGCTATTCAATATGCAAGAGAAAGTAAAGTCCCATTTTTAGGAATTTGTTTAGGGATGCAATTAGCTATAACTGAGTATGCTAGAAATGTTGTAGGTTTAAAAAAAGCCAACAGTACTGAATTTAATTCCAAAACACCACACCCAGTGGTTGCGCTGATAAGTGAATGGAAGACAAAGGATGGTAAAATTCAATTTAGGAATGAGGCATCTGAACTTGGCGGCACTATGAGGCTTGGAGCTCAAAAGTCTAGAATTAAAAAAAATACACTAGCCCATAATATCTATGGTGACTATGTGAATGAAAGGCACCGTCACAGATATGAGGTAAATAATAATTATGTAAAATTACTAATTAAGGCAGGCTTAACAGTTTCCTCTAGGGCCTCCAGAGAGAAGTTATGTGAAATTGTTGAGCTGCCTAAAAAAAGCCATCCATGGTTTTTGGGTTGTCAATTTCATCCAGAATTCACCTCAAACCCTAAAGACTCTCATCCGTTATTTTTATCATTTTTGAAAGCTGCTCTTCAATTTAAAAAAGGAAAATAGGTGAAACTATCAAACTTTAATGTAGGTATCGACCAACCCTTGTTTTTAATTGCAGGTCCATGTGTCATTGAGTCAGAAGATATGACGCTGCGCGTTGCTGATGAACTCAAAAATTTATGTATAAAGCTCGATATTCCCTTCATTTTTAAATCATCTTTTGATAAAGCAAATAGAAGTTCAAATAGTACATTTCGAGGGTCTGGGATGGAGGAGGGATTAAGAATCCTTGAGAAGGTAAAATCCCTATTTGAGGTTCCAGTTCTAACTGATATTCATACAATAGAACAGGTTAAACCTGTTTCTGAAATTGTCGATGTTCTTCAAACTCCTGCTTTTTTATGTCGCCAAACAGACTTTATTATTGCTGTTGCTAAGTCTGGAAAACCCGTAAATATAAAAAAAGGGCAATTTTTAGCCCCAAATGATATGGCGCAAGTTGTAAAAAAAGCAAAAGAAGCCAATGGAAACAAAGATAATATTATGGTTTGTGAAAGAGGAGTTTCTTTTGGCTACAACACATTAGTATCTGATATGAGAAGTTTATCAATTATGCGTGAAACAAATTGTCCTGTAGTCTTTGATGCAACACACTCAGTTCAACAACCAGGTGGAAAAGGCGACAGAAGTGGAGGGCAGAGCGAGTATGTTCCATTGCTAGCTAGAGCGGCTGTTGCTTCTGGAATTTCGGGCGTTTTTATGGAGACTCATCCAAACCCAAAAGAAGCCTTATCAGATGGCCCTAACGCAGTTCCATTAGAGAGTATGGGTGAGCTATTAAGGACATTAAAAGATATTGATGAGCTAGTTAAAACAAGGAACATACTTTAATAGAAATGCCAAAAATACAAAAAATTCATTCAAGAATGATAATTGATTCCAGAGGTAATCCAACCGTTGAGGCTGATGTCTTTTTGGAAGGAGATTTTATGGGTCGGGCTTCTGTTCCTTCTGGTGCTTCTAAAGGAAGTAAAGAGGCCTTTGAACTTCGTGATCATGATAATGAGCGCTTTCTAGGAAGGGGTGTTATGAAAGCGGTAGGTAATATAAACGGCGAACTATCTTCAAAAATAAGTGGGATGGATGCCTTTGATCAAGAAAAGATAGATCGATTTATGATTGATATTGATGGTACGTCGAATAAAAAAAACCTAGGAGCAAATGCAATATTAGCGGTTTCAATGGCTACAGCAAGAGCAGCAGCAAATTTTAAAAAAATTGAATTATTTCAGTATTTGAATTTAGGTGATGAAATGTCTTTACCTACCCCAATGATGAATATTATCAATGGCGGAGCTCATGCAGATAATAACTTAGATATACAAGAATTCATGATAATTCCAGCTGGAAGACCAAGTATTAGTGAGGCTCTTAGATGTGGAAGTGAGATTTTTCAGGTTCTTCAAAAAACTTTAAGCGCAAAAAAACTATCTACGACTGTAGGTGATGAAGGTGGATTTGCTCCAAACCTAGAATCAAATGAATCGGCTTTAAAGCTGATCATGGAATCTATCGAAAAAGCAGGTTATGAACCTGGAAAAGAGGTATTTTTAGCTCTTGATTGCGCAAGTTCTGAATATCATAAGGATGGCAAGTATTTCCTAGAGTCTGAAAACATTTCTCTTGATTCAAAACAAATGACAGACTATCTTTCATCATTGTGTGATAAGTACCCAATAATTAGCATTGAAGATGGTATGGATGAAAATGATTGGGCAGGCTGGGAAATTTTAACAAATCGTTTAGGACGTGATATTCAATTGGTTGGTGACGACTTATTTGTTACAAACCCCAAGATACTTGAACAAGGTATTAAAAAAAATATAGCAAACTCAATTTTAATTAAATTAAATCAAATTGGTACACTAACTGAGACCTTTGAGGCTATAAAATTAGCCAAAGAAGCTAATTATAGTTCAGTTATTTCTCATCGATCTGGTGAGACAGAAGACACAATCATTGCAGATATTGCCGTAGCAAAAAATGTAATGCAAATTAAAACTGGCTCTATGTCAAGATCTGAAAGAACAGCCAAATATAACCAACTACTAAGAATTGAGGAAATAATGGGCTCTAAAATTAATTATGCGGGCCTAAAAGCTTTCTCAGCTTTAGGGATATAAAATGAAAATGTTGTCAATTATCCTTTTTTCTTTATTAATCCTAATTCAATATCCACTTTGGATTGGTAAAGGCAGTTGGTATGATGTTTTTAAACTAAAACAAGAGTTGAATGAACAATACAAAACAAACATAGAGCTTTCAAAAGAAAATTTTGCTTTAAGAGCTGAAGTATCAGATCTCACTATTGGTTCCGATGCAATTGAAGAAAGAGCAAGGCATGAATTAGGGATGGTTAAAAGCAATGAATTCTTTTTTCAGGTGTTAAATAAATAGTTTATTGCTGCATTTTTAAAGATAGAATTTCATTGCCGTTAAGAGAGGGTCGAGCTTCGGCTTTTTCTATTCTTAATTCAACTAAAACTTTGAAAACATCATTCTTTTGTTTGTAATAATTTACCAAACTACCAACTTTCTCATCACCCACTTTTACGTCAGAACCTAATACTGGATTGTTACTTAATTCAATAGAACCTAAATACATTCTTCTTTTAGGCTTACCCAAATAATGGGTTCTAGCAACAACCTCCTGGCCTGTGTAACAACCTTTTTTGAAATTAACAGCATTAATTAAATCAAGATTAACTGATTGAGGTATATATAAATCTTGTGTTTTATTAAAGATATTTGGAATCATATTTTCAATATGAACCTCATTCCAATTATAAGAATTAATTTCAGTTTTAGTTGGATAAATTACATCATATAGTTTTGATATTTCTTTTTTATCACCAAAAATAAAAAAATAACTTTTAGACCCATCTAGCATTGTTAAAGAAATAGACTTATTATAATTCAGTGTTGTCTGCATTTTGTTTTGAGGTATTGATATTAAATTGTTAGGTAATTTTTCAATACCATTTTTATCAACTAAAAAATAGTTTAAGTCTTCTGGTGAGCATTTTATCTCAACTTTCGCTCGAAGCACATACATGGAAAGTCTTTTGCTTATAGACTCACTTATGCATGGAGGGCAAAAGAAAAAATAATCGTTATCAATTTTTGTTATGAAAAAAAATGCAAGCAGCCTACCTTTAGGTGAGCAGTATCCCGCATATATAGATTTTTTTTCTCCAGACAAAAGGGTAATATCATTTGTTATTTGTCCCTGAATAAATGATTCAGCGTCTACTCCAGATATCTTAATAACATCTAATTGATTTTTTATTTTATCCAATTGTTTTTTTAATTCGCTTTAAAATGAAAGTGGATATGATCTGTTTATTAAACCTTATAAGAAAGAACACTAATCCTAGTGTGACAAATAGATTTCTTAATGGCAATTCTGAACTATCTCTCCATGAAGGTGGAATCGTATTCATTTTTGAAACCACACTATTCACACTATCACCCTTTATATATTGACCTTTAATCATTGATGTTATTTCTACTAAATATTTTTCATCTAATTTTGAGATATACCTATCACTTTCACTATAGGCAATAGAATCATTTCGAGCACCTATATTTGATTGTGATATTTGGGCAATACCAGGCTGCAATGCAAAACTCTCATTGGACCAAAAACCTATTAACTGATTTTCACTATCATATTTAGGTATTGCTGATCCTTCCTCTGAACCAATACCCACTACCAACCAATCGGCTTCTCCTTGGAATTGACTTAAATCTCGAGTGTTAAATACATGAAGTTTTGGGGCTTCTTCTCCATCTGTTAAGAAAACGACTCGAGCAGATTGTGGAAAGCTACGAATCAGCCTAGCTAAGCTACTAAAGCCTTCCCTTATTCGACTATTACCTGACCACACTGATCTCCAGTCAAGGTGCTGAATTGTCGAGCTAATCGCACTAAAATTATCACATATATTTATTGGTGTATAGGTTGCTGCGATACTAACTCCTGCAAACATAGCAATGCTTACATTTGTTTTGCATGGAAGTTGGTCCATGATGCCTTGCAATAATTTTTTTGAGTAATCTAGACGAGATACTTTTTCTCCATCGAGAGACATATCTTTTGTCAGCATACTCTGAGATATATCAA
>Ga0209279_10000352_pt1 | contig 31061 bp, 35 predicted proteins | sample CoawatmetaG00DNA_3_FD_187508 | JGI IMG/M metagenome (GOLD analysis project Ga0209279, IMG submission 187508) | Marine microbial communities from the West Antarctic Peninsula - Coastal water metaG006-DNA (SPAdes) (version 2) | ecosystem: Environmental > Aquatic > Marine > Coastal ...
AGCGAAAGTGCCATTGACTTTGTGTGTGTTTGTCTTGTATTGAACTGGTATAGAAGGTTGTCTTCTTAGGTTCCAATAACAAGGTTGATTGTGTTAATATATCTTAATCCTAATCTCAAATTTTTTTGAGATAAACTTATTTGAGATAAACTTATTTGAGATAAACTTATTTGAGATAAACTTATTTGAGAACAAGATCTTAAACAAGTGTTCTGAGAACAAGATCTTAAACAAGTGTTCTGAGAACAATATGATTAATTTATAAAATTTGATGATTTATTTTATGATTAATTGAAAAATGGTTATATTATCTTTGATAGAAGGTGAATACTCACTTGGAGATAGTTTAGGAAGGGAAACTATTCTTATGGAATTCAAAGAATTTTATTTGACTAGAACAATCTCTTTAGATGAAATTGATCATATTAAAAAAGGTAATATTCCAATTCATGTGAAGGAACTCATATATAACTCAACACTTTATTATATTAATAAATATTTTGATCGGTATCTTTTATCATTAACAAACATTAGTAAAATACACCTACATACGCTTTTAAATCAATCTCATTCTAAAATATGCTTTGGTGTATCCGATGATGGGATTATCACAGGAATACCGTTACATGCTGATCAGATAGGTCCATTGAAAGAAGAATTGATTAATAAGGTATTAGATTATTATACAAATATTATAGGATTACATAACTATAAAGGTGATATCGAAGTCATAATTGATGGTGATATCTATTATGATTTTAATAAGCTAGTTAATATTCTTAAAAAACATACAAGGATAAATATTCACAGAGTAACTAATGATAGAAAACCAAACAAATCATGTGAAGATCTAATATCTAAAATAGATACTATTAAAAAAGAAGAACAATCATATTTATTCGAACTATATGAACATAGGCGGTTAATGAATATCAAGATAGAATATAATAATAAATACAGTGTTCCATTCAATAGATTGATTAGGTCAAATGATATTATGAACGAATTTAAATCATATACTAGTTTAACAAATGAAGAATTACATGACACTTTAGACCTTCTTAAGAGTAAGATTATCCAAAGAAATGATGTAGAATCATATTTACTTAACGGACTATATATTGATAAATCAATATATCCTGACGATGATGAAAAAGATATGTACTATGGGATTTTGATAAAGATATTTTTAGAAGAATATAAATATTTTAAGTTAATCCAACTCCGAAAAAACATATCATTATCTAAATTTTCTATGAAAAATCCTATGAAAAAACTCATACCTCTATTAAATAATATAAATGTATTCAATCAGTATCTTGATATGGATTATTATATGATTGAAATAGAAATACCATTCATAAAAGATATTAATGTTTATATTGCATCTAAGAAAGATAAAAAAATATTAGAAAGAAGTTACACAGATAATAATCCTCATACTGTTAGTTGATCTATCTGCTAGTTAATGAAGGTCCAAGAAGTTCGGAAGACATACCGTATTTACCGCTTTCACCTAATACCAGTTGTGGTTCATCTCCTTGTATTGATTCATCTCCTTGTATTGATTCATCTCCTTGTATTGATTCATCTCCTTGTATTGATTCATCTCCTTGTATTGATTCATCACCCTTTTGACTAACATGTAAAGGTACCTGGGCTGGTTGAGAAAAATCTTGTATTGGTTCTTCACCCATATGACTACCTGTTAAAGTATCATGTTCCGGTTGAGATAAATCTGGTTTTGATTCAAATACATTTTTTTCTGGGTCAGATATATGAGCATTTGTTGGTCCCGTCAATGAGTAACTTCTGTTTGTTTTAAATGTTTTACTATATGGCTTTTTCTTAGTCTTATTTTTCTTTTTCAAATATTTATGTAAACCTTTGACTTTTTTTTTGATTGTATTAAATTTTTTATCATTATTTAATTTACCTATAATTGTAGATATTTCACTTAATAATGTCAATATTTCAACTTTTTCTTCGTTCATTATATTATAATATTATATTAAAATTATTTTTTAATAGTTACTTTTTACATTTCTTCTTTAATATTTTACATTTTTTCCTAGATGTCATACATTTCTTTTTATTCTTTTTATTCTTTGTTTTTTTACATATCTTCTTTGTTTTTTTACATATCTTCTTTGTTTTTTTACATATCTTTTTATTTTTTGATTTGGATTTGAATTTTTTATTCCCCATCCGCGGCGACGCTTCGGATACAATCCAATGTGTCTTATTCCGGATCCTCATAAAATGATCCTGTTCCCACCCATTTAACATATAATCACTACATAGTAAGTCATATTTCTCATCCGGCTCCAGTTGATCGCAGCAATTTCCTTGCATAGCTGTAAATTTGTTGACTTCATGACCAAGCACTGTAAGGCAATATTGAACACTATTACCTCTACCTAATGTATGTTCCGCATGAGAACACATCATAGTCCTAAGCCATTCATGGGGAATATCTACACCGGCTTCCTGATGCTTTTTGAAATAATAATTAAAATACTCCTCCATAAAAGTCAGTATTTTTCCCACGATTTTTCCCAGGAGATCGCTTCTATTACTACGTCCCAGTGCTGTTTTAGGATTCCACATCGTGTTTTGGTTACTACCCATCAACCTATTATACTCATCAGTCCAGTCTAAAAGATTATCCGGCTGGCCATCCAGGACAGCTGATATTACCTGGGAATATTCTTCAGATTCAAAACCAAAATAATAAAGTATGGGTAGCTCGTTCACCTGCCTAACGAATTTAGAGCCTGTTATGGTGGGATCATTTGTCTCATTTACACGCCGCCTTATTAGTTCCTTCAAAGGATCAAAAGCGCCATTATCGGATGGATTCATCCCCTTTGCCCATTCTTCTATACCTTTTAGATTCCAAAGTCTACCGACTATGTGTGCGGCCGCTATACATTGTGCATATCTTCTAAGAAACTCACGCACCGCCGCCGTCAATATTGCAGATCTCCTATTTACTTTGACGTCCCCTTGGGCAAAACTACTGTACCGCGTGATAGGGGTTGCTAGTTTTGTGCCTTGAAAATTAGAAGGTGAACACCAATATCCTGTAAAAATATCGTTAGGTCCTAATTGAAGGCGATGTATGATTTTCATTAAACTACATTCATAAACGGGTTTCCTCCCAAACGGTTGTTCATTAGCCCATTCTTTGACATTTTTACAATCTTTTATGTCTCCATGAGCATCTATCAGGGATGTGGGGTGAAATTGCCACTTGTCGTCCCCCCGCGGGTCGAGGGTGCCTTCAGCCGACCGCCCACCACTCAAGCTCGCTAGCGTGCGACGCCGCTTGCCTGGTGGTGGGACTACATGCTCGCTCGGATCAGACGAACTAAGCGGGTCACCCATCGGATCAGACGGATCAGACGGATCAATCGGCTCGCTGCCTGCACTGTCGGATAGAGAAACATATAGTTGAGGATTCGTTGGAACGCCGCCAGAGTTGGGGTGACATTCACGACCGTCCGGATCCATTTCTCGTGCCCAATCAGGAACGTGTGCCCACGCCGCCGTCGTTGCCGCTGTCTCAGCCGCTAGTCTATCCTCCTCTGATATGCCCGGGTCCGCAAGTGCCGCCTCCGCAGCGACAATAGCCGCCGCCGCCCCTTCGCTATGACATTTAAACCATTTTTCAAATATATGAAATACTGGGCTATCGGGATCGTTTTGTTGAATGAAATTAGGTACTCTTTGACCAGGCAAAAAAATCCACGGACCATAATAAGGCGCACTGCCGTCGTAATTTTTCATTGAAAAATTTGGTAGAGTACCCCATAATTCAAAATATGTCATAAAATTCAAAAAATTAATCCATTGAAGCTGTGGAAATACCAATCCATATCCAGGTATACCTGGACCAAACCATATGATTGTACAGGGAGTTATAAACCATCCAAGTCTATCGCCCAGGATCAGCTTTTCTGAAATACTAATAATAGGATTTGCTTGGATGGCCATCAAATCTACCGCACGGAAACCATCCTCGTCCTTAACCATATCAATCCAGGGTTGGTCGCGGGGTGCGTTGCTCGGCATCCACGTGACACTTTCAAAATATTTAGGTATACCACCATGATTTCCGGATAATACACACCTTTGAAAGTCAGTTCGTTTAAAGTCTCTCGGATTAATAGAGAAAGATCTTTCGCACTCAGAAAACCACTTATCACATATTGCATTGTTGATTTCTCCTGGAGGGATATGGTCCTGCAGGGTCATCTGCTCGGCGGCGGCGGTGTCGGCGTGTTCTTCATCCTCCCATTCGAGCGTTTCCTGTAATGTGACTAGTGCTTTTTCACGTGCTGTTTTGGTTTCAGCGAACTCTTTTTCGATTTTTATTTTCCAACCTTCAATGTCACTTTTACTGACCACCTTTGTTTTATTATAATACTGGATATAGTCTTCTAACTCCTCCTTCTTATCATGTTCATCGAACATAAGCACTGATTCCTCCTGCGGCTTCTCCGAGAGCTTTAGACGTTTTTCATGTTGGGACATATATAAATATAAATATATAAAAAAATACATAATAAAGTTACAATAATCAATTTATTTCCTAATAACACTCAAACAGTATTCTTCTGTGTATTCAATATTTTGTTTAATCTTAATATTCTTACCACCGTATTTAATATATGTTCCGTATGGTCCTAAACATACTTGAATTTCCTTATTAATTTTAAGAGGATATTTGAGAATTGACACACAATCTTCAATTGTTAAGTCTTCAATAGTTTTCTTATTTGCTTTAAGATATCTATCAATGCTAGTGAATTTCTTATTATACAAGATAAATGGACCATATTTTCCAATACCAGATGACACTTCTTTTTTCTTGATAATACCAATTACTTTATTTTCAGATTTCACTTTATTACCAATTTCTTTTATCACAATTGGCATAAAAGTATTATAAATTTTATTCACAACATCAGTCCAGATTAATTCACCATTAGAGATCTTGTCTAAATCTGATTCAACACCATAAGTAAAATCCTTATGAATAATATCATGAAATTTATCATTAAGATAACTCAAAACATTCTTACCTAATTCAGTTACAACAATCTTATTTTTCATTAGTTTTCCTTTGATATCTTTTTGTTTTTCACCGATTTTATCCTTTTTATTTAAATAAATAATATCTTCAACTGAATCCTTAACTTGGATATTTTTAGTCATAGTGTAATTACGATTATAAAGTGTTGAAATAATATTAGAATATGTTGATGGGCGACCAATCCCTGTATTTTCTAGCAGTTTAACAATAGCTGATTCGTTATAAGGTTCAGGGGGTGAAGAACATTTATCATGACACAGACATTCTTCTAATTTATATTCGGTTTTAAATTCTACATTCTTTTCTTCCTTACCTTCTTTACATTTATATGATAGAAATCCCTTAAATTTAATTTCTTTTTGTTTAGAAGTGAAATATCCAATATCAGAAGTATTAGAATTCAATAGTTTAATAGAATTAACTTTATAAATAGCAGGTTTCATATGTGATTTGATTGTTCTATCATAAATCATATTGTATAATTTAATATCATCTTTATCATATTTATCAGGATTAAGACCTTTATTATCTAGTGATGTAGGTCTAATACATTCATGTGCTTCTTGTGATCCTTTTACTTTCTTAACTTTGGGAGCATTATAGTAATCTGATCCGAATTCATTAGTAATTTTATCACTTAATAATTTCTTAAAATCATCTGATACAATTGTGGAATCAGTTCTCATATATGTAATATGACCATTTTCATATAGTTTCTGAGCCACAGTCATTGTTTTCTTAACAGGGTATCCGAATGATTTCTGAGCGTCCTGCTGAAGAGATGATGTGATAAATGGTTTGTCAGGATATTTCTTTTCTTCTGTGATCTTATTTTCAATAACTTTAAATGATCTATCTTCAATAAATTTCTTATACATATTTTTAATATAATCTTCATCAATATCATCATTATTATCTTTATTGAAAACATATTCAGATTTTTCTAATAGATCTTTGAATTTGCCTTGGATATCAAATGAATATTCGGGATCATATTCCTTGATTTCTTTTTCTTTATCAAATAGTAATTTAAGTAAAGCACTCTGGACACGACCAGCAGATAATCCTTTTTCTTTAGTAATAATATTTGCCCATAAACAAGGTGATAGTTTATATCCTATTAGTAGGTCAAGTACTGAACGCGCTTTCTGGGCGTTGACCTCATTCATATTAATTTTTGTAGGGTTTTCTAGTGCTTTAAGAATAGCTTTCTTAGTAATTTCACGGAAGATAATACGATTATTTTGATTGAAATCTACATTAAGAATATCCCCACAATGCCAAGCGATAGCTTCGCCTTCACGGTCATCGTCCGCAGCAAGAATTACTTTACGTCCTTTAGAAGAGGATTTAAGACTACTAATAACATCTTCTTTACCTTTGATAGTAATAAAGGGTGGTTGAAAATCTTTGTCAATTTTAATATCTGAATTAGCCCATTTAGTATTAATAGTTCTAAAATGACCAACAGATGATTTAACAATATAAGTATTATCAAGGAATGATTGAATCTTTTTGCATTTAGCAGGGGATTCAACAATAAGGATACTCATTATTTATATAAAAAAATATTAATTATAAAATCAAATTTATTTTTTAGATTTCTTTTTAGATTTCTTTTTTTTTCTAGTTTTTTTCCTACCAGTTGGAGTTCTATCAGGCCACTCACTGAATCTAAATTTGGGTGATGATTTATGTTTTGGTGATGATTTATGTTTTGGTGATGGTCTATGTTTTGGTAATGATCTATGTTTTGGTAATGATCTATGTTTCATAAAACCATATGGATCACTATCACTATCATTATTAGATTTAGACCTACTTAATTTAGCCAAAAAATCATATTCATTACTAGGACTTTTTTCTAGTAGTTTAACTTTATTTTCTAAATAAGACAATCTTCTTTTTATATCATCCATTATAATATATAATATATATAATATATATAATAAATGAAATTTAATTTGATATCTGATTTATAAATTAAATTTATTTTTTAGATTTCTTTTTAGATTTCCTTTTAGATTTCCTTCTAGATTTCATTTTTTTCTTTTTTTTCTTTTTCTTTTTTCTCTGGCCTTTTAAACTAGAAGGTTCTATGGCAATACCGTAAGTATCCACTAATTCCTTTAATGATTCAATATCTTTAAATCTAAAATAACCAGATACTTTCATTATAATTTGATAAAATTTATCACCATAGACATTTATTAGTAAACTTTTATCATTTGAAAAAAATATTTGACAAACCATATTATAAAAAGGATCGTCCATAATGTTTGGTGGTATATGTGTTAATAAATTAAATAATCTATCACTATATAAAACCGCTACAACAGGTGTTGGCTTATATATACTAGAAAAAATTTTCAACCCAAATAAATTGAATAATAATATAACTATTGAAAATTTATCTATTATAGTAGGAATACTAGATTCAAACATTTCATATGGATTTTTATAAACATTATAAGGAGAAAGATGCATTGTCCATCCTAAAGTTCCTAATACATTATCAGAATAAAGTTCTTCTTTCATATCATCAACAGATATTCCAAAATCTATTATTATTGGATTTGCACCATTAAATAATATATTACCGGGTAATTTTATATCACTACATAAAATACCTAATTTATTTAATGATTCAACTGTTAATAAAATTTTTTGAAATATATGTAGTTTTTGTATATTTCTTAATTTACTAATATTATGTTCAACCATATCTACTATTTGAATAGGTCTTAATACATGACTTTGTTTATTTGTTGAGCCTGATATTGATTGTAAAGACCTTTTATAGACTTTTGATCGATCGACAAATGGAATTACATTAAATAATAAATATAAATTATTACCATCAAAAATATATCCATAATATTGTAAAGTATTATCTCTTAAATAATCAATTCCATATAAATTATCTGAATCTCTATGATGTTTTTTTTCATCTAATTTATGATAAAAATATAATTCTTGTAAAGAGTCAGTGTCTAATAATTTAAATTGTTTAAAACAATATAATTCTCCACATTTCACTATACCAAATGATCCATGTCCTTTTGTTTTTACTTTATTAACTGTTTCTAATATTGATAAAATATTTTCATCTAAACCAAAACTACTCATTAATTCTCCAAATTGTTCTGTTTTGTAGAATACTACACCTGACCCTTCTAGATATTCTGGTGATAAACCATTTTCAGATAAAAATGTATGAATATCATCACTTATTATTTCCCCTTCAAACATGACTAATGGTTCTCCATTTAACATAGGTCTAGGTATGGGTGTTAAGACATCATCCATACCTTTTCTTTTTCTAGACATTTATATTATTATATGTTATATATTAAATGAAATTCAATTTAAAAAAACTAAAATATGATAAAATATGTCTAATAATTTTAATCATAATTATAATAATTCTAACTCTGTTTTATTTAGTCATAAATAATCCAAAGGTATATACGTTCTCATCAAATTCATCTGGTAAAACAATATTCATATTAGGTTCAGTACATGGTAACGAACCTGCTGGGACAAAAGCATGTTATAAATTAATAGAATATCTTAATAAAAACGCTCCAAAAGACAAAGTTATAGTTATGCCAATGCCTAATTTATTAGGATATTATTTAGATTCAAGATATCAAATGAAACCATTTAATTCAGATATAAATAGAAATTTCAGTAATGAAGGCAAAGACAGAATATCAAAAATGATTTTGAAATATGTTCGGGAAGCAGATTTAATCATAGATTTACACGAAGGATATTCATATCATGTTAGGTATCCTAAATCAATGGGATCAAGTGTTATACCTAATAAGAGTAAGTCTGCTAATGAAACAGCACATAAAATGGTTGAAGCAGTTAATAAGAATATTTTAGATAAAGATAAGAAATTTGTTGTATCTAATTTTTATGATAAAGAAGATTGTTATTTACCAGATTCATTAGGATGTTATTGTAATAAGAATAAGAAAAATTATATATCGATTGAAACAACAGGATTAAATCCTAATAAGCAGGATATAGATGTTAGAGTTACTCAACAATTAACTATGTTAAAGAATGTAGTTAAAGGATGATTAGTTAATAATATAAATGAATGATAGTATTGATAAAATAGGGGAATTATTAGTTCAATATGATGAAATATTAGATAAATATAATATGATTAAATTATGTTCACAATTAGAAAAGAATGATAAAATAGTAGATTTATGTGATATTATGATTAAAAAATACAAAGGTAATCTATCAAATGAATTATTAAATTATTTTATATTAAATTTATTCATAATTTATGATAAAAATACACAAATAAAAAATAAGGATAAATGTTTTCAATCATTAGAAAAGGTAATAGAAGATTATTCAGGATCATTAAGTAATATGAATTTAAAAATATATATGGATATGATCATAAACCTTTATAAATAATAACCAGATGTTATCTTTTAGATTTCTTTCTTGTTTTCATTCTTCTAGTTCTTTTTCTTTTATTCTTTTTCTTCTTTTTTATTCTTCCACCACTCTGTATGCCTAGCATTTTTTTAATCCAATCTGGGTCTTTACTACCAGGACCTTTATATGTTCTTGGTTTTCTACGATGTTTTCTTATTTTAAATGTTTTAATAGATTTAGACAATCTATCTAAAGGCTCGTCAGAATCATTTATTGTCATAGATTTAGACCTTCTAGACACATTACATTTCTTTTTAATAGGTCTAGAATGTCTGCTAATATGTTTAATATTATTTCTTAAAAACTCTCTAATATCGTCAGGTTCTCTATCACCTTCATGATCACCGATATGTTTTCCATTAATCATTAAACGTATAGTAGGATATGATTTTGCTTTTAGATTAACATTTGGTAGAAATTCATCATTGAATTTCATAATACTGAATGGATTAAATTCTGGTTCATTAACTAATTCTTTTTCTAACGTATCTATGACTGGTTCAAGTTTTTGACAATGACCACACCAAGGAGCAACCATGAATATTAAACATGGTTTATTCCTCATATGATTTTTAATCATATTTACATTTTCTAAATCATTATTATCTTTTAGATGAAATATTCGATTCATTATAATATATAATATATTATTTTCTATAGTATATTATAAAGAATGCAAACATTTGGATCTAGAGCACAAGTATTCCACGGAACAGCAATGAAAACTAGCGGTGGATTAAAGAAAAAATCACTAAAGAAAAATAAATCAGGTAAAATTGTTTCTGTAAAAGCAAGTAAATCGGCAAAGAAACACAATCATTTGAAGAAAGCAGGGTGGACTGCTAAGAAAGGCGAATTCGGCGCGGTAAGAATCGAAGATGTAAAGAGGTCAAAGAAGAAATCTAAAGGTAAACGTTAATAAGTTGTACTTGAATTATTGATATATGCTTCAACTTGTTTTTCTTTATATGATAAAATATCTTCTATACTTTTAATATATGCTTTTTTAAGACTTTCGTCAGTTGTATCATTTATATAATTAAGATTTTTATATATGATATAAATTTCATCTTTATCCCAAATTGTTTTAAGATTATCAATTAAAGGTGATTCATTTTTATTAATATCTTTAAATTTAGTCAAATCATTATTATCTAATAAATCTTTTATCATAGTTATGTAGTGTGAAATGGAGTGATATATGATAGTATTTTCATCATATGCTTTATTAAGTTTATCTAAACCGACTATTAATCGTTCAAAGAAATATTTATTCATATTTGAATCTACAGTGTTGAACCATTCATATCCTTTTAAAATAGGTGCGTATAGATTATGAATATCTTCACGATTATCACCATAAAGAGATCTTAAAATTCCTTGATAAAATGTGGGGTCATTGTATAATATAGAGTTAGATTGTATAGATATTTTAGTTCCATCAGGTTTGAAATCTAATAATATGATACGAACAATACATGTGAATGGTTCTAATATTAGATTACGATTATTCATTGTATTATAATTTAATGATAATATGTTTAATATATTTAGTTTAGGAATAAAATACTCCATATATAGTTTTTATATTAAAAATATAATCATATTAATAATTATGAAGAAGTTTTGTTTAAAGTCATTAGAGAAAACATTTGATAAAATAAATGATATTCAGGATAAAATAATTAATGATGAACAAAGTATCATAAAAATAGGATATAAAAAATGTAATAATAAATCTATCGAATCAATATTATTTGTTTTGTATTGGTGTTTTGAAGAAGATTATAAATTAGCAAGTGAAAAATATTATGATAGTATTAATTTCTTTTCGGATGCTTATTTAGAAGGATCTGAATGGTATATTGGACGTGAATATTCAAGAGAATATTTCTTCAGTCAAATTGACGATGATACTAAATATAAATTCATATTTATGAACTTATTTTTATCAAGTATTTATAAGGAATAATTGTTCTTATTTTTTTTTCTATGGTATATTATAAAATAATGCCGACGACGACGACGACGACTGATGGACTTAGTATGATGCAAGAAGACCCAAATCTCGGCAAGGACAGCCGTTTCACTAGGGATCACACAGAACCCCCGGCACTCACGGGGAAGGCGCTTGAAAAAGCCACAGCAGCCTGCAAGTTAAAGAAGGAAACTGCGGAGGTTGCGAAGGCGGCGGCGGAGGCGGCGAAGGCGGCGGAGGCGGCGGCGGCGGCGGCGGCTGAGCTGAGTGGGTGGAATACAGGATACGTCGACTGCGTTGTTCAGGGGGGCGGAAAATCTAGAAAATCTAGAAAATCTAGAAAATCTAGAAAATCTAGAAAATCTCGTAAAAGAACTAGAAAAGTTAAAAGATCTAGAAAACCTAAAAGGTCTAGAAAAGTTAAAAGAACTAGAAAAGTTAAAAAGAAAACATCACTTAGAAGAAGATAAATAATTATTTAATAGTGTCTTCGACATATTTAGCATATTTAAGTAAGAATGGTCTATTAACTATGGATTTCATTTTTCTTATAATTTGTTTTTGTGTTTTATATGGATTTAATAGTCTATAATGTAAATACATGATACACCATGTTACACACATCCCACTATAAGCATCTACTTTAGCTTGTAATCCGAATGTCGGTAAGTTTTCGGTTGGAGAAACATATTTATAATTAGGAAAGTATTTACTAAAGTATTTATTTACTAATTTATCAGATGTCTTGTATGCTCCAGGAAGACTATCCATAGAGGTTTCTGAACTTCTATTACCATGTGGTTCAAATAATTCTACAATTTTATGTTTTGTATCAATTACTAATATATTAGCATGTGACCCGGGTTTATTACGAACAATTAATTGTATTGAAATAGCGACAAACCTTTTATCACATTTTCTTACCATGTGATTAAATTTTCTAACTGAAACCATTGGGTCAACTGGGTTAACATTTTTTATCATAAGTTCGCTTGTTTCCAAACTATTATCGTCTAATACTACTTTAAGAAAAGACCTCATCCAACCATTCCCAACACTAGGAATACATAATAGTTTTCTTAATGATCTATCTTTTACCATTAGTTTATCAAAAAATTCAAACGTATTTTCATATTTTTGATAATGATAATCTATTTTCCCTAATGTTTCAAGTGTTCCTTTCAACTTCATACTAGCAATAGGGACATTTTTAAAAGTTTCATTTTTAAATGTTTTGTTTAATGATATGTTTCTTTTCTTTTTAGTCTTACTTTTTCTTTTAACCATATATAAATTTGATATAAATTAATTTGAAATTAAAAGAATGGCTTATATATTAACGATGGACCAAAACAAATACAATCAAATATGGACCTTCAAAAATGATCCTACTATTAGTAATCTTAAACCAATATTAAATGATGAAAATTTCAGGATTAATAAACCTATTATTGAATTTTATAATTTAACACTATTACATTTTAAGCAACCCTATCAAACTATGAAATATTTATTAGACAAAGGTGGTGATCCTAATTGTGGAAATCTATTTGGATCAAAACCAATACATTTCCAAAAAGAGTATCCAACAATCAGATTATTAGTAGATAGAGGGGCAATACCTAATCCTTTAGATGTATATGATTTAAGTCCCTTATTCTGGCAAAAAGATTTAGAATCAACCAAATATTTATTAAATTATAATCCAATTGTCAATAATTTTATCATTTCACCAACAAAAATGTTGAGCAAAGGTCATTATTATGTTAGGATGTTAATAGATGGAGGATATGATCCTTATAATGAAACAAATATTTCTATTACACCTATATTCCTTCAAAAAGATAAACAAGTATTAGATTATCTATTAGATTATTCATATGTACATAATATTGTAAATGTTGATTTAGCGTATGAAACACTTTTATTTAAACCATGTATTACCCCGGATATAATAGACCTTTTTGATGAAAATAATCAAGATTTGAACCATCAAAACATTATTGGTAATACAGCGTTACACATCCAACACGCACCAAAAAACATATTAATGTTATTAAAATGTGGTGCTGATTACACTATAAAAAATATGGAGGGTTTAACAGCATATGAATACCATAAGAAAAGAAATAATTTACTAGTATATTCATTAATTCAAAGGTTTTCTGCCGCAACTAAAATAATTAATATCTGGAAAAAATATTGGTTCATTAAGAATTATGTTCCACCTAAGAACTTTAAAATTAAAACAAAATTTATGAATGAATTTAAACTACTACCTCCTTCTGAATGCGGATTATTCCCAGGTGGAATAGAATATCAGAATGCTTATGATGATTTTAAATCAATATGCAACCTTTAATAATCATCTGTACCAACACACCACCAGCAAACACAATCGGGGTCGTGTGCCACCCGTAACTCCTCAAATGTCTTTACTATCGTTTTCACTATGGTTTTATTGTTATAAATGGCGATACCATCCTTCCAGCCTAACAACCGGGTATCGTTATTAAAACTCAGTGCATGCCTTGGCCAAGTATACCCATTCCAAGCATACCCATTCAGCTGCTTGATATATATACTTGATATTAAGGCATGATTTTTTTTATTAATTTTTTCTCCATAATGGAATAGTGCATCATGGAATCTTATAGCTTCTTTTTTTCTTGACAATCTAACCTGTTCGCATAGCATAACAGACATATCATAATCGAGGAATCTTAGAGAAGAACACTCCATAAATAATTTGTTAATTAAAATTATTAAAATCAAATTTATCAACTTATCTCAAAAAAATTTGAGATTACGATTACACAATCGTAAAACATGACGGCTTCGAATATGATGAGCGATAAAACCCTGGAGCATATTGTTCTCAACTTTCAAAACCGTTCTTTCACTATGGAGGATCTGACTTCTTCTATTGATGAGGTAGTGGTAGAGGACGTATTGGAGGAGATAGTGAAGAAGGTTGTGGCGGATGCTGATAAGAAGAATAAGAAGGTGGTGAAGAAGAAGGTGGTGAAGAAGAAGGTGGTGAAGGAGAAGGTGAAGAAAAACTCTCCATCCTATGAGGATAGACAATTGGAAGGGGTTGATCCGGAAAAATGTCAGTGTCGTATATGGAAGAACGGTATGGACAACATTCAGTGTAGTGGCAAGAAGAAAGAAGGAGATTTTTGCGGACGGCATTACCAGCTTGCTACATCTGGAGAGTGGTGGATGGGTCTCATAACGGAAACTCGCCCTGAAGAACCTATTGGACCACCTAATGCGAAGAACGGACCTAGCCGCCACTACTGGACTGACCAAGAAAAACCTGAGAAGAAAAAGTCTAAGAGTTCTCCTAAGAAGAAGAAAGAACCAGTCAAAGAACCAGTCAAAAAAGTCAAAGAACCAGTCAAAAAAGTCAAAGAACCCGTCAAAGAACCAGTCAAAAAACCAGTCAAAGAACCGACCAAAGAACCTGTTTCTGAGATGAAATACCAGGATGTCCAAATCATATTCGAGGATGTGGGTGAGGATTCAGGTGAAGAACTTGATCTGGAAGAACTTGAAAAGAAGGACACACCATGCGATTTAGAGGAAGATATAGACCTTGACGCGAAAGAACCACTTCCAGTTATAGACCCAGTATCTTTGCCTTTGAAGAAACCGACAGCAAAAAGATGTACAACTGTTCCTCCTCTACCACCTTGTTTGTTTTGTCCTCCTATTGATTTTAGCCAACCTGTTGGTCCGGTTGATTGGGGTAGTAGCGGAGATGAATGTGAACCGGATGATTTTGACTATGAAGGTGTCATATACAAAAAATTTCCTCAGGACGATCTGGTTATCAATAGGATTTCTGGTATGCAAATGGGATATTTTCAGAAAGATGGAACTGTGAAGTTCTTCGGTGATGAAGAGAGGACTTCTCACGAAAAGAACAAAGAATAGGTTGATGCTAGTATTAGTTCATAGGTAGTTAGATTTTTTTTAAATTTGAGATAATGATTGGATTATTTTATATCAACAAACAATGGCGAAACTGACTATGTCAAACTTGGATGCTTTCAAAGATAAAGTATGTATTCTGAAGATTATAGAGGAAGAACCGCCTATGTGCTCACGGCTAACAAGGACACCGCCTCCTCTACCGAACTGGTCAACACACATAGTCATGGGTAAGAAGAAGAAGAAAAGTGTTAGGTTCGGTGGAGTGGTTGAGAGCACCTTCGTGTCAAAAAGGTCTGACAATGTAAACGTGAGAGGTCCGCTAGCTAAAGGACCAGAAGACGTTTCAGTTGACGGATGTAACCCCGATATATTTGCTTATGTTGAGGGTCTCGATAACAAGATTACACTATTCCAGAACAATGCGCACAACAGTTCAGGTTTGGTTGAGGACAAACCCACTAGAAAATCCACACCAGTGATTACTAAGGAGGAAGTGAATAGGTTCCAAATGGATAACTTCATGTCTTATGTTGACCCAGTATCTGAGGTCACGGGGATGTTGTTGACCAATGAAAATGGAATCCTAAGGAGATTGCCTCAAACATTTATCATTGACTGTGTTCTCAACATGATGGAGATAGATGACTATCTTGAAACTGAGGGTAGTTCATGTACTATATCATGTAGACAAGCAGTATCGATCAGCAATACACCGCATAAGAGACAACGTCCTATCATACAGAGAAAGATAAGGGATCTCACAAACAGGTATCTGTAGGGTAAAAAAATAGACTATACATTATCTATACTTTATATCTATACAAACTTTTTTTTGGGTAATAGGGTTTTCTTATAAGTCTTGACGGCACGCCCCACACTTCAAGAGTCTTACATCCGAGAAACAGGTAGAGCAATACTCGTGCCCGCACTTACTCAAGGTAAAATTCTCCTCCGTGGTAGGACTTAGGCAGATCATACAGTCTGGATGCCCCTGTTTCCAGATCTGAGTAGAGATGTGTTTGGGCATAGGTATTTTCTTGGGATGATGTTGATGCTGCCGCCGTAGCTGTTGCCGTAGCTGTTGATGCTGTTGCTGTTGCTGTTGCTGTTGCAGGAGAAAACTCACAGCATCTCGGATCCGTATACGTTCTTGGGCACGGGCAGCGGCTCTCTCGGATGCGATGGTATCGACTCTCACGAATGCGTCGATTGTTATAGTGTCGGCGCCTATTATTGTAGCTATGCGGGCTGCGCGTGCTTCGATGCGAGTGTCATCTCGTTTCCACCTCTCAGCACGGCGCGCCTCGAAGCCCGCGGCAAACGCTACTATGGAAGGCTGGGTAGGCATATGCATATGAGCTGCTACTACTGGCCGCTGAGGGCAGGTAGATCGGTTGTGTCCGGCGAGGCGGCAGATCGAGCAAGGCATTGCGAGTTTAATTCGGTATGCTTTTGTTCAACGGTATGATCTTTGGTGGGTCAAAATTACTTGATCTTAATCTCAAATTTATTGAGATAAACTTTTTTAAGATAAACTTTATGAGATAATGTAAAAAAAATAGACTATACATTATCTATACAAACTTTTTTTTGGATTTTTGAGATAATGTAAAAAATAGACTATACTTTTTTTGGTTTTTTATAGTGTTTTTATAGTGTTTTTTATAGTGTTAGTTTAGTTGGGTACGGCCCACCGCCCTCATTTCTACAATTTTATCATAGTTTTTCTCATACCCCCACCATGGTATTAGGCCGTTGCGGTCTACAACCAAGCGTTTGATGTGGAGGTTAAGGGCTGCACAGGGTTCAATACCCCCGTGGAAGCGGTAATTGCCCCAGCCGCCCGCCACCTTACCCCACCAGCAGTTGGCATGCGCTGGACTCTGGGTCCACTCAAGCTGGCGTGCTGCCTGGTAAACAGTCAAAGTCGACCGGGGGTGGATGGCAAGGTGTTCAAATTCCACCACAAAATCGGGTGGATTGGTAGCCAAGGTGGGTGTAAGCAGCTGACCGTGCTGGGCAAGGGCTATTACCATGTTTTGGAATTGCTCCCGCACACAGGCCCAGGTGGATGTTTGGTGGGTCCAAAATGTAGCCTCCATTTCCAAACCGGCGTCGATAACCATCTTGTGTGTGGCGGGCGTCAAAAACGGGTGTAGGGTGGTAGGTACAGGCTGTAGGGCAAACTCGAAAATGATTTTTCGGAGTTCTACTGCAATGTGGTAGTCCAGACGGTTGAAAACCGCCGCAAGTGTAAGGCAAGCAAGGTGCGGGGTATCAACCAGCGGCTGGATATTAATGCAGGTGGTTTTGTTGTGGCCAGCTTGACGGCAAATCGAACAAGGCATTGCGAGTTCGAGTATTCGAATACGGTATACTGTTGAGCTTTTGTGAGTTTGAAATAAGTTAATCCTAATCTCAAATTTTTTAAGATAAACTTTTTTGAGATAAACTTTTTTGAGATATACTTTTTTGAGATAAACTTTTTTTAGATAAATTTGAGATTAGGATTGTTAAGTGGAAAACCACCTATGATGTTTACAAAACTCCAACTCTCTCGTGCTAAGAGATCTGCTATGGAAGATATCCCCCACTTCAAGGGGTTCAAGCTATACCGGTTGAAAGACTTCTTGACTGAGTATGTGGAAGGATATGATATGGTGTGGGACGCGAAGAACAAGGAATCTCCATATGAGATTATCTGTTTAGTAGATACCAGAGTAGATACCAACCACACAATGTCAGATAGTAGGAGGAAGTCTCTTCGCCGTGCTGGGGGTGCTAAGAGACGTAGGGTGAAAGACAGATATCATTATGAGAATGTGTTCAACCGCATCCACGGTTATCTTCTATTGGAAGACCAAACCAAGAACGCAAATATCCCTAGGGGTCAAAAGGTTCTCTCACTATCAATGATATGTAGTTCTTACTACACAAACATGAAGGGTGTTGGATCCTTCATGATGAAATCAATGGTTGCTCTTGCTAAACTTGGTGGATATTCTAGTATTATCCTGGAGGTCTCAAATGAACATGCTGGATCATACGAATATGTAGAAGAAGAAGAAGAAGAAGAAGAAGAAGAAGAAGAAGAAGAAGATGAAGATGATGATGATGATGTACCTGAGTTGGAGTCGGTTAATCAACCGTTATCAGACAGAATAGGAAAGGAGTTTATCAGGAAGGCCATGCGTGTTATTGATGGTATTGCCTACTACAATGTAGGGGATGACTATATCATCAATATTGTGAGTTCGTACTTGGATGACGAATATGATTTCGAAAGCTACGACAACGATTTCAGAGTAGTTGATATCAGCGAACCGGGTGAGAACGAATATGGGGGATATTTCTATAACAAGGGAAAGAGATCACAACAGGGACTACAATCATTCTACGAGAAGTTCGGATTCAATGAGGACTCAACAGTCCATTCTGAGTGGAAGGCGTTTACAACAGATCCGTATCCGAGTATGATCCTAAACCTGTAACCTGTAATAGTATAGAAACATTATAGAAATAGATAGGACATTTTTTTATTTAAATTTGAGAATAAAGTATTGAGATAACAAATAAGTCCACCCAAGATGACTACTGAAAAGAAGCAGTGTCCTGTGTGTCTTGATGATATTGGTGAAAAGGATCATTGTGTGACTGAATGTGGTCATGTTTTCTGTTTGAAGTGTATCCTCCGGGCAGCCCAGGAGAACACGGCCTGTCCCATGTGTCGGAACGTCCTTGTGGACGACCCTGTAAATACTCCAGAAAATATAGATTCTGTTTATGTTGATAATGTTTATGGACAGGGAGTTGAAGTAGGGTATGAGGAAGGTTTCGTCGATGGATCTTTTCGATCGCAGGAAGATATTACAAGAGATAAGCAGAAGGCATTTGATGATGGATTTATTAAAGGTCGTTCTGGTGCTCTAGAAGAGATTAGGCGGTTGAAAGATGAACTACATCTTTTACAAACAAAGGTTAAGACACCCATATCAAGACCGTCAACCCCATACATGCATACTCAAGAAGAATACAAGAACCTTCCAACAACTGCCCGTGCCGAGGCTCTTAGGTTATCTCCTGCCATGGCTCCTTCCTGGATAAGAAATGACCCCGGGGCGAGGTGGTCTCCAGGGTTTCAAGCCTGGATTCCAGGCCCACCGCGACCGGACCCGGACTCAGACTCGGACTCGGACCCGGACTAGGTCCGACTAACTAACATGGCTGTCAGTTTGGCGATTCTCGTAAGTCGATATCGGGACCGACGTTGTCTTCCAGCACATCACGCTGCTGATGGATGGAGATAGTTAGCGTATAAAATAATTAATTAATATATTACCTTTTTTATGAATGATAAATATAAAATAATAGATACAAGGTTAAATGAAGATTTTAAGCAGAAAACATTCTCAGGATTCCAAAAAAAAGATGTAATAGCAGCATTGTTTAAATCAATAGATCAAGGTAAAATAGAAAATGCTTGTCATTGGTGTACTGAATGTATAATATCAGGCTATACTTTAAAAATATGGGATAGATTAATAGTTTACGCTTGTAAGATAGTTCATATTAATAATCCTAAACTACCTATTTATTTATATAAAAAAAATATGATGCTTTTCAATCAATTAAATAGATTAGAATGTAAAAATAAAGATTATTTAATTCTTAGAAACAGTCAAATGATTCGTAATTTAGTTTGTGATCTAATATCAACAATAATTACATCAGAGAAAAAGAAAAAATATGATAAATTATTCAAAATAAAAGAAGGTGATTTTAATATTAAATCAAGTCTTCAAGCAAATATTCATATTCTACCTAGTAGTATTCTAAGGTTCGATGATCCAGAAGAGTTAAAAATAATCATAAATGAATTTTATTTTCATTTAAAAAATCAATTATCAGGATATGATAAAGCTGTTTATTGGATATTATGGTTATTAGAATGGGAAAGGAAACATAAAAAGAATAAAGAGACTTGGACAATATCAGAACGTAAAGTAGATATTAAAAATGATAAAGATAAATGTGATTTTATTTGGATAATATGGGAAACAATATTTATTGAACTAAGTAATAGGAAAAATAAAATGGTCACAAATAATATAAAAGTATTATATTCTCTTTATATTAATAATTATACATCATCAAAAAGAAATACAAGATTATTTATAATATATAATGCAATAGGTCATTTAACAAATACATTAGATTATAATAAATCTATTAGAAACAATATGACTGTATTTATTCAAACCCAAGCTAATATAAATAAAATGTATGAAATTGTTAAGAAAAATGAAGTTAATAAATTGGTCATAAAAGAAGATAAAAATAAGAAGAAACCAAATGATAATCAATCTGAAGAGTTGATAGGTTTAGAAATCATGAATGATAAATTAAATATCTTTAATGAATTTATTTAATTATTTTCTTGATTTAGTTTTTTTTAGATTTATATTTTTAGATTTTTTATATTTTTTAAGTTTTGATTTAGTATATTTTTTAGATTTTCTTGGTTTTCTTAGTTTTGATTTAGTATATTTTTTAGATTTTATTGGTTTTCTTGATTTTCTTGATTTTCTTGATTTTCTTTTCCTATTTCTTCCGCCGGCGCCACCGCGGGCAAGATGAAGGAGTTCTTCTTCGAGCTTCGCTATGCTTTTATATATACAGGGCTTTATGGTGCTACAATAACGCCTAGAGGCTTTTTCTGCTTTGATTTTAATTTCAGACTCTGATCCCATTATATTTTGTATATGCGAGGCATAAGTACTATTCTGTGTTAACAATTTTAGAATGTTAATTTGTTGTTCTTCTCCGAGAGATTCAAACTCTCCTGTGGTTAAATATAATTTGGAATAGAATTCTATCTTCGAATGTATAAAAGCAAACGAGGAGGTCGTAAATGCTTTCTCCATGCCCTCTACGTGACCTCCCACAAACCACTGTAGGTGTTTCATTAATACTTGACGATCTGGTACTCCTGGTGCTGCTGGTGCTGCTGCTGCATTATTTACCGTTAAAAAACCAAGAGCATTATTGGCCGCCGCCGCCGACTTTGGCCAGTTGGTAACTATCTTCTCCGGCTCCGCCGGCGGCTCCGCCTGTTGCCGCGCCGCCTGTTGCCGCTCCGCCTCCGCCTGTTGCCGCTTCGCCTCCGCCGCCTCCGCCTGTTGCCGCTTCGCCTCCGCCGCCTCCGCCTGTTGCCGCTTCGCCTCCGCCGCCTCCACCTGCGGTTTTTTATATACTTCCCGTATATCAAAAAGTAATTCTACCCAAAAATTGTTAGTAGCATTATCATCAGTATCGAGTTGAAATGGATTGCTATTCATTAGATCTCCAACCTGAACCTCATATGACGACACATCGACCTCTTTTTTATATACCTTATTTAACATACTTAATAGATTAATATCCAAATTTCTTAATTCCTCCTTTCTATCGGCCTGTAAGTTGGGGGGGAAATTTGTACATATGGACTTACTATTGTCCGAAAACGGTAGAAATGAATTAAGAGCTTGTTTAATTTGAAACGCGCGCTTAATATGAGTAGTTTCTTTGTTAAACCGATTCTTTGCCTGACCATAAGAACCGCGAAACCCCTTCTTATTAGTAAGACTCCCTTTAACATACTTCTTACTTTTTTGGTAAGTCTCCCACTTACACTGATCCCCATATTCTGTCACTTTCTGCTGCTTTGGCATAAAAACTTCGCTTATGCTTTGTGCAACATTATATGACATTCCTGGTGATTTAAAATTTATCTTTCGCTCAACATTATCTATCATATAAGTAACTTTCACAGATAATTCATAATCATACCCGTCCCCATCACTATTTTGTCGTTTTACTGGTGCTACATCATCGATTTCATGTACAGTAATATTCAGATGATCCAGAATAGTAGTGGTCGGGTTTTCAAAAGTGTTTTTTTGTAGTATAAAGAAATTTGATACAGTCTTCTTCGCATTATCAAAAAATGTGTTAATCGCCTTCCTCGACATTGCTTCATTTTTATCCACAATAGATTTCTTATCAAACAGCGCGATCAATTGATTGGCAGACATGTCGTCCGGGGCCTGATATGCTTCAATGGTTTTCAGGTAGGCTACTAAACTATCTGTGTCAGGTACGTATTTAGCAGCTGCCATAGTAGCAGCTGCCATAGTAGCAGCAGCAGCAGCAGCAGCAGCTACCTTCTGACCTACCTCATGACCTTTATTTAATATTTTTTTCGTATAGTCACCTGCCGTGGCATTTACTGTCGTCGCAGCCTTATCAATATTGTGCTTAGCAAATGCCCAATCAGCCGACTTGATTCCCAACCTATTCAAGTAAACTTTAGTCTCCGGGTTGACACCATGGGCACGCACGTGTGCCGACAATCCGGTGTTTCCATTAGCGTGTAGTCGGTCGGCAAAACCATTGAATTTTGACATTTATATATATATATATATACTAGAAAAAAATATTTCCGAATTAAATAATTTTATATAATATATTATATGGTAAAAAGTAAAAAAGTTAAAACTTTAAATAAATCATCTAAGTTGAATGTAATATTTGATATAGATGATACATTAATTCATTCTCGTTTACAACAAAATGATAAAAGGTTGTTCATGGGTGTTGCACATAATACAGAATATAAATTATTTAAAATGTCGCATAATAAAACTTGTATATATTTTATAAGGAATTATGTCCATATGTTATTACAATATTGTTTTGAATACTGTAATGTAGGGATATGGTCTTTAGGTACTAAATCGTATATTATTCCCTTATTAAAAATGTTATTAACTAAACAGCAATATGATAAATTAACTATAATAATTAGTAGGAAAAATAGGACAGATAAATATGTTGAATATATCGATGAAAAGAATGGTAAGAAATTTAAGATAAATATATTGAATGGCGAACCAACTAAACCATTACAATATTTATTTGATAATTATGGAGGTTTTACTCCTAAAAACACCTTACTAATTGATGATAGTGCGTTCAATATTTCTATAAATCCTTTAAATAGTATGTATATACCTAAATATTGTCTTTCAGATAATGATACATATTTATTAAATGTCTATCAATGGTTAAATAAGAATAAAAATAAAAAAGATATTAGAAAAATTGATAAGAAATTATTTGAATATGATGAAAAAGTAACATCTGATTGTTTATTAGTAAATAAATATGACTATACTAATAAAAAACTTGAATTTGGTGATTTTGTTGAATATAAAAAAGGAGGATTAATAATAGTAGGATATATTACAAATATTACTAAAGATAAATATGATATAGTTGAGTTTGATGATGGTGATTTATATAAAAATAATTATAAATTCACAACATATAAAGGATTAGATAAATCATCACTACAAAATGTCATAATTTAAAATAATTTACTATTGATTTTTGTAGGTAATCCATGACCAAATAAAACCATATATACCAATACTAATCCACCAACTAATACACTCATATTTTCAGATTTAACCGCACCATATTTAACACCGTAACATAATACTAAATATAAAACGACAGCAATAACAACTGAATGTAATAACATAGATAATCCTCTTTCTTGAACCATTTTATACTCTACCATATATAAAAAAAAATGAATGATTTTGACTTATTAATAATATGGAATTATTCTTTTGACTATTGTTCTCTGACCTTATTTATAGGTTCATATTGTGTTTTAACCGCTTGTGTTTCTATGGTTTGAGTTGGTTTTACTTTTATAGACATCGTATTATTATTATTATATAATACCTTTAATATTTAAATAATTATTATATAATGCGAGTATCTATGTGTAGTTAGTATCTATCCCTCTCACCTAATTCTTTAGGGCGCCGGCGGCCGAAATGGCAGGGGGCGGAGAGAGTATCTGCCTGGCCAGCTGCACGAGTCGGTCCATGCAGCAACTTGTTCTAATTTGTGGCGCTCCTCTGATGGCGCCGGCGCTGCGCCCGCTGCTCCCCTGCGGCAATTGTGTAATAAGTAATGAACTCGTGTAATATACCTCAGCTGGAACCTTGGATATTCGTACCTACCATAGCTAAGGACTTCGCGAATTATAGACTGCTGATGCTGATGTGGAGTTTCTCGTAAAGAGTTATGAAACTTACGAGCATCTTCCACTTCACTTGTACTCAAAACCTCCATGAAGTATTTCACAAGGTTAGGATCCTTCAGGTAACTAATCATCAAGAGAGCAATCTGTTGCTTAATGGTGAGGGCATAATGACTGATATATTTCACCATATTGAGTTTATTTATTTATTGAAAAAAAAATCAAATTTATCGAAGAATACTTTATAATTTAAATATCTTCTATCTTTTTGAGATTAATAATATTCTTTTGACTTATTTATCAGATTGGATATGGATTAGTGAATTTTCACACATCAAGAATAGTTCCCAACATGTTTTGAGTGATTCAGGGATCGTGTCAATATCAAAATCTCCTCTGAATAACGTTTCCTTATCCCTAAGGTGGAGAGAACCAAAGAAGTCATAGTCTGTTATACCATCCCTGACAACAGCATAAGTTCTTTCTTTTTCTGGAATCTTTGAATCTTCAACAAATTCGTGCGCCCAACGATCAATCCATGTGTTAACGTATTCAATCAAGTAGAAATAATCTATGGTATCATATGGTTCCCAAAACTTATCATCATCATCATCATCATCATCATCATCATCTCCATATTCATCTTCAGCTTCATCTTGTTCAATTTCTTCGAGTGTGTGCTCTGTATCATGTACATAGTTCATATAATGGACCATTTTCTCTTGACAAATATACGACCACGTACTGGGTTCAAACATTGTTAGGACAGACCACTTATTTGCAAACATACCGAAATCGTTGTTCTGGTCGTATGGTTTTACAGGAATAATCATTTTATCAACCGTAGGATTGCCTCCATATAGGTCAATAGATTTCTTGTATTCTTTGAAGCATCTACCGTTAGACCTTTCAATTCGGTCTCCTACTTCCCACTCGGGATTACCAGCAGCGGCCGAAGGTCCATCATCAGGGTAAGTCTCTATTGACCAAGAAGGATAAATACAATTACACCTCCAAAAATCAATCATCAGGTGGTCCATAATAGCAACAAAGCATTTAGAAGATATAGACAAGTCATGACCACCTAACCGGGGGTTTAAATCCGTGGGGTCCTTAGACCGCGTAAAGACATACTCGAACACCTTGAATAGTTTTCTCTTTCTGGATAATACGACCTGTTCACATATCATAATCGCCATATCATTATCGAGGTATCTTAGAGGTGATAACTCCATCCTCAATCTTTTTAAGTAAGCTTAATCTAGATCTCAAATTTAAATTTGAGATTAAGGTTAAAGATATGTAAAACTCACTACGAACAATGGCTGAATGGCTTTCATCCGAACAACGATACATACTTCATATGCTCCCAGCCGATACGAGGACAGAATTCATGAATAGCTTCAGGGGGGGGGATATGTTCCCTGACATTTGTGAGTGCATCAAATCTGGGTACAGAAGAGGGGACGATAGGTTTTGTAAGTGTGGTATAGGTTCAGAAATTACCAGACGAATGCTACAACTCATACAAGACCATCCTAAGTGGGGTGAAACCATTGAATGCGTGGTAGAAGGAAAGACGATTAGGAAATACAAGTATATCAGTATCCCTGGTTTGAACGCAATATGTAGAAGAAAAACTTATAAGAGAGTGTCCTTTCTATTTGGTGGTCACTATGATGACGAACCTTTCTTCTCAATAGACATCAACACGGGATTCCTTAGGTCTATCATTAATTCAGAGCACGTCCAAGGTCATACAGAGAAGTCATTTATTATGTTTCTTAATAAGTGTCAGGTTAAATACGATAGCATGTATTCGGTTGTCATGAAAGACATTTACGGAAGACCAATAGGGGATAAATTGATGTGGGAAGGTTTTGATCCTAGTGTGATGCTTCCAGTTGATTACGAAAAAGTAATAGATGGATACACATTTACATTCACATCAGAGATTAAGGTAGGAAAAGTCAATCATGCACGGACATATGATGAACTATCCTGTAGGAATATGCAACTCCAGGGCCAAATGAATCGGTTAGAATCTGAAGCAATCAAAACAGAACATCAACACACGAGTAAGATAGAGTTCCTAGAAGAACAAATCAAAGAATTGGTTAACCAGGTAAAATATAAATTGCCTATCTCAGAAGAAAAGATAAATAAAGATTATCTCTAAAAATTTGAGATTAAGATAATATTATTTTAAACACACAAACTGCAAATGCCTATCTACAACGTTATCACTAAGAAGTGGCAAATGAACAAGATGGAACAGATCAACTTCCTCGTGGACGAGGATGGGTATGACCTGATCTATTGTGACGACGAGGAGAACAACTACGGTCAGGAATACGACTACGAAGATGAAGATGAAGAAGAAGATGAAGAAGACAAGACCCCGAAGGAAACCAATCTCAAGAAAGAGATTTTGAATATCCTGAAACGCTAATATCCATCTATTCATATCCTTACCCTATCTCTCTACATTTTTTTTTAATAAATTTGATTTACATTAATGTTAGTAATAAACCATATAATGTTAGTAACTATTAAGAAAACATGTGCTTATTCTATGAATTACAGTATTGTAAGGTTTATCCTTACATTCATGATGCTCCATACATTTAGTTATTTAGCATCTGTTAGTTATTCGTTTTGGTGCTTAGACACAGGTGTGTTTGGTTATTTCAATAATATCATTGATGGGAACGGTCCAGTCTGTTATATGTTACTATCTACATCTTATCATGCACAAACCAATATCTACCAGCTAGTAGGACTATCATTTGTTAGTACAGGATTTACATGGATTAGTAATTCGATTATGAAAGGAAATAGATCATAGTTTAAATTTGATAATCAAATAAATAATTTATAAAATGGAACCACAAGCAGAATCTGTTATGCCAATGGATGTTATCATTCCAGAAGAAGTCAAGTATTGTCCTTATACTGGGTCATATGTTCAGATGATCATGAAAGCATATAAAAAAAATGATTTAGTGGTGATGAAGGCCTTGATTGAATACAGAGATAATATGATTAAACGAGATAGATTAATTAACCAGAACAAGACTCACATACTTCAGGTGCCACTGTGAATTGGATAGCTTTAGAACTAGGTCTGCTTCGTAGATAATACATACCAGTTTTTAATCCTTTTTTCCATGAATAGAAATGCATAGATGATATTGTTTTAAAATTAGGTGCTTCAATAAACAGATTAAGACTTTGTGATTGACAAATGTATTTACCTCGGTCAACAGACATATCAATAATAACTTTTTGTTTTATTTCCCAAGCAGTTTTATATTTATCTCGGATAAATTCAGGGATTTCAGTGATTTTTTGAACAGAACCATCATTGATGATAATTTTATTTTTTAGATCTTCATTCCAAATACCATAATCAATAAGGTCTTGTATAAGATAGTTATTAATAACAACATATTCTCCTGCTAATACTCTTCTAGTATAAATATTAGACATAATAGGTTCAAAGCATTCATAATTACCTAGGATTTGTGAAGTAGACGCGGTAGGCATTGGAGCTACACAAAGACTATTTCTTAATCCATACTTAACAATATCTTCTTTAAGAATATTCCATTTATCTAACATTTCGTCAGACGGTTTTTCATTCCAAAGGTCGAATTGTAAGACACCTTTACTAGCAGGAGATCCTTCGAATGTTAGATATGAACCAAAATATTTATCTCCCTTAAATAATTTATCTAATTCTTCGGTTGTACAATTCAATTCGTCTTTTAAAGAATAATATTCTTGTGGGAATCGTAATCCATCAGTTTCTACCATATATGATTTAAGTTTTATGAATAGTGCTTCTCTTTCTTTAGATATTTCCATAGATTTTTTCATAGATCCATAATAGATATGTTCAAATATTTTCTCATTGATTAATTTAGCTTCAGGCGAATCAAATGATAGACCCATAAGGTAGAATACGTTAGCTAATCCCTGGACACCGATACCGATAGGTCTATGTCTTAAATTAGATCGTTTAGTTTCTTCGAGTGGGTAGAAGTTATTATCAATAATATTGTTAAGGTTTTGTGTAAGGATGGCACAAATTTCTTCTAATTTATCATAATTAAAAGTAGGTTTAATATGATTATATAGATCTAAAAATCCTCCTAAATATTCCCCATTAACATATATTTGTGGCATAATATCAATTAATTTATCTTCTTCTTCATGAATTTTTTCATATAATTCAATTCTATCTTTTTTCTGATCTAATATGATTTCATTATATAGGATACTTCTATTTTTAAGAATATTTTTAATATAATCACATTGCTTACAATTAGATTTAGAGTAGATAGTGATTTTATCATTAATATCATTATATTCAACAAACTTAGGTAATGAAACAGATGCTAAATTACATACAGCAGTTTCGTCTTTATCAGAATATTCAATAATTTCAGTGCATAAATTAGATGATTTGATAGTTCCTAAATTCTGTTGATTAGATTTCTTATTACAAGCATCTTTGTATAGGATGTAAGGCATACCAACTTCGATTTGTGAGATATAGATAGAATACCAAACTTTCTGGGCTTCAATAACTCTACCTCGACCATCGTTTTCGTATTTAGTATATAATTCTTCGAATTCATCGCCGTAGCAATCACTTAAACCAGGACATTCATTCGGACACATCAAAGTCCATTTACCATTTTCTTGTACTCTTTTCATAAATAGATCAGGGATCCATAATCCATAGAATAGGTCACGTGCTTTTTCTAATTCATTACCATGATTCTTTTTAAGCTCAAGGAATTCCATAATATCAGCGTGCCATGGTTCCATATAGATAGCGATAGAACCATTTCTCTTCCCGCCACCCTGATCAACATAGCGGGCTGTATCATTGAATACTCGGAGCATAGGTACAACACCATTAGAAATACCATTAGTTCCGTTGATAGAAGATCCAGCAGCTCTCACATTATGACAATGTAAACCGATACCACCAGCATGTTTAGAAATCAAAGCACAATCCTTAAGGGTATCAAAGATCCCAGCAATAGAATCATCTTTCATAGAAATTAAGAAACATGATGCTAATTGTTCATTATTAGTCCCAGCATTAAAAAGTGTAGGGGTTGCATGGATGAAATATTTGTTAGAAATCATATCATATGTTTCGAATGCCTTATCTAAATTATTTCTATGAATACATAGAGCAACTCTCATAAATAAATACTGGGGAGTTTCTCTGATAATTTTATCTTTTTTAAGAAGATAACTTTTTTCTAATGTTTTAAATCCAAAGAAATCAATCAAATAATCATTATTATGATTGATTTTTGAATCAATTAAATCTTTATTAGATAAAACTAAATCATAAAGATATTTATTAATCACAGGTTTTAATCCATCACCGTAAAGTGTTTCAATACATTCTGAAAATGTATTAGAGCATCCTTTAGTATGGTTAGAAACACAAATTCTACTAGCTAAAATAGCATAGTCAGGGTGTTTAGTGTAAAGAGAAATAGCAATTTCAGATGATAATTTATCTAAATCCGATGTCTTAACATTATCATATATTTCGGAGCAAACTTTTTGAGCAATAATAGTAGGATCAATATTTAATGGATTAAATTCTTTCCCTAAACATAATAGTTTAATACGGGTAAGAATCTTATCAAAAGAGACTTCTTCACATTCACCATTTCGTTTTTGGACTCGCATATTATTATACATAATATATAATCAATATTTTTTTAAATAGTGTTGAACTTTGTCGATAAGTGTTGAACTAAAATAATATTCTGATTATCCAATGCAAACTTTATATCTTCTATAGTTACTTTAAAATTCTTTTCAATCAAATTTATTATTATATTGTTATTACTTAAGTTATTTATTAAACATACTCTTATTAATAATGTATTTGTATTAATCCTATCTAAATAATCATCTATTAAAACATTTGTAAAAGACAATTTACGATCTAAATCAGGATTCAATAATGTATTTATGACCTTATTAAAATTGATTTTTTTATCATAATTTAAAATGTATTTAAATAACTCTAAATTATTGAAATTTATAGAAGATTCTATAAAATGTTTCATATTATATTTATTATCATTTCTATTTATTGAATAAATGAATAGTTCATTATATCTTCTTTTAACACAATTATTCAAGAATGGTTCATTTATATCATATTTTTTGTTTTCAATCAAATAATAAAAAATATCTTCATATTCTCTATTAGATGATAATATTAAATACGATAGTTTGTGTTGTAGATGTTTAATTATATCGTAGTAGTAAGTCACTAAATATTTGATCAAAACACTGTGAACTGCAAAGAAAAGGAAAAATCAGACCTTGACAAAGGAATAAGGAATAGTTAATCTTTTATTCGTTTAAATTTATGTTGAATAAAGTTTTTTTTTGAAAAAAATCATCTCCTGTGTAGCGGG
>Ga0209279_10000354_pt1 | contig 31050 bp, 49 predicted proteins | sample CoawatmetaG00DNA_3_FD_187508 | JGI IMG/M metagenome (GOLD analysis project Ga0209279, IMG submission 187508) | Marine microbial communities from the West Antarctic Peninsula - Coastal water metaG006-DNA (SPAdes) (version 2) | ecosystem: Environmental > Aquatic > Marine > Coastal ...
ACGTAATCTAATCCAGAATACCAAACAGATTGTTTTTTGCATAACAGACAATCATTTTCATTCATTACATGATTTTCTACAAAATCTTCAAATGTTGTTTTTGCGTAGTCAAATGTATTATGGATAAATTCTGATCCGTAACGATTGAAAAAATAATGTGATACAATTTTATCCCAAGGGTTTCTTACAAAACAAAATTTAAAGTAAGAGTCCCATATATCTACAAATTCTTTTTGTATCACAGAGTTTTCAACATGATGATAATATGGACTTTTGTTGTCATCTACGGCATCTACGCCCCAAATATCAACGTATTTTTTTAGTGTTCTTTTCGTCGAAATACTTGCAGTTTTTGGGCTGTCGAAGAAAATAAATTTATATGCATGGGATATCTGCATTATTATGCTAACGTTAGAAATTAATTGAATTTCTAAGAATCTGAGCAGCTGGAGATACAGGTAGATTGCTCATTGGAGTGGAATAAGATGATGAGTTGTTTGTTGGTGAACTAATATTTGTAGTAGAAGGTGCAACAATTGTCGGTGAACCACCAGATGATGTAGAACTTGCCCGTGTTGCCCCTTGTCCAATTGCAGCAGCTCTACCATTCTGCATATTTGCGCTAGCATCTACCATTGGGGGATTTGAAGAAACCATTTTGCCACCCACGAAGGTTTCATTCCTTCTACTTCCTATTTGACTTTTATTCTGAAGAAGATCAAGTTTTCTTCTTGCACTCGACTTCATTGAACTTTTTACAGGCTTGCCATTGGCATGGGTTGCATTATTAATTTCTTCCTTAGTGAAGTAAGTTTTACCAAATAACTTCACGCCTGGTCCTTTTTCCGATGCTTTTTTAATATCGTTAGCTGCAGCAGGCATTCCCCCCATTTTAGGGTTCGATTTACCAGATGCGCCACCATCGTTTTGTTTTGGTTCTTCTGGACTAAACATACCCTTAGCAGCTGCAAATATTGCATTTCCTGCATTTTCCAACAAACTAGGTTGAGTTTTCTTTAGTGCTGCAAATACTCTTTCATAAGATTCAGCACTTGACGGCATCATATCTGGTATTTTTGGTATTGTCATAGCAGAAATTGCCGATATCTTATCTGTATCAAGTTCATTTATTGCTTTAATAACTCTTTCAATTGATGTCAACCCAGCTTTATCACCACTACCCAAAGCATCGACAACCTTTTTAATATTTTCAGTTACAGAGTCATCCATCTTAAACCCTTCTTTAAAGAGTGCCGCATTTTTAACAAATGTGCTAATAGCTGTTGCTGCGGCTGTAATACCACCAGAGTTTTTGGCAAGTTCTAAAATCTCTGAAATTGGACCATCGCCGCCCATCATTTTACCTAACGAACCAAGGAGTGAAGGACTACCAAGATCAGAAAGTGATTCTTTAATCGCTTCGATACCTAACGCTGTTGCCGTCATGGTGCCAGGATCAATTGTAGAAAGTTTCTGAATTGATAGGGTTTGTGCTTCAAGTACAGCAATCTGCGCTTCTGCTTCTGCCTTGGCGTCACCTTTAACCGCATTTACTACTGTTGCAATACCTTCTGCAATCGAAGTTACCACCCCAGCAACAGCTCCGCCTACCGCTTCTATTATACCAATAATGACGCCACCAACTTTTTCAATGACACTACCTATTGATTCAAATATAGCTGGTATTTCTTTAATTGCAGTCATGAGGACGTTACCGATAACATCTGCAATTTTAATTAACACGGGAGCAAATGCTTCGATTGCTGGTGCTGCAAGTCTTAGTGCTGCACCCAAACCAATCATTCCAAGAGTGAATACAGCTAAACCACCAATGACTAATGGGTTTGCAAATGACATTATTCCTTTTGCAAACATTTTTAGAAATATCATTAATCCTTTTCCAGCGAATTTTAGAAGTACACCAATGCCTTTACCAAGTGCGCCTAATCCAGCACCAAGTTTTGCAAGCATCCCGCCACCACCATCACCGCTACCACCATCGCCACTACCACCACCGCCGGTTTTAGTTACACTCATTGCAATCTGACTTAACAAATCAAGTTGTTTGCTTTTCCAGTTTTCTTGTTCTGCAGCAGCTGCATCTCGTTCTGCAGCGGTTTCACCACCGCCGGCTGCGCTGACTGCACCTCCTCCTCCAAGACTTCCAGAGTTCTCTAATTGTTCAGCAACGAGTTCAAGACCAGCAACCAAGTCACCATCAGAAGAAGCAGCCGCCATAGGGCGGGTGACGATCTCTTCTATCCCCTCAATCAAAAGAGAGAAAGATTCAGTTATACTATTTGCTGCTTCAGATAGAGTTGCGATTTGTTTTGCTTCAAAATCTGCTTTTTCTTTAGCGGCGGCAGCGTCCTTTAACCTTGTGTCCGCCTCTAAACTCTGTGCTTCATTTTCTTGTTCAGCAAGAACCATATCTCTTGATATTATTTTATCCTTATCACGTAGTAGTTCTTGTTCAATAAGTATATTTGCTTCTTCATCTCCAAGTGTTGCTCGTAGGGCTGCATGTCTTGCATCAGATGTTTTTTTCTCAGCAGCTGCCGTTGCTTGCTCTTTTTCAAGTTGCTGTTTTCTTTTTATTGCATTATTATATTCTTGTTCTGAAATTCTGCCATCGGCCGTAGCTGATTTTTTAAGAGCTTTTGCTTTCCTCTTGTCTTGTATAAAATTGAATATATCTCTCTTTATACCATTACCTAAAAGTTTATCTTGAATAGAAGCAATAGCTGATTCTTTGGTTAATCCAAGTGTCTCACGCAAAGAATTTTCCTGAGACATTTGACCAACTTTTTGCAATGATTTTGCAGCAGCTGCGAACTCTCTTGTTGCTTCTCTTTGTTCTTTAATTGATTTTAGTTCTTCTGGTGATAATGCCATAGTTTATTTCCTACTCATATAAGCGGTCATACCCATGTATGCGCCCACAACACCGGCCATGCCAATGTAGAACAGAGCAGATAGGTCGCCTAGGAGTTTCAATCTAGTTTCGGGAATAAAGCCGGGAATCATAACGACAACAGTAAATAGAATCATCGCTACCATAGATATCCAAGCCATACGCCGTTGAGCGTCAGCTTTCTGATCAGCATTTTCTGCTTCGTGTATTTTCTGAACTATCTCTAATTCGTCATCACTCACTATACCATCTCCATCTAAATCGTACTCATTATATTGACTCTCTTCTTGTAATTTTTTTTGAGCCATTATAGTCTCCTATTGTCTATCTTGCGATTTCTGTCGCTCCTTTTCATCCTCTAACCACTGCATTAATAATCCAACATATATATCTCTTTCCCAAGGTATCATACTTTCTATTTCTGTAAGACTATATTTGTGGTGTTGTATCAATCCAAAATTAATCTTAAAGTATGACGATAAAGTATTGTGAGAAAGAGTTAGCTTAAAAAATCGTTCAGCCCCTCCATATGAATTGTTGATGTTACTCCTGTTTTAGGATTTGTAACTTCTACATCATGAGTAAGTTTTGGCATTGTTTCAAAGAAATCCTGTAGATTTGCAAATTGATCTTGTGTTAAACTATCTATAAATTCTTCAATTTCTGCTGTAGTAATGTCAACTTTATTGTAGATATCATCCCCAAATTGAATTGAAGATATGCAATTCTTAATGATAATAAAAATACTATCTACAGAGTTTTTACCAGCAGCTTCTAACGTTGCACTAACATTTGGATAATCTAATTCCATAGAAACTTCATTACCGTTAGCATCTTTACCTAGCTTGCAAGTTTTGCTATGTTTATCATCCATAGTTACTGCAACATCTTCAAGATCGACACTCACATCAACATACGTTACTCCATCATCTGGACATAACATTTTTACTTCAACTGTTTCTGAAATTGATTTTTGCCTGATTTTTAGAAAGGCAAATTCAATATCAAACATTGGATCATTCTTATTACCAAGACTTCCAAAGGTACAAGCATTTACTAGATCAAGAACCCCTTGATGTGTTGCACTTTCATCTTCTTCTTGCTGAGCTAGAAGTAGAATTTTCTCTTCTTTGACCAAAAAAGGTCGGAATTTTATTTCCTCTTGAGTAGAGGGAACTTTCATTTTATAAGTTGGTGTTTCAAGTTTTGGCAAAGCCATTTTATATCTCCTATTTCAATTCAGTTAATCTTCGTGATTATGTTACTCGGCAAGCCGCTCGACTTCAGAGGCTTCTCTACTAGTTTCTTGTCTTGGTGCTTTGCTCCCATGTTCGCCAATATCAGTCCAAAATCTAAATGCAAAGTTAACAGAAAAATCTTGAATAGCATCAGATGATGTCATATCAAATTCAACTGGTCCAACAGTTTTTGGATATGCTTCCCATATCCTATACGCTGCTGTTGGTTTATGATTTCTATTTAGTACAAATATATCAAGCTGACCGTTGTAGTCGTTATAGTATTTTATATTCCAATCATCTTCATCATAAGTTAACTTTTGCCAATCAGTAAAGTATTTCCTTACATCAAATTTATCATCTAGACTAAATCTTACTGTAACATCATCTGCATATGAAATTCCACTCACAACATCTCTATTAGGCCCGTATATGTTAGCATCTGATTGTGTCTCTAGAAGACTTCCTGGCAAGGTAACAGCATTACAACGAATCATTAATCTTCTTAATGTACTTGATCCGCCCGGCGTTATGTTTCTAGGTGGATTTATATTTAATTGAAATCTATTTTTATGTGCTATTCCAAATTGACCAAGTTCGCTTCGTAATGCATCAATAGCATTAAAAGCACCTCTCGCCGGTGTCTTTTTGCCCTCTTCGTCAAACCCCTGTTCAACAGCAGGGACTCTAACAGCTACAGGGTCAACTTGCCCAAAAATAGTATCGATATTAGTCTGTCTTGTGCTTTCGTTACCAGCCATTATATCATTTTCCTTGAATCTGACCAAACAGCTTTAGCTGTAGATTTCTTAAAACTATGAACAGGAAGAAGCGTTGCAATAACAAGTTCATCTTCCTCAATCTTACGAAACTGAGATTTAGTATATCCTGCTAAATATCTATGAAGGGTTGGTTTTACTAAACGAATACCCTTGATTGCACTATAGCTAGTTGTTAGATCAGCGTCAAGCATTTTATCTAACAACTTCATTCTTAGTGGGATAGGTAAGTAGTGAAAGTTTATCCCTAGAAATCCATCATTATATTTTTCTATTGGTAAAACCAAAGGAAAAGTATCGTAATATGGTAATTTCTTTTTGTGTTTTGGGCCATAAACAAACATATTCAATGTTCCAGCAAATGGGTTACCATTCTGCTTACCATCTCTAATTAGGTCTAATTTTCCTGGCTTACCAAATTCTTCAATCTTATCCCGATACCAATCAGTTGAATAAGGTTTACCTTTTGCGGCGTCTATTACGCCTTGTATATAATCGCTATTTGCCATACCTTTATTTATAACGAATTCCCAAATCAATTTGGGTATTCATTATTAGAATGTGATTGATAAAAACATTGAATGGCTAAAAATTAGATTTGTCTAATAAATAGAGGTATGCAAGACATAGAATTTAATATAAAAATAGCAAGTACAGGAGATACGTTTCTCGTACCCAAAGATAAAAGCATATTAGATGTACTATATGAAAATAAGATAGGTCATCCTTCTTCGTGCAAAGTGGGGATGTGTAGTAAATGTCTCGTTACTTACTTAGAAGGAACAGTAGATCATCGTGACTTATTAAGTGACATGGATATAGATCACGATACACAATTAACAATTTGTCAATCAAGATCAACATCTCCATTATTAGTATTGGATTTGTAAATTATTTGTAACGAATGCCTAAATCATCTTCTGTCAATATCTTAAATTCCATTCCATTATCGAAACACCAAGAGTTTGCAGATTTCCATTTAGCTTCGTTGACTCCCCATGTTTTAACCTCAGAGAACCATCTCCTAGTTTTTCTTGCGGGCTTACTGTCAGGCGGCCTACACTGTTTCTTGGGCTTAACTTCTATAATATATTTCTTAATATTGCCATGGTTCTGTTTAACCTTGATATAGAAATCTGGGAAATAACGATGCACCTTCCCGTCCCATGGCGAAACATAGGGGATAATAATTTCTTCACTACCCCATTCGATTATGGATTTGCTATCATCACAATATACCATAAACTTTCTTTCCCACAAAGAACGATATATAATACTACTTGGATTACCTCTATATTTTGCAGGATTCTTTGGTGTATATTTACCTTTGTACGCCATAACTTATAAATACCTTTGTAAGACTTTGCAAGACTATTTATGGGAGCTAAATATGGCTAGAACTAACTTTGTGGGCACTCCAGCGGCGAAGAAATTCGATGATGCTAAATCAAATCCTAATGGAGGAGCTGTTCGAAAAGGTGATTCTGAACGAAAGTTAGGGTCTACAAAGTTATTGTCTTATCCTCATGAGGCCGGCAGTCTTGAACAAGGTCATTTTGTATTGTTTCAAATACACAAATTAACTTCTGGTAAATTGGGCAAAGTTGAAGAGGGATCAGGATTTAAAAGACGCAGTTTTGCTCTTAGAGGATCAACCAAAACAGTTGAGACACAAATTGCATTGTATATGCCTCCACAAGTAGGAACAACTTATAAATCAAATTATGAAAATAAAGAAATTGGAGCCGTGGCAGAAGCTGGTGCAAATGCAATTGGTTCGGTTGCATCTGGAGGAAGTCTGATAGACTCAATGGGTAAGGTAGCTGGTGCTGTTGCTGGTCGAGCTGTAGGCACTGTAGCTGGCGGAATAATTGATACAATTGGGCCCGGCGCTAAAGAATTGTTTCAACTCAATTCGGGAAAAATTGTTACTGAGAAAATGGAATTAATGTTTAAAGGAATTGAGAGAAGACAATTTACTTTTTCTTTTGCATTCCTTCCAAAGTCAGAACAAGAAGCTAATCAGGTTCACGAAATAGTTAAGGCTTTTAAGATTGCTATGCTCCCATCATATGCTTCATCTTTTGGTACTGGAAATGTCGCAGAGGGCGCTGGGGCACTTGCTCTAGGGCTAAACGCAGCTGGAACTGGTGGAGAGGGTAGAACCCTAACAATTCCAACTACTATGGATATAAAATATTTTTATCGGAGTAGCGCTGATGAAGCTAAAGAAAATACTTACCTCAATAAGATTTCAACCTGTTACTTGACTGATATGGATGTTAAGTATGGTGGTGAGAGGTTTACTGCTTATACTCCTAATGAACTGGGAGCTCCACCACAAAATACTACGTTAACTTTGTCATTTGACGAAATTGAAATGATAACACAAGAAGCTGTTAGAGCGGGGTATTAATATGTATTTTGAAAAATTTCCTAGAATACAATATACTAATGTTGAAGGTGGACCATCTAGAACAGTAGTAAATATACTTAGACGCATTGGGGCAAGAGATGCTGTTAAAACTAATGGTGTTTTGTTTAGTAAATATAGTATAAGGGGTTCTGAAACTCCAGAATCTGTTGCATTTGATTTTTATGGCGATGCAGAGTTACATTGGGTTCTTCTTCTGGTAAATGACATATATGATCGTTACCATGAATGGCCCATGAATGTTAATCAGTTTCAAGCATTTCTTGCTGATAGATATGATGATCCTAATGGTGTACATCATTATGAGATTTCTCAATCTTCTGGTGATACTAATCTTACTATAAATATTGGAGATGATAACACAGATTATCCTACTGCTACATTAATAACAAATTTTGAATATGAAGAAAAAGAACAAGATAGGAAGAGACAAATAAAAATACTCAGTACTTCTTTTCTTCCTCAGTTTATAAAAGAATATGAAAATCTACAATCTAATTAAAGGTATACAATGGAACTAAAACAAGCAGGTGATTGGGAACTTACAGAAGCTATACTGTATACTTCTACAGGTAATGTAATTCCATTCCAAGATTCAGTAATTGAAATTCAAATATACGAAAGTATTTACAATAGAGGATTATCCGGCTCTATTCAATTAGTGAATACTATAGCTTTGCAAAATGAAGGTCCAATTATTGGTCAAGAATATTTAGGATTGGTCTTGTCCACACCAACTCTAGAGGATGATACAAATAAAATAAAATTCGATGAGAATATCTTTCATATTACTAAGGTAATAAAAGAGTATAACAATGGAGCAGAAATTCTAACATTGGATTTCTATTCCTCTGAAATAGTTCACAATCAACGAAAACTTATATCAAGAACTTTAAGAGGCACATACCATGATATAGTTGAGAACATTTTAAGGAAAGACTTGAAATGCAAGAAACGTTTGTATATAGAACAGACAAATGATACAAAAGAATATATAGCACATAATACCCATCCAATGGATATCATTACTGGATTTACAGGACAAGCAACTGCTGTACGTCATGGATTACCATCATTTGTATTTTTTGAGAATCTTAGAGGATATCACTTTAGATCAATACAGAGTCTATATGCTGAAGGAAGCCGTTTCACTTATTTTGAAGCCGCTGAGAGTGCAGGAACCGGCGATGCATCATCGCCCGGCCTCAGCAATACAAAGTTAAATGCACAAATTACACAAGATTTAGCAAGATTAAGAAGCGTAAATATGTCAAACAATAATGACACTATGCTTACTGTTGCTACTGGAGCTATGTCCTCTCGACTAATTACTCATGATATATTACAAAAGAAGTTTACCACCCATACATACAACTATCTGGATGATAAGAGCGTCTTAGATCAAGGTATTGAAGGATATGCAAGCAAAGGGAAAGACAAACATCTATATAATAGCACGCCACTAGATGATGAAGGAAATAGACTTTCTGATTTCATACCTATCCAATATCTTACACCCGTTACAACAATTAAGAACGACAGCGGTGTTTATAAAAACTCACAATATGAGGTGTATAATAGCTCATCCGGCCTGACAGAATATATATTTGATCCTGTTAAGAAGGAAAATTCACTACAGAAAAGACATTCTATATTCACAAATTTTGATGCAGGGATTAGTATGATTTTATCGTGTCTTGGTCAAACTACCTTTGGTGCTGGAGATATCATAACTGTAAATCTTAAAAAAGAGAACGAACATGATGACGAATCTACAGATAAATTTTCTAGAGGAAGCTTCCTTGTTCAAGACATTAAGCATGTTTTTAGTAGAGAAAGTAATATTCATACTATGTATATAAAAGTAACAAAAGACAGCATTGATCATGAGCTTGAGTTAGGAGATCATGTGGAAATAAAACCCGTTAAAGACGACAAGACCTTTACAGATAAACATTTTTATGGGGATATTGAAGGATACGATGAGAATGGTTTAGATAACGTATTCCCAAATGACAATCCTACAAGCAGTCCATTACGTGACAAAGCACTAGCAGATGTTGCTGCTAAAGATAAAGAAAAAAGAATATCAGCAGGTTTTTAAACTAGACAATAGAAAGGAGAAGTTAACTCAAACATCATGACTAAAAAACCCTATCACGAAGAAAAGGAAGAAAAAATGGCTAAAGCTAAAAACAGAATTAAGAAAATGCAAACCTTTCAAAAGCAGGATAGACAGATCGAACCAATTTCGGAAGATCATAAATACATGATAGCGTTAATGCGACAGCAAGAGTTAATAGGAAATAAAAATGAAGACATTTCAAGAATTAAAAGAGGGGATCAATGACCCCAACATTTTTAAAGCATTTTTCCTAGCTGGTGGACCTGGCAGCGGTAAGTCTTACGTTGTCAGGAAAACCACAGGCGGGACAGGTTTAGTAACTATTAATTCAGATGATTCATTTGAGCGCATGCTTAAGAAAGCGGGTCTGGATGCGAAGATGCCTGCCTCTGAAGAAGAACCAAGAGATGCAATACGAGGTCGTGCTAAAAAGATCACGGCGTCACGTAAGGGCAATGCTGTTGATGGTCGCCTTGGTTTACTCCTTGATGGTACTGGTAGAGACTATGATAAGATTGTAAAACAGTCAATCCAACTTAAACAGTTGGGATATGAAACACATATGATTTATGTCAATACCTCACTTGAAACAGCCCTACAGAGAAATGCAAAACGTGATCGTACTGTTCCAGAATCTATAGCAATAACCTCTTGGAAAGATGTACAATCTAACATGGGCAAATTTAGTCAACATTTCCGTCAAAACTTTATTATTGTAGATAATAACGATTCAGAGGAAGATGTGATGACTCCTGTATTTAAACAGATTAAGGGTCTATTGAAAAATAAAGTAACAAATAAACTTGCTAGTGCTTGGGTTTCAATGGAAATGAAACGACGAGGAATTACTAAACGGCCTAAGGGATTTTAAAACCATGAAAAATTTTAAAGAATTGTATGAGGTTAGAAAGAATGCAATGTCTCCTTCTCAACGTAAAGCTCTGTCTAGACGTATGAGTAAAATGGCAAAGTCCTCTGGATTTCAAATGAAGAAGAAGAGAGCTGCTCTAAAGATGCGTGATCCAGCAAAACTCGTAGTTGCTGCAAAAAAGAAAGTTATGCAGACCTTCAGAAAAAATATGGCACCTGATTGGAATAGTTTAAGTCCTCAACAACGTGCTATTATTGACCAAAAAATTATTTCTAAATTTGGTATGAAAATAGATAAGATGGCCGCAAAAGCGGCAAGAACACTAAAAAAAGGTGAAATGGCTAGAGTCAAAGCTGCAAGGGCTTCACAGTCAGGTGACGCAGCAAGTTAAAATAAATTAAAATAGTGCTTGACAAATGTTATTCTATAGTGTATACTAAGGTATACACTGAGAAAAGGACGGCGTTATGGTTATCACACTCACAGGCATTACTAATCACGGCAAGAACCGTATTCGTGAACATGGTGACCTCTGGGAAGTTCTAGATTTGCCGCCAGGTGTGATAAAAATGTCACAACCACCTCAATTTCCCCCTATAAAATCAATAAAAAGTAATGAATGGCGTTGGTTAGATGACGTTAATTTTTCTTGGAAATAGTGCATTATTTGCTTGACAAACCTCATTCCATATGGTACTATTAAGTATAGTGAGAAACAAGAGAGGTTAATGATTATGAATTATTTTTATGTAGCACTTGGTGGAACAACCGTTGGTATTATCTGTGCAATCATTGAAATTAGTTTGAAATAAGCTAAGATTCTTGTTGACAAACCCTAATTGGTATGTTATACTATGTATACAATGAGAGTTAACAAAGAGAAAGAAATGATTATGAATAACGAAATGACTGCCCTAATTGAGAATATCAAAGCAGACTACTTCAACTGGACTACAGGTTGTGCTGCGGCCGCAGGGCGGGGCATCCTTAGTGATACCAATAAGGATATGATCGCTCGGTTCAACGAGAACATTGCTTACAAGGCGGGTTCTAAGTACATCAAGGTCTTCAGTGAAGGTGGTAGTGTTTGGGGTTTTGTTGTCAACACTGACAACGACAAAAAGTTCAAGAAGGGTGATCTTCTGAAAGCCGCTGGTTATTCTGCTCCTGCTCGTAACTTTGCAAGGGGTAATATCCTTGAAGGTGGTTACACAAGTCGTTGGACGGGAGCTTAATCATGAAGACGTTTCTGTTCGTTACATTCCTAGTTATGTGCCTGGCACTTGTAGGGATAATAGAAGACCCCTGTTCCACCGAAGGATTAATGGCGGGTTGTGCAGATTAGTGCTTGACAAACCCTAATTAGTATGATATACTATGTATATAATAAAAAAAGAGGTTGTTATGGTAAATAAGAAAAAGGATGCGTTGATGAAAACACTCTTAAAAGAAACGGTTGCAGTTATACATTCTGCATTTGAAGATTCTCCACGTACTGTTGCTATGGTTAATGTCGATAAATCAATGAGTGAATCTGAGAAGTTGGAGTTTGCTTTCAAAAAGACAAACTCAATAGACTCAGCATGGTGGCGTGATGAAGATGTTACCCCTATGTTTGGTAATGAATTTTGCCGGTCAACGAGTATTGGTGATATGGTGCTAATTGGTACTGATAAATTCAAACTTAATAGTGATGGATGGAGTAAGATATAATGATACGAGAAACCAAAACAACGCCTAATACTATAGTTAATCTGGATGGACCAAACGGTAACGCATTTGTGTTGTTGGCCACCGCAGAAGGTGAAATGGAAGGTCTTGGAATTGATCGTGATGATATAGACGCTATTCTGGATGATATGAAAAGTAGTGACTATAATAATCTTCTAAAGACAATGGATGAACATCTTGGTGCAAATGAAGACTATCCATTCGGTATAATTTTTGAAACAACAAATGAGGAATTGTTAAATGCCTAAAGTGAGTGCAAAGCGTATGATGATCGATGCTGCAAAGGCCTCTGCGCCTAACGTGCCGGGTGACACATGCCCATCCATCAATTACGTTCAAGAGATTATTGAACAGATTGCCGCTCGTGGTGATCCTTGGGCCGACAAACAGGCTAATGTGATAACTGATCTTCTTGAGTATGTTCGTGAAGCAAATCAAGAGCTTCGCACATCATCTAAGTATTGGTATGACAAGTATAAGGAGAATGTATAATGCAAGTTAACACTGATTCTGTTGCGATACTAACCAAGTCAATTCTGGAGACAGAGGTTCAACTTTTAAAGACAAGACTGAAACCACAAGATACAGGAAGAATTTCTACTGCAATTGCTGTGTTGGAAGAACGAATTGAAGAATTAAGGTTATATACATGAGTAAGGAGTATTGGTATAGAAAGGTAGATAATGCTAGGATTGCTCTAGAAAATTCTACAACTCAGTGGGCTACTAGGTATTGGCAAAATGTTTTATCATATCTTCTAAGACGGGCTAACAGAGAAACATAAATAGATTTATGATGGTAACAGTAACAGATCGTGCTAAAGAGTATATGAAAAGTGTAATTATGAATGGTGATCATGTGTCCCTCAGCGTAAAAGGTGGGGGATGTTCTGGTATGCAATATGTGTGGGATTTAAAAAATAATCTACCTGACGTTACATGGTCAGACCCTATAGAAGGCGTGTTGGTAGTCGATCCCCTAGCTGAAATGTATGTTATGGGTAGTGAGGTTGACTATGTAACAGAATTGGGTGGTTCTTATCTCGCAATAAAAAATCCTATGCAAACAAGTTCATGTGGATGCGGCGAGAGTTTTGGAGTATAAAAATGTTTGAATATAATTGTAAGATTGTTAGAGTGGTGGATGGTGATACAGTAGATGTTGATATTGACCTTGGTTTTGGTATATGGATTCATAAAGAACGTATTCGGTTGCATGGCATCGACACGCCAGAGAGCAGAACAAGAGATTTAGTAGAAAAGAAGTTTGGTTATCTTGCAAAGGAAATGGTTGAATCATTTATGCCTGTTGGTTCCACTCAAACATTAGTCACGGTAAAAGATAAGGCTGGTAAGTACGGCAGAACACTTGGTAAGTTTAAAATACACGATGGAAAAGAAGATAGGCAGACAACTTTAAATGAATGGATGATTGAGAATCACTACGCTGTGGCATATCACGGGCAATCCAAGGACGCTGTAGCAGGTGAACATCTTATTAATTACAAAAAGGTCATTGAAAATGTCGATCTTACTGAAGACCAGCTTTCTTTGTATATTAACTCTCGCTCTTAATGGTTGCTTGGCACTAACCGTAGCGGGTGGTGCAGTAGGACTTGCTGACTCGATTGAGAAAAATCGAAGGATGGATATAATAGAGAAGAGAATTCTCGCCTTAGAAACCCCCAAGAAAATATCAAAATTTAAGCCGTATATTCCTTCTTATACAACAATGGATACTTTTACCAAAAGTTTTTATGATACTATGTACTACAGAGATGGGAAAAAATGAATTGGTGGATTGAAGAATATAAACAATTTCATAAAGAAGAACGTGATTATGGAAATGGTGGAGCTCTCAAGTTTCATAAACTTCATATTGACGATCTAATCATCGACACGAAAGCAGAAACTTTACTCGACTTTGGTTGTGGTAAGGGTGATGTGTATGAAGTTAATGATTGGGACTGGCCTATGCCTACTCTGTATGACCCTGCAATACCAGAGCACGATGAACTTCCAGACGGGATGTTTCATGGGGTTTTGTCAACTGATGTGCTTGAGCATATACCAGAAGAACAGGTTCCCGATATCATTGAGCAGATATTCTCACGAGCAGAACGGTTCGTGTATCTTGGTATTGCAAACAATGAAGCAAAGGCTGTGTTGTCAGATGGTACAAATGCTCATGTAACTCGACAACCTGTTGAGTGGTGGAAGAATCAAGTGGAGCTCTATGCTCCTAAAGAAATATATACTCACATCAAAACGTATGGTGATAGCAATGGGTATGTTATATTAAACGAAGAAATATATTTAGAATGGATGCTTGAAAATGTCTGATGTTAAAAACAAATACAAATTTGTCCTCAAAAAGGTTAAAGAGCTTGATGAGGGCGGAACAGAATATGAGAAAGAAACTTATATTGGATTGACTGAGGAAGCTGGTCGATATGAGGGGGTGATATACAAATATGGTAAGGTATCAATCCCTGATGAGAATGAAATAAGTTCAGAAGGTGCATTGCCTTTTCGGTTTGAGTATGATATTATAGATAATAATGATCTACCACAAGAATACTTCAAGGAAGATTTTTTTGGATTGATCGGCGATATTTTAGTAGATATTATAACAACAGACATGCCTGAGGATACAAAACTTGACAACAATTGAACAAACAGCCCTATCTAACTTAATTTACAACGAACCATTTGCTAGAAAGGTACTACCCTTTATCAAGGGAGATTATTTCTCTGATCGTACTGAACGTATTGTATTTGAGGAGATACAAAAGTTTGTAGACAAATACAATGCTCTGCCAAATAGAAACTCTCTTGAGGTTGAGCTAGATAATAGAAAAGACTTAAATGAGGATGACTACAAGCGTGTGTTAACTGTAGTCAAAAGTCTAAAGAATGATGAGGATGTTAACTTTGATTGGTTGGTAGAGACTACTGAACAATTCTGTAAAGATAAGGCTGTGTATAATGCAATTGTGGATGGGATTAAAATTATTGATGGAAAAGATAAAGATAGAGGGGTTGATGCTTTACCTAGCCTTCTTACAGATGCCCTGGCTGTTGGTTTTGATAACCGTGTTGGTCATGATTATCTTCTGGATTCAGAATCAAGGTTTGATTTCTATCATAAAGTAGAGGAGAAGATTCCATTTGATCTGGACTTCTTCAATCGTATTACCAAGGGTGGATTACCACAGAAGACACTTAACATTGCTCTTGCAGGCACTGGTGTTGGTAAATCTCTGTTCATGTGTCACATGGCTGCAAACTGTCTTAGTCAGGGTAAAAGTGTCCTGTACATCACTCTGGAGATGGCTGAGGAACGTATTGCTGAACGTATCGATGCAAACCTCATGAATATAACTATAGATGATTTGCATGAACTACCTAAGCAGATGTATGACAGCAAGATGGATGCTATCATTAAGAACACCAACGGAACTCTAGTTATCAAAGAATACCCTACTGCATCAGCACACAGTAATCACTTCAGAGGACTGATCAAGGAACTGGCTATTAAGAAGTCATTCAAACCAGATATCATCTTCATTGACTATCTAAACATATGTGCATCATCACGATTTAAGGCGAATGGTAACGTCAACAGTTATATGTACATCAAGGCGATTGCTGAGGAACTTAGAGGACTTGCAGTTGAGACAAATGTACCTATCATGTCTGCAACTCAAACTACTAGGAGCGGTTACTCTAACAGTGATGTGGGACTAGAGGATACGAGTGAATCTTTCGGGCTTCCTGCTACTGCCGATCTTATGTTCGCTCTTGTTAGTAATGAGGAACTTGATGCTGCTAACCAGATTGCAGTTAAACAATTGAAGAACCGATATAACGACACAAATACCAACAAGCGTTTCGTAGTGGGTATAGACAGAGCTAAGATGAAACTGTTTGACGTTGGTGAAGATGAACAGAAGGGTCTAGTAGATAGTAATCAGAAAGAAGACAAGGAAACGTTTGCTGGGCCTGTATTTGATAAGACTGAATTTGGTGATGATTGGAAAATGTAATATTGACAAATACATATAAGTGTGATACTATTAGATATAAAATGAAAAAGGATAAATTATGATTGAAACAAATTATGCAATAAACACGATATTTTTTCTAATATCAGGTGCAATGGTTATGTGGATGGCGGCAGGATTTACTGCCCTAGAAGCGGGTTCAGTACGAACCAAAAATGTCACAGAGATTTTAACAAAGAATGTAGCACTATTTTCAGTAGCATCTATTGCATTTTTGTTTTTAGGTTACAGGTTAATGTATGGGTGGAATGAACCAGATACACATTCCATGTATGCTGATTTCTTTTTCCAAATGGTATTCGTTGCAACAGCAATGTCTGTTGTTTCTGGTGCTGTTGCAGAGAGAAAGAAGTTGTGGTCATTCCTAATATTTGCTGCATTATTCTCAGCGGTTATATATCCATTAGAGGGCTCTTGGACATGGGGCGGTGGATTCCTAAGTGAATTAGGATTTTTTGATTTTGCTGGTTCTGGTATTGTGCATATGGCTGGTGCCGCAGCTGCACTTGCGTCTGTAATTATGATTGGTGCTCGTGATGGGAAGTATGACAAGAATGGTAAACCGAAGAATATTCCTGGCTCAAATATGCCTCTGGTTGCATTAGGTACATTGATTCTATGGTTGGGTTGGTTCTTCTTTAACGGTGGCTCTCAACTTGCGTTCTCTACTATTGCTGATGCAAATGCACTAGGTAAGATATTTGTTAACACCAATATGGCTGCGGCAGGTGGACTGTTAGGTGCTATGATTGTATCTAAACTATGGACAAAGAAGGTCATTCTCAATGTAACTCTCAATGGAGCATTGGCGGGGTTGGTAGTTATTACTGCTGATCCATATACACCAAGCCCAGAGATTGCAGTACTTTATGGTGCATTGGGTGGTATACTAGTCCCACTGTCTATGACTCTACTTGAGAAGTGGGGCATTGATGACCCCGTTGGTGCTATCTCTGTACATGGTACTGCTGGTATACTTGGTCTACTATTAGTTCCCATCTTTAATTCAGATGCAACAATATTAATTCAAGTATTGGGTATTGGTGTTATCGGTGGATTTGTATTCACTACATCTTTAGGGATATGGTGGGTCTTACATAAGACTATCGGTATTCGTGTAGGTAAAGAAGAAGAATTAGTCGGCTCTGATATGTATGAAGGTACAGGAAATGCTTACCCAGAATTTATGGATAAGTGACTTGACAAAGTAAGGTAAATAAGGTATAATACAGTATGTTTAATCATTTGAATGTGAAGTTGCCTCCTATAAGCGCAACAACAACTGATGGTGTTCGTCTTTATGAAACACCAGAAGGAAATAAGTATCCATCAATCACAACTATTCTATCAGTCCGTAATAAGTCTGGGTTGATGGAATGGCGTAAACGTGTAGGTGATAAGACTGCAAACTATATTGCTGGTAAGGCTGCTGCAAGGGGAACTAAGGTTCACCATATGTGTGAAGACTACCTTAATAATATGAGTATAAACTTTCCAACCAAATGGGATAAGCATAAGAAAAATTTTCTTCCATATTGTTTGTTTAATCAACTAAAAAGTAAAGTGTTTGCAAATATAAATAACATTCATGCACAAGAAGCAGGACTCTATAGTGATAAATACAAGGTGGCAGGTAGAGTTGATTGTATTGCAGAGTACAATGGTGTACTGTCTATTATAGACTTTAAAACATCAACAAAAGAACGTAGTGACGATTGGAATGAAAACTATTACATTCAGTGTTCAGCATATGCAGAGATGTATGAGGAACGTACAGGTACAGAGATAGAACAGATTGTTATTCTATGTGTAACCGAAGATGGTACTGTACAAGAGTTTGTAAAAGAGAAGTATGATTACCTTGATGCATTGGTAGAAACCGCTGCAGAATGGAGAAAGAAAAATGAAACACCTAATGATACTAATAGTAGCAATATATCTACTAGTATCCTCGACAAATTTAGCGTTAGCAAATAGTAGTGGAAAAATAAAAGAATGGAGTAACGGAGATTTAATTGCCGTTGTTAGTATTTGTAGAGATGAAGAAACAATACTAAAAGTTGCAAGGGCTGACACTATATCAGAAGAAAAAGTGATAAGTATAATTCGTGGACTTAATGCGGTAGGAGAGTGTTTGAGATTATCAAAACCTCTATTATTTCATATTGAATCATCATTAATTGCATATAAAGATTTTAATGGAATTGATTCCTTAGTATTAGGTGTGAATGGAAAAACAGATAATTTTCTGGGTTTTGTTCTTGCTGCTGGTGTGTTTGTTGAGAAGAAAAAAATTAAGGGCCAAGACGTTTAGGGTATTGACAAATTACTATTAGTATGGTATAAATAGTATACAATTTGATGATACGAATTGAGAACTGAACTGGACTTGGGGGCAGTACCCAACGCCTCCACCAAAAGGAGACTAGAGTGTTAAAGGTAATAATAGGGGATTCTGATGAAGAGCCCTCTAGTAAAAGAAGTAAGTAAGTGGATGTTTAAGGCATATATCGTTTGGAGTATATGTGCAGACATAACCTTACTTGCAGGGATAATTTACCTAGTCTTTTTTTGATGGGGGCGAAATTTAGGATCGACAGGCAGGGACGGATGAGTGGAGAATTGTCGGATGACTGCGTTATTGGTCAAATTAGTAAATGCAAACGATAATATTGCATATGAGGATTTCGCACTAGCTGCGTAATCTGTCGGGGTTCGGGAGACACCTTGCAACAGAAGTCTCCCACTTTATTTAAAAGGGTATTGACATATATGTATTGTTATGTTATACTCTGTTATAATACGAATTTAAGTGACGGGAACCTATTCCTATATCGACACTTAATGAGTTTGGTAGTTCTCTTTATAGGATTAAAAACTACTATTTTAAAGGTTGGAATACTTTCAACCTATTTGTAATGTTAAGGAAAACATTTAAATGACTACTACTACCACTACCCAGGCCGCCAAGGTCGAAGCCGCACTTGTTAATGGTGCATCACTAACCGCTAAACAGATTACATCACGTTATGGTGTTAAGAATGTTCGTTCCGTGATTAGTAAACTACGTTCAGAAGGTCTTACGATCTATTTGAACAAGCGTGTATCGTCTTTTGACGGTGAGACATATATGAAGTATATGATTGGTACACCGACACGAGCAGTTGTTGCTGCTGGTTATGCAGCACTACGCTCAGCGTAATGTTTAATGTGTGGTGACATAATACACCCGTGGGGGATCATGGTTAATCCCCCAACTTTTATAAATTATAATAGGAATATATAAGATGAGTACTGCTAAAACATTTTCTTTAGAAATTGAAAATATTGCTAAAGAAAAAAGAATCTCTCATATGGAAGCTGTTCTTTGGTACTGTACTAAAGAAGGTATTGAACCAGATACCGTGGGTTCTCTTATCTCTAAAAGTCTTAAAGAGAAGATTGAAGCAAATGCTAGAGATTTAAACTTTCTTCCTAGACAAGCTCAACTCCCAGTGTAATGTACACCATTTATACACAAAAAAATTGCATGTACTGTAATAAGTCAAAAGATTTAATGAAAGAATATAATTATGATTTCATTGAAATATCTCTTGATTATGATAGCAATGCAAAAGGTTTGATGAAAGAACTTGGTCATAAAACTGTACCACAAATATACGATGAAGGAAATATTCATATTGGTGGATATACAGACCTTCTAGAAACTTTTAAAAGTAGATATTCAAATATAAATGATTAAAGGTTTTTTACAGGGAATCATAGTATTAATACCCACGTATATTACAGCGTATTTTACTGATAAAATGATTTACGTTATTCCAATGTTGGCTGCAGCAAGTTTCATTGCTGCTAGTATTGGAAGTAAAAAACTAACACGAAGAGTAGATGAAGAAGCGTACAAAGATGATGGAACCAATTGACGTTTATATAATGTATTGTGCAATGAAGGCTCATTTTAGTAAGACAGATTATGACTTTATTAAGTATGGTGGTAAGACTAAAGTTTCTAGAGATTCTTTCTACAAACGTAAAGACAGACATTTCTTTGTTAAACTATCAAGAAAATATAAAACTAAAATAGAAATTACAAACTATTATGTATCTAACTTTATTAAAGATAAAAAGGGATACATTGCTAACTTTAATGATGAAAACTATAAATTGTGGTTACTTAAAAAAACTAGTTTCTTCGAACATTTTGAAAAAGAGATGCAGCCATTCATTAAAGATTTTGAACCTATATTTCAAGTTAAGGATAACAATCATCCTAAATTATTAAAAGAGTTTTTAGGTAGTAGATTGTCATTAGAAACTATGATAATACTAGATGAGCTAGTAGGATACGGTCAAAGGTGGGATAAACAATTAAAGGATGATATTGTATGGATTGATTTAAAAAAATTGATGAAAAATTACAAAGGGTTCTTGACAATTAACAAGAACAGGTATAGAATGAAACTACTGAAACTTATTGAGGAGTCTAATTAAATGGACGTTACAGTACACTTGGATGGTAATCCTACTATCCGTGAAGAAGGTTTTTTTGAATCTAAAGTTAATAATCTTAATGATAGGATTAAATCTTTAGAGTTTGAAAATGCTAATTTGGATAAAAAGAACGGTGAGCTTAGTGAAAGAGTTGCAAAACTTGCTAGTCGTTTTAATAACCAAAAAGGTTTTCAACCAAAAAGGAATGATCGCTTTAAACGCGATTAAATGGTATGCCGGTGTAGCTCAACGGTAGAGCAATTGCTTTGTAAGCAATAGGTTGTGAGTTCGATTCTTACCACCGGCACCATTAATATGAAAGAGAAAATTATGAAAAATGAAGATAAACTATTAAGGCGAGTAACAGTTGAGTACTATGAATATATTGATGGTGGAGAAGAAAATACACCAGAGACAATTCGTGTGATCAAAAAGAAAACCAAGACAGAAAACTTTTCTACTGGTTCAAGTAAAGGTGATCCTATCGTAACATATATATCAGAGATTTTCTAGTATGGAAGTTAAGTTTGTAGATAAGATGGGGAGTGATCTTTCTGTAGTTAATGCTGCAAGAGTATCATTCTCAAAAACATCTGAATGGGATTCTATTCCAGAGGGTGGTAAGATAGAGGGTTTCTTATCTCATCCAGACGAAAAGTTGATTAATTATCTTGCGAAACATAATCATTGGAGTCCTTTTGGCCATGCATCAATGCAAATCCATGTTAAGGCTCCAGTGTTTGTTGCAAGACAATTAGTTAAACATCAAGTTGGTTTAGTTTGGAATGAAGTATCTAGACGTTATGTTGATAATGAACCTGAGTTCTACGAACCCACAGAATGGCGACTTGCAGCTGTAAATAAGAAACAAGGTTCTTCTAATGAAACTGTAGAATACGATGTAAATTCTGCATATGAATTATGTAAAGAAACATATAATAATATGTTAGAAGCAGGGATTGCACCAGAGATGGCCAGAATGGTCTTACCACAGTCTATGTATACTGAATGGTACTGGAGTGGAACACTTATGGCATTTGCTCGTGTATGCAATCTACGATGTAAACCAGATACACAACTTGAAACTCAAATGATTGCAAATGAAATTGATAAGATAGGAAAAGAATTATTTCCTTATTCATGGGAAGCTTTAAGAAATGGATAAGGTCTTAGTCATAGGTAATGGCGAATCAAGATCGTGGTATAAACCAAAAGTATTAAATGATGTTGTCACTTGGGGCTGCAATGCAATCTACCGTGATGGTGATGTTGATAATCTTGTTTCCATAGATTATGGTATGCAACAGGAAATTTATGATTCTAAATACCAAGATAGTCATACTTGTTGGTTTGCAGATTGGTCTATAATACCATCAGAGGTTGCAGAGATGACACTTATGGGATTTGAGGGCCCTGCATTTATTCATCGTAGTAAAAATAAAACTAGTAATTGTGTAGTGCAAGGAAAAGATCCAGCGACTATACAAGAAAAAATTGAAGAGGCCAAACTACTAAATGCAAATATAGATATGAAAGATATTGAAAAGAAATTTTCAAAAGATGTAGGTATCTGGATTACATATGTTGATGATAACGATCCTGTTAAGAACATAGACTATCCTAGAGGTTGGTCAGCAGGAACTACTGCACTACATCTGGCTTGTCAACAAGGTGCAAAAGAAGTTTATATGTTAGGGTTTGATTTATCTTCTCAGAACGAATCTTTGAATAACATATATAAAGGAACTAGTTACTATTTACCAGCAGATGCAAGGGGATTTAATCCACAAAATTGGGTGAATCAGTTGTTGGCTGTTTTTAGAGAGTTTAAAGATACTCAATTTTATTGGGTTGAACCTAAACACAATATTGGAAGTTCTACTGATAATATTGATATAAGGTACTTGACAAAAGCAGAACTTTGTGATACATTAAGTATACAATAATAAATCGCATATATTCACATAAGGAGAAATACATATGTCACTACAAGCACTAAAAAAGTCCAATTCTTTGGACAAACTACTGGGTGCAGTTCAAACTGAAAATGCCCCCCTAGAAAAGAAGTCCTATACAGATGAACGTCTGTGGAAACCAGTGGTAGATAAATCAGGTAATGGTTATGCCGTTATTCGTTTTCTTCCAGCCGTTGAAGGTGAAGACCTTCCTTGGGCAAAAGTCTGGAACCATGCGTTTCAAGGCCCTACTGGTCAGTGGTATATTGAGAACTCTCTTACTACCATTGGACAGAACGATCCTGTATCAGAAATGAACTCTGCATACTGGAACTCTGGTGTAGAATCCGATAAGGAAATTGCACGTAAACAGAAACGTAAGTTACAATACTTTGCAAACATTCTGGTAATCCAAGATAAAGCAAATCCTCAAAATGAGGGTAAAGTAATGCTTTATCGTTTTGGTAAGAAAATCTTTGATAAGTGTATGGAAGCAATGCAACCAGCATTTGAAGATGAGACTCCAGTAAATCCATTTGATTTCTGGGAAGGTGCAGAATTTAAATTGAAGATTCGTAAGGTAGATGGTTATTGGAATTACGATAAATCAGAGTTTGGTGCAGCTTCATCATTGTTTGATAATGATGATGAGATTGAAGCAGTGTGGAATAAACAGTATCCTCTTGCAGAGTTTTCATCTGATTCTAATTTCAAATCTTATGATGAATTGAAGACTCGTTTGGGTACTGTTCTTGCGGGAACTACTACTGTAGGAAACGTAACAACTTTGATGGAAGATGAACCACAAAAAGCAGCTTGGGTAGATACGAAGGAAGCACCAGCTCCAAGTCCTACCGTAACTGTAACAAAAGATGATGAAGATGATACATTATCTTATTTTGAAAAACTTGCAGAAGAAGGATAATTCATAATACACCAAAGAACCCCTCATGGAAACATGAGGGGTTGTTATTATCCTGCGGTTGCTATCATACCAATTACAGCATTAGGTTGTCTAACTGGTGTTGATGTTGTTGTATTTGAAGAACTATTTGCATTAACAACTGATGTTGGAGCATTAACTACGGTTGCTCCAGGGACTGGTGGTGGGGGCCGAGGTTTTAAATCTTCGGCCAAAAAAGCATTAGCTTTAGGCCCTAAAATCTTTGTTTCTAGTTCTAACTTTTTACGTTGCTCTGCTTGCTTTGCTTCCTGTTCTGCTTTTACCTTTTCTAATTTCTTTGCTTCTTCTGCTTCTTTTTCTAACTTCTGTTGTGTTTTTAGAGCTTTTCTTTTTTCTTCAAATACTTTCTGTTCTTCTGCTTTTGCTTTCTTTTCAACTACTTGTTCTTCATCAGTACCGAATATTTTATCAGCTACAAAACCACCACCAATAGAATTTCTTAAAAAAGCTTGAATACCATCTTTAACACTTTGCCACAATTCAGCAAAGTAATCACCAACCATAGTTAATAAACTTGTGATTCCTTCAACAAAATCAAATTTATCCATTGCTTTAGATATATCAGCAAAAGCTTCAATTCCAAATATACTACCTATTTTACCAATAATCCAAGAAAAACCATCTTTAATTGGGTTGAGTATAGCCCCAGCAGCATTTGCAAGGAATGAAACCATAAAAGTTTTTATTGATTCCCATATACTTCCAGTTGCTTGAAATTCTGCATATGCATCTTTTGCTCCTTGAAAAATACCAACAACAGCAGCGTATATAAGCGCAGCAATTCCAGTAAATTTCAACATAGTAGTACCTAATGCCTTCATTGTTCCCAATACTCCTGCTTTACCGCCTCCTGCTAGAGTATTAATAGCTAACTGTTTTAAAAATGATGCTTTCATGAGTCCACCAAATTTCGTAACAGCACCAATTAAAAGTTTTGCTGATGACATAAGTGTTCCAAAAACTAAGCCAGGAGCAAGCGCAGTAACAACACCAAGAATTGCTAGTTTATTATCCATGAGTACAGACATTAAACTCTTTTCACCTTTAAGTGCCAACATAATATCACCAAATAATTTTGCAAGAGATTCACCTATAGGCACAAGAACCTCATCATAAAATGTTGCTAATAGTGGAATAATAGTTTTAGTTAATAGTGCTACCATTTCTTTAAATTTAGGATGATTTAAAAATGCAAGAGCAGCAACAGCTAAACCACCGATTAGAAATTTACTTAAACCACCAAGACCAGACTTTACTTTCTCCATACCTTGTTTTGCAATACCACCAAGAAATCCAGCAGTTTGCTTGAGATAACCCATCATTTTGCTGTCTCTAGATTCTCCTTTACTTTCATCTTCTTCAGCAGCTGCTCCACTTTTATCAGAATCTTTCTTAAATAAATTTAGAAGTTTTGACAAGTAACCACTTTGTTCTTCTCCAGTGTTTGCTGTATCTTCGCCATCTTCTTGGGCATGGTATAGAGCTTGATTTTGATTTATTGTTGCTTGTTGTTCTGTTAATGCAAGATTTTCCCGTCGAGTTTCCCATCCTCTTCTTGCTGATTCACTTCTTTCAAAATTTGATTCTTGCTTACTTTGATCAGCAGCTGCTCGTTCTTCAACAGTCATTAACAATCTGGATGTTTCTTTTTGTGCGGCAACTAGAGCTTTGAAATCTTCAGCCATTACTTGCTATCCTTCTTTCCACCAGAACCAACATAAAGACCAAACCATGCAGCTCCAGCACCTACGATAACACTTACAAATGCACTTTGAGGAGCAGTAGGTTCTGGTAATGCCATGAACCATTCTGTTGTACGCCAAAACATAATTCCATATAGAGTAATCAATGCACGAGGCCAGATACGCCATTTATCAATCCTAGAAGAACTAATATGATTATACCAAGAAGCTTCTTCTGTGGTACTCCTATCTACTTCTATGATGTTGACTTGATCTTTGTTATTTACCATTTTTTAGTTCCTCAATTTTATTTGAGTTGTTTTTTATAGTTGTACTATTATTTATAGGAGTTCGGTCAAAAATTATCTTCTCTAATTTAAGAAAATCAATACGTTCATTTGGAACATATCTCCATATATAATCCCCATCTAATTCACCACCCACCTTAGTGACGCCAAATACTGTCTGTGATATACCTATCTTAACGATTAATGCACGTTCACCATCAATAAGAACATGATCACCCTCTTGAAACTGCTTATTCATGCTAAATGCAAGACCTTTGCTAAACTTAGTCGCAAAGTCTTTAACCATAAATCCAAACACAACAATCAACACCATACCAATATAAGGCAGAATAAATTCTGTTATTTCTATCGCAGCTACATTTGGTGTTATAACGTCCATTATTGTTTAGCCTGTTCCTTCTTTTGCTCTTCTAAGTGTTCTATTAGCAACCCTATATAAACTTCCCTCTCCCAAGGCATCATATTATCCAATTCTGTTAAGCTCCAATTATGGTGTTGTATCATTGCAAAATTAGTTTTATAATAATTAGTCACAGAGTCATGAGAAAGGGCTAACCGAAAAAACTTTGAATACCCTCTATAACTACTTCACCTTTCTTTTTAGTTTTAGGATTAGTAACCTCAATAGAATGAGCAACTTTAGGCATAGTATCAAAGAAATCTGCTAAACCTTGAAATTGCTCAGTAGTAAGACTTTCAATAAACTCATTCAAATCAGATTCAGACATATCTATTTTACTATGTACAGTTTCTCCATCAAGAATCTCATGAATACATTTTTTTATCATAGTAAGAACTTCATCAAATCCTGCATTTTCTCCACCGTCCATACCAACCATATCATTAAGTGTAGGGTAGTTCATTATAATTTTAATCTTATCAGTTATACTAATTTCATTAGTGTGGCCCAATTTCTGATTCACACCAACATCATCTAGATTAAGAGAAGTTTTAACTCTAGTTTCATTATCGTCTGGGCATAGTAAATTTAATTCAATTTTCTCACCTACAGATTTACCTCGTATTCTTAGAAATAAAAATTCAACATCAAACATGGGGACATTAAATGGGTCTATTTTTTCATATGTACAGTTAAAAATAATTCCTGCTAACGCATCACGTATTTGTTTTTCATCTTCTGATTCAGAAGCCATCATTAATACTTTTTGTTCTTTAACTAAGAATGGTCGATACTTGATTTTTTCACCAGTTGATGGTTGCTCAAGTTCGTATACTTGAGACTCTAATTTAGGTAGTGCCATAATTTTTCATCCTTTATTATAATCTATTTAATATTCTAGGTATGTTTCTAGAAATATTTCTTTCCGCTGAGTTTATCACAGTTTCAAATATTCTACCCATTATATCTGGGGCTTGTTGATTTTGATCTAAGTTTGTCCAATACCTAAAAGAGAAAGATACGTTGGTTTTAATAATCTCTGTTGCTTCAGAAGCTGTTAGAGTAGTTGCTGTAATAGTTTTAGGAAACACTTCCCACAACTTCAAACCATAACGTCTTACATCTTGTCTATCTAATAGATATATTTCCATAGAACCTATGTAATCATTATAGTATCCTATGTTCCAAGTCTTTTCATTAAATGCTTGTTTTTGCCAATTTTCAAAAAATACTCTTTCATCCAAACCAGAGCTTGCTTGAAAATCAATTGCAATTTCATCTGCATAAGTTACACCCTCGACTACTTCTCTATTAGGGCCATACACATTATTATCTGCTGCTGTTGTTAGTGTTCTGCCAGGTAATATAACACTCTCTACTCTCAAAGATATATCTCTTACGTTAGAACTTCTTTCTGCATTATTAAATACATTTTCTTTACCACCACCACCTAATTTTGCTGGGCCTTGAATTACTACCTCATATCTATTTGGTACAGCATATCCTTCATTTGAATGAAATGCAGAAAGTATATCATTCATTACACCAAAAGATGTACTCTCTATAAAACTTGCAACTGTCATTAGATCATTCCCCTAGAATCAGACCATACTGATTTTGATGATGCTTTCTTAAATCTCTGTACAGGTAATAATGCAGCTATCATAAATTCATCTGCATCTATTCTGCGAAATTGCGACTTTGTTTGACCGGACAAATATTTATGTATAGTTGGTTGTATTAGTTTTATTTTTTTAAGTTTTTGATAATCAACAATCAACTTTGTACTTTCATCAAATTGTGTGTTATTAGAGAAATCAACCAATCTATCTAATAGTTTAATTCTTAATGGTAATGGTAAATAGTGAAAGTTAATTCCTAAAAAACCATCTTTGTAACGCTCTATCGGTAGAACCAGAGGAAATGTATCGTAGTAAGGAAGTTTCTTCTTGAACTTAGGATCATAGAAGAACATATTCAACTTACCAATAAATGGTTTATTATCTCTCTTACCATCTCGTATCAAATCTAAAGCAGCGGGCTTACCAAACTCTTTGATTTTATCTTTGTACCATTGGGTGGATTTTGGTCTACCACCAGCTGCATCTAGAACGCTTTTTATGAATTTTGACTGTGCCATATGACTATTTATACTTTATGTTTAGATGATCTTCTGTTAATATCTTAAACTCCATATCATTATTATTACACCATTCTGTAGCATATTTCCACTTTGATTCATTAATACCCCAAGTTTTAACTTCTCCATACCAGCCTCTGGTTTTTCTTTTCGGTTGTTTTGGTGGTGGAGAACATTGCTTCTTAGGTTTTACCTCAATAATAAACTTCTTAATAGAACCATCAGTCTGTTTAGTTTTTATGTAGAAATCTGGAAAATAACGATGTATTCTACCATCCCAAGGAGACAGATATGGTATAATAATCTCTTCACTTCCCCACTCAAGTATAGAGTTATTAGTATCACAATATACCATAAACTTTCTTTCCCATAAAGAACGATAGACTATCTTTTGTGGATTACCTTTATATTTTTGAATATTTCTTGGATTATACTTTCCTTTGTATGACATAACGTATAAATACTTTCATTAGAGTTTATAAGGATATTTATACATGGTTCTCGAAAGTGTTACAAATGCCGTCCGTTCCACAATAGCAGGAAGATTAAATTCAGCAGTACGTAGTAAAACTGGAGGTATTGGTTCTTTATCTAATACTGCTACTGAAGCTGCTACTTCTGCACTTGGTAATTTATCACCAGTTGGAAAGTTTAATACTGAGATTATGTCATATCCATCAAATGTTGATTCTGATCCACAACAAGGTCATTATATATTATTCAATATAAATGAGTTTACTCCAGGTAAAATAAAGTCACCAAAAGTAGAAAAATCTTTTGATGCGATTAACTCATCACTTAAAGCTGAGTTTGGGAATGACTTTGAAGTTGATGAAGATGATAATACTGAAGATCCAGTAGAAGGTCTTGCCGGAGCAGTGGGCGAAACGGTTTCTGGTCGTACTAAGGGTGGATCGATACTTGCTGAAAGACCAACTGTTAGATCACCAGCAGTAATAGCTTTATATATGCCCCCATCTGTACAAGTTGAATATGAGGTCAAATATACAGATCAAGAAATTGGCACACTTGCAATGTTAGGTAAGGATGCAATTACTGCTTTCATGGGTGCAAAGGGTGGTACGGAATCTAAATTAAATGCAGTTGCAAAATCTTTGGGAGGCAACGCTAAAGAAGGTTTTACAAATCTACTTAATAATATAACTGATGGCGTTGCTAGTGGAGCAAAAGCTTTACAACAAATTGAAAGTGGTAAGGTTATTACTCCTAGAATGGAAATGATGTTTGAGGGTGTTGGTAGAAGGTCTTTTTCATACACATTTGCATTTATACCTAAAAGTGCTGAAGAGGCAAAAACAATAGAAAAAATAATACATACATTTAAAGTAAATATGATGCCTGAGTATTCAAATAAAACCACAAGAAGAGAAATGAATATTCCAAATACTTTTGATATTACATATATGTATCAGAATAAAAGAAACGGGTTTATTAATAGGATATCAAGTTGTTTTTTGCAAAAGATAGATGTTCAATATGGCGCAGATCGTTATACTGCTTATGAACCAACAGCAGGAATGAATGGTGTTTCTCCACCACCACAGAAAAGCCAGATTACATTAAACTTTACTGAATTAGAAACATTAAGTAAAGATATGGTTAAGGAAGGTTTCTAAAATGTATTTTGCAAACTTTCCCTTCATAGTATATGATTCTGTTGGAAATGGTGATTTTAAAATCGTAACCAATTTATTGAAACGTGTTGCTTTACGGACAAAAGTAAGAACAAATACTTTGCTGTATGATACATATGACGTTAAAAATGGTGAAACACCAGAGATGCTTGCAGATAAACTTTATGATGATCCAGAATTACATTGGGTAATATTATATGTTAACAACATTACAGATCGTTATCATCAATGGCCATTAAATAGCGCACAGTTTAATGCATTTGTTAATGATAAATATACAGATATAAATGCAGTACATCATTTTGAGATAGCACAAACTTCTGGTGATACTACATTAAAAATTGATATAGGAACAGATACCACGGGGTATTCTGAATTAGACCTCACTACAATTACAAATTATGATTTTGAAATAGAGAGACAAGATGATCTACGAAAAATACGATTGTTAGATGGAGCTTACATAGAACAATTTGTAGAAGAATTTGAAACTCTTATGGGAGCAAGCATACTATAATGGCAAAATTAAAAGCCGTTGGTGATTTTGATTTAATTAAAGCAGAAATGATTACATCTTCTGGTATGGTTATAGATTTATCAGCATCAATAATAAATATAACTATTTTTGAAGATACTGGTATGACTGCTGTAACAGGGGATATACTCCTACAAGATTCTTTTGCATTAACATCAGTGGGCCCAATTATTGGTCAAGAATATCTAAAACTTAAAATACAAACACCAGGCCTTACACATGTGGAAGAAACTATAGATTTTACTGAGAATGTTTTTTTAATTAATTCTTTGGAAAGTAGAATAGAATCTGGAAATAACGTACAGGTGTATTTGTTAAATTTTACATCATCAGAATTAGTAAGTAATCAAAGAACTAAAATCTCTCGTTCATTAAAAGGTTCTTACTCAGACATTGTAAGAATTATGTTACGTGAAGTTAATTGTAAGAAAAAAATTTATATAGAACGAACTGCTGGTGTTAAAAGAATTGTTGCTCCAAACGTAAGACCATTTGATATTATAAAGATGGCAACTAAAGAAGCAGTATCAGCATTAGGTGGAGGCCCAAACTATTTATTTTTTGAAACAATAAAAGGGTATCATTTTAGAAGCCTTGCAAGTTTATATTCACAAAGTCCGATGCAAACATATACAAAACACGTTCATGGATCAAGTGTTGAAAAGGGTGGAGCAGTAAATATAGAAAAAGAGTTGGGAAATATTCTTGATTTTGAAATTATAGAAAATGCCAATAGTTTAACTAATTACACTGTTGGAGTAT
>Ga0209279_10000355_pt1 | contig 31036 bp, 24 predicted proteins | sample CoawatmetaG00DNA_3_FD_187508 | JGI IMG/M metagenome (GOLD analysis project Ga0209279, IMG submission 187508) | Marine microbial communities from the West Antarctic Peninsula - Coastal water metaG006-DNA (SPAdes) (version 2) | ecosystem: Environmental > Aquatic > Marine > Coastal ...
CGTCATTGGTAGAACCGAGAGAGGCCCGGCGATGGTGCCCCATCAAGTAAACTCTTTTGCAGAGTTTGTTAACGTGTTCGGAAATCCAATTCCAGGGCAGATAAACACTGATGTCTGGAGAGACGGGAATTATTCGGCACCTACATATGCAGCATACGCGGCCCAAGCTTGGTTGACAAATAACTCCCCTGTTACGGTCGTTAGACTGTTAGGAGCAGAAAATGCAAAGGGCACCGGCACAGGTGCCGCTCTAGCGGGCTGGGCAACTGATAATGAAATCAAAGCAGCGGGCGAAGCGAACGTCATCGGCGGCGGCGGAGCGTATGGTATTTGGCTGATCGATAGCGGCTCGAATGCAAATGCTACGGCAAATTCATCGTCGCCTTTCGTTTTTGGTCCCGGTGTCACTGGAACCTTGGGGGCCATTATCTACACAAGAGATGGATGCCCACAGCTAACTGGCTCGACTCCAGCGGTTAGTGGAGTCACCGATGTCCACCTCGGGTCCCTGTCTTTCCCGGACGTCACCGGGTCTTCTGTTTGGGTAAAATCCCTCACGGATAAGACATTCCGCTTGATAATGATGGCAGGTGCCAGTGACGCGGCTGCTACCGCGTCTACGGATGTTGTATTTAATTTTGATAGAAACTCGAATAAGTACATCAGAAAAGTATTGAACACTAATCCTATTTTGACGAACACAACCATTACGACAAAAACAGCAGAGAACTATTGGGTAGGAGAGACTTTCGAGAGAGAGGTATACACTAAATGTTCCGGTACTGTTCAGTTTGCTGCTATTTTGCCAATGGCACAGAACGGAACTGCGGCCAACCAGTGGCAAGAACACTACTATTCAATGAGAAGGTCTAAAACTGGCTGGTTTATTGGCCAGGATCTTAGAGCCACAGCGGGAAGCGCGGTTGAAGCTAACAATGTGTTGAGCCCTGTGTACAGCCCAGAGAGTATGCAAAAACTATTCCGAATTCATTCTCTAGGATGGGGAGAGTGGAACCAAAATAATATAAAAATTTCTATTGAGGGAATCGCGGCAACAACCAACAACTCTAACCCTTATGGGCTCTTCTCGGTAAGAGTTAGAAAAATAGAAGATAATGACGGCGCCCTCAAGACTGTAGAGCTTTACGAGAACTGTTCTCTCAATCCTAGCTCTGAAAACTACATCGGTAGAAAAATTGGCGATAGATACGTCGAATGGGACGAGGATACTAAAAGATATATAAACTATGGCAGTTACGACAACAACTCTAACTTTATTAGAGTTGAAATTAATACGGATGTAGACGATGCTACAACAGACCCAGCTTACTTGCCTTATGGCGTGTATGGGCATCCTAAGTTTTTATCGTGGAGATTTATCTCTGGTACCACTGGCCCGATCAAGGTGGGCGCAGGTGTTGTTTCCGGAACGGTAGACTATGTTAACACTTACGTTTCTTCATTTGTCGGCGGAGTAACGTCTTTCATTCCAGGCGGACAGTATAGTCCAATTGCATCGGGCGATAAAAGCTGGATCGGTCTTACACCATCGGGAAGTCTTACAGCCGACGCCACCTACTCGAAAATGTCACAAACATCGGGCGCTCACGCTCCGTTCGACTTCCCTTCTGTCGCATTGAGATCGGGTGCCCTAGACGGCAACATCCAAAGTCCAAGACAGGCATATTTCGGAGCAGACTTGCTTAGAAAACAGGGCGGCGTCTTTTATAACGACTTTGACAAATCAAACAGAGATATTATAAGGTCGTTACCTGAGAGTCATAAGGATAGTGAGGTCGTAGCCAATGAGATTGGATGGTCTTGGGTTTTCTCCTTAGACGATTTAAGTTCTTCTGCTGGCAATTCTGTTGATTATACTTCTGGCAGCCGCGCGACTGGTCGTTCAATTACAGCAGGTTCTGGATCATGGCAAGATGTACTTTCTGCCGGATACAACAAGTTTACGACCATTCTTTACGGAGGGTTTGACGGATTAAGAATTAATGAGTCCGAGCCATTTAGAAATACATTCACTAGCGATGGCACCGAACTAAACAACTATGCCTATAACTCTATCAAGAGAGCCATTGACAGTGCCAAGGATCCTGAAGTTGTCGATTACAATCTGGCCTTGGCTCCTGGAGTTACTACTAGCGGACTAACCGGCCATATGGTTAATGTCTGTGAAGACCGTGGCGATGCGCTTGCGGTTATCGATCTTGCGGGTGGCTATGTCCCTCACACAGAGAATGCATCGACGCAGGCCAACCGCCTGGGTAGCGTAAAATCGACGGTAAACAGCCTAAACAATCGCGGTCTCAACTCAAGCTATGGATGTGCATACTATCCATGGGTCCAGATGAGAGACACTCTAAACAACGCTAATGTATGGATGCCGCCTTCTGTTGCCGCCCTCGGCGCTATGTCTAACTCTGAGAGAAAACAGGAGCTATGGTTTGCTCCAGCAGGGTTTAATAGAGGAGGTCTCTCGAAGGGAGACGCTGGAATTCCTGTAGTTGGGGTTTCTGAGAAATTAACTTCTGATGATCGCGACACTCTTTATGATGCGAACATCAATCCGATTGCATCATTTCCGAACGAGGGCATTGTAATCTTCGGGCAGAAGACGCTACAGGTTACACCTTCTTCTCTAGACAGAATCAACGTCAGAAGACTGATGATTTATGTCAAAAAGAGCATTTCGGGAATGGCCAATCGTGTTCTGTTCGACCAGAACACGATTACAACATGGAACAGGTTTACTGGAAAGGTTAATCCGTTCTTGGCTAGCATCAAAGCTAGATTCGGTCTGGATGACTTCAAGGTTGTGCTAGACAGCACCACCACAACTCCTGACCTAGTTGATAGAAATATCATTTATGCGAAGATCTTCTTGAAGCCTACAAAGGCTGTAGAATATATCGCTATTGACTTCACAATTACTAATAGTGGAGCATCTTTCGAAGATTAAAACAAAACAAACATCTATTTAAGTTATAGAGGAGAATTAGCAACATGGGGTCAACTTCATTCTGGTCAGACCAGAGCATCGAGCCAAAGAGAAAATCAAGATTTATTTTATCACTCGGTGGTATCGAGCACTGGATTGTAAAGTCCGGAGCAAAGCCAAGCTTTGACATCAATGTTACCGAACATACTTATTTGAATCACAAGTTTTACTATCCCGGAACCGTTACTTGGAATGAAATCGAAGTTGTATTAGTTGACCCTCTTCAACCTGACTCAACAGCAACTATGTACGAAGTACTCCTTAAATCGGGCTACATTCCCCCTACGAGCCAAGGTGAAGCAGAATCTGGCACCGTGTCTAAGAAGAATGCAACAGAGGTTATGAACGAGGTGACGATTTCGCACGTAGGGCCGGGTGGAGTGAATGATATTCTTGACACATGGACATTAAAGAACACATTTGTCTCCAGGGTGAACTGGGGAGATCTGAGCTATGAGGATGATAGTCTTGTTGACATTACTGTTGGCTTAAGATATGATTTTGCTACATACGAAACAACAAGTTCGCCTTCAAGCGGAACTGAGTAACTGAGTAACTGAGAACTAATAAACTAACGAGGTAAACATGAGTTCAAGCAGGAATGAGGCCCGAACGAACATCCCAACAGATGTTCCGGAGCCTCAAACCCGAGCACAGCAAGGAGATCCTCTTTCCTTCGCTGTCCCAACAGAATTGGTAGACATCCCTTCGAGGGGCAAATTCTATCCAGAGGAACACCCATTACATAACGTAGAAACGGTGGAAATGCGTTTTATGACGGCGAAGGAAGAGGATATCCTCACGTCGCAGTCTCTGATTAAGAAGGGCATAGTGGTCGATAGACTACTACAGAGCTTAATCGTTGATAAACGCATCAACCTAGAACGCCTGCTCATAGGGGATAAGAACGCCCTAGTGGTGGCGGCCAGGATCAGCGGATACGGCAATGAATATGAAACACGGGTCTCTTGTCCTGCGTGTGATAGCCCTGTAGATTTTATGTTCGATTTAGATGAAATCGATATTAAAGAATTCGAAGAGGACGAAGACCTCATGGTCAGTCTGACCGAGAATAACACCTTTAGGGTAGAGTTACCTAGGAGTAGGGCAATAGTTGAGGTTAAACCTCTAACTGGCGCTGACGAAAGGTTTATCACCCAACAAGGGGAAAAGCGGAAGAAGAATAAGTTGTCTGGGAACGCGCTGACAACGCAGCTTAAACGAATGATCTGTTCGGTGAACGGAGAAGACGATCAGGGGTCGATAAGTAAGTTTGTTGACTCCCTCCCGGCCTTCGACTCTAGATTTTTGAGAGGGGCATACACTAGTTTTGTTCCTGATATAGATATGAAACAAGATTTTACTTGCTCTGAATGTAACCACGAGCAAACAATGGAGGTGCCGCTCACAGCGGACTTCTTTTGGCCTAGATAACACTTATATAGAAAATGTATACGAGCAAATCTTCTTCTTAAAATATCATGGGCACTGGTCCTTTATTGAAGTTTATAACCTGCCGATAAAAATACGTGCATGGTTTCTTCATCGTCTTACCAAACAAATTGACAAAGAAAATAAAGCAATGGAGAAGGCCACAAAGGCTAAATAATTTGTTATAAACTATTTATTTAGAAGGAGCCCGATAATGGAAGAAAAAGTAATTGATTTAGGCGCAGCAAAAAGATCTACGGAGCTAAATGAAGGCTTCTTAGAAGCTTTTGGCTATTTCGCGGAAATGGGCCTAAAAAGGTTATTCGGTTATGATCTCGGGATTCCTCTCAAATTAAAGGGAACGCCCTCGGAGATCAAATCCTTCACAAACGCTCTAAGCAGTGAAAAGAAATATATGGAAGCTTATAAAAATCACGGTTTGTCGGATTCTAGAACATTAAACAACAAGGGCCTTCTTGATAAGGCAGTCACCAAGTTTCAAAGCGCTACCGGTCTGAAGTGGCCTTTCAAATAGGAGGGTAACTTTTGGCTGAAGATAATGAAATAACAAATACATCGATCGAACAGAAGCAAAAGTTTCTCGACATATCAGACCAGCAGGCTAAGGTTAACCGAGAACTATCGGCTTCTTATGCTAATCAGATAATAGAGATGCAGAAACTCGTCGAAGCGGGCACAGAACAGAAGGATAACTTGGACGCCCTACTCGCCTTAAAGGATAAGCATGTTAAAAAGATGGCAGAAGAGGGAGCAGCCTACAAGAAGGTACAAGCCGAGATAACTGCAATAAATAAGAAGATGTCCGAAATGGAAGACGTCGGTAAGACGGCTGCCAAGAACCTAAGAGATTTATCGAGAGCTTTCGGGGTTCCTAAGAATTTTGAAAAGAGCTTGACCGGCTCAATTATTAAACTAGCATCGCTAAACAAAGAAAGCAAAGAAGGTCAGAAGGCGCTTGGAAAATTTAGAGACGAGATGAAAGAGGGCTTTAGTGCTGGTAATATAAGCATGTCAATTATGGGTGCTGCGATGACTGCGATGCAAGATGCGGCCATGTTCCTTTTTAAGAACCTAAAAGACGTTGCGATCGAGTTTGATGAGATGAGGGCCAGTATAAATAAAAGTATTCTTAGCGCGGAAGCCTATGTTGATATCGCCAAGCAAACATCAATAGAGAATATGCGCCTCGGTGTTACGGCAGATGTGGCCGGAGAGGCCACTAGTGCAATTGCAAAAAACATGGACCTTGCGTCGGATACTAACAAAGTGTTCGCAAAACAACTTGGGGAAACTGTTTCAAAGATGTCTGTACTGGGAGCAGACACCTCACAGACAACCAAGGTCCTTTCCTTCTTTCAAAGAGGGTTAAAACAAACAGCGGCGCAGACGAATCAGATGGCGCTTAGAGTCCAAAAGTTGGCCTCGGGCTTGAAGATAGGTTTGGGAGAAGCTTTCGACCAACTAAATACTGCTCTGCCCACCTTAGCTGCTCACGGCGACGGTATGACTGAAATATTCGAAGATCTGGCAACGCAAGCAAGGGCCACTGGGGTCTCCATGCAGACATTGCTGGGAGTAGCTGGTAAATTTGATCAATTCCAGTCAGGGGCACAGTCAGTGGCAGCTTTGAACGCCATGCTTGGAGGGGCCTACTTAAACTCCACAGAACTTGTAAGAATGTCTGAGAATGAAAGGCTAAAAACAATCATAGCCACGGTCCAAGCACAGAAGGGCGCCTTTAAAGACATGGATCGATATGAGAAAAAATATATCGCCAATGCTGTTGGAATAACCGACATGGCAGAAGCCAATAAATTATTTGGTATGAGTGTGAACGAGTACGACGGTTACGCGGCACAAGTAGATAAGGCGAAAGCCAGCCAAGAGGCCCTTGATAAAGCAACGGCTAAGGCAATTCCGGTACTAAAGAGCCTACAATTAGCTGTAGCGGAGTTTGTTGCCGATTATGGAGACCTAATCCAAGATGTCCTGGAAGGCACTCTAGACCTAGCGAAAAGCTTTTTGAAATGGAGAGACGAAGGAGCGAAGTTCTGGTCCAAATGGGGACTAACGATAACCGCAGTACTTTCGGGTGTGACCCTCTTCTTCGGTTACCTAGCAGTCAAGGTTATTGCCCTTCAGGCAGCCCTACTCACGCTGGCCCCTGCGGCGGCTAGTATTGCAGGAGCCCTTGGAACGGTTGCGGTGGCAGGGGGTGGAGCGGCAGCGGCTGGTGCAGCGGCAGGGGGTGGAGCGGCGGTAGCAGCCGGAGGAGCAACTATACTACCAATTCTTGCCGGAATTGCGCTAGTGGCAGCAGCAGCCTATGGAGCTTACCAACTCTTTGAAGGAAATGATCGAGCGACTCCCGCAACGGCGCAAGCCCAGAGAGGTAACCAGGGGGATTTTGTAATAGACAACGCAACCCTGAACCTCACTTTCAGTGCAGAAGAGACGGTGAGAATATCGAAGACACTTACAAGCGTTGGCTTAAAAGCTAACGGGATGACATAGGGGACAAAAGATGGCAAAAGGAGACAACTTCCAATGGTTCGATAAAGGAGCCGACGCTAGCGATAATCTAGGGAATAAAGGCCAGTTTATAGAGTTTTATCAAGTCCCTAGCATGGAGTCTGTCCGGTTCAAAGCTTTTGTGGCACAATACGAAGACGCATATAAAAGCACTTGGCAACGAACACCTGTCTTCGGTAAGATGGACCCAATCCATACGTTTCAACATACGCAGAGGGTAATTAATCTTTCTTGGGAAGTCCTAGCTGGATCTCTTGAGGAAGCTACCGAAAACCAAAGAAAACTGTCTCTACTTGTTCAGATGTTATATCCATCTTACGAAGGCTCGGCAGCGGGCGGGAAGAGGGTAAAGACAGCACCAATTTTTAAAGTAAAATTTATGAATCTAATAACGGACGCCTCAGTCTCGTCGCAATCGTCGGGGGCAGAAACAGGGGGTGCTGTTTGTACAATAGACGGATTTAGCCACTCCCCTACAATGGAAAGTGGGCACTTTATATCGGACGGGGCGCTGTTTCCAAAAAACTTTAAGATGCAATGCACAATGCACGTTTTACACACTCATGACGTCGGCTGGAATAGAGCGGGTGAGTTCGAAGAAACCAACTTCCCATACGGGTCGGATGATTCAGTTTTAACTGATGCATCGTTTTCTATGGGAGAAATAGTTAAGCAAAACGAAGATGGAACCTACCAGGCAGCAACAGTCTCGTTGCCGAAGGCGCTTAGAAAAGGACAGGGCTCAAACAATAAATTCTTGGAACCAGGGGCGTGGAAAGAGATGCACGGTATACCGGAAGAAGAATAGGATACATTAAACAATGGGTGTTAGATACGACAACAGAGAAACTATAAAAGTATTAAAAAACTATTACAAATCAGCTTTGGGTAATAGAAATCTTAAAGACTTAACAATTTTTAAGACTCCCACACTAAATTACCCGACTGATGCGCAGGTTAGCGGCTTGAACCTAATACGACACACTTGGTCCACGGGGGATCGGTTTTATAAACTATCTTATAAGCACTATGGAGACCAGGAACTATGGTGGGTGATAGCACTCTTTAATCAAAAACCTACCGAGTCTCACTTAAGTCTTGGAGACACTATTTCAATACCTCTAAACTTAGACTTAATACTAGAAATATTGGGAGTTTAATATGGGCACTTTAGCGATGAATCGATTATGGGATGACGCCAAATTGGCGGCTAGTGAGGCCCTCAAAGACGCCGAAGAGGTTGTAAACGCGGCTGGCGATTCGTATACAGACGACGAAGAGGCACTAAGGTCTGCCCTCTCGGCGGGTGGAATAAAATACCATGATGTAGTTATTCCGAACTTAACGAACTACGAGAAGGAGGCAATTACTAACTTAAATATTGCGTACAAGAATGTTCAGGAAGTATTAGAGAGGGGGGAGCTTGACAGAGACTATAAACGCTTAAAGGGGTTTATTGCCGAGTATAGGAAGTGGAGACTCACCTACGCCGACAACTCAAATTCGCCACAAAGCCAAGCGAAGATGTTCTATACTTTTGTTAAGAAGAATACGTCTGAGAACGATGAAGAACAGGTCGTCGCTCTGGATTTGCCAGTCCCAACCGTCCGCTCGGGACCTCCGGAAACCTCGACAGACTATTTTTTTGAAAAAATACCCAACGAGGCACAACACAGGGAACACCTAATAAAGGCGGGGTTCGACCCGTTTTATGATAAAAACACAAATCCCACTGGATGGATTGACCTCCTCTTCTTCCGCCCCCACGATGAGATGGTGGGTGCCATGGGAGAGGTCCATCGTCTAAGCCGCGAGGAATTCGAGAATGCGGCAACAAACTCTGGTTTTGGGACAACAGAATATCTTAAAATCCTCGATAGAGAACTACTGGGAAAACCACAGCCTACACCAACAATCATGTTGAACTTTATAGCTTGGATGGATGACCGCGTCTTAAGCCAGGCCATCCTACAGGCATCGATAAAAGGGATTGTAGGAGACCAGTCAGTTGACACAGCAGTATTAGAGGCTCCAGAGGCAGAAGAAGAGAGCCCCTCTGTTGAAACTATAGAAATAGAAAGAAGGTTCCAAGATCAATGTTTTTTGACTAGCAATTTTAATAAAATAATTGAGAATACCTCTATTAAGGAGTTCAACTATGAACATTTTATTTCGTTGCAGGGAGAACCCTTTATAGCAACAAATAACATGACCTTCCACAAAGGGCAGAGGGCTTTCGCAGATCTTACTTCTTTGGAGATGTCTATGTTATATCCAAGAATAAAACTATCTAAAGTCTTTTATGATAAGGGGAGCGGTAAGACAGCTTTGAATGAGATCGCCTCTGTTCCTTTTAAGTTTGGGACTCATAACGATTTTAAAGACCCATCAATGCTTACTATGAGCAAAAGGGCAAGAGGAGATGACGCGGGAATAGAGTCTTTTTCATTTTCTTTTGAAGGGCAAGACTATGCAACAGCGGAAAAGATTGTAGTTTGTAACGCAACATATTTTTTTAAATCAATGTCTGACTTCATATCTGACTTTAAATATGGTGATAAAATATATAGCTATTCCGATTTGGCTGCGTACCCCGCAGGAAGAGAGAGCTTCGCGATTAAAGCAGAAGTGGGTTGGCAAACTCCGGACGACCTGTCTACTATCGCCGGGTCCATTAGGGCAACAAAAATACAAAAAGCAGCAAAATCTGCCAAACTAACAATTTTTTTGATGGTCACGAGCTTCAATTATGAGGTCAATGAAGATGGTTCTTTAAAAGTTTTTGTAGAATATAGAGGCTGGCTAAACGATAAGTTGTCTGGTCTCAAATTTGATATATTTATAAATCCTAGTAGAGGCGATGGGGCCGACGACCTTGAGATTGCCACGGCAGAATACGCGGTGTCCTCTATTGGGCATTCGGGAGTTCACAGGCGCTCCTTTAAATTAACTGATTTAATGGATAGAGACCTTATGGTGGCTGACCTAAATCTTGGCGTTTCTCTTGATGACCCTAGGAAATCTTTTATCAACCACATTTCGACGATTATTATCAATGCACTAAGCGCACCAGGGCAGACTGGACCCTCCTTAGACTCTATACAAGGCCCCCTTAGAAATGCATGTGTACCCCCGATTATAGGGGACGCCTCACCGACCACGCAGGGTACCAACGACGACACCTTCTTCGACTTTCTCGTCGGTTTCTCTGGGACCAAAGCCGGCTCCGCAGCCAAACGCCAAAGGATTTTACAAAAATTTGCAGACCAAGCGAAAAGACATATAAAGAAGATAAAAGAACAGGGAATGTTAATAAACCACGATGGCCTCCTAGACGAAATATTTAACGAGGGCATTGTTTTTAGAGTCGACATACCTAAAGACTCGCTGTCCCATTATCAAAATAAGAATGTAAACAAAAGTTTAACTCCGTCACTGAGAAAAACGGACGACGTAATGGTGAAAAAAGACGATTTTACCGTTCAACAGATACTGAGTAGTGATCCTAAAGATCCGGGCAAAGCCCAGCGGGAACTCGGAGGAAATCTGATAAGTTCCGTTAATCGTGCGTTTAGAGGTAGGAGTGCCCGAAAAAACGACGCTAGAAATTTCCCTGCCGCAGGCGGCCCCAACGGACGTTTTGGTGCGGAGGGGGGATATAATATACATTTTGTAACTTTTGGTACTATTCTCAACACTATCATGAGTAGGGTGTACAGCCTCAGAAGCATTAGTAAAAATGCATATATAAAAAAGTTTAATATGATTGTTGGTTCAGCGAGTACAGAGGCAGGACCTTTCAGGGGGGACGACATATCCATTGCAGACATTCCGGTCTCTTTGGATCTTTTTAGCTATTGGTACCTTACGGAAGTTATGGAATCTGCGGAGGTAACTTATGATGTTGGCAAATTCGTACAAAATATGCTTGATAAACTAATTCTTCCTGCACTGGGAGCAGACTGTCAAGAGGACACGGAAGCTTCAGACCTCTATACAGTGAAGGGTCAAGTTTACAATACTACGGGTAAGATCATGAATAATCTTAAAGGCAGCGTTTTAGAAAAAGGGGATAGGCTTAACGGGACGGATATATCCGCAAAAGGCAAACGAGCCTATACTATCGAAAATCTTAGTTCTTACTACTACATTTTTATAGATTCGAAAACAGCAATGAAGGGTTTTAATAAGTTTGAAGAGCAACGAAACAAAGAAGATAGCAACATAATGACTCTTGGTACCGGATACAACAAGGGATTAACAAGGAGCATTAAGTTTAAAGGAAACGATATCACTTATTTCCAAGAGGCTGCGGATGCTGTCCTAACAAGCAAGGAGGGTGACGACAGCGTTAGAAGGATGTTAAAATTTCATAACGCTGACGTATCCTTGTTTGGAAATACTATTTTTTATCCTGGCATGATTGTATATATATCGCCTAGCTTCCCTGGAATCGGAAATCCATTCGGAAGTCCGGTGAGATCTGTTGTTACAGCAACCAATATTGCCAATAGCCTTGGAATAGGTGGTTATTACGTGATTACAAAGGTCAAGAGCAATATAGACTCCTCTGGAGGTTTCCAAACCTCTATAGAAGCTAATTATGAAGCGGGGGCTGAATAAGTTGGTTGATAGAACAGCAAAACTTTACAAAGGTGGCATGAAAGCTGGCACCGCTTTTTTCTCTAGGCAGAACGAGGAAATAGAGTACCTCCTCCGCCGGAATATAACCAATGTGGGTTCCACTCGTGGCATACAAGGGCTTTATGGACTTGTAGACTTCCAATTTAATACGGTGAATATGATGGGGAATTACCAGGATGGGCTAAGTAGTGGCCATCTAGTCATGACCAATAATAGTACAAATCCGGTCTTTGTAACTAAATTTGTTCATGATGCCTTTGATGCCATGGCCATTTACTACGGTGTCGCCAAGAACCATAATAAAATAAAGACAAATGTTGGCTCTCTCGTTGATTTGAAGATTAAAAGAGGATACGAAAGTATCAACAACACTCACGAAGCATATATGCAAACTTATTTTGAGTCTTTCACTGGCTACCTAAACTCAAGGGGCCTGATAGAAAAGATAGCAAACTTCAACGAATTCATGAAACATTTCGAAGACTTTTTATATCAAGTAGTCATGGAAAACCCGATAACTAGGACCGGCTTTACTAGAAGCGTCTATTCCAATATATTAAACGGAGGGCTCGCTATAGAGATAGAGAACATTAGCAAGTCTAAGGAGAACCGAAAGGTTAGTGACTTCTACGAAAACCCAAATTTTGATAATTTTTCAAAAACAGCCGAGCATTTTGGGTTTGTTATCGATCGAGATGTCCCGTGGAGACTTATTGCCAATATCTCTTCGCCAAGAATGCAGATTTTTATGGAACAGCACGGAATAACAAAGCTTGGTTTGTTTGATGACCGTTATATAAGGACTGTTTTATTAGATATCAATATACTGATCAAGCACGCTGCAACATTCTACAATACATACGTAGCAAGAGAGCCCGAGACCACCCGGCCTGAGTTGGTTTTTAACGAAAATTGCCCAAAAAGAGGCTCATATATTGGTTCTATCTCTTCTGGCACGCTAAAGATCAAGAAGTTCAGGAGAACAACAGTTAGTAAGAATAAAGCGATAGCAGATTATGGAATAAAACAGTGGGTGAAACTATACTTTAGGCTAAGGCTCGCGGAAGAAAAGATTGACATTTCTACAGCCGAGACAAATGCTCTCTTAACGTCGATATACGCGAGAAGCTTAAAAAATAATTCTATTGACTTGGTGGTCGGAGCCGTTTATAGTGACCTAGAAGTAAAAAGGCGCATTACTGTAGAGGTTTAAATGCTATTTCAGACGTTAGATGACAAAAAAGAATGTGTAGCGGTCTACACTGACGGGAAACTAGACTTTGAGAGCGTACCTCCGGGTCTTACGAAGACCTGGAAGTATGTACCCTATGCTTCCGGGGACTTAGAGTGTGCATCCTTATACTGCGTTGGATGTTCGTTAGAAGACGCGTGCCCACCCCACTTAAAAGAGAGGTGGGCGAACATAAATAAAAAGCTGCGCTCATTACAGCGCTCTTTCGAGATTTCCCTTATTGACATGAACGAGCTTTGCTTTTTTGACCTGGTTCAAGACCGATTCCTCCTAGAATACTGTGATATCAAAAATCAGATATCTCAACATGTTTTTGATACACATGAGCGGCCTAAAAATTATGATTTTCTATTCGGCCTCTCTGAGGTTCTGTACAATATTCGGTATAAGAAACTAAACATTGATATTAACGGATTGAAGGATATTTTTGCTAAGCCGAAAACCCGCGCTTTCCTTAAAAAAGTGAATCTCCTGTCCCCGAACGTTGAATATGATATCGCGGGGACACGAACGGGAAGGCTCACTACAAAAAAGAATTCTTTTCCGATATTGACGCTTGATAAAGACTTCAGATCCCTGATCAAGCCTAATAACGATTTATTTGTCGAGCTAGACTTCAATGCGGCAGAGTTACGCACTATATTAGCACTTTCCGGTGTAGAGCAACCGCAGCAGGATATACACGAATGGATTGCCAAGGAGGTTTTTCTTTCCGGGGAACCTCGCGAAGACATAAAGAAAAAAGTCTTTGCATGGCTCTATAACCCCCTGGCAAAGAATGAGAAACTAGAACAGGTCTTCCAAAGACAGAAAATAACAGACAAGTACTTCGATGGAACCAGAGTTTTAACCCCATTTGATCGAAGTATCGAGGTAGATGAAAGAAGAGCGTTCAACTACATTGTACAAAGCACTACGAGCGACCTGTTCCTACGCTGTATGATAAAAGTTGCGAATCTGTTAAAGGGCAAAAAGTCCTATGTGGCTTTCTCTATTCATGACTCCCTTATCATAGATCTTAGTATAGAGGACAGACCCCTTCTAGGAGAGATCGTTGAGGCATTCTCGGAGACTGATTTGGCAAAATTTAAAATAAACATGAGCGTAGGAGAAGACTATGGCTCCATGAAAACGAAGAGGCTATAATGGAAACTATTATCGGATTAGGTGATGCGGGGTGCGCGATAGCTCACCAGTTTACTGAGTACCCACAGTATAAGGTTCATAAGATAAACTCTAAAAAAAGTACGGAGGATAACTATCTCTATGTAACCCCCCAGAAGACACATGAAGATTACGAATCGAAGACGAGGCTAAAAAAAGCATTTTTTGAAAAGATAAGCGGCCCAATATTATTTATAGTGGGGGGATCGGGGGATATCTCTGGAGCCTGCCTGCGTATCTTAGAAAGGCTCAAAGACCACCCAACTTATGTTCTTTATATCAAGCCTGACACGTCTTTACTCTCTGAACTCAAAGAGAGACAACATAATGTAGTTTTTAATGTTCTACAACAGTACGCGAGATCTGCGATGCTGGAGAGATTATATATTGTCGAGAACTCTAAAATAGAACAGGCCATTGGAGAGGTTCCCGTTATCGGATACACCGATACTATTAACCGCCTCCTTGTTTCAACTATCCACATGATCAATATTTGTGTGAACACAGACGCCGCTATCGACACATCTACTGACCCGCTGCCGATGTGTAGAATCTCCTCCATTGGGTTGGTGGACGTAGACACCGGGGAAATGAGATCCTTCTGCGAGATTGAACACCCTAGGCAGATAGTCTTTTATTACGCGATCAATAATGAACGTTTAAAGACGGATGGGGCCTTACTACAAAAATTAACTTCCTTAGTTAAAGCTAAGAATGAAGAAAAATTACGAGCTTCATTCGCGATCTATCCTACTGAATATGAACAGGATTATGCTTACTGCGCCGTTCACTCGTCCTATGTGCAGGGACAAAAAATTGATTTATAGCTTTACAAACGATTTTTTTTAGAGTAGAGTGTACTCACAATCGAGATGGTTGGAAAATTTGCTAACCATACTCTATCCTATTGATTAAAAGGAGTTTATCATGGGTATTGACATGTCTAAAATGAAAGAGAAGCTGGCGTCCTTGAACCGCAAGGGTTCCGAGAAGAATAACTTTTGGCGTCCAAAGGACGGGGAACAAACGATCCGCATTGTTCCTACTGCGGATGGAGACCCATTTAAGGAGTTTTGGTTCCACTACAATCTTGGTAGTAACACACCCTTTCTGAGTCCGAAGAAGAATTTTGGAGACGAGTGTCCGCTTGACGATTTTGTTCGTACTCTTTACAAGCAGGGAGATCCTGATAGCGTCAAGATGGCGAAGAACCTTACTGCCCGACAGCGATTCTTCGCACCTGTGCTCGTTAGAGGAGAGGAAGAACAAGGGGTCCGAATCTGGGGTTTCGGTAAAACTGCGTACCAGGAGTTGCTGAACTTGGTTTTGAACCCGGATTATGGGGACATCACTGATGTCGACAGCGGCACGGATTTGGTTATTGCTTATGGGAAACCGGCAGGGGCGCAGTTTCCGCAGACAAGTATTACACCACGCCGCCGCACGTCTCCTTTGGTTGAGGACAGTGACGAGTCTGCGCGTCTTCTGGACGCAATTCCTGATGTGACAACCTTGTTTGAGCGTCCTAGTCCAGAGGATGTTGGGAAGATGTTACATGATTACATGACTAGCATCGATGAGGAGATGTCTGCGTCTACGGGGATTAGTACAATAAGTACCGCCCCTACTAGCAAAGACAACTCTGTCGACAGTGCCTTTAACGAGTTAGTTAACTCGTAGGCGCGACGGTAACGCGAGGTGTTTTGTCGGTCCCCCTCCGCTCTACATCTCGCGTTGCCAATTTACTATAACTAGGATTTTATAATGGCAAGACATGGCAAAAAAGAAACAAATACGAATTTAGGTCGACTTAGCATGGATGAGATGCGGAAGATCATTAATCGGAAAGCCGGGTATGACCTGGCATATAATCTGACACAGGATAACCCAACACAGGTGAAGGGCTGGATACCAACAGGATCTAGGTGGCTTGACTCAATTATCTGTAAAGGAAGGTTGGCTGGGATCCCTGTTGGAAAAATAACTGAGATCGCCGGATTGGAGTCTACCGGGAAATCCTATGTGGCAGCCCAGATAGCAGCGAACGCACAGAAACAAGACATAGATGTAATCTACTTTGACTCTGAATCCGCGATTGACCCGGAGTTCTTGACAAAGGCGGGTTGCGACCTTGAAAAAGTTTTATATATTCAAGCAGAGAGTGTAGAGTTTGTTCTAGAGACCATCGAGGAACTTTTGGGGAGCAACCAGAATAGGATGATCTTTATCTGGGATAGTCTGGCGTTAACTCCAGCGATTACTGACATCGAAGGGGACTTCAATCCCCTTTCCTCTATGGCGGTAAAACCTAGAATCCTGTCTAAGGGGATGGCAAAGCTAACAATACCGCTTGCAAACGCGGAGGCTACACTACTCGTGCTAAACCAGCTTAAGACCAACATTACGTCTAATGTTGCAGAGGCGATGACAACGCCTTATTTCACTCCTGGAGGCAAAGCCATGCATTATGCATATGACTTACGCATCTGGCTAACTGGACGTAAGGCTAAGGCTTCTTTTGTCAAAGACGAAAACGGCTTTAGAGTTGGTTCGGAAGTTAAGGCGAGGTTAGAGAAGTCTAAGTTCGGGACTCAAGCCAGGGAGTGCACGTTTAAGATTCTCTGGGGAGATGAAGTAAGAGTACAAGATGAAGAAAGCTGGCTTGAAGCAATTAAGTCTTCGGAGCATTTCGAAACAAGAGGACCCTGGCACGCCATAACCTATAAGGACGGGACGCAAGAGAAATTTCAGGGAGCCAGTTGGAATGAGAAGTTGAAAGACGAGAAATTTAAAACTCGTATCCTAGAGATTATGGAAGAAGAAATTATTTTAAAATTCCATAATAGGACAGGAGACGCCTCGGACTTTTATAATGTGGATGCGCAGTAAGTGAGCTTATACTAGAACTTTATACTATTTATGCTTAGAGGTTAAACGTATGTTTTTAAAGGAAAAAGTAAGAGAAGTTATTTCTGAAGCACTAAAGTATGATGTCTACAAAGCGGATGTATCAATAAAGTCTACTAAAGACCGCAATATTACAGAGATTTTAGACGAGATGAGGGGACTGTGCGGAGTCACCATTGTAAACATCTCGGTAGCATCTAAGAGCCTTAGCGAAGAAACGGAGATAACCATATGTTCCCTCAAATTTTTCTTAACGAACCCAAGCTTAAAGTTGCATATGAACAAGTTAGCCCTATCAGCGAAGAAGATAGAGGGTGTCGCAGCGTTCAGGATTCTGAGAGTTGAAAGAATCCAAGACAAAAAATAAGAGAGTTCTCTTTATAGACGCTCTTAACTCTTATTACCGAGCCTATATTGTAGACCCTTCCTTGTCTACAAACGGTGATCCTATCGGAGGTATGAAGGGATTTCTCAAGATACTCCAGAAGCTTACGAGAGAGATCCGGCCTGATAGGATCGTTATTTGTTGGGACGGTGCCGGGGGATCTAAACGACGTAAGAGCATTAATAAAAATTACAAGGAAGGACGGAGTCCTATCCGCCTTAACAGACAGGTAAGAAACCTGACCGAGAACCAAGAAGTCCAAAACAAGGTTTGGCAACAAACACGCCTTGTAGAATATCTAAGTTACATGCCGGTCACTCAACTACTGTTCGAGCACATTGAGGCAGATGATCTTATAGCGTTCACCGCAAAATTGGAAGACTACTCCGGATGGCAAAAAGTAGTAGTTTCTAGTGACAAGGACTTCATACAGATCTTGGATGAAGAAACGGTACTCTTTAGGCCGACACAGGAACAAGTGCTCAATGTGAAACGAGTTGTGGACGAATACGGTATCCACCCTAACAACTTTGCGCTGGCTCGGGCGATAGCGGGCGACAAAAACGATAATTTACCCGGAGCCAAAGGCGTCGGACTTGCGACAATCAAAAAGCGCTTTCCTTTTCTTGAGGATGAGGAAGAATATTTAGCTAGCGACATCTTTGAGCACTGTAGGGAGAACATCGATGGCGTAAAAGCATATACATCGATATTGAACGAGGAAGCCTTGGTCAGACAGAACTATAAGATGATGCAGCTTAGCTCTCCCAGTATAAGCGTGTCCACTAAGATGAAGATACGAGCAATAATAGCGAGCGATAACCTGTTTTTTAACAAGACAGAGGTTATCAAGATGATGAGTCAAGATGGATTTGGAGAAACTAGCTGGGCAGATCTTTTTCAGCGGTTTAACAAGATTCTGATTGACAAATAGTCTTTATTGACGTATATTACTACAAAATTAGGAGGGGAAATTGCAACAAGACTTTTCTTTATATGGAAAAAACTTTCAAGAAAAACTGGTTCAGCTAATGCTGGAGGACAGACCATTTTCTGAGCAGATGCAGGAAGTATTAGATATCAAGTTCTTTGAATCAAAGTACTTACAGGTGTTCTCTGGACTTATCTTCGAATACAAAGATAAGTATAATGTGCACCCAAGTAATGAGATCCTCGACTCTATCCTGAGAACGGAGATGGGTGGAGAACCCGATCTTATAAAGAAGCAGGTTAGAGACTTTTTCACGAGAGTCCGCACGAAGGAAATAGAAGACCGTCAATATGTAAAAGACACGTCTTTGGATTTTTGTAAAAAGCAAAAGCTCAAAGAGGCCATGATGATCTCGGTAGGGCTGCTGGATAATTCTTCATTCGAAGAAATTAAAAAAGTAATAGATGTGGCGGTCAAACTGGGGATCGACAACGACCACGGACACGATTACAAGAAAGATTTTGAGTTACGGTACCTTTTTGAGGCCAGAAACCCGGTGAGTACGGGGTGGGGCCGGATAGACAAAGTAATGAAAGGTGGCCTTGGGAAGGGAGAACTTGGGGTCGTCGTGGCTCCAACGGGGGCAGGCAAATCTCATGCGCTTGTCCACTTAGGGTCAAGTGCGGTCATGGCGGGTAAGACTGTAGCTCATTACACTATGGAGCTATCTGAGGAGGTCATAGGACAGAGGTATGATAGTTGTATTACTGGTTACCCCCTCTCTGGGTTAACTGCCTTTAAAGATAGAATCAAGGAAACATGCCTAAATGTGAAGGGAGAACTTTTTATTAAGGAATACCCAACAAAAGCTGCATCGACAAATACTATACGTGCTTCTTTAGATAAGTTGTTGAAAAGAGAGAAAAAAGTTGATTTAATCATTGTCGATTACGCGGATATTCTTAAGCCTACAACAAATTATAAAGAGAAAAGGAATCAACTAGAGTCTATTTATGAAGAGTTGCGAGGTATCGCAAAAGAGTATGAGTGTCCGATTTGGACGGCGTCACAGACGAACAGGACCGGGTTGAACCAAGCAGTGATTACAATGGAAGCTATTTCCGAAGCGTTTAACAAATGCTTTGTATCTGATTTCATCTGTACAGTTTCAAGAACAAAGGAAGATAAGACTGCGAATACTGGAAAAATGTATGTTGCGAAGAATCGTAATGGGCCTGATGGGATGGTCTTCCCTCTACTTTTTGATACTTCAAACGTTAAGATAGAAGTCTTAGAGTCCACTGACGAGACTATTGATGAAATGGAAGAAAGCGAAGTAAAACGTCAGCAGAGAGAGATGAAGAAAGTTTATACACAATGGGAAGAAAGGAAGAAGTAAGATGTACAACAAAAAGCTAGTAGAGGAAGAAACACTAAACTATTTTGGTGACGATGAGTTAGCGACGAACGTTTGGATGACAAAGTATTGCCTTAAGGACAAAGAAGGCAACTTACTAGAGAAAACTCCGGATGACATGCACAGGAGGTTAGCTAAAGAGTTCGCTAGAGTAGAAAAGAAGTTTAATGGCCTGCGTACAATGTCGGAACAAGAGATATTTGATCTTCTAAAGAACTTTGATTATATTGTGCCGCAAGGATCACCAATGATGGGAATTGGGAATAACCACGTTAACGTCTCCCTGTCCAACTGTGTAGTCGTGGGTCCTCCGGGAGACAATATATCTTCTATTATGGATTCCGGAAAAGACCTCGCTAATCTCTTCAAAAGAAGGTGCGGTGTAGGCCTCGACTTATCTCACCTTCGTCCGGAGAACGCGGCTGTCAACAACTCCGCTGGAACGACAAGTGGGGCATGGAGCTTCGCGGATCTTTACTCGTATGTGTGCCGGATGATTGGACAGAACGGACGCCGTGGTGCTTTGATGCTCAGCATGGATATTAGGCACCCGGACATCGAACAATTTGTTACCATGAAACACGATTTAACGAAAGTTACCGGTGCGAATGTGTCTGTCAAAATAAGCGATGAGTTTATGAAGGCGGTCGAGAACGATGAGACTTTTACGTTGAGGTTCCCTGTAGATGCCGAAGAACCGATAACGACCAAAGATATAAAGGCTTCGGAACTGTGGGCACAAATTGTAAGCTCCGCGACTAAGACAGCAGAGCCTGGGCTTTTGATGTGGGACAACATTTTGAAATATCTCCCGGCAAACGAATACGAGCAGTTTAAGACGGAATGTGTTAATCCTTGTGCGGAGCTACCTCTGTCTGCCTACGATAGCTGTAGATTAATTTCTATTAATTTAAAGAATTTTGTCGTGGAGCCATTCACTGGGGAAGCTAAGTTCGACTTCAAAAAGTTCTCCCGAACAGTGGCGGCGTCGATGCGTCTTTCCGACGATCTAGTGGAATTAGAACTAGAAAAGCTTGAAAATATCCGCACGGTCGCTGACATGGATGATGAGAAGGAGCTTTGGGGGAAACTTTATGAAACCTGTGCGAATGGCAGGAGAACAGGCTTGGGGACACACGGACTTGCCGATGTGCTCGCTTGCCTGAACCTACCCTATGATTCTGATGAGGCCTTAAAGATTGTTGATAAAATTTATAAGACATTGAAGGTATCCTCCTACGAAGAGAGTGTAGAGCTTGCGATTGAAAGAGGTTCGTTCCCGGCATTCTCATGGAACGTCGAAAAGGACAATGCGTTTATAAAATCTTTACCCAAAAGTTTAAGAAATCGGATCGAAAAGCATGGAAGAAGAAACATTTCTATCCTTACTAACGCGCCAACAGGCTCGGTCTCTATAATGAGCCAAACAAGCTCCGGCCTGGAGCCGGTCTTCCGGAATTCTTATGTAAGGAGGAGGAAGCTAGACCATAGCGAGAAGAGTGACGCGGATTTTATAGATGATCTGGGGGATAGATGGAAAGAGTTCAAGGTTTACCATCACAATGTAAAACAATATCTGGAGGGTCGAGAAGATGTAGATTTGCCGAGCTTCTTTACTGAAAGTCATGAGATTGACTGGGTAAAGCGTATTGAAATACAAGCGGCTATCCAAAGGCATATCGACCATTCGATTAGTTCCACTATTAATTTGCCAAAAGGCACCTCCTCCGATGTGGTTGGAGAACTATACTTTGATGCCTGGCGCAAAGGCCTTAAAGGGGTAACCGTTTACGTAGATGGATCAAGGACGGGGGTTCTCATTGCGGAGGGCACCTCCGAAGAATCTGAAGAACCATTCCCGCAGAATAATTCACCGAGAAGACCTATAAAGCTTGAATGCGAGATTCATAGGCCAACTATTAAAGGGGAGGAATGGACGGTCTTGGTGGGACTAATGGAGGGAAAACCGTATGAAATTATGGGAGGCCTCTCCACTTTTGTTGAAATACCAAAGAAGTACACCCATGGTATAATATTGAAGCACGCAAGAAAAAGTACTAATAGCATTTACGATTTAAAATTCGGGGAGAATGGGGAAGAGGTTGTTATCAAAGACGTAGTAAAAGTATTCGATAACCCAAATCACTCGGTATTCACTAGGATGATTTCTCTTGCTTTAAGACACGGTTCCGGTGTACAATATGTTGTCGAGCAGTTAAACAAGGACAGAGATAGCGATATGTTTAGCTTTTCGAAGGTTACAGCTAGAGTGTTAAAGAAATATATTCAAGATGGCAGCAAGGCTTCTGATAGAAAATGCACCGAGTGCGGTTCTGAAGGCCTAATATATGTTGAGGGGTGTGTTACTTGCACATCCTGTGGTTACGCTAAATGTGGATAGGAGAATCCTGTGAGTTATAAACCAGTTAATAGAATGATTGTGGTGAACGTCAGTTTAAAAGAGGAGGAGACGCAGACTGTGGTACTTTTACCGGAAGGGGTTAGACCCCCGGATCGGTATGGGAGCGGTACTGTGGAATCTATAGCGAGCGATTGCAAGATTGACGTTTCTGAAGGGGATGAAGTCGTCTTCGAGAATTCGATGCTCCAGACAGTCACCCTTGGGGACGAAGAAGTCAACATGCTATTAGAGAACTACGTCCTTGCCGTTGCGAGCGAATAAAGATGATAATACTAACTTTAATATTAGCGACCGCATTCGGAGGAGCACCATACTCGGAGGATTGTTCGGAAGCGGGGCACAGCTATGCCAACCTCGTGGACATCGCGTCTACCGACTGCAAATATGCGCGGTCGGAGAATGTAGACATTGAGTTGTTGTGGGGCCTGGTAGAAATAGAAAAGAAGTACAACGTCCCCGAAGAGGTGAGAGGTATGGTCCTCGCCGCTGCTTGCATGGAATCGGGATATAATCCGAACGCCCTAGGAGATAAGAAGTTTAGCAAAAGCGGGAAGCACCCGATGGCGGTTGGGATATTACAGCAGTGGCCCGTATACGAAAAGATGTACGGAACAGACAGAAGAGACCCGCTGGCAGCAGCAGATAGCTGGCTTAAGCACATAACCAAGAAGCTCAAAAAAGTTGAGAGACAGTGTAAGTACCGGACCGTTAGAAAAAAATGGATTGCGGCTTGGGTGACAGGCATACGATACCCTAAAAAGGGCGGTAGATGTAGGGAAAGACCTAAACATTTAAAGCTATTAAACCGCTGGCATCGCGCGGCTAAGAAACTTTGCAATGAAACAATTGGGTGTTGAACTAGACAACCACCGGTATAGCTGGGGGGAAGTCGTAATCGGCAACAACCTAGCCTCCTTCGTGTACGCGAAAAAGAACGAATGTAAACTGATCGTAAACGGCTTAGAAGATGTCTTCCAATTTGACCTGTTTAAGAACAGAGAAATCCTAGAGTCTCTTGACTACGATACGATGATAGCCAATAAAAAGACTTTGATAGATCGAACTTTGTTCGATCTATGCTTGGAGGGGAAAGCCCCAATCAACCGGAAGGTCCGAGCAATCAGGGTTGAGCCGGAGAACAACTCTTTAAATGTAATGGTGGCGGACACCACCAAGATAAGGATAGATTATGAGAGACTACGAGTCTTTGATGGCAACTTGATTTCGGGTCTCCCGTTTGAAGCAAGGCAGAAAACAAACATAAATATTGTATACGATTGGTTTTCTTCTAACATAAACAAGGATATACATTTTCTTGAGTTACACGACGAAGGTTCTGCTTTAGTGAGGAAGACTATTATTAGGAAAAGACCCCGAAACCTCGTGATCGCACAATCGTTTTTAAACGATAAACAACTTAAAAAGTTTGATTTCTCTGACACGATGAGCAGGTTCCGTTTGGAGAAAATACTTAAACAAAATGAGATAAAAGGACCAAGAAACGGGTTTTATAGAAACAAACCCGATGTATCGAGGTACAGACCCATAAAATTAGACTTTGTTAAAAGAGAGGTTCTCCCACAGAGAACCAAAGAGTTTGTCAAGTTTGGAAATATAACTTTTGATAATGAGGATCTTTAGTGGAGCCGGGCTACCATCTTGCCGGTATTGTTCCTGTTGCAGGGCGAAAGCTAGATTTTAATATGCCATGGCACGATTGCCTTATGCCGATAGCACAAGATTACCTCGCTGTCGAGAGATCTATTATAGATTGTAGCTACGCCGGGTGTGAAACAATATTCGTTATTTGTCATACCGACATGATGCCGTTGATAAAAGCGCGTCTCGGAGATTTTGTAGAGGACCCGGTGTACGCGTATAGGAACTTCGAGAATTTTTCCCATGAAGTTAGGGTGAGGATCCCAATATACTATGTGGCGATCCACCCGCACGACCGGGACAAAAGAGACAGCCTCGCGTGGAGTGTCCTTTACGGGACTAAGACCGCGAACGAGATGATCGGGAGACTCAGCAGTTGGCTAGTGCCGAACAAGTTTTTTGTTTCTTTCCCATACGGGGTCCATAACCCGGAGTTTTTAAGGAGCCACCGGAGGGTGATTTCCAGTCCGAAAAATTTTTCCCTATCTTGGCAGGGCAAAACCGTTATTGACGAAGAATATTTACCATTTACGTTCGATTATCAACAGTGCTTATACTTTATAGATATGGTCAAAGAGAACGGCACTGCTAGATATGAGAATCAAGATTGGGGGGACAGAAAGGTATCGCTTCCTATAGAAGAACAATATTCTGCTCGCTTTTTCTCTTTAAATGATGTATTCTATGACCTAGTGCTTGAGCGGATTGAGGAGACCCCTTACTACTTTAATATAAGCAGTTGGGATGGTTACCAAAACTATATGGCCAACAAACCGGATGACATATGCCGACCCGCTAAAAGAATACTAAGCCCCCACCTATTAAAAGGAATCGGAATAGAGAATGAGTGATATTTTAAACTACATTGGTGAGACTCCCCTCATACAAATAAACCCAAGACTATACGCCAAGCTTGAAACATATAACCCGACCGGGTCTATTAAGGACAGAATGGCCTACTACGTCTTGACAAAGGCGGAGGAGAGAGGAGAGCTAAAGCCGGGTGATACTATAGTCGAGGCGTCGTCGGGGAATACGGGAATTTCTTTTTCTATGCTCGGCTCTGTTAAAGGTTATAACGTTATCGTGATCCTACCTTGCAACATGAGCGAGGAGAGAAAGCAGATGATAAGGTTATTTGGAGCAACAATAATAGAGGTTGGGCAAAGTGACTTCAAAGGCGCTATAGCCCTAAGAGATAAGATGGTAGAAGAGAATGAAAGCTATTTCTCTCCTAGACAATTTAGCAACGCCGACAACGTCAGTTGTCATGAATGGACAACCGGCTTTGAGATTAAAAAGCAGTTGATCCAGAGGAAAGAAGGAAAAATTGCGGCGATTGTGTCTGGAGCCGGGACCGGTGGGACTATAATGGGTGTGAAGAGGGCTCTAGAACGCTTCGCAGACCCCCTACCAAAGTTCTTGATGGTGATGCCTGCCGAGGGAGCCAACCATGGCATACAGGGTATCGGAGACGGTGGTGACTACCTTGTTAATCGTGAAGAAATAGACGATACAATCGATATCACCACGGTGGAGGCCGTTGAAAGAGCGAAAAAATTGGCGAGAGGGCACGGTCTCTTTGTAGGGATTAGCGCGGGAGCTAATGTATTGGCGTCCGAGCGGTGGATGGAAGATAATGAATTTGAGGGTGTTGTGGTCACATTCTTGTGTGATCGCGGCGAGAGATACTTGAGTATTTTTGATTGACAAACCCGCGCGGGCTTGATATCCTATTCGGAAAGGAGAACATGATGAGCACAAGGCAGGGGTGGATTAACATGTGTGTGGAGACGGTTAGAAAACATTTCTTTACGGAAGAGAAAAAGTGTAAAGGTTTCCAGTGTCCTGCTTGTGATAGAAGGGTCAAATACGATGATAGGCCCATAAACAAAACCATGGCCATGGGTCTTAAATGGCTTGATGGAGCCTGCGGCGGTAATTACATTCATATCGCCCACAACATACCAAATCATCTGAACAGCAAACAACTGACTACACTAAAACACTGGGGTCTCGTGGAGAGAGGCACTCCGGGACACTGGAGGCCCACCCGATTGGGTTACGAGTTCTCAAAGGGTACTACTCCGGTCCATTTGAGGGCTAGGATTTTTCATGATAGGTGTGAAGGTTTGTTTGGGGACAAGATATATATAGACCAACTCCTGGAAGGATTCGAATACAGTGATACTATGAAACCGGCAGATTCGACAGCTAAACTTATGAGGAAAAATCAATGACAGACAGAAAAAAATCATCAATACCTTTTGTAGGGTTGCACGCACATAGTGTAGTGGGGTCCCCCTTCGATGCACTTGGGTACCCGCAGGAACACATGGACTTCGCCTACGAGAACGGCAGTGATGCCCTCGCGCTCACGGACCATGGCAACGCCAATGGTATGTCCTACCAGGTGTTGCATGCTCGAAAGATGAAAGAGCAGGGGAAAGACTTTAAACCTATCTTCGGTGTTGAAGCTTACTTCCTGCCTTCTATCGATAAGTGGAAAGAAGCGTATGAGAAAGCGAAAGAAGATAAGAAAGAAGCAAGGAAACTAAAAAACTCGGACAACATGGCTATCGAGAACGAGGGTGATTCCAAGGCGAAAGCCAACATAATCAAGAAGAAGAACCATCTTATACTAATCGCGCAAAATCAAATAGGACTTAACAACATATTCTCGCTCATATCTAAATCGTATGAGGGGGAAAATCGTTATCGTTACCCACGTCTTGACTATAAATTATTGGAGGAACATAATGAGGGTATTATTGCTTCGTCTGCTTGCCTTGGCGGTGTTTACGCAGGTAACTATTGGGATAATCGTGATGATGGCGCGGATGCTGTTCTAGCCGCGATGAGAGAGACCACGGAAAATATGCAGTCGATCTTTGGGGACCGATGGTATGGAGAACTTCAGTGGTTCTCAGCCCCGGAACAACACGAGTTGAACAATTATATTATAGACGTATCTAAAGAGTATAATATGGAGTTGATATCGACGGCAGACAGTCACTACCCAACTCCAACTGCGTGGAAGGACCGTGAGCTATATAAAAGACTTGGGTTCCTCGGCAGGGCTCAGAAGCCGGAGTGGATGACAGATGAACTACCTATGGATGTCGAGGATTTGGGGATGGAACTGTTCCCTAAAAACGGAGACCAGATGTGGGAGGACTACAAAAAGTATTCTTCTCTGTGCGGGGTGGAATACGATGACGACCTCGTAATGAAGTCTATTACGAATACACACAAGATTGCTTTTGAGAGAATCGAGTCCTTTATGCCTGACAGCACGGTGAGGCTGCCGGAGTTTGTCGTACCCCCGGACCATACAGCAACAGGAGCACTCACTAAGTTAGCTATCACGGGTCTAAAAAGCATGGACCTCCACAAGAAGATGAACTATATCGATAGGTTGAAAGAGGAAATAAAAATTATTGATGAGAGAGGGTTTAGCAAGTATTTCTTGACCATGAAGGCTATCGCGGATAGAGCTAACGATGTTATGCTCTCTGGTCCTGGAAGAGGCAGTGCTGCCGGGTCTCTTTTATCCTATGTACTGGGCATAACGCAGATCGACCCCATTAAGTATGACCTCCTCTTCTCCAGGTTCATGAGAAGGGACGCTACCGATTATCCGGATATCGACTACGATGTTAGTGACCGGATGAAGTTGACGAACTTGTTAATCGACGAATGGGGAGCGAATACGGTTGTGCCAATCTCCAACTATAACACTCTCCAGCTTCGTTCCTTGATTAAGGATGTCTCAAAGTTTTATAATGTGCCCTTCACTGAGGTGAACCCGGTCACGTCGAAGATGATTGAAGAGGCCACACCAGCGGCGAAGAAGAAGCATGGTATTAAGTCTGGGGTGTACACACCCACCTTTGAGGAGACAATGGAATTTTCGACTACACTACAAAAGTACCTAGAAAAATATCCCTTCATAAAAACTCATATTGAGGCAATTTACGGCTCAGTCCGTTCGATCAGCCGACATGCGGGTGGTGTTGTTATTGGGGAGCAGTTAGATAAATACATGCCCCTTATTACAAACAAGGGAGTCACACAGACACCATGGTCGGAGGGCCAGAACGTCAGGCACCTGGAACCCCTTGGGTTCATCAAGTTCGACTTCCTGGGGCTAAGCACCCTTAGAATGATTGAAGTCGCCATCGAGCACATTCTGGAGCGGTATCACGGAATAGAGGACGTGACCTATAATGATGTTAAAGAGTACTACGACAAAAATCTCCACCCCGATGTCATAGATCTAAACGATAAGAATGTATACGAGAACATATTCCATAAGGGGAACTTTGCGGGAGTGTTTCAGTTTACGCAGGAGGGAGCGCAAGAGTTTTGTATGAGAGCAAAACCAAAAAACATTATTGACATCTCCGCGATTACGTCGATTTACCGACCAGGCCCGTTAGGGGCCAACGTAGATAAATCCTATGTTGAGGCGAAGGGGAACCCGGATAACATACATTATATACACCCATTATTAAGGGAGGTCACCCAAGAGACCTATGGTTTCCTGATATTCCAAGAACAGATTGCGCTACTAGCACACAAACTAGGTAAGAATGTTTCTCTTGATGAGGGGAACGCTCTGAGAAAGCTTCTGACAAAGAAGGGTACAGGGAAAGACGCATCTGAGAAAGACAAGATTCAAAAGAAATTTGTTGAAGGATGTATAGAGAAGAACATAGATAAGGTTAGCGCCGAGAAGCTATGGGCAAACTTTGAATACTTCTCCGGCTATGGGTTTAACAAGAGCCACGCGGTTTCGTACTCGGTTCTAAGTTACCAGTGTGCGTGGCTACTGAACTACTATCCTTCTGAGTGGGTAGCTGCCTTCCTGGATCGGGAGCCGGAAGGCCGGAAGGAACAAGCCATCAATATTGTTAAAAAGATGGGGTATGAGGTGCAGCCGATTGATATTAACCTTTCTACGACCAAGTGGTCTATTGAAGAAGATAACAAGAGTCTGCGCCAACCGTTTAACTCCATAAAAGGTCTTGGAGAAGCAGCGATTAAACAAATTATGGATAACAGGCCTTTTAACACTGCGGAGGAACTGCTATTTAACGAAGGAATCTCTTATTCGAAGTTGAACAAAAAGGTTATAGATGTTCTTTGTAGGTGTGGAGCACTAGACAATCTTATAGATGAAAGATTTACTGGTGACAAACATTTCTGGGGGGCAGTCGCATGTGAGAGACCTAAAAACAAAAAAAAGTTTCTAAATAATATTGAGGCATTTGCGGAGCAGGGTAGTTTTAGTGATGAGGAGAAGATTAGGCATATCTCTGATTTGACCGGAGTGTTCCCCTTCGATATTGTTGTTAACAAAGACGTACAGAGAAAACTGCAAGAGTATTGTGTTCCGCCCCTTGGGGAATGGGACGAGGACCTGGGGGTTGCTTGGTTCATACCTCGGGAGATAGTTAGAAAGAAGACCAAAAATGGCAAAGACTATTGGGTTGTAAGAGCCTTAGACCCAACCTCTACGATTACTAGTATTAAGTGCTGGGGGATAAAAAAGGATGAGGAATTGCACATCAACAGACCCTATATGGCGAAGCTAGATTATGACGACCAATGGGGCTTTTCTACGAGGTCTATCAGGCATAACTTTAAATTGCTGGGGTAGTGCTTTACAATAGTTACAACTATTTAAAATGAAAGAGAATACCAAGAGAGTGTTGCATGGGTAGTTTTGGTAAGTTTAGCGCTGGTGTTAAGTCCGGCTTGAAGTCAGCTAAGTTCGGTGACATAAAAGACATCGACGTGCTTTCTTCTTACGACTGTGGTCTTCTACGCTATGACAGCAGCCTGAAGAGTTGGTCGAGTGAACCGGGTGACATAAAACAGCGAGGGGACCTCCACGTAACCGGCGCGTTTAGAGTCCTCGGTGACCTATACGTCACTGGGACAACCTACCTACAAAACACTGTTGTCAAACACAAGACCCAGTTGAGTTCTTCGGGGGCTAGCATCTTTGGTGATGACTACACAGATACACATCAGTTTACAGGCTCCGTGTATGTTAGCCAACATCTATACGTTGCTCAAAATATGTCTGGCACCCTCGCGCTAAGCGCGAATTCATTAACCGCTTCTTACTTGAAAGTTACCGGGTCTACTACTCTTGGTAACTATAGCTATAACTGGCCAACTGCTTCGGGGAATGCGAACCAAGTACTGACTATCGACGGTAGCGGCAATCTTGAATGGGCAACAGTCGGCGACGGAACCGATGACTTTATAACAAACGGTGATGAGTACGTCGGCAATAGAACTATTGGTAACAAGACCAACTATACCCTTGGCGTCTTAACAAACAATAAACAAAGAATACATATTACGGGGGAAGGTCAAGGTGGGTTTATTGGAGTTGGGGTCTCTGGTAGTGAAGTCACGAACATGCTGACCCTCCCGAACATCCCAAATGTCTCTGGCTCCGGCAAAGCAGGTAGCTGGAGAACCTACAGTTCCAGAAGGTATAAGAAAGACATTGAAACTATATCGAGCCCGATCTCCACTGTAATGCGGTTGCGGGGTGTTACCTTCCGCTGGAAGAATGGAGATGTAGACGATATAGGGTTCATCGCTGAAGAAGTAGGCGAAGTCCTCCCAACCATTGTGGAGTACGAATCCAACGGCGTTGACGCTGAGAGTATGGAGTATTCTAAAGTAGGCCCTTTGTTAGTCGAGGTTGTCAAAGAACAACAAAAGATGATCAAGGGTCTTGACCTCGCTTTGGTGTCTCTGAGAGACGATTTTGAATATTATAAATTGCCTTGGTGGAAGAAACTTTTCCTATGGGCGAAAAAAAAGTTAAACAAAGATAGTGAGTAATTGCACTCGGTTAAGTAAAATCGCTGTAAGGAACACCATTTTAATGTTTAACAAGCCCTCTAACCGCACTACTTAAAGTGCCCCAGGGGAGACCTTGGGGCCTCTAACTAATAAATTATCAAAATATAGGGGGATATATTTATGTCTATTATAATTTCCGGATCAGGAGTCCGTACTGGTAACAGTACAACTAAGGTTCTTGAATTCGGCACGGAAGGTACGTTGACACTCAACGGTGACCTTGCCACAACCGGCTCTGCCGGATTTACTGCAATTACTGCTACCGGTCTTGCTTCGCTTGACGGTGGTATTAATGTCGCTGACACTCTCACGGTTAGCAATGCAGGCGCTGTCGCTGGTGCAACTACCCTTGCAATGGGCGGAGCAC
>Ga0209279_10000356_pt1 | contig 30998 bp, 55 predicted proteins | sample CoawatmetaG00DNA_3_FD_187508 | JGI IMG/M metagenome (GOLD analysis project Ga0209279, IMG submission 187508) | Marine microbial communities from the West Antarctic Peninsula - Coastal water metaG006-DNA (SPAdes) (version 2) | ecosystem: Environmental > Aquatic > Marine > Coastal ...
GTTCCTTTTTATTTAAGATTCATTAATACATTTGGAGTTGCACCTAGCATGGTAGTTGGCATAACACCATTCCACAATAGACCTGCCTCTGCTTCTTTCAATTCAATCAATTTGTCTGTAACTGACGCTGATAGTGCTAAGTTACCTTCTGCGACCCGTTGAATGCGATATAATTCTGCATCTGCTGTTAACTCTGCTGCTGTTGCATTAAATGCGGCAGACTTAGATGCAGCCTGTGCTTCGGCTGTCTTCTCTTGCGCTTGCAAGTCAGCGATTTTCAACTTAGCCAACTGCTCGTTAACTTCTTGTTGACGTTGCTTAGTTTTTACGATTGCTGCTGTTACTACTTGTGGTAAGTTGATATCTGAGAACTTCACAGTAGTAATTTGATATCCACGTTGCTGTAGTTCTTTATTAAGTCGGAACTTGATTTCAGTTTCCATACGTGCAAGAGTAGTTTCACCATAAAAGTCTTGTGAAACAACAGCAAGTTCTTTACCTACTTCAACAATCATAGCAGGCACCCTGCGATTTACTTGTGATGCCATAAACCCATCGCTAGAACCAATATTTTCACGTACATTTGCTGTCATACCAGATATAAAATGACCAGTAATAGCAACGTCCATTGATGTTTTTAGATTATCTTGTGCTGGTACACCCAAGTCTTCCCATGTATACGTAACTTCTTGTAAGTCGTAACGTTCAAAGTCTGCAAGTGGGTTCACAATATAGAAGCCTGATCCTAGTGCAGACTCGTGCACTTTACCAAACGTAGCACCTACTTTCTCTTTACCTACACCTACAATTGTCCATGCATTGAATGCGACTATAAGCACAATAATTGCAACGATTGCGGTGATTGCACCAATGGCGATTTTGGCTGCTGGTGACTTACCTGTTCGAGTTGTGTCGTTCATTTTTAATTCCTTAGTTTCATTAAGCGATATTGCTTATGTAGTAGTATAGCAAAGACTTTAAGATAAGTCAAGTCTATTTTTTTAATTTCTCAAGCAATTCACATTTTTCTAGTAACTCTTTATATGCGCTTTCTGCTGATGTTATTTTTTCACTTTCTTTCAATAATTCTGGATATTTATCTTCCATATCATCATTTCTTATCGCTATGCGTAATCGCACTGTCTGTTCATGATTGGATATAGGCTTATGAAATTCATGTTCAACACCATCAACTGTAACAGTATCAAATCTACCAACTGTTGCCCTGCTGACTTTTTCAATAGGGGTAAGTGACTTTTTGGTGAAATAAGTATCTGACAATATTACATCATAATCTGTCATAACCAACACCCCATGTCCATTGCATAAAGGACACTCATTGGCATTAATCAATGGTGTAGTCATAGCAGTGCAAGGACACACATCATAATAACTTTCGTAACACAAATCCGCTAACATAGTACTATTAACTACGTGGTCAAACATTTTATCGTGCATTTAATTTCTCTTTTCATAACATTAGTTTCACTAGAAACATGTCTTCTATTGTTTTAAATCTCAGTACACCATATGGTAGATAAGCCTTGTGTAATCCACGCATTCGTCCTGATGAATACGATATAAGTACACAATCAACTACTTCATTAATTGCATTTAAGTCAATTGATAACCATTGACCCATATTGATTTCCATGATGATTGGATAGTTGCGCTCAATTCGTAGTTGTCGTTGCCCGCTACCACGATAGTAACTATTTTTATTCATCTATTTTGATAGTATCTTAACACAGTATTCATATGCAAAACAAAAAGCGAAGATTACCCACACAAATGGACCTGCAAATACTGATATAATAAGAACTTGTTTATTTGTGGGTCTATTACCATATATTATGGTGCTTAATGATGTAACTACCATAAACCACATAACACTCAGTAATGTGACTCCTATAAAATCAAAAATTGTTATCATACTATTCTCCTATTTCAAATGTTTTGTTCACATCAAATTCACGATTTTCGTTTTCCCCATTACCAACAGGGTATCCTCTAGGATTGCATAGAACATTAGTCTCACCAATGGTATAATCAGATGTATTATGCATATGACCATGTATCCAAAATCGGGGCTTATAAATAAACATAAATTCAGATAGATCGGTGGCGAAAGCAGGATTTAATGTGCTTCCTATAAAGCAATCCAAAGACGATTTGAATGATGGTGCATGGTGAGTGATTATTACATCACCCTCATTCACACTCTTTTTCAAATAATCCATAGCAGCATAATGCGCTAATTTAGAGTCATATGCAGTGAATCTACGAAAATCTTCATCAATTTTAATAACACGAAAGTCTGCCATACCTTTGTTAGCAAACCATTCATCTTCAGGCTTCATATCTGTCCATAGAGTAGTACCATGAAATACAGTATTTTCTATCTTCACTGAACTATTCTGTAAGAAATGAATACGCGGATCAAGATCCTCTTCTATTCTTTCTTCTAGATGTGTAATATTAGACCTATAATATTCATGATTACCAGTAACATAAATTACATGCTCAAAATTTTCAAGTTGGGCATTAATCCATTCTACTCTACCCTTGATATCAATATCACCAGCCAGTATTAATACATCAGCATCACCCTTTGGTATGTTGTCTAGTGGTGCGAACTCAAGATGAATATCGCTGATATATTTAATTTTCATCAGATTCCTTCGGGTTATGCCATATTACATTATTAGTGTCCAGTTGCGCACTCCATTGCATCAATTTATTATACACTGGATAGATAACATCAACGAGAATATCCAAATATAACAATTTTGAAATAATATCGCCTAGAAAATAACAAATATGTGCAAGTATTAATTTCATAATTTTACTATTTTTTGAGTGAATAAACTGCTTACGCTTTCTTCGTTGGTGACACGTCGAATTGCTTCACCAAACATAGTGGAAACACTAACTACACGTGTTTTTACATGATTCTTAGGGCAGTTAAATGCAATGCTGTCAGTAATTACTAGTTCAGTGAGTACACTCTTTTCAACTTTTTGACATGCAGTACCAGTAAGTACACCATGTGTAATGTATGCTCTAACACTAAGTGCGCCCGCATCCATTATTGCCTGTGCTGCATTACATAACGTACCACCACTGTCAATAATATCGTCTACAAGGATAGCGTGTTGTCCTTTGACATCACCAATTAATCCCATAACTTCACTTTCACCAGCACGAGGTCTACGCTTGTCTACAACAGCGATATCACCACCGAACATATCAGCAAACTTACGTGCACGAACTGTACCGCCCGCATCAGGACTCACAAATACTGTATTTCCATCTGTACCTACATTATGCTTAATATCTTTTGCGAATGCAATACGTGATGTTAAATCATCTACTGGAATGTTAAAGAAGCCTTGAATCTGTCCTGCGTGTAAGTCCATTGTAAGAACTCGGGCTGCGCCTGCTGTTGTTAGTAAGTCTGCTACTAACTTTGCGGTAATTGGAGTGCGACTTGCGCTTTTTCGATCTTGTCGTGCGTAACCAAAGTAAGGTATAACTGCTGTAATACGTTCAGCACTACTACGTTTAGCAGCGTCAATCATAATCAACAATTCCATTAAATTGTCATTAACTGGTGTTGATGTACTTTGTACGATAAATACATCTTCACCTCTAATATTCTCGTTAAACTGTACACTTGATTCACCATCTGCGAATGTCTTGATGTCGGCTGATACGAGTGATGCAAAGCACCTATCTGCAATATCTTGTGCCATTTTTAAATTACTATTGCCTGCAATAATCTTCATATGTTATAACCTTTAAGATCATGATATCTTCATGACAGCAATAATTATAACATATGGTTCAACGCTTGTCAACCATTTAACCTTATGAATTTGCAATTTTAAACATCATTGCATCTTTCTCTTTCTCAAACCAGTAGATTGAACCTGCTGGTGAATTTGAATAGTCACCAGTACAATGTGTTAAACACCATCTTCTATCAATGTCAATTCGTTCACTTGACACACGAAATGGTCGTTCAATACGATGCCAACCTTCATAAGCCATATCACGTAAGGATAACTCCATTATAATTCAGCCAACTTAAATATAAACACCTCTTCATCGGTTGGTTTTAGTGGATTTAGAAAATATTTATCTATTATTTTTTGAGATAGTTTATTACCATGAACCCACCAGTTGTATTGTACTACTTCTCCACGTTTATTATACACAAGTCGTGCAGGACCGTCTGCACGATGCCATATGGTTATACATTCATAGGCAGGATTTAATGGAATGATACCCTCTTTTTTAACTCTAGGATCGTATCCGTATTGCTCTTCTTTGAGCAATCCATTTGGAAAGAATCTTTTTATGTATTGTGGATTTCTGAGCATTCAAACCTCATATCAATGATAGTACCCATTGTCTCTTCTGTCAGATAACGATAAATGTGGGTTCTTGATTCATCGGTTGTCATTGCAGTGCATTCTTTTTCTGTCGCAAATTTGACAGGATGTAATACGTTTGAATCTGATATAACACCATCATGTACTATACTAAGAAAAATAAATAAAATATATTCATTCATAACAATTCTCTCTTTAATTTACTGTGGTACTTCTTTAAGGAATGTAAGTAACAATCCCATTTTAGTAGTCCATTGGGATTGATCTTTGAATCCTTTGTTTGTTGCATGTAATTGTACAGCATCAAACACAACAGGACTTGCTGGTTTCCATTCACATGTTAACTCTGGTGTAAGACCAGTTAACCTCTTATAAGGTGTATAATATAGATACTCTTCATGATGTTCAATATTATACTTACGCAAATTATCTTCTTTTGATTGAACTGTACCATCTAATAAGTGGAAATCTAGTTTGCCGTGATCGTCTGCTATAGGGTATGTCGTAGCGACTGTTTGATTTGCTCTTTTACCATGATGATATACATGTGCAAAATCAGCATGTCGCTGATCAAAGAATGTAGCATGACTATTTATACCACTAGGTGCAGTGAATAGCGGAATAATCATGTTACGCCACGGAACCCATTTACGCCTATCACTATCACGAGGTGTTCTTTCTAAACTTTGAACCCAATCGCTTTCACGAGTGCTATCATTATGTAAACCATACTGACTAGGTGTGATGAAAAAGTTACCACCTACACATGGTGAGTTTTCTGCGCCAGGAATCATTTTATTAATTCTATCAGCAAACTTTTCATAAACACCTTGTAAGTTACCACTGATGAACATAGTACCATTGTCATTATGTCTTACTGTGGTACAACGACTAAATGCGAAACCATAAATCCAATCAATTTCTTCTTGGGTAAATGTTTCGTCAAAGACTGCTGCACTTTGAAAGTTGTTTGCCATATGTTGTTGTATGACGGGATCTTTTAAATCAGCAAGCCAATGTTCTTGTTCAAGTATGTAATCTTTATGGTTAGCGATATCGTCTTTAGAATTAATATTTGTTATCATTATGCTCTGCTTAGTGTTGAAAACATTTGCAAATCTGCTTTGCACTTGCTCCAATGACCAGTAAATCCATTCTGTTTGCTATGCTTGATAAAGCCTAGACCATTGAATTCTTTGTTCCATAATATGGTTGAACCCATCGCTTCTGCGCCTTCTTCTTTTTCAATCTGATGTACCAATAGATCAACTTTGCGATGAATGTCACTCATGCCTTTACCTTTGATATTGGCAACAAGCACATCGTAGTCAGGAGTAGAATAGTTAAACATAACATTGTCTGGTGTAGTAGGAGTTTCAAACTTATTAACTGTAATACGAACAATTGCTTTCATAATCTTTCTCGCTTTAATTAACTTATATAACCATTATACAACAAGAAGCCTTGGTAGTCAAGTCTTTTTGTAAAATAAATGCAATAAAAAAGGCGCATTGCGCCTTTTAATTATGGTTTTTTGCTTGTTGCTCGTTTTTTCTTAGGCGGTGGTGTAGGTGGGTTTAACTCTGCTTCATCTAACACTTTATTGAATTCACGTAGTCGTTTAATCACTGATTGGAAATCAACAATGGTTGTCCATCTATCAATGAAGAATGTCATGGAACCTTCTACTCTACCGAATGCGTTAAGCACTTGGAATAGAACACCTAATGTAATTAACTGCTCAAAGTAACTTGGTGCTAATACAATGATTGCTATGTTGCCTGCTGCTAAACCGAATGCAGTTGACCATACACCGAATCCCATATACCAGTTAAATAACCGATAATAGTTTTTCTTCACTGCTGAGAACATTGGAAATAAATCTGTAGTCAATCGCTGTGTCAAATCATCTTCTGAATGAACCAACTTCTTTCTGAACTTTGCTTCAACCACTTGGTTATTGTATTCTAATCCTGGCAATTTCATACCCAATATGAATGAGATTAATGTACCACCAATAGATATGGTTAGTGCAACCCAAACTAAGAATCCTGGGATGATCTGACCATTCCAAACTGGTAGTCCTTCTGACAATTCCCATAAGATAGGTAAGAATGCAAACAATACTAATATCGCACTAAAGAAGCCAGTGAATAGACTTTGTAATGTTTTACCGAATACCATTAAATCTTCTTGAATACGTTGTGACCCACCTTCTATTTTAGCAGTGGAGTTTTCCCATCGTCTAAGATAATGATGTGTATTCGCTTCGCGCCAACGGAATGTATATCGCTGTGTCTGCCATATGACATATGTAGCCATTGGTGTATATAGGATTACAATTTCTAAGAATGACGGAACAGTGTCTTCTTTTACTGTTATCAAATCGGTAAATCTGATTATATCAAATCCCCATAATAAGTCCCAAAAACGTTCTTGTTGAAGGGTTTGAATTGCGTCATAGAACTCTTTGTTCCACAAGTTATATGCTACTAATATTTGTACATTGTACCAAGTAATAACTAACAAGAATGCAAGCATTACCCATGCATATACTGCGCTTTCCTTAGACCCAAAGAAACTTTTTAACATTTAATCTACTCCTATTTCATTGCTGCTTCTGAGTTTGATGCTGAATAACTCCAGAAGTCTTTGTAATTAGTTGCAATTGTAACTAATGCTGGTTTTGCGACAAAATCTCTGGGATGAACCCAATACATTGACGCTGCTGGTATTTGTATAAACAATAAGTGTAATGATTCATCTACTTCTAGTCTATCTAACAGTTTTAATAATGCAGTAGCAGTACGATATGCAGATGCTTCTAATGCTGCGGGATGCATCTTACCAATAGATTCTAATGGTGTGCGAGGACTATGTATACCAAACAAGACATCACCTATTAAGTATCGCTTATCGCCTGCTAAGAATAAAAGACCACATGCTGACGCACATACTGATTTTTCTTTTTCACTCTTCGCTGAATTTGGCGTATATATTTCTTTTCCATTTTCATTAAATACTTCGGTCCCACGAACTACCGTGATAACATCACGTAATTTAAAATGTGCTGCAAGACATGAACCTTCTGATAGACTACCGCCTGGGCTTTCTAAAATAACAGTAAATTTGGCTGGTAAATCAGGTACGAGTCTTTCGCAATCACCTTCAAGTACCGCACCTATTAACGTATATAAGTTATCATCTATTTGAGTGAACACGAGTCCAGTTTCTTTGTCTTCTTCTTTTTCTATTTTTTCTTTGTTTGCTTCAATATAAAGAATCATGTAATCATTATACCATTTATGTATTTGGTTAGCAGATAACAATAATATAATTACTGCCATAATTACCAATGGTACACTATGTGATATTTTATTGTAGAAACGGATGATTAATTTAGCCGGTGGTAGACTAATCACATACTGTGCAATGTATTCATAAACATGCTTAATAGCAGTAATTAACTTATTCATCTGCTGCTTTCTCCTGCTTCTTCTCTATCATCTTTTCATATCTTTCTTTCGTAACACAATCTGTACGGGTAATTAGTCTATACTCTAAGTCAAGTTGCCACTCTCCCGTCATTTCTTTTTTATATACTTCGCAAATTTCCATAGTAGGATAAGGGTATGCTTGATATATAGGCATCCCTAACTGCATTCCAAATAATGAAACTACATAATGTACTACTAATAATACTACTTTTGCTTCTATCATTAATGACTTCCTCCTTGATTTACTATAACATTACGAGGTTTTGGTGGCACTTTTACTGCACTTGAGCCATTATCATCTATATTAGATAGTTCAAATGAAACTGCTTCCCCGTTCAATCCTTTGACAAATTTTCCCTGTGGTTGTCGTTTACCATCAGGTCCAGATAGTTCTTTTACCTTCTGTAAATTGGCTTTAGTCCAATCTATTTTATATAATTTAGGACCCTTAGTTGGGTCTGCTAATAGTGCGTATATCCAAGGCTTCTCGTCATATGTGTATAATACTTGTACCTCTTTATCATATGGCAACCCATATATTGGTAATCCCTGTAGTGCGGTGATCGCTTGCCAACTATATAAAGACATTATTAAAGCGGTTGGAATAATAATAAAGGTGTATACTCTGTTTGCTTTACTTTGTATTAGAGCATATATACATATTACTACCAACATAAACAATCCGACTACATACAACATTATCATTGTATCTACATTCATTGTATCTATTACACTATACATATAATACTTATCCCTTTATCTTGAACCCGAACCACTAGATACACCTTCTGATGTACTTGCTGAATGAATTCGTGGTATTAATCTATCACTTACAAAAATATCTGATATATTACCTTCTTGATCTACTGTGAAGGCTGGTATTTTGAATATCTGTCCTTTCTTTGCTGCATAATGTTGTACGTGAATTGCTTCTTTGTATGGATTAATGTCAATTAATGACACTGTAAATAATGTAGGTTTAGCCTTAGCAGGTCTACTATATACATGCACATTAATGAAATAGTCGCCGGGCATGATGCCTCGCATGTTAACTACTTCTCTATTAATTTTTATTATTTTTGCAACACCAGCAATTAGTATTGTATCGGAGGTAGCGCCCAAATCATCTCTGTCAAGATGCATGAAACCGCTAGTTTTGTTTTGGAAACTGAGTGGATATTCCATTCCTGGACCTACCACCCATATATCGAGATCGTCAGAAACCTCACCATCCCATTCAAGGATAATCATTATTTCTGAGTGGGATGGAATATCTCCCTGTTTGGAAACAGGGTTTATTAGCATGAGTACTAATATGAATAACGTTACGAAGCCTAATAATGTATTAAATAATATGTCATTAAATGCAAGATTAGAACTGTATCTGTCCCTCACTTACTACCTTTTAAAATAAGTTGAGAGCGTAGTGATACACATACCACCAATCCAACCAATGTCGTCAGCAACGCAGTTGCCATACCATTAGCCAATTGTCCGATTACGCCTTTCATTATTTCAATATTTGAAGGATCTAATGCTGCAAGATTACTGCCACTTAGCATTAATATAAATCCAAGGACTGTTCCTACCATGCCAATAGACATAGATGTTTCTGCAATGAACCAAAGTGGTTCATCAGATGTAGTTGAATTCTTATAGATTCCATGTCCAATTTTTAAACTAGTTAAAAACCATAAACCTATGAGTGCAAAGGTTATATTCGTTTGATCATGTTCATATGCATATGTGTGCAATTCGTAATAGTAAGCGGTCCCAAGTGCAAGTAGTTGAATCACAAAAATCAACCACCATAATAAAAAATCCTTTGTCACTGATATATTCTCCCGTTAATACTATTTATGTTTGTAACGAAAAAAGACTCCCGAAGGAGTCTCATTATGCATTTGCTATTCTAAACATTAGTGCGTCTTTACCATCTTCAAAGTAAACCTTACATGAATGGAATTTTGCGCTGTCGGGATTGATATATCGTTGCCCCACATAATATCTACCTATAACATTATCTTCACACCAATCAGAGTACGAAGTGTATTCTTCATGTATGTTTCTTTCTGGTAATACGACTGTACTCCACCCATCAGGTATGTTAGTCTTAAAAGTTCTACGCATATAGTTCGGGATAGATGGTGGATGCGGCTGTAACCAAGTTGGAAATTTACTGTAGATATTGTATAAAATTCTATATGATTTATAATGAAACGGAAATATCATAAGTAAAACTGCTATCAGGTAAATAGACATAGCAATCCAGTAACCTACTACGCCTAAATTATCACCAATCGCTAACGCAAACAACTGACAGCCCATTGCGAAAGAATATAATGTATTCTTAATAAAGAAGCCTTTAACATTATTTACATACTTCATTACAATGCTCGTGCTAGTTCAATCATTGTCGCAGATAAATTAATCTCTACATCAGCCACTTGAGTGTGCTTTACTAATCCATTACGTATAGCAAGCACACACGCATCATATTGTTCATCATTTGATGTGTACAAATCAAGATTACGATATAGCCAAGTATAAATTTCATTATATTCATCTGCACGTGCTTTAGACACAATCAGTTGTCGTGCTTGTTTGAGTTTGCCCGCTTTGAATAGATCAATCATTTCCAAACGCCATACTGCACTAGCACCACTATCATCAACAGGCTTCTGTAATAGATTATCTGCAATACTCATTTGTACTGTATTAATCGTCTTACGTAAGTCGGGATAGTTTGCACGAACCATCGCATCTAATGTATCAATATCAAATTCAACACTGTTGTCTGCTAGAATCTCTGCAACACGAACTGTGAAATCGTCTTGATCAAGTTTCTCAATATGAAAACCTTGACAACGACTATGCAATGCTGGGATAATCATGTTAGGATAGTTACATGTCAATATAAACCGAACACTAGCATGATACTGCTCCATAACGCCACGTAATGCTGCTTGACCTTCTGGTGAAATATGATCAGCCTCGTCTAATAAGATAACTTTGAAATCACCCCAAGGCATAGTCTCACTGAATGCGGTGATCTTCTTACGAATCATTTCAACACCATTATCGCGACTAGCGTTAATGTATAGTACATCAGCATCTTGAATAGAAAGTTCATTGATAAGTACTTTTGCAATTGTCGTCTTACCAGTTCCCGGACTACCACTAAATAGTAGATGCGGTATACCACCATCATTTATCCAGTTCTGTACTTGCTTACGCTGTGTATTATCTTTGAATACGTAGTCTTTTACTGTACTTGGTCGATACTTTTCGACCCATAGTTCCTTAGCCATACATTGTTCCTAATTTAAGTTGTTAATAAGACATTATACACTACTTCAACTACTTTGTCAAGGAGTGCATCATTAGAATTTTGCCAAGTTCATCAACTAAATCAGTACCATCAGGTATTACATATAAGTCTAGACTGTTTTGAGAATTCGACTTTGCATTATGACTTGTGTGGCATTCAACTACCCTTCCCCCCTTTGCAGAATAGATACGTATATTGAATGATGGTTCCATGTCGGGTGTGCGTTGATGTGAATAAAGATCCCTAAGTCCAGCACCGCCGCTGCTGTTGGTACTCATTCGGTCGCAGGCGTCCTGATCGTCCCAATATTCATCAGTACGCCTCAAAAAGAAGTTACCAATGACACTATATATTTTATTTAACATTCAGATACCTTTTAGTATGTAGTAATTATATGATCCGCAATACCATGCTTCACCGCTTGTTCTGGTGTTAACCAATGATTAGTCTTTGGTTCAAGCATATGTTCACGGATGTACTTCTCGTTTTTACCAGTGCATTTCTTATAATGCTCAAGTAACTTTTTATTTGTCCATGCCATGTGTGCTTGTGCATCTATCATATCATGATACTGACCTTGCATGTGACTACTAAATTCATGTGACATTACTGCGGTATTATGTGTCAAATACCGATGACCTTTAACACCCGACATCATCAGCATTACACCACAACTTGCGATAGAACCCATGCCGTATGTGTATACTGGAATGCGTGATTGTTTAACCACATCAATCAAATGCATACATGAATCAACATAGCCGCCGGGAGAGTTAATATACAAGTGAATAACTTCTGGTGCTTTATCTGCTGGCATTAGATTAAATTCCATAATCATCTTCACCAATGGCATACAGTTATCTTGATTGAATTCCTTATCCATAAACAATACACCATTATCACGTAAATGTTCGCCAGGCTGTTTAGGCGGTCCAGGAGGACAAGGCATTGCAGGTTGCGGTGGCATCATCGGTTCTTGCTTGGGTGATGGTATCACAGTAGGACTCTGTTTTTTGATAACTTTCTTCTCTTTCTTCTCTTTCTTCTCTTTCTTCTCTTTCTTATCGTTACTAAATAGCATATTCATAATCCATTATTAAATTGTTTTGGGTACTATGTACTCTCATATTACATTTCATATCCGTTAGATGCGGGATCGCCGTCTGATACTAAAAGACATTTTTCACTATCCAACAGCCAAACACTAGTGGAATCGTTACCAGTGCCTTGCTGTATCTTCATTTCATTACTCCAGCGACCATGTTCAACATATACGAATTGTCCTTCTTCAACAAATGTCACATCAGGTCCTACCGATTCTACTTTAAACCATCTTGGGCGAATACCTAATTCAGTCATATCTCTATCGGCTAATAAAATTCCGCTTGCTAATACTCGGTGTCCGCCAGTAACTTTTACCATTGACGCTAACACACTATCACCTATTGCTTTTACTTTCATAATATATTACTTCTCTCTAGTTTAATTTTAATTTGTTCCCAAACTAACCTATGTCCTTTGGGATTGAAATGACCACAGTCACATGACATACCTTCTGTGTTACCAATAACCTCTATTGTATCTAACAGGGGCCAGCCAAGAGTGGCATATTCAGATAATAAATCTTTACCTAGTTGCAGTTTAAGATCAGTCGTATCATCCATTGAATATGACCAATTAAACCATTTAACTATATCGCTATGTTTTGATACATAGTCGCATAATGCTAAGTTACCACTCCACTGATCAATCGCATGATTCATGCTATAAACATATTCAACATACCACTCCATGTATCGCGCTTGATATTCATACGCTATTGTAGGGGTTAATGCAGTCATTGGAGAATACATGGATCGGTTTGAACCTGCCGTGTCTAACCAACTCTTATAATACTCTTCAAAATCATGTACATCTTTAGAAGGGTGATTAAATATATCATATGGCGGACCACCGATGAAATGCATAGGTTCTGAAACTGTACCTTCTATTCCGCGACCTTCAATAATTGCCAAATCAAAATGTGCATCTGGATTATCTTGAAAATATGCATATACCGCTAGTTGTTGTTGTTGAACAGTACAACCACTCATGCTGATATTTACTACTTCATACCCAAACTCTGATTTAAAGTAATCATGCCACCTTTCATCATGTTTTAGTAAAGGATCATCTATACGATATCCTTCACAACTACCCATGCTATGACTTGTTCCTACGATTAATACACGCTTTGTCATTACTATACGGGTCCGTTCTGATAAAATTCTTCTGTCATGCTACCATCAGAATATTCAATTTCATGGTATGATGAACCATCTTCACGTGTACGCAATGTGCGATTCACTTCTACTACTTTATCATCTAGTGATACATCAGAACTATCAGTAGTATTGTTTTCTCTATCACTAGTATACACATCTAATTCAACATTGTCAACTGTTTTTTTAGGTTTATTTTTAGACTGCACTTTATCTTCTTTGATGCTAACTGTTTCTTCAACACCAATAAGAATGTCTTTATTGAATTCTTTGGCAATTGCTTCTTTAGAGATTTTTACATTACCCCGATTGTCAATAATATCACCACGTGCATTTACTGGTATATTACTCACTGCACGAGTTGTTTCATGTTTAGCGGCTAACGCTGCCATGTTGATCGTTTTACCTAACGCTGTTTTTGCACTTTTCATTTTAAGAATTCCTTTATGTCTAGTTCGTACTTAATACTATTTACTCTATGAATTCCCAACAGATACAAACAATAACTAGATACACTACTGCCACGACCTACGCCCAATACAATATCATTATCATCACATATTCGTTCAAGATATCTTAGGAAATTAAGAGCAATAGTTAATCCACGATCTTCGTACAATTCTAATTCGTACCGAACACGTGTTAATTCTTCTTTAGTATTACATAGATTTTCTAAATGAGTGCGAATATTGTAATCCGCATAATCATCGGGCATGTGCCAATTGTTGATACATTTCTCAGCGTATTCATCTGAATCATCTGCGAGTGTAGCACTAATTTGTGTACCGATGTCATATTGAGAACACCATTCATTGTAGATATTAATTGGTTCAATATCTTCAAATTGTGCCCTGTTAATGCGTATATCAGAGAGTAATGATCTAATTACATCTTTCTCAGTCAATACCATCTGTTGGTTACTGTTCATCTTCATCGAATTCACCATCGATATCGCCAATGTTCAGTGTTGTCTCTACCTTGTCTTTAGTAGTAGCATTATCAAATTGTAAATGCGCAATCATTTCTGACTTATGCACTCTAATTTCTTCAACATACATTTGTAGTTGATCTTGAACTTGTTCACTCATCATACCAGCACTGAGTAAACGTTTCAATACAATTTTCTCAAACTCAATGGTGTCTTCTAATGATAGTGAATCAAGTGCTTTACCTTCATATTCTAACATAGTACAATCGGCTCCTTTTTAATACCTAACGCCCAATTCTCTGCGGCATCTTCTACATATGATAGTGAGTTGGATTTAAATTCTTCCATTTCACATAGCATTTGTTCATCGTTATAGTATAGTATAGCATAAAAATCGTCAATTGCAAGTACTTCTGCACTTGCACCATCTTCTCTGAAATATTCTGATAATAACCGCATGATACTGCCCTTTACTTGTCAATAAACTGTGATAGTTGCGGTGCACGCCAACCTTCTGGCTTTAATACTTTGCCGTCTTCACGCTTGATAACTTTACCAGTGGTAGGATCTACCTTTGCAAAGTTAGTGTTCATTACTTCTTTCCACGCGGCTTCACCATCCCAACCGGCTGCACGAATAGCGCCCATGGTAACAACTAGAATATCTACTAGTGCATCTAATTGTTCTACAGTATCATCATCTGCTACCGCATCATGTAGTTCACTAACTTCTTCTTCAATCAAACCAAGATACATTTTATAATTCTTTTCACTTGGTACTTGATCACATGCTTGTTGGAACATGTCTACATCGTTAAATGGATTTGTCATTTGTATTACTCCTTACGTAATCGCCAATTTTACTCTTCATTATGTATTCATCAAATAGAATACGATACCCTAGTGGTGTTAAATGATATGTATCATCAATGATATCATTCAAATCACCATATAATTCTTTCTTGTTTATTACTGTATCTAACGCTGTGTGCGTGTCATGTCCAATGTTATTGATAGGTGTATTTGCAACACGCCACCAGAATACATTAGGGAATTGAGACTCATACATGTGTAAGGTTTGTGTGAATAAATTATAATATTCAGTTACCCATGTTTCTTGCTGAGTACTATTAATATCAAATCGGTCAAATACTGCATCTGTGAGATTATCACGTGATCGCTTAAATCCGTGATTGAATATTGAAATATCATTAAGAAATTTCATTGGATAATTTTTATATAAATCTTCGTGATCTACTGTATGATGTGCAGTTGCATGTGAATAGTTAACTGCATAATTTACGTAGTTGTCAGATACTTTCCACTCAATTAGTTCATTTGATGTATGACCAGATACAGGGAATTGCCAGCGAGTTGCGCTTGTTAGTTGAATGATTACACAATCGTAATCCATTTTATTTGCAACTAGATACTTTAGTATAAAATCAAAATATTGAACACCATGTCCAGCGAGTGAATAGTTGTGTATGATAAAATCATCAGGAAACATGGTTGTCCAGTTTGTTTCACATTCGCCATAATAACTATGTGAACAACCAATAATTGCTATTTTCTTCATTTGTTACCTATTAGGATGGGTCGTAGAACATATCTGCATTGTATGTCGCTGGTTCTTCTTTAGGACATGATGATGGTGCATCAGTATCTATATTGACACTCTCACCACACCCACATGAACTCTTTACTTGTGGATTATTTATAACTAGTTTTGTACCCATAATGCTAGAATCTAGTGAAATCTCACTAGTGAACAAATACATCAAACTCATACCGTCAATAACTAAACCACCACCATTATCAAACGTCATAACTTCGTCACTCATTTCATCGATAACATCTTTTTCAATGATATTCCAAGAGTATTGAAATCCCGAACAACCACCACCTTCAAGTGCAAGTTTTACTATTTCGTTATCACCAGTGGCAATTGTAGTCAAGTACTCTTGTGCTTTTATTGTTATATCAATCATTATCGTTCTCCTTATATACTAAACACTATCTTCCTTATACAGTGTCTAACGCTATGACATTTTGTAAGTCATATTCTTTGCAATGCACATCAGATAAATCAATGATTACACTGATACCTACTACTTTTGCACCAGTTGATTCTACTAGAGTTCGTGCTGCAATCATACTACCACCTGTTGCGATTAAATCGTCTGCTAATATAACACGATCTGTATGTCCTAGCAACCCTTCTTGTAATACGATAGCATCAGTTGAATATTCAGTACCATACGATTGTTCTAATAGTGTTCCCGGATATTTAGCACCTTTCTTACGAATCATTACAAAAGGTAATTCCATTTGATATGCTAGTGCAGCACCTATCACGAACCCACGACTTTCCAATCCAGCGATATGTGTTGGGTATGTATGACTACATTCGTCTTTAAGTTGTGCTGCCATATCATCAATCATCATACCAAACAATTTGTTGTCTGCGAATAAACTATTAACATCATAGAAGTTAACACCATCAATTGGATAGTCTGGTACTGTTCTAATAAAATCACTATAATTAATCATTACTGTCATTACTGATCTCCTGGACCTGCTATTTCAATTAAATCAATCAACTTACTGGGACCTGTGTATCCTAAAATTGGGTTAAACAAATCAGCGTCAGGCAGCGGGTCTTTCTGTATTGTGAGAACAGGCCAGTTATGGTCTTCGCTATATTTGCGATTAATCTCTACCCAATCAGGCCCATTTGGGTCTAAGTTGGTATCAGGATGAATTGCTCCCGCAGGACATTCTGGTTCACATACACCACAGTCAATGCACTCGTCTGGATTGATTACAAGAGTATTTTCACCCTCATAAAAGCAATCAACTGGACAGACACTTACGCAATCTGTGTACTTACATTTAATACAAGAATCATCTACAATGTATGTCATTTATGATTCTGCTTGCGCTGACAAGATACGATTAATCATTTCTACTTTACGATCATCTGATTTGAAGTCAACGTCATACTGCTCTTCCCCTAAATCTTTTAACATAGATTTTGTCAATTCGCTCAAACTATCCTCAGTATGTACGATATCTGTGAATGTAGGCTCAATATGGAAAGACTCGTCTTTGGGTACATTTAAAAACCAATTTAATATTGCGTGAAACATTTTTACTTCTCCTAGTATACTATTATCTATTTAGTTGCGTCATAAATTGCTGAATTAGAACCATGTTCAGCACATTCGACACTCACACAGAAACAACGATCATCTGATATTTTACGAACAATATCATCTGCTGCTTTCCATGCATGTTCTGCAAACTTCTCTGCACCTACACCATCCATTACTACAATCTTTGCTAATCCCAATTCTTCAAGTTCCATAAACTTGTATAAGAACGGATCATCTTTATCAATCGCAGTCTTATGATCAAAATTATCTTCTAACCATTGCTTCAAAGATTTCAAACCACCAAAGTCTACAGCCCAGTTCTTATCATCTAAGTCGGTACAACCGAATGTAAATGTAAACGCTAAACTATATCCATGTAGTAAATTGCAATGTGAATGATCTGCATTGGGCTGTCTAAATACTGCTGACAAACCAATATTGTGTCCGTAATGCTTTTTTGAAAAATATGCCATTTTAATCTCCTGTATTAGAGGTTATTATACTATTATTTATATATTATGTCAAGCAAATAACATAGTATGTTAGGGTTATTCCTGTTCTTGGGTATTTTCTAGGTTTAATTTTGTTGCTGTTGCACGCATGTTCATAAGTATAAGCAAGTGAGCAGCGTATAATATAGCAGTAATATAGGCGAATGTTGTCGCCGCGCCTACAAATGCTAACATTACACATATGTCATACATTGTATCAAATGATTGATATGTCTGCCAACTAGCATTGTTTCGTAATTGAGTTACCATAGAATCGAACATACAATACCCAACAAATAAACTAATAAAGATAGTTATCCACGCTGTGCCATATGTGTAACCCATTGCTAATGCTGACAGACCATTATCTAGATCGCTGTATAATCCTATATATATTGCTACCGCAAATAATGTATTCATTAGTACATAGTGATATCGTTTCATAATTTTCTCAAGTTATTAATTTATATAAGTTATTATACAGCATTTGGTAGTGTATGTCAACACTTTAATCACTAAAACATTGTTCACGACAAACAAGCCATTTCTCATGCTTCACTGCATCAGGCAATACATCGGCATACCAACGATTACTGAGTATTTCATACAAAGGTGTATGCTTCAAGTTGTTTGCTAGTTTACCTTCTGCAAAATTATCATCGGTTGCTTCTTCACCAGTATATTCAAGAAACGCATCAGATGCATGATTGCTTATATGACAACAAGGCCATACAGTTGCCCATGGGTCTATTTGAACTTTACGATCTGCCAACCAAGGACACCCAGTATCAACTTCTTGTATTGCGTTTGCAATCTTTAGATTGTCCATGTAGTTAGGTAAATCACTTAATCTATGTTCATGTACCAATGGTATGCGTTCTTCTGGTAATTCATCACATGCATGTATCATATAGTACTCACCCGGAGCAATTATTTCTAGTTCATCACCATGACTGTGTCGCAAGGTAAATTCTGCTTCCATTTCAACTGATATTTCTTTCAGTTCTTCTACTTGATGTTTATTATGTTCAAATAGTGTCATTGTAACATTCGCTCGTCCTTTCTCACTAGTGAATGCTTTAATATTCTCCATGATTTTAAGGAAGTCAGTGTTACGTCGATAAATCGCATGTGTATCTGCTAGTCCATCAACCGCAAACACTACGCGATGATTTGAGAATTGACGACATACCTTTGCAAATGCTGCCCAGAATTTTGCTGTACGCATACTACCATTAGTATGAATATATAAACTTGTTTCTGGATGAAACTTTGCAAAGATTGTCACCATATCTAGAATTTTAGGGTGCATCATAGAGTCACCCCAATTACCATTCAATACGAGTTCATGAATAAAAATACCTTTGGTATCATGCTCTGCAATACGATTCCATACATCAACATCAAAGTTTTCAAGAACAAGATCGGGTGTTGTTTCATTTCCCTTACGATTTCTAGCGCAACCACCACATTTAGCATTACAATAACTAGTAACATCTATTTGCAGACTTTGTATATTGTCGCGCCATGAAGTACTCATAGGTAATTCTCACAATTACCTTCACGCACGATATCACTAGTCAAACAATGAATACCACCATCCCAAAAATATTGATGTCTAAATCGCCACACAATTGGCTCAATTCCGTTTGCTTCCATTTCTGCAAATGCTGCATCATTCCTACCTGTACATATTACAGTCTTTTCATCTAATGATAGTACATTAACATCGAATACTGATTCGTCTGCATATCCTACCCAATGACTTAACCACTTCTGTACATACTCTTTATAGTATCTACGCTTACGGGTATTTTGAAAATCTGCTGGCATATCAAAATCATCGTCTACTTCAATGATTGTCCAATTCTTGAATTCTTCTGGGACCCATGCTTTGTTCCACGTCATAAGAACACCCGGCTTCAATAATGCAATCTTACCATCAATATGACCACCAACTGGTATATCAATAAATTTAGTATCAGGATAACGTTGTTTGATTTCTCGTTGCATCCATTCTTTACCCAAATTTGTACCACGACCACGCTTGTTGTCACCTTCATATGGTTGACTGAATAAGATAGTATCACCGCACTTAATCATATTTGCAGCATGGTATAACACGCGCTGCTCTGCTACGTATTCATCATATCCTTTACCTGTTTCTACCATGCATCCTGGCATTGAAATCCAATCAGCACCTTGCTTAAACCATTCTACTACGTGATCATAATATGCTAGGTTTTCAAAGTAACGATTGTCGCCACCAGTAAAGCATTCAAATATAGAATGACCATATGGCATCAACGTGTCACGTGGCATTAATGGATGGTTCGGGAACGAGCAATGAGCCCAAGGTAATTGAATTTGTTCTTCGCCTGTAATAGTAAAGATGTTCTTTGGTCGTACCACTTCAATACCACGTGCTTCTAATAGTTGTGCAAGCACTTCGATATCTTCGGCAGTCTCACGGAAGATTTGTCTCATAGTGTCGCGTGTCTCTTCATCTTCGTGCCAATCAAATGCACTCTCAGGGAATGGTGCACCCAATACTACTTTCTTTAATGGCTGGAATTCAGTCCAAGCGTTAACTGCGTTCATATATTATTCCTTATAAATTTTTAATACGTTCTGCCATAACCAACTCCGGGTTTAGCATTTGTTCTTTCTGAATGTCTGCTTCGAATACTTGTAACTTCGCTCCGAATACAATTTGATGTGATACCCACTGTGCATTGAGTAACCAAATATCACCAGGATCACATGTTATATAATGTAATGGGTGGTGGAAATGTGACCAATTTCTGTCGTTCCAAACACAGCGATTACGCATTTCTGTAATGAATGTATGTGGGTCTTCTTTATCTAATTCCCATAACTTAAATTCATCATAGTATGTATTATACAATTGTTCTATGTTAGGACCTACTGCTGTAATACGACAGCGTTGTTTATCCATGTTAGTCAGTACACGAATCTGTTGTTCTTGTCCTGTATGCTCTTCATCTAATTCATCGAAGTGTAAATTGTTTTCAACCAACATATTGTATCTGTGACTAACACTTTTGCCTGTTGCATTTGCATAACGAGGCATCAACTCAGCAAAGAAATTATTCCACGCTGTATTTGATTCTCTGTGCTTTTGTGCGAATTCGTCAATCTGTTCCTCAGACCAATCACGTTCATTGCGTAGTCTATCGCGTTTTCGAACATCACTAGGATACCAAGGTGCAATCCATTTATTATCTTTAATTACCCAATCTGGTAACTTGTCATAATAATCGTAATCAATGCCTGGGATTGTTAATCCAGAAATTACCACGGGCCAACCAGATTCAAACGCATTATATAATTCGTCTGAGTCTGCTAGTTCGGTGATATTGGTCGGGTTGAAAATGGTTACTTTAATGTCGTCTTGTGCGACACTGTCTTTTGCTAATCTTGCCATACTTCTATTTATCGGTGTTAGACATGTACTCGTCATAACGAACTAGTACTGTTACAGTTTGTCCGTCTTCTTCTTCTTCACGAATACAAATATATCCATCATCAATAAGTTTATTAACGACTTTTTCTGTTGTGTATTCCACAGTAGCGTCCCATGCAATCGCTTGTGCTTCTTCGCTATGCTTGCGTCCCATCCAGTTACCCAATACATATATAATAGTACCCAAAAAAACAGCCGTAAAGCCTAGGTTTGCTTGCATAAAATCAATCATTATATACCTCCGATGCTATTCTTGCGTCTAAAATCAAATTATTATTTTTTAAGTCTTCATAGTACTTACTATTAGGATTTTCTACTACGTAGATCAATATACCATTATAGCAAACTGCTACTCTATAATCATAGACAGAACCAACTTCAATCACCACCATATACTTACGATCAATTACACCATCAACAAGTAGTGCTGCTGGATACATTGCTATTACTTGTACTGTATAGTCTGTATCATTATTAGATAACTTTTGGTATGCTTGCATCATTGATGCTTCTACTATCGTTCCTGCATCTTTTAAATAGTTCATCACCTACCACCAGAAATAGAAGTTAAGTTTAAGTAAGAAATAATACTACCAAGCAAGTCAGGTTCGCCCCAAAATACAATAAACAGTACAATACTGCCCCATACTAAATGTTTTTCATCCATGCTACTCTCCAATTATTTATATCCGATTATCATAAATCTATTATACTTAGGCAATGCTAGTTCACCACTGTATAATACCGTACTCATAGGCGCAGTATTGATAAATTCACCAACATCTGCCACGCAATTTACATGCTCTTCTACATCATAGAAGTTATTACTTTGTAATATCACCAATTTACCATCTGGTATCTTAGCATACCATTCTTCAAAGTTTTCAATATGTTCGCAACTTGTGTTTAAAATTGTGTCGGGACTATCCAATAACAATTGCTCTTCACCATTTGATTTATAAACACTATAGGGTGTTTTTCCTGTGAAATCAATGTCGTGTATATCTTTGTAAGACGCTTTGAACTTCCATGCATCTACTACCCAAGGTTTATTAAAAACTTCTGCGATTGATGCACACGTAGTATCCATATCAAAACTACGAATCTTATCTACTTCTATATCGCTTTCAAACAACATAGTAGCGATAGTTGCATACCAACCCGCACAAATAAACACAGTACCTAGTGGTATATCACATTGTTGCAATTCACGCACTAACCATAGTTTACTTTCCAACTGTCCCCTTGCGAAACAATCATCCCATATCTCAGTATCATTAACAAAGAAGTTTTTGAATGCGTCCACAAACTGTGTATTAACATATCTAGATAATACGGGCCATAACTTCCAAATATTGTCTTCTAATAGAAGTTTACGCAAATCTTCATCATCTACTAGACGAAAGATACTGTGTAGATTCTGTTCTACGATTGCTTTGCGCAATTCTTCATCATCTACTAGACGGAAAATACTGTGTAGATTCTGTTCTAGTATCGCTTTACGCAATTCTTCATCGTCCACTAGTCTAAAGATACTATGCAAGTTTTGTTCTAGTATCGCTTTACGCAATTCTTCAAGATTATCATCACCACCACTAAAGATACCATGTAAGTCTTGGGTCAGCATTGCTTTACGTCTTGTATCAGCATCAACACTATCTGGGAGTAATTTAAAGATACTGTTCAAGTTTTTATTTAGCACCGCTTTACGCAAGTCGTCATGTTCGGGTGGTAGTAGACGAAAGATACTATGCAAGTTTTGTTCAATAACCGCTTTGCGTAATTCTTCATATTTAGGAGGTAGTAGACGAAAGATACTGTGCACGTTATTTTCAATAACCGCTTTACGCAATTCTTCGTATTCAGGAGGTAGTAGACGAAAGATACTACTTATATCCTTATCGATATACGATCTTCGCAAATCTGCTAACTTGGTGTTAGTAGGATATAGTAGTTCAAGTCTATCTAGTAATTCAAACGTCTTCACTTTTCTTCTTTTTCCCAAGGAAATTTAACTTCGTCACTCTTTGACCATGCATACACAAAGTCATATACTTCAAGCAACCCATAGTCGGTTTCAGCAAACATTTCACCAATGTCATTGGCATATTCATTAACTGCTGCAAGATCACCAGTAAACCCACTCTCTAATATGTCTTCATCACTATCGCCATGAAATGCGTCACATACTGCTTGTTTAAATTCCTGTTCCATTAAAAAGCCTCAATCCTATCAAATACTTTAACAAGATCAAGTCGTGTACCACCAGTTAGAAAACTAGTAGCCTCACAGAATCGTGAATCAGATGTACCAGCGTAATTGCCACCAAACATAACCCATTCACCTAGCGCCCTATTAATAGGTTCCCACGCATCAGTTGAGTCATTGTATACTGCTGGAATTAAGCGTGCACTATCTAACGGACCTTGTTCAAGAACCAACACATCTGTTGCTGTCGGTTCTGACATAAACGGTCCTTCAACATTCGCTACGATAAATTGATCTAACTTAGCAGATACTCCGCCATTTGTAGAATCGGCTAATTTATTACGATAAACACTAACTAACATACCCATAATAACTTCCTTGCTTTAATTAACTTATATAACTATTATATACTAAGGCTTCTTACTTGTCAAGTGTTTTTTCTTCGATAACTTCAATATCTACACGTTCTGAGTAATAACCATTACTGCTTCCACACCAACGAATAGATACATCACCTTTTTCAGTGTTAAAACGGTAATATGTCCAAGTTTCACTCTCTGGTTCATAATGATCTTCGGTTGAGTCATACGTTGTTTCATTAGATGGTTCATAGTTTTGCACTTCCTCAACTAACAATAATTGAGTGCCTACCAAGTCGTCTAAGTCACCTACGATATCCTCGATATATACTGACTCACAGCAATCTTGCTCGTGGTACATACGCACATAATTAGTGTCAGTTAAGTAAAATTTAATTTCATCATCAGACTGTTCAATTTTTGATAACATGCGTCCTTGCAACCCTTCAAACGTTGTCACAGGTCCTATTAGTATATTATAAAATGAGACAATTTCAGAGATCGAAGTCATAGTGGTCATGATTGGTTCCTATTGTATTATGTGATATTCTTTTATTCAACTTCTTCCAACGTTAATGAAAGTGGAAAGCCTGCTGAACGAGCATTAGATACTGTCTCAGTTACTTTCTGTTCTGCTACTTCATACTGATAGGTTCCAGCGATTGCCTTGCCTTTTTCATGAATGTGTACTGCTACTTCTGCTGCTTCTTGATTATTTTTATGAAAGATGGTCGTCAATACCGAAACCACAAATTCAATAGATGTTGCGTCATCATTTAAAAAGATAACATTATACTTTGATGGGCCACGAAGACGTGTGTGAGTTAGTTCGGTTGATGATGCTGCTGATTCTTGTGTCATTTTGTATTCCTTTATATAATTTAATATATAGTATACTACAGAATTAATAAAAAAGCAAGTAAAAAGGAGCATTTAATGCTCCTTTTTCGTATTAAGTTACTAGATGTCTATTTAGAATAAACGCTTTTTTGTAACATTTTCCATTGATAATTGCTTACGCAATCTTGCTTTTGCTGCTGCTTGTGATGCTTTACGCTTTTCAAATTTTGGTGTAAATTCTGCGCGGTCCTTTACTTCTTGAAGTTTACCATCTGTGGTCATCTTCTTCTTAAATTTACGCAACGCTTGTTCGATGTTATCATTATATACTGCAACCGTCAATCCTTGACGCTCATTTCTGTTATATGCCATTCTTAACCTTTTATTTTCGCACTTACTCTATTACCGCTTGCACCGAATAATTCCAACTCAACACCTAACCGATCTGCAATAGATTGAATTAGTTCACGTGCTATATGTTGCTTACTTCGTTCACGACCTTTCAAGGTCACAGTAATAGTAACTCTGCAATTCTTTTCTAATAGTGTTTTAATCTTATTAGATTTAACAGTAATATCATTTTCTTCGATATTTAAACCCATACGGATTTCTTTATGTTCTACTGTACTGGCTCTTGCCTTTTTTGCAATGTCTTTTTGTTTCTGTTTTTGTTCATACAAAAACTTGTTCTTATCAGCAATCTTACATACGGGTGGAGTAGCCGTTTCATTGATCATAATCAAATCTAACCCTCTACCTTCTGCAATAGATAATGCTTGTACTGTATTTAGTACTTTACTTTCTCCGTCTTCAAAGTTAACTCTCACTTCGCTGACAGTAATAAATTGATTAAAAATCAACATTGGTTTTTTATTTTTCACTGATGCTACCTTTTATCATGTGTGGTGTTGTTCCTCTCATTATAGTTTCTTCACTAATAATAATCTTCTGTACGCCCTGTCTAACAAGATCGGGCAATTCATACTGTGTATCAATTAGTGCATTGTCAATTATTTTTCTTAATCCTCTTGCACCTAACTCTTGCTTAATAGCAGTCTCGGCTATTGCCTTTAATGCAGAAGGTTTAAATTCTAACCCAACATTATCTAATTGGAATAATGCTTGATATTGTTTTACAATACTATTTTTTGGTTCAGTTAATACACGAACCAAATCATCTTTAGACAACTCATGCAGTACATTAACTGATGGTAATCTTCCTAAGAATTCTGGTATAAGACCATACTGTACTAGGTCACTAGACTCTAGTTGTTCTTCCCAATTATAATCTTTATTTGCCAATTTTCCAGTAAATCCAATCTTTGATTTACCTAGTCGCTGCGCAACTACCTTGTCTATGCCGATAAATGCACCACCAACTATAAACAATATGTTCTCTGTATTTATGTCTATCTTCTCTGGATTGCGCCCATCTTTGTTAGGTACTGATATTATAGTACCTTCCATTAGTTTTAGCAAACTTTGTTGTACACCTTCACCAGATACATCACGACTTAAACTTACCATGTCATTACGCTTCGCTTTCTTGTCTATCTCGTCTACATAGATAATACCAATCTCTGTGCGTGCAACTTCATAATTTGAATTTTGAAATAATTTATGTATCAATACTTCGGCATCATCACCAGCATAACCACTTTCAGTAATGGTCGTTGCATCAGTGATAACAAATGGTACGTCCATTGAATGTGCAAGTGTTTGTGCAATAAGTGTCTTACCAACACCAGTAGGACCTAGCAGCAATACATTTGATTTTTGTACTGCTACTTCGGTGTCATTAAAGATTCGCTTACAATGATTATATATTGCTACACTAATGCCTTTTTTGACTTTCTCTTGTCCTATCACATGCTCGTTGAGATATTCGTGAATTTGTTTAGGTGGGATAGTCTCAAATATATCACGTAACTTACGCTTCTTATCCTTGAGAGTATAATTTTTATCTTCTTTATCTAAAATACTATGTGATAGGTATACACATTTATTACAAATGTAAACTTCCTCGTCGATACCAGCGAGTAATTTAGAAACTTGTTTCTGTGTCTTATGACAGAACGCACATTTTAAAACGTCTGTCATAATGGCATTGATAGTTGCACATGTGTTTCCATATAGCCACTAATCTCTTTAATGCTTTTCAGTATAACATACTTACTTGTTGCATTTATCAACTTAATCGCGTCACCTTTTTTATCTTTTTCACTATAAAATACAACAACATGGTTATCATCTTGTTCTTTTGTTAATGCAGTACAAACATCTATCCATGCACATGTATCTAAGTCAACAAACATAATGTCTACTGCGCGACTCACATACCACATCCAGGGAACACCCGTTTCTGTAGTACTAGATGGTTGTACATTGAACACAATGCTATGATTTTGAATATGATGCTCTACAATTGCTTTAACTTCGTCAATAAATGGTTTGCTGGTACTCGTGATTAAAACAGAAATCCCATCATTTGTCAAAAATAGATCGGGGTTTGTTATTGTATAACTACTGTTGTCTGTCTTCATTTACTTTCCTTTATTTGATTAATTTTTGATGCTATAATAATCTGTACGTCTTCTAGTGTTTCTGTGTCTGCGCCTTCTAATAACTGTTCAAGTACACCGTTATCATCGGCTGCACCTACTATATCATTGATACTTGCTATACTACCACCACGTTCAATAAGGCGATTTGATATATCTTCAACATGCTTTAATGCTTGTTCATTACCGCTTTTTCGTGATTGACGACTAGCATCATTTAATTCACGCTGTTCATTTAATTCACGAATCTCACGCTCTTCTGCTGTTTCTTCTTCAAGTACTATCTCAAGTTCTCTCAATGTAGGGAAATCTATATCTGGTAGATGTGACTCATATACCACCTCTTCAACGACTATCTCTTCTTCTGGTGTATCTATCTCATGTGGCACATTGTCAACTATACGTTGCGCTCTCGCTCTTTCATATTCAGCCTGTTCGTCTATTTCCACGATACCTTCTTCTTTCTTCTTATTATCAAGTATAGAAATACCAGCAATAACTAACACGACTGCCAACGGATCAAATACTACTACAAGTATCATAATTATCCAGCGTACAGCATCTTCTAGCGTGTCTTGCGTAGGATCATCACCATATATCAGTGCTGCAATGTACTTAACAGGTCCTACTTCTGCTTCTAACTTTCTACTTTCAGTTTCTATAGTATACTTTGTTTCATAGAGTTTGTCAAGTAATTCTTCTGAAATCTTTATCTTCAATTGTAATGCAGTTATGTCTTGCTCAGTATCTACGCGCTCAACCACACTAAGTTCTGTAGTCATACGATTGATCAATGTGTTTGATGCTGCTACTTGTTTTTCAAAATTGGCGCGTAGTCTTGAGATTTCATCTCTTGTATCTTCTCGTAACTCATTTACAATAAATAGTGCTGATGCACGTTCATCAAGTAAGTTAATTCTGTATACTTTAACTGCTGCTGCTGTCTTTGTTCCATAAGAACCATCTTGTACTTCACCTATTAATCCCTGTATCTTCTTAACTTCATTGTTCTCAACAAATCCATTCATTAATGCAAGTGCATCATCGGCTTGTTGTTGTTGTGCGATATATGGGGCAACTGCTAAATCTATAGATGCTGATTGCTCTGCTATTGCCACTTGTAATCGTTCTGCTTTATCGGCAATGCGATTTTCTTCTGTAGCGATCTTTGTTTGAATATTGGTATCTATTGTCTCGTCTGATGATTCTAGTTTAATCATCTTCTCGTCAGCACGAGTGATGGCTGCTTTATTTCGTGCAATATCTGCTTCTACACGTTCCAATTGTGCTACACCTTCACCAGCCATAGCGGTTTGTTCAATGTGTGCTTTTGATAGGAAACCGAAAATACCCATACTAGTAATAAACATTAGTAATAGTACAGCGATAGTCAAATAAGATTTCATCAACAATGTTGCTTTATCCCAATACTTATGTAACCACACTGCGGTTGTTATTTTACCTACTTCTAATACACTGCCCATTATTATGACAGGTATCATTGATGCAGCAAAAATTGCAACCAAACCAATGATTGAGTAATATGCAGCAACAACACTAATTGTTAGTGCTACAAAAATTGTCCAAATACCAAAATATCGCATAAATTATCCTTTACTTATTATATCTTACTGCATGACCTTCGTCTACCATAATATCATTTACATTGATATACGCATCATCATCTTTTATATATAGAATGCCCATTATTCTTCCAACTTTACCACGTTTATTTACAATGGTTTCCACAATAAATTCCCTTGGTAATAGTTCAGTTAAACGCTGCTTTGCTTCTAAACCTCTCTCTTTGATGGTTAAATCTTTTGTATGGGCATCTGGTGCTGATATGCCATATAATCTAATTCTTTGTCTCATTATCACATTAAAGCCTAAATCTATTTCGGCATCAATGGTATCTCCATCTATAACTCTTACTAATTTGACACCATATGTATACATATATTATACGTTCCTTGTATTATTATTTTGCGGGCATAAAAAAACCCATATAAGTATATTTATCACCATATGAGTTCTTAGTTATAACGTGTGTTTTATACAGTTACTTATTATCATCTATCCATTTTGTAGCAAGACGACTAGAAGGTGGGGTATTGATGAACTTTTGTACTTCTTTGTACACTGTATCAAAATTATCTGCACGCGATGGGTCTTCTAATCCACCCGAATTGTCAACTACATGAAAGTTACTTGCACCAAATATTTGTTGGAATTTCATTATGTTCTGTTGAACTTGGTTCCACATCTGCTCTACTTTTTCTGGTGCTAACTGGCGTTTTCTTAACAAGTTTCGCTCTTGTGCTACTTCTAAACTAGTATTAACAAATATCATCATTGTTTCATAACCTAGTTTTCGTAGTTTATCACTTTCCTGTTTTAATTTAATCGTATCTTTACCAGTACCATCTATGGTAAGTCCCAAGCGACCATCAAGAAATCCACCACGACGGATGTCTGTCAATCCTTTCGCCTTATCACGAATTTCTTGACCTTGTGGGCTAAAAATAGTCTCAGGGTCCATTTCTAGTCCTTTTTGTCCCATCAAGTATTCGTAAATATCATCAGAATTAACTACTTTAAGACCACCGCCTTTAAGTAATTTCCCTGCGACAAAACTTTTACCAGATCCTGGCCCACCAGCAAGAAATACTGCTTTAAAGATATGAGGATCGTTAGGACCCTCATCTAATATTGGTTGGTTGTTTTCAAATAAATTATATAATCTCATATACTTATTTATGCAAATACATTAAATCTTTGCAATGACTTTATCTGCAAGACCAAACTCAACTGCTTCTGGTGCTGACATGAAAGTATCATGTTTCATAGTAGCGTAAAACTCATCGAATGATTTACCTTTGCTGCTATGATCAACATACAATTGTGTAAGTCGGTTGTTCAAATTAACTGATTCATCCATATGACGCTTCGCATCTTCAAACTCAAGTTCTTGTACATGAATACTACCACGTGTACCCTGAGTGCCAGAACTAACACGATGAATCATAGTGCGACTATTAGGTAAAACAAATCGCTTTCCAGGCTCTCCTGCTTGTGCTAATAGTGATCCCATTGAACACGCTTGTCCCATAACGATAGTAGACACTGGTGAATTGATATACTGCATAGTATCATAGATACTTAATCCTGCGGTAACAGAACCACCACCACTATTGATGTAAAAATTGATGTCCTCTGATGGATTCTCTGATTCTAAAAATAGCATCTGTGCTACTATTAGGTTTGCGGTATGATCGTTTACTTCTCCATTGAGCATAATAATACGATCACGAAGCAAGCGACTATAAATATCATAAGCGCGTTCTCCACGTCCTGTTGACTCTACTACTGTTGGTACTAACATATTGTTTACTACTCCGATTTAGGTTATGAACTATTATAGCAACTAAGTGTTTGTTTGTCAACACTTAATTATCTTTATTTGTAACTTGCTTGATAA